>Ga0116141_10004510_pt1 | contig 11725 bp, 7 predicted proteins | sample AD_UKC097_MetaG_FD_89744 | JGI IMG/M metagenome (GOLD analysis project Ga0116141, IMG submission 89744) | Active sludge microbial communities of municipal wastewater-treating anaerobic digesters from USA - AD_UKC097_MetaG | ecosystem: Engineered > Bioreactor > Anaerobic > Digestate | place: USA... | reverse complement strand
TACACATATAACGAAGATACCGGCGAAATTCGATTGCTCGGAGAGGAACTGCCGTTTCAAACGGATAAGAAGCAATACCTTTTTGCCAGGGGAGTTCCCCGCCGGGATCTCTTTCAATTTCACGGCACGTTGGACAAGGGGTCCGTCCAAGTCACCGTCAACGGGAAGATGTTGACCGAAAAGGAAGGCTTTACAGTCGATTATGAGAACCGTCGTGTCAAGATTCTTGATCCCGCCGTTAATGACTATCGTGTAAAGTACAGGGTAGCCGGAGCGGGACAGGAATATATTGATCGATGGACCCATTGGGAGAAGTCTTTGAGAAAGATGTACCTTGGTTCCAGCGGCCAGACCTATCCCAGGATAGGTTCCTCAACATCCGGGAATATCTTTGACGCAGGCAAAGGCTACGGATTCAGTTCCAGCCCCTTGGATGGCTCGCAGGGTGGCGGCTACGGGGTTCCGTATGGCAGCCGAGCGCAGAATAGCGGCAGTGCAACGAGAACCGAGGGGAGGGCAGGTCGAGCAAGAACGATTTCTCCGGACCATGATCCAACAGTGGACTATTCCAAAGCCATCGGACAACACGCTAAGCCGACACTGAATCCGATGGTGTTTCAGCTTCACACGCCTTGCGAAGAGAAGGGACTTCGCGCGAGCATAGTCAAATCGGGAGACCCGGAGAACATGCGATGGCTGAAACGCGGCCAAGACTACACATACAATGAAGAAACAGGCGAGATCACATTCCCTGGAGAGAAGGTGCCGTTTGATGAGAATGCAGGCGACTGCGTCCATGTCTCCGGCATTCCCATCCCAGGCCTGTTCAAATTCGATGCACCGATCCGGCAACTTGGTGCAGCGGTAAAGATTAACGGGGAAGAAATGGAAGAGGGGAAAGACTATATCGTGGATTACAAGAAGAACACAATTCGTGTAACCAATCCCGCGATCCAGGAAAAGGATGCAAAGTACCTGGTCAGGGCGGGTAATCATTACTTCTCCAACATCGGGAGTGACAAAGCGGATGAACCAAAGGAAGCGCCGGGTGCGCTTTCTTTCGCCGATTGTGAGGATTACGACCCGACAGTACGAAATTATGTGGGGACGAACGCGGCTCCTACAAACGATCCGATGGTTTACCAGGTGCGCCAGCCATTGCAGAAAAAGGGATTTATTATGGGAATGGGCGACCAAACACAAGGTACGGGTATTCTGCGCTGGTTCAAGAGAGATCGGGACTATACCTACGATGAGGATACCGGAGAGATCCGATTCCCTGGCGACAAATTGCCCTTCAATCCGGACAAGGAAGAAGACCTCTTTATCAGTGGGGTTCCGCGTCAGGATCTTTTCTTCTTTCAGCGAGCGCTGGAAAAAGGTTCCGTCCAGATTGCGCTGAATGGGGACAGTCTGACCGAAGGGGAAGGTTTTGTAGTTGATTATGCGAACGGGCGGGTGAAGGTTCTCAATTCCGCGATCAATGAATATCGCGCAAAGTACAAGGTCATTGGAGGAGGGAAGGAGTTTATCGACCATTGGACCCGTGAGGAGAATATGAGGCGAGGGGAAGCCGAGGGTCACAGTGTGCTGTCTTTCTATTACTGTGACGACTATGACCCGGACGTCGATCCGAAGAAAACCGTCGGTACGGACGTTCAGCCGACGGAAGATCCAAAGGTCTGGGCGCTCTCTCAGAAAATGCAGACAAAAGGGATGATGGTTGGGGTTGGTTCAAAGGGCAAACCGGGTCTTCTCCGGTGGTGGAAACGTGGGCGAGACTACGTCTATAAGGACGATGGGCCGTCGATCACCCTCCTCAATGACAACCTGCTGGACGCCGCGAAGGAACGCATATTTCTATCTGGAGTGCCGATTGAAAGGAACGTTCACTATTACCACAAGCAGTTGACGCCCGGTCTGGTTCGTGTAGCCATGGACGGTCGCATACTCAAGGAAGGAGAGGGATTCACAGTCGATTACGCGAAAGGGATTGTGACGATTACCGATCCGGCGGGGCTTGATGGAACGTACCGGTCCCTGTCGATTGACGAAGACGGGGATAATCCCGATTTGCTTCACGGTATGATGGGTGTGGCTTCTCCTGAGACGCCGACTTCGCAGCCCGGTTCTTCAACGTCTGGCGCTGCCAAAGGTGCGGCGGTGGGGGGACTGAGGGGCGGAATAAGGCGGTAGAGAAGTAGTTTATGGTTCAACCCCACCCTACGCCCTCCTCAGTCTTGGGGAGGGAAACTACCGGTTTGTCCTCGCCGGGTATGTCAGACCCTTCCCAGCCATTCTGCTTGACAGATCGCACAGCGGTCGCCGACAATAAACGGGGTCGGCATCGGTGTGCGACAAGGACGGCCGTCCATGCCTGCAACGGCGAATCACAGTTCAGGAGAAGAAAACCATGCGTCGTTCTTTGTGGATTCTCATTCTTGCATTTGTCACATTCGCGGCATCGGGAACAGACACCTGGAAATCCCCGCTGAGTGTCAAGGAAAGACAGATCGAGCAGGGAATTGAAAAGCGACACAACATCCTGGGGCTGTATCCCTCCATGGTGGAGATTCCCCGTGACAGTGAAACCATTGATATCACCACAACGAATCCGTTTGCGGATATCCAACATGCGGTCTGCTGGACCTCGAACTACCTGGCGGGCCTGTCGTACAAATACGCTTTCCTGAAAGCCCACGGGGCAATGCCCGGAGATCTTGAGGCTGCCCGAATACGCGCCGATGAGGTGTTTGAGGCGGTATACCGATGCCAGCTCGTCACCGGCGTGAGGGGCCTGCAAGCGCGCGGGTATTTTCTGGGGCATGGCCCGACCTACGCGGAACGAACGCGCTCCGACAAACTTCCGTTCTGGAGACAGGGAACGGTGGACGGCCAGGCTTTCCGATGGGTGGGCGATCCCAGTCATCACAACTACAGCGATGCGATTCACGGCCTGGGGCAGTATTATACGCTGGCGGCGGAAGGCGCTCAGAAAGACCGCGCGCGGGAATGTATCGATGCCCTCGTCGGCTATTGGGTAGATAACGATCTGAAGATTGCGGAATACGACCGAACGAGGCCGGAGGTCCCGATTCTCGGCCTCACGGACGGAAAAATCCTGAACACAAGAGTGTTTATGGCAATTGCAGGCGCGAAGGTCGCGCACCACGCGACCGGAAACGATAAGTACCGGCAGGTCTATGATCGGCTAATCGAACAGTATGGCGTCCGAGCCCTCAAGGAATTTAAAACCGGTAAAGGTTTCGACGACGCGGAACATGTCTTCTGTCACCTGGACCTGCTGTTTCGGATTGAAGAAGCCCCCGAACTGCTTGCGGCATTTCGGAAAGTCGCGGACGGACTGTGGGAAAATCACAAGGGAGATGCGCAGAGTTTGTTCACGTATATCTACTATGCCATCGCTCCCGACGCGCCGGAGAAAGAACAGCGACTGAAAGATGCCCTCTTTTCGCTACAGACCTTCCCGACAGATATGACGGTCCGGCCGCAGATGAACAGCCTGAACCCGGAACGGAAACCTCCCTACCCCACATATCTCGCGGCCTGGGACAACGAATATATCTGGAAGGGGAGCCTGCTTCGGGCGGATGGCTGGCAGAGCCGGACTGTGGTAGACATTGCGGTCTCGCCGGAAGACCCGATGGTCCTGTATGCGGTCGGAGAGGAAGGGGGTTTGTACCAGTCCCGCGACGGTGCGGCCTCATGGCAGAACTGGATTCCGATAGACCAGAATCTACACAGGCCGGTTCGGGCGGTAGAGGTTGGACAACGCAGCCGCATCATTTATGTGGTTTGCGACGACGGATTCTACCTGACAACGACCGGAGGAGAACGATGGAACAAGATGCCGGTCCCGGAAGACGGAGGGCGACCTGTCGATCTCATGGTTGACCCGAAGAACATGAATGTTCTTTATGCGATCGCCTCGCAGGGTGTGTATCGCAGCCGGGACTTTGGCGAGGAATTTTTAGGGCAAAGCTGGGAATTGCTGACAGAGGGGCTGCCGTTGTCTCAGGAAACGCGGTTTTTCATTGCCCCCGGAGATCCCGGGCGGATCTACGCGCTGGTAGAAAACACTCTATTCACCCGGAAGATGGAGAATGCGGCGTGGGAGCGCGGTACAGGTTTTGGATTGGGAGAATACGCGGAACGTTACACCTGGCTCGCTGTGGATCCCACCAATCCCGACCACATTCTGGCCGGGGTCAAGTCCACGTTCGGCCAGATGGGAGCCTTCTCTATTCTACAGGAAAGCACGGATGCCGGTCAGACCTGGAGTAACGATTTCAAAGCCATCTTCGAGGTGCTCTCGAAGGCGGGCTTCAAGGGATTGATGTCGCTGGCCGTGATGTCGGAACTGAATCATCTTGCGATATCTCCGAAGAACCCTTCCTGTATGTTTGCGGCGGGATCGCGGGGCGTGATGAAAAGCGAGGACGGCGGCAAGCATTGGACACCGTCCCAGGAGGGAATGGCGATTCCGGTTGTGCGCTCCTTGTTTGTATCCCGTAATTCGGAATGGATTTTTGCGGGAACGCCGGGAGGACTTTATATTTCGGAGGATGGCGGTAGGACCTGGCGTGACGGGAACCTCTTGCTGCAATTCGAGAAGAACACACGCCGGGAATTGGGCGGGGCTGCGTTTATCGACGCATACTGGCGTGCGCGGTATTACGGTCTGATCGACGAAGAAACAGCGAATCGGGAGATGGAGTGAACCTGCATAATTCGCCGATCCACGTTGAATCAGAGATTAGAACAAAAGAACCGCCCGACACTGATGCGCCGGGCGGTTCCTTTAGATTTCTGGTTTGATTACGCCTTCCCCTCTTGTGGGACTGGAGGCGATACCTGGCACTTTGCCCTGTGAATTTGCACGTACCGGTAATGATAAATAACAACGGCGGTGATCAGGAAAAGCAGCACGTAATAGAGGCTGAATACTACCTCATTCCAATTCGTTAGAGGCCCGGTGATCAGCTGAGCGATGATGTTCTGAATGATTAGCGCGATCCAGATCAGCCAGAACGCATGAGGGAACAGATCGCCCTTGTAGCCTTTCGGGAGACGTCTCTTTTTGTAAATGTAGAGTGCCAGGCCGATCAGGCACACGATGATGAGGGGAGTAAAGATCTTGTACAGCAAGGCTTCCCAATAATCTTCATATTCGTGCCCGATGTAGATATTGATCCACCCCTTTATCCCGTACTGGATAGACCTCCCCAGGCCCCAGACCAGGCCCACGTATGCGGCGAAGCGCTCGATGTTCGGATATGGATTGACCGGTCGGGCCGCGATTTCCTCCTCGGACATTCGTCGGTTCACCAGGAAATAAGCGATTCCGTACGCGATTCCGATGCTAATCCCGCCGGATGACTCCCAGCATCGCCAGAAGTTGAAACTGGCACCGGGCCAGAACACCGCCGACCATTTCCAGTTCTGGAACGCGGCCCAGCCAATTCCATTCACCACACCGACGGTGGAGATCAAAGTGACATTTTTCCAGTCTCTGCGACCGATTTCGTACGCCAGGAATCCCAGGAACAGACCGAGATGGAAGATGGCGTTCCTGCAATCGTTCATGAGTCGCCGGAGATTGGGATTTGCATCAAGATCCCGGTACTGCGCTTCCATGGAATTATAGAGCGGAAGGAAGAATTGCGGATAAGCGTTGTACAAGTACCGGGCCAGATAGGCGACCCCGACTCCGCAGGCAATACGGATTGCCCATTGCCAGATTCTCGTTGTGCGTTTCGAGCCACACCACGCCAGCAGACATGCGCCCAGTCCAGCCCACGGCACACCGGCGATGAACAGCCACAGGAAACCATATTTCCTCGATATAGGGACAAATTCGCCGGCCTGGTAGTTTGTCTGAAGATGTCCCTCGAAGAAGCTCGGCCATTGCATCCAGCCTCTGCCCCCGGAGTAGCTGATTCCAGCGGCCAGTGCCAGGATGATCCACCCTGAAGCGTATCGCCGTGACTGTGTTCCGCCCGCATCCCGTGCGATAAACCACCACGCGACACCCCAAGTCACTCCCGCAAAGAGACATCCATCCGATCCGCCGAATCCCGAACACCCTCGGACAGCCCAAGTCATCCCTCCCAGGGCGGCGAAGAGTATTATCGGAAGAACCAAATCATGCATCAGGTCGGTCTTTCTCTTGTTGTCCATGGTGGTCTCCTATATGGGTGAGGGCAACCACGGAGGGTTGCCCCTACGGTTCTGCAGTCCTCGGTCCGCAATCCCCAATCCGCAATCCCCAATCCGCAATCCGTAATCCCCAATCCGCAATCCCCAATCCGCAATCCGCAATCCCCAATCCGCAATCCGCAATCCCCAATCCGCAATCCCCAATCCGCAATCCGCAATCATGCTGTGCGGGCGTACTGCGATTGGCCTTCCTTGAAGAGATCCGCACCGTACATATCGTACACCACGACCGCCGAGAAATCCTCGACAAGGAGTCGTCGTACTGCCTCCGCGCCGAGATCCTCGTAAGCGATGATCTCGGCCTGTTTGATCCGTTTGCCGATCAGCGCCCCCGCTCCACCGATGGCGCTCAGGTAGATTCCCTTATATTGCACCAGGGCATCCCGGACCCCCTGGCCCATGAATCCCTTGCCGATCATGCCTTTCAGACCTTTGGAAAGCAACACGGGGGCGTAATCGTCCATGCGATACGACGAGGTCGGGCCGGCGGAACCGATCACCTGCCCCGGTTTGGGTGGAGTCGGGCCGACGTAATAGATGAGCTGACCCTGCGGATCGAACGGCAGATCCTCGCCATGTTCGATAGCCTCGATCATGCGCTTGTGCGCGGCGTCCCGGCCTGTATAGATGACACCATTGATGAGAACCCGGTCGCCTGCATGAAGTCCGGCGATATCGTCATCGGTCAACGGTGGTGTAATTCGTTTAGCTTCCGACATGGTTTCTATCCTTGATGCTCGTGAGAATCGAAGTCGGGACCGCCCGGTTCCTGTGGAATCCGAGATTATGGTAACACATCCTGGATTGGATGAAACCGCACGGGATTTCCGACAGGACATATTTGAAAACCGGACGTGTCGGACTATTCTTAGGGCCATGAAACAGCATCGGAGCATCCTTGACGAGATCGTGGAACACAAACGGCGGGAATTGGAGGAACGAATGGCCTCCTGCCCGCTCGCTGTGCTGCAGGCGAAAGTGGAATCCGGCTCTTCTCCCCGTGATTTTCTGGCGGCACTGCGTCGAGATCCGGGAGAGCCGGTGCGGGTGTTGGCGGAGATCAAGGCGGCCTCACCCTCGCGCGGAACCATTCAGGGGGAGATCGACCCTGCCGCCATCGCAAAAGCGTACGAAACGGCAGGCGCGGCGGCCCTGTCCGTCCTGACCGACTGGAAATACTTCTCCGGCACGGGTGCGCATCTGATCCAGGCGCGAGCGGCGACCGGTCTTCCGACTCTGCGCAAGGATTTCACCATTCACGAATACCAGGTCTGGGAAGCCCGCACGATTGGCGCGGATGCCATTCTCCTGATGGCGCAGATTCTGGAACAGGAGGAGATCGAGAGATTTCTTTCTTTGACTCATCAACTGGGTATGACCGCGCTGGTGGAGGGACACGAGCCGGAGGAGATTGACCTGATCCTGAGAACGGGTGCTCGGCTGATAGGAGTCAATAACCGCGATTTCCGAACGATGAAGACGGACATTGAGACAACAATCCGGCTGCGCGAACATATTCCGAAAAACCGGATTGTCGTGAGCCAGAGTGGAATCAGCGACCAGTCACAGGTCAAGCGACTTGCCGAGGCCGGTGTGGATGCCATTCAGGTCGGGACCTCGCTGATGGAGGGGGGAGATCCGGGGGGTAGGCTCAGGGCGTTGCGGCTGTAAAATGCAGGGTGGGCTCAAGCCCGTCTGCGGCCTAACCCGCATTTCTCACAAGCCTCTTGGGAGAGGGGTGAGACCGGTTGGATATCGCGAGAAGAATCGCGATGAGTGGTTTCTTGAAGAGATGGGACCGCGCAAGTCAGGATAAACTCAGAAGCCTGCACCCAAAATGGGCCGGATGGGGCCTCCCAAAGAGAGCAACGGACAGAGACGCCTGTCCCACCAGTAGGTCAGGCGTCTCTGCCTGACAAAGAAGGGTAGAAAGCCGCGCTTTCTTTTCCCAATCACCGGTTCCGCCGGAGTCGCGCTCGCGATGACGGGATGGCAGCCGCCGCGAATCCGAGAATTCCACCATACACCAAGGTGACCTGAAAGTGGCTTTGGCGGGCCTGCTCGCGGATGGGATTCAGCCTGGCCTGCCGCACCGGAAGAAGGATCTCCGAGAACGTGATTGTCCATCCCGATATCCAAGGAAGCGGAGTCCTGAAGGGAATTGTCATGAACCGGGGGATGGCGGTTATCGGAAAGAAAATCAAGTTCTTTTCCAAAGCGGACACCGATCCGTTTCTTCTTTGGGGATCGACGACCAACCTCCTGGGGCGCTTCTCTATCGCCAATATTCCGCCAGGAGATTATTGTGTTTATCTGGGTGCGGAAGATCGGAAGAAACCGGATACACCATTCCATATACTCGATACCTCCATCGGTGATGGAGAAGAGAAATTCATCCGCATCCCCCTGGAAGGCGCGACCTTGTCCGGCAGGGTGGTTGATCGATGGGGCCAGCCTGCCAATGGGGCTTTTGTGCAGATCGGTTTGCCGTTCGAGCAGAATCTCAAGACGCAATATGCTATGAAATTCGGTCCCCGGCGTTCGACCCAGGCCAACGAGTATGGAGTATTCTCGTTCGGTGACGTCCAACCGGGCCGGTATGAAATATGGTCCTCCCGCTATTCCATCGGGGTCAGCAAGAAACGATCGGTCGAAGTCGGTCAAGAAAATATCACGGATGCGTGTCTTGTTCTTGAGTGATGCACCACGCGCGCTGGCGGTGATCGCGTCCCGTATGCCGGTCAAACGCTACAAATAAAAACAGGCACACCTCTCCGTGTATCTTTCGGAGATCTACACCGCAACCACATCAAATCGGTTTGATCCGGTAGAAGGTAAAGAGTATCATGCTGATGGAGAGACCTTGGACCTCCACGGGGGACACGTGTTTCAGACTGCCCGTTTGGGAGGTGAACGGCAAGCCCCAAATGGGAAATCTCAGTCAGAAGGGAATGACAGGATGGACACCCATGATCGTAGAACCTTCCTGAAGTACACCGGAGCCGCCGTTGTCGGGATCGGTTCTTCGGGATGCGGGACAATAAAAAGGCATGATGTGAGCGATTCGGATGGAATTGCCGTGAGAATTGAAACGCCCGGGGAGCCACTTGTTCTCAGGACGTTCATGATTCTAAAAGACCGAATTGAGCAGCGCTGCCCGGTGAGAGTAGTTCAGGCCGACACCGGCGCGCAGGTTATCCTATCCGTCGATGATTGCTTGCCGCACGACGCCTTTTGCATCGGTCAAGTCGATGAGGCTGTCCGCGTTACCGGCGGTTCCCCGTCAGGCCTGCTCTATGGGGTTGGTAAGTTCCTTCGGACGAGCCGGTATGATGGGGCTTTCCGGCCTTCGTCGTGGCGGGGAACGTCGGTTCCCCACGGTTCCATTCGCGGGATGTACTTCGCCTCCCATTTCCACAACTGGTATCACCAGGCGTCGGATCCGGAGATATCCCGGTACATGGAAGACCTGGCGCTTTGGGGCATAAACGCTGTCATGGTGTCCTTCCCGGGGATCAATCTTCATAGCTGGGATGACCCACAGACGGGACCGGCCATTGCCATGATGCGTCGGTATGCCAAATCCGCCGGAGATCTGGGACTCCGATTTGCCATCGGCGCAAACAACATGTTGTTCATGGATATTCCGGACCATATTCGGGCAACTCGTCTGCCGGACCCGCTGCGGCGACGGGGAAACAGCGGTCACCCGGTTTGCCCGAGCCATCCCGAAGGACACGCCTATCTGATGGAGAATTTCGGACATCTTTTAGAGAAGTTCTCAGATGTCGGTCTGGATATTCTGTGCTTCTGGCCCTATGACGAGGGCGGATGTGCTTGTGACAAGTGTCAGCCTTGGGGCTGCAACGGCTACCTGAAGCTGTCGCGCGACCTGGCGCAGCTCGGCCGTCGTTTCTTCCCCGACCTGAAAACTGTCCTGAGTACCTGGATGTTTGATACGCCGCCCGAAAGCGAGTGGCAAGGACTGGCGGACTACATGTCATCCGGCGGGGAATGGATTGACTATATCCTTGCCGACGCACATGAGGACTTTCCGTGCTATCCCCTGGATGTGGGCGTGCCTGGAAAACGGCCACTCCTCAACTTCCCCGAAATCAGCATGTGGGGCAATTGGCCATGGGGCGGTTTCGGCGCCAATCCACTTCCTGCCCGGTTCCAACGCCTGTGGGACCAGGTGAAGCATGTGGTAGAAGGTGGATTCCCGTACAGCGAAGGCATCTACGAAGACATCAACAAGGCGATAGTCGTTCAGTTCTACTGGAACCGGGAGCAATCCGCGCGGACAACCTTGGAAGCGTACATCGCTTATGAGTTCGGTTCCGGTGTTTCGGAGGACGTGCTGGCCATCATCGGCATTCTCGAGACTACGGCGGGGCGTTCCTACACGAAGCAGCCCGTGGATGCCGACGAGGTGCGGCGTGCCCGGCAACTGGCGGACGCCGTAAACGCCCGTTTGCCTGATTGGGCGAGGCAGAACTGGCGGTGGGAGATCTTGAATCTACGCACGGTGCTCGACCACGAGCGCTTTGCCGGCGATGGCTTGGAGACCCCCGCGGCGGAAGCGGCCATGCGCCGTCTGATTGATCTCTACCATTGCCAGATGGAAACGGACGACCCTTATCATCATCGTGTGCGTCCCCCGTTGCGGGGAACCTCGTCTCGTTCGGGGGAACTTTGATAGCACGTAGGGGGCAGACACGGATTGCTCGTAAGCGTTACGATCAATGTAACGGTCCTGGTGAACCGCGTGGTAGCATGGGGGCTGCCTGCTGAAATGCAGTTGACCTCCAAAATATGCCGGGAGTAAGATCCTCCCGTTGGCGGATTGTTCTGAGCCAATTCTGTTGAAGATACGCGCGGGCAGGAATGGTATGAATCCCCTCGTTTTTTTATTGTGACAGTTGTCGTTGTTCCAGGCGCTTCGCAGAGTACCGACATGCCGATGTCGGCAAGCGGCTCTGTCCAGGGTTCCGACCTATTCCCCTACCGCACGCCTATTTATTCAAGAGTGTACTCAACAAGGTGAACCTCCGGGGAGCCGACCTTAGTTGGACGAATCTTAAGGATATTCGGAACTGGAAGGAAATCGATACCCTGAAGGGTGCCAATCTTTTTGAGGTAGTCAATCCGCCTGGAGGTTTTCTGGAGTGGGCATTGGGGCTGTATCAATGGAACCGGACGAATGGAAGGCTTGGAAAGAACAGAGGAAGGAGAAGGAAGAAGAGACAAGGACGAAGAAGACTTAGAATAGATCAATAAGTGGACTGCGATGTTGTTGCCAAGCCCATTCTTGTGGTTTGTCGGCTTTCGCCTCCAACAATGCCCCATCTCCACAGGGGTCCACGACTGTCTGCTGAATACGAGTAAGTGGAACAGGCCAAGTTCGGCACAATCCAAAACATCCAAAACCAATGAAGTGCGATCATGGCGACGATCTATCGGCGAGGCGGGAAGAACAATAATG
>Ga0116141_10004505_pt1 | contig 11735 bp, 9 predicted proteins | sample AD_UKC097_MetaG_FD_89744 | JGI IMG/M metagenome (GOLD analysis project Ga0116141, IMG submission 89744) | Active sludge microbial communities of municipal wastewater-treating anaerobic digesters from USA - AD_UKC097_MetaG | ecosystem: Engineered > Bioreactor > Anaerobic > Digestate | place: USA... | reverse complement strand
TGAACAATATGCAACCTACGGACCGCACGTGTTCACGCTGACCGAATTCACCCCTGTCGGCGGTGGGGTGGTCTATTTCCGTGAGACTCCACCGAGAAGCATCTGGCAGGCCTTCATTGTCGGTGAAATGCTGCCGCAAGAGATCTTTTCACCGGGCGCTTCCTTCCGATTCAATCTGACCCTCTGCGAGGGCGGATACTTCGGAAATCGCTGGTTCTGGACAGGGGATTTCTTTTCGTGGGATACCCCCTATGCCTGGGGCCTGGTCCATGTAGAAGAACAATCGGAAGTTCAAGAATATATGTTCTACTGATTTCGCTCACTCGCGCTTGCCGGTATTCCCAGGTCCACTGTGTCCACTCGGTCCATTCATCACTCGCGCTTGAGAGGATCTTCCACCTTCACCGAGACATATCGGGGGAATCCGTCCTTTGCATCGGCGCGGTCGACTTGAAGAATCAGCGTGATCTCTTTCCGCTCTGCGACACGATTCGCCGCTTGGCCGACTTGTTCCATGTAGGAATCCTTGTCGGGTGTCGGCTCGTTCATTTCAAGAATCAGATCGCCCGGCCGCAGGCCTGATTTCTCGGCATGGCTGCCCGGGAGAATCTCGGTAATCACCACACCATGCGATTCTGCCGGGTAACCGTATTTCTCGCGATTTGCGTCGGTCAACTCTTCGACCGCGAAGCCCATTAAAATCTCTTCCCATTCGGAAGTTCCGGTCAAGAGATAGCGGGGCAATTCCTCAACAGTCACCTGCAAGTCGAGTTTCTCTTTATCTCGGAAAACAGAAACGAGCACGGTGGACCCGACAGGTGTCTGGGTGACCAGGTTCTGTAGTTGAGGTCCCCCGCCGACCTTGTGGCTGTTGAACGCGACAATCACATCCCCGACTTCCAGCCCCGCTTGTGCGGCGGGCGTGTTGGGGCGCACATCCGTAATCAAAGCGCCCTGAAGTGTTCCCCAGTCCTCCAGGCGAGCATTCTTCAACGAGTCAATTTGCACTCCCAGCCAGCCTCGAACCACATGCCCGTTTGCCAACAGGCTCTCGACCACAAACCGCGCCATGTTGCTCGGAATAGCAAACCCGATGCCGAGATTCGCCTGGGTTCCGGCAGTCTGGATGGAGTTATTGATTCCGATGACCTCTCCATCGAGATTGATGAGGGGACCCCCGCTGTTACCGATATTGATCGCGGCAGTGGTTTGAATGAAATCTTTGTACATAAACAGGCGATTCTCGTTGTCCAGCGGCACATCCTCGCCCGTGCGATTCTTCGCGCTGACAATCCCCTCACTGACACTTCCGAACAGCCGAAACGGACTGCCGATTGCCAGCACCCATTCCCCCACCCGCAAAGTATCGGAGTCGCCCAGGGTCACCGTCGGCAGGTCGCCGGGGCAGTTTTCGAGTTGCAGCAATGCAATATCGGTATAGGGATCGTGTCCCGCAATTTCCCCTCGAAACTCCCTCCCGTCGGCGAATTGTGCGCTCAGTTTCTCGGCTCCCTCCAGCACGTGATAGTTGGTCAGAATCAGCCCATCCGCGCGAATCATCATCCCGGAACCCTGCCAGCGCTGCCGGTCCGGGATAAGGTCCAGCATGTCCCGAAAACTCTCCGGCAGTTCCTGAATGATCCCGTTGATTCTCTCACGATCTTCCGAATTGAATTTCCGCTCTCCGTTGATACTCACAACCGCCGGAGACACTTTCTCAATCGCCGATACGAAGGAATTGGATAAAACACGGGCATCGAACATCCGAATGTCCGCATCCGGTTCTGCCCATACAGACGGAATCGAAATCAGAAACAGAACAGATACGCCAAAAACAAGTCTTCGCATCATGGATATCCGAGTGCTGGAGTTACAGAAATACGATATCTCAGCGGCGCCCTGCAAGTCACTCTCTTCTTTCCTTAATCGCTCTGGGGAGAGCGCCTTCTTCTCCCTCTCCCTCCGGGAGAGGGTTGGGGTGAGGGTCTGTCTACCCCGCATTGCTCTCTCCCTCCGATAATCCCCATCGGTCTCATTCGTCCCATCGGTCTTATTCTCTTCCTTTCGCCCCCGCAATCTCATCCGCCAGCGGCAACAGGCATTCCCGTGTGTTGCGGGATGGATCGTCCAGAACCCGCTCCAATAGAATATGCAATATCTCTGAAAAAATCGGCCCCGGCTTCAGCCCCATCTCGATCAGGTCTTTTCCGCCGATGGCCAGGTCCGTGATCTTCAGCGCATCCATATCCCGCTCAATTCGTCGGATAGTTCGGATGACATGATACAGCCCCGGTTCCAGTCCGGGACCTTTGAGCGCGTTCGCTTTCCGATCGGCAATGCGAATTCGCAGGAATGACCGGATATTCTCCCGGCCCACGCGGCGCATCAGGCGACGAATCGAACTCGCCGTGGCTTCCGGTCCCAGCCGAACCATGTGGTTCTCGATCATCCGTCGCGCCAGGTCGATCTCGCGAGTCGGGAACCGCAATCGGTTCATCATCTCCACCGCTTTGTCGGCGCTTGGGAACTGGTGACCGTAAAAGACATAATCTCCCTGGTCTTTCATCCAGCGCTTGCGCTCCGGTTTTCCCAGGTCGTGAAACAACGCAATCAGTCGCAGCAGCGGATACCGGGGGTGAATTGCATCCGCCGTCTTGAGCGAGTGCATTCCGACATCATCGGAATGAAACTGATTCTGCTCCACGCCGAAACATGCCTCCAGTTCCGGCAGAATCTCCCGCATCAGTCCGGTTTCCTTCATCAGAAGCAGCCCATGCGATGGCCGCTCATACCCCATCAGCTTCAGCAGCTCGTCATGAATCCGTTCTGCCGAAATGTTTTGTATTTTGGGAGCGTGACGGCGGATGGCCTCCAGTGTATTGGCCTCTACGGTGGCCTCCGTTTTCGCGGCCAGGCGTGTCGCGCGCAGCATCCGCAAATAGTCCTCGGCAAACCGTCGGTCGGGATCGCCGACCGCTCGGATGAGATTCTTCTGCAAGTCTTCCAGGCCATTGAACAGGTCCACGATCTTCCCGGACGACAAATCCACCGCAAGCGCATTGATCGTGAAATCGCGACGTTCCAGGTCTTCTTCAATCGAGTCGGCAAACGTGACTTGGCAATGCCTGCCGTCCTCATAGATGCCATCCGCGCGGAATGTGGTGATTTCGACGTTCAGCCGTTCGCGCACCGCCATCACTGTGCCATGGTCGATTCCCACCGGTATGGTGGTGATTCCAGCAGACCGCAGCGTCGCCAGCACGGTTCGCGGAGGACACCGCGTCGCCAGGTCCCAATCCTCGCCGTGAATCAGATCCGGGATTTCCTCGCCCCGCCGATACCCCTCCAGGATGCTGTCGCGGACCATCCCTCCCACCAGGTATACCGGCTCCGGCGCAAGGAGGTCACGGATCTCCTTCACAAACGGGCACAGATATGAAACATCGAACTGAATCGACATGGTTCACGCCTCAAATTCTCTCTCTTGCAGAGTCTAACATTGCCTGCCTCTGAATACAGACCACGCAAGACGAAATCCCACTGATGTTCTACAATCTCAACCAGATCGTATAACGGAGGTGAAGACAATGAATGACACACAATCGAATCCGATCTGCTGCCCGCCCTTCAACCCGGAGCCATGGAACGAGAAAGAAGTCGTCTGGGACAACAAGAGATTTGTCAAAGACCGTGTCCGCAGCTTCCTCCATATCCCCCTGAATTTCGCGGGAGTAATGAAGCGAAATGTAAGCCTGATCGAGGCCGCGCAGGCCGTACAGGAGGATATGATTGTCCTTGCGGATGAGAATTCCCTTTGGGGAGCCGATGTCTACATTTCCGTACCGAGGGATGTTCCCAATGCCCGCATGGCAGAAATTTCGGGGACATTTCTCACAAAGGTCTTTGAGGGGCCTTTTCAGGACATTCGTCTCTGGATCAGGGAAATGGAGAACTATGTCCGCTCCCAGGGCAGGGAATTGAAAAAACTGTATCTCTATTACACCACCTGTCCCAAGTGCGCCAAGGTCTACGGCAAGAATTACGTGGTTCTCCTGGCACAAGTATGAACAGCCTCAGGCACCGGATTGACCTCCGGTCTCGACCAAAGTAGGCTGAGAGGTGTTGCACTTAATGTATACTACCGGGAATTGGGATTGATGAGGATGACCAACACGTTCAAACTCGCGCGCGACCAACTCAAAAGAAACCTCGCGGCGGAATACAACAAGGAAAATCCCGACGTTCCGACCGATAAAGTCGGATCGACGGACAAGACCGGCAAACGGGTTTTCGGGTTCATCGAAGAGGCGTTCAGGCAGATTCAGTCGACCGAAAAAGATACGGTCCACCCCGATGAACGAGAAAAACTGAACCGGCATCTCGCCCTGTATGGCGACCAACGCTACCAGGCCTGTCTGCTCTCTCTGAACACCGCGAAACGCATCGTTCATCACCTGTCGTTGGTGGCTGATTGGACTTTCGGCCCGGCGGACCGAGACCACCATCTTGCCCGCCTTCGGGAAGAGGACCGGAAATGCGAAAAATCCACCCTTCTCCAACACCGGGCACAGCAGAAATTCCTCCGCATGATGGATGCTCCCGCAAAAACCACTCGGAAACTGGTCTGCGAACTCTCCACCATTTACTTCCAGGCCATCCTGGAACAGCTCAAAGCGCAGTACGCTATATACAAACACGAATGCGAGCTTCAGGAAGAATTCCGCTTCTTCGCCGCAGCGCTCATCCAGAGCCGTTTCGATGAACTCCGATCCAGCGCGGATTCCGACACCATCGAGTTCATCGCGGAAACCTATAGAATTCTCAAAAATGAAGGGCGTTATGACGTCGCCGCAGTCAGGAACCTCAATTATCAGGCGATGGAACACTCCCTGAAACACCTGGAAAACCGTCTGGCACAGCAGCGGAAACGACTCGAATCCGTCGAGAGAGCCATTTTCATGATCGAGCGCATGGTCGGCGAACTGGAACGTATCGCCCAGGCAACCGAACCGTCGGAACCGCCGGAACCGCCCAAAACTACGGATGAGAAAGAAGCAGCCCCCGACGACGAAGGACCACGCCGGATGGCACGTTTCGACCGCGTCCGAGTGCGTGGTCGCATCTCCAAGGGCCGGTAGTGTCCGAGACTGAAATGCTCCTATCGGACCTTTTCTTCTGTCGCCCCGCAACACCACAGGCCGGAGGCCTGTGCGTAGGGGCATGGCATGCCATGCCCCTGCAGAATGTCCAAACTCCAGGCCCTCTCTCTCCAGGAGAGCGCTTTCTTCTCCCTCTCCCTCCGGGAGAGGGTTGGGGTGAGGGAACGACAACAACCAGCTTTTCTCCCCTACACTTCCCATTGGTCCCATTCGTCCTATCCGTCCCATTCACCCAATCCCATCAAGGATATCCCCCATGAACTCCCCCGGACCAAATCGTTGGGACGCTTTCGTTCTTGCGGCGCTGCTCTGCCTGCTGAACGCGATTGTCCTTGTGGATATCCGTCATTTCGCGGTACGCGGGCTTCATTCACAACTGGAGGAGTCGCTTCAACTCTCCCACTCTATCGTTGAGAACCATCAACTTCCCCAGGCCGCTTTCTACCCGCCCGGTGTTCCATTTCTGCTTGCAGTGGCGCAGTTCGCCGGATGGAAAGAGATCAATCCCTTCGTCTTCAACGCCATCCTGTTGAACCTGGGTGTTTTGTTCTTCTATGCGCTTGCCCGGATGCTGCTCCGTGGCGTAAGTTGGGCCTTTGGCGCAGTTCTCCTGATGATTCTGAATCCCTATTTTGTATCCACCTCACTTCTGAGCCGCGACACTGCCGCCGAGTTTCTGTTCACCGGCCTGTTTTTTCTGTTCCTCTTTGGGGGATTCCGAAGTGGTTTTCCAGATCGGCAGGTCCGTTCTCTGTTCCCGATTTTGCTGTTCGTCATAGCCGCCGTGCTGGCGCTTGTGCGCGTGACAGGATTCTTCAGCGTGTTAATTCTCTTTGCGGCCTGTTTTCTTCTCGAAAAGCCACTCCGCCGTGTCTTCGGCGTTCTCCTTGCGTTGTGGATTGTCTTTGCCCTTCTGTTTATGCTCTATAACCATCGAACGGTCGGCTCGTTCACCCTGGCGACAAATGCAGGCACAAATCTCTATCTTGGAAATCACCCGCTCTATCTCCACGGACATCCCCATTACGACATTGATGCATTCCTGGAAACGGAGAGGATTAAGAAGGAACTAAGTGAAAACAGTGCGGACGGTTTATCTGAGGCACAGCTGGACGCTTATTTCAAAGGGAGAGCCTTTGAAGCGATCCGCGCGAATATCCCGGCGTTTCTATATCGCGTTCTGGTGAAAACCGTCTGGCACTGGTTCAATTTTGAGATTATTCCGAATTACACATCGCGGGCTTACCTTGAGGGCGGGGAAAACCGGATTGTCGTTGAAAGCCGGATCGGTCTGCTGACCGGCCTGGCCTACATGATCTACAAGTTCGCCTATCTTCCGCTATTCCTCTGGTCGATCATCGTTTTGCTTCAAAAGAAGATCGACCTTCGTATGGGGTTGTTTTACCTGCCGTATCTCGCACTCTGGCCGATTGTCGTACTGACCTTTCCCGACACGCGGTTCAAGATTGTTGCGGAAGTCTGCGTGTTGATCCCAATGATCGCCGTCGTGCAATACCGATGGTTCTCCCGTACTCCGTCTCTTTAATTCATCCTTCAACCTTCACCCTTCTCCTTCGACGTGGGCAAATCTGGCATTCCTCACGGTTGCAGAGAAGCAGGTCCGGTCTCTCTTGCAGTTCCGGAATGAGAACGTCGGCAGCGGCCTGGGAGGAAAACAGCATACATCGGGCATTTCCGATTTTCCCGCGCCGAAGAACCCCGGCCTTTTCGAGGATCGGTCCCGCACTGCCGAATCCATGACTGCAACCGGGTGTCTCATACAGCTGCAATCCAACCACCTTTTTCCCGTCTCTCCCGATCATTGCCAGCTCGTGATTCCAGCCTTCCCGGTAGGCGATATGGATGTAGGAAAGTCCAGCGAGCACTTCATACAAGTGAAGAATGGAGCAGCTGGTGAGATCGCAGCCCAGCATCAGGACCGTCCCATCCCGCTCGCGGAATCGGTCGAACGGGCTGCCGATCCCGATGGGAGTCGAGGCCAGGTGGTCCCGTGTCAGTTCTTCCGCCAGGGAACCGATTGCCCCCACCGAATGTGTCGGATGCAGGCTTCGATGGCATTGCGGATGAAGACGAAACGCCTCGGTGATTGCTCCGACCCTCGATGGGGTCTTCGTCGGCTCGTGTAACGCAGTCGGATCGCAACTGGTGAACGTGAAAGAGAATATCGGAACCATCAGTGTTCCATCGGGTTTCAGCACATCCAGGAACGCCTCCACCACCGTCTCGGCTCCACCCTCCACATAACCGATGCTCTTCAGGGAACTATGAAGAGCGATCAGGTCCCCGGTGTCGATCCCCAGTTGCCGAAGATCGAATCCAATCCGTTCACGGGTTATCTTGTTGTCTGTCATTCTTCTTTCCTGTCCGATGTCATCTAGTCAGGGACGGCAAAACCGCTGGTACGATCTCAAAGCCACGAAATTGCGCGTGACACTTCTCCCACAAAGTTTGCGGGAGACACAGAGGGGGTTGTATCGTTCAAAAAGGAAGAATGCCGGCCTTGCGCAGCACCGGCTCCAGATGGGCCCGGCGACATCGCTCTGCCAGAATGATGTTGCACAGCTGTTCCGCCGCACGTTCAATGGTCCGGTTCACAATCAGGTAATTGTAATGCTGCATCAATTCGTATTCGTACTCCACGAAGGAGAACCGTTTTCGGATTTCCTCTTCGGTCTCTGTACCTCGTGCGCAGAGACGTCTGATCAGGTCCTCCCGGCTCGGCGGCAGAATAAAAACCAGGCACGCCGATGGATAGTGCTTTCGAACACTCAGTCCGCCCTGTACGTCGATTTCCATGATCACATCGCGGCCCGCTTCCAGGTTGCGAGCCACCGGCTCCCGCGGTGTTCCGTAGATCTCTCCATAAACCTCGGCCCATTCCAGCAGTGCGCCTTCCTCGATGTGCCGCAACAGCGTGGGACGATCCACAAAAACGTAGTCCACTCCATCTCGTTCGCCTGGACGGGGTGCGCGGGATGTCATGGAAACGGACAGGGAAATTTCCTGTCGCCGTTTCAGGACAGCGGCAATAATACTCCCTTTTCCGACCCCGGACGGCCCTGAAACCACCACCGGAATCCCCGGAACAATCAATGATTCATCTTCCATTTGCGCTCTCTTTTCCCTCTCCCGCCGGGAGAGGGTTAGGGTGAGGGAGGTTGCATCTCTCTCATTCCCCCTCTGTCACCACCGCCCCCTTCGGAACCTCCGAACCGATCTCAAACGCTCCACCAACGCTATTGCCGATCACCGAGATCTGCGATGAGTTCTCCCCCTGAATCCTCAAGAACGGATTCGCATTTTCGGGAGCGAAGATCCCGCTCAAAAATGCTCTTCGAACATTCTTCATCCAGACAAAGGCTGTTCCTACCGCATTCTCCGCGCCGAGTCCGCTCAACTGCAACTGCTCCACATCGTCGAACAGGTATGCCGGACGTTGATCCGGTTCGGCACACCCCACCTGGAAATCCCGCAGCACTATATTCTTCGCGTGACGGCAATACAGCCCATAAACCGGCAATTCGCCGAACATCGTCGATTCCGGGTATTTCTCGATAACTTCCGGGACCACCCTGTCAACCAGGTCGGCAGGTCCCCCGCCCTTGTACCACAATCGGACATTGGAAATCGTCACATTTTCCACCGGGTATCCCGGAATGCCGGTGATGGACGAGGTCAGTTTTCCACCGATTGCCTCCACATTGCTGATCGTCACATTTCTCAGGTATCCCGGAATATCTTCCTCCATGTCCCGGCCGCGATTCCCCAGCCGGATAAAAATCGGTGTATCCACATCCAGCATCGTGATATTGCTGATAACCACACCGTCAATTTCCGCCCCGTCAACTGTCTCCAGCGCAATCCCCGACTTGGTGGGACGAAGCTCTTTCGGGCTGATCATGACACAATTGCTGACCGCGATCCGCTTGAATCCCCCGCCGGATTCCGTCCCCAGCTTGAATGAATTACAGCTCGTGACCAGGATGCAGTTGGTTACTGTCAGATTTTCCGTGCTGCGACGTTCGCCCAACGCAAAACTGCTTTTCGGCACAATGGCGTCATCCCAGGATTCGATATGGCAATTCGAGATACGAACATTCTGACAGCAATCCGGGTCGATACCGTCGCAGAAATTGTTCAGCATCGTTACCCCATCGATGTTCACATAGTCGCATCCGAGCAGGCTGATACAGTAATTCGGCGCGTTTCGGATCGTGATGTCGCGGATCGTGATATCGCGGCAGCGTTTGAACGCAATCGGCTTCGGGCCGTGGCGTTTCTTCCGATTCCCGTCGATGGTCCCCTGGCCGAGAATGGCGATTCTCTCCACATTCTCCCCCCAGATCAGGCTGTAGTGGAAATAGGTCGTTTCCTCGTCGGATTCCGTTTTGTAGCTCAATTCCTCGTATGGATCGAAATCTTCATTGTCAGGACTTTCCAGGAGAGTGGCCCCGGTATCCAGGTACAAAGTTACATTGTTTCGGATATGAAGGCTGCCGGAAATATAGTTTCCGGGGGCGAAATAGACCGTGCCGCCACCCGACTCGGCGCAAGCATCAATCGCCTTCTGAATGGCCGCGGTGTCCTTGGTCAGCCCGTCTCCTGTCGCACCGTATTGACGAACCTCGAATTGACCCGCCGCCGCACCATAAACCGGCGATTCCGGCACACACAGGAACAAGGCCGTTCCTGCAATCAACAGAGCCATGAATAGGGATCTTCTAACAACACCGGACATCGACCGATCTCCTTTGCTTCGAATCATCTCGTTTCATGCGGAACCGTAGCACACCTCAACGCCCCCTCCAAGCCCCAATCTCTCCACCCCCCTTCCTTCCTGTGCCTTCCATTTCTTCTTCTTCTTCCCTTCTTCCTTCCTGTTTCATCCTTCATCCTTCATAATTCATCCTTCTTGAGCCACTATACTTTTCCCCAGAGGTCGAAAACATGAAAATCCGTTGCATCGTTCCCCAGCAAGGCCCCCCGGCCGTTGGGCCGTATTCGCCCGCCGTCGTCGCGAACGGTTTTGTCTTCGTTTCGGGGCAGATTCCGCAAATGCCGATCACCGGCGAAATCGTGACCGACTCGTTCCCGGCGCAATGCACTAGGGTATTCGATAACCTGAGAATTGTCCTGGAAGAGGCCGGAGCCTCGCTGGATTCCGTCGTGAAAGTGACCGTCTATCTGACAAACCTGGAGCAGTTCGGAGAGATGAACGCCATCTACGAGAAATACTTCGGCACCGGCAAACCTGCCCGCGCCTGCATCCAGGCCGCCCGCCTTCCCAAGGGTGTCTCGATTGAGGTGGACGCCATCGCGGTGGCGGAAGAGTGATTGGAAGCCTCAGACGAAAGAGACCGCCATGAAACAGAGAAAACGGATTTCGCCCATCTCTATAGGTCTTCTGTGTAGTCTGCTGCATTGCGCCATTCTGAGCAGTGCTCAGGATATCGGATCGCAGATACCGAATGCGACGCCTGAGATTACGGTAAAGGAATACATTGTCTTCGACGGACTCGAGGGCTGGCAACATGAGGGAGTGATGTATCGCCTGGCTTGTGCGGCAATGGTGGCACAGGCTCCTAGCGGCGATCTGCTCTGCTGGTGGCTTTCCGGCAGCGATAAGGAGCCGTCGACGGACAATTGTATCCTGATGGCGCGGTCGAAAGATCGTGGCCACACCTGGTCCGAACCGAGAGTCATGATCCCTGCCGGAGAAATGGCAGGCGCGCTGACAATCATGTATACCGGCCCGAAAAAGCAACTGATCGGCCTCGGAGCGCATTGGCCTCCTGAGAAACTCTATACGGAATGGCACTGGTTCCGTATCGAATCGACCGACTCCGGGTACACATGGACGGAGCCGGAGCCATTTGTTCTGCACGGCGACCACGCCTCTGTCTGTCAGGGACCGGTTCGATTGCGCAATGGGGAACTTTTATTGCCCGGCCAATTCTTTGATGAGCGACCGAAACCGTTCGTAGCTCCCGTCGAACAACTGGTGCACGCAAAAACCGAAGAAGAGGCACAGGCAATGCCTCCCGGTCCGGGCACGCCGGCGGTGGAGTACGCAACGCACCTGAATGGCTGCTGCGTCTTTATCGACCGAGTCGGAGATGCACGGAATTTCGAAGAATACGGCTACGTTGCCAACCGTCCCCTCGGATTATTGGAGCCGACGTGCATTCAGCTGAAAGATGGCCGGATTGTGATGCTGATGCGCGCGGAATGGGGCGGTTTTCTGTGGCGGGCGGACAGCAGCGATAACGGCCGCACCTGGACGAAAGCCTGGCAGACCGACATTCCAAATCCGACTTCCCTGACCCATCTCGTTCGGTTGCCGGATGAGCGCATTGCCCTGATTCATAATGCCACGGGTGGGATTGTAGGCAAACGAGCGCATAGAGACCCGCTTTCCATCTGGATCAGCGACGATGAAATGGAGTCGTGGGCGATCAAGGCCGATGTGATCCATGGCGGCGAATTGGCATACCCGAACGGTATGATCCTGGAGGATCGGTTAGTGTTTACGTACGACCGCGACCGCCGCCAGGC
>Ga0116141_10004504_pt1 | contig 11735 bp, 7 predicted proteins | sample AD_UKC097_MetaG_FD_89744 | JGI IMG/M metagenome (GOLD analysis project Ga0116141, IMG submission 89744) | Active sludge microbial communities of municipal wastewater-treating anaerobic digesters from USA - AD_UKC097_MetaG | ecosystem: Engineered > Bioreactor > Anaerobic > Digestate | place: USA... | reverse complement strand
TGATCACCGTGGCCCCGGACGCCACCGTCAAGGACGCCGCCCGCCTCATGCACGAACACCGGATCGGCGCGCTCGTCGTGGCGGAGGGATCGACGATCCGCGGGATCTTCACCGAGCGCGACGTCCTCTGGCGCGTCGTCTCGGAGGGACGCGACGCGGCCGCGACCGCCGTCCGCGACGTCATGACCTCCGACGTGATCGTCGTCCGGCCGGAGCGCGAGATCGACGACATCGAGGGGATCCTGATGGAGCACCGGATCCGTCACCTCCCCGTGGCGGGCGAAGAGGGGCTCCTCGGGATGCTCTCGATCGGCGACCTGAACGCCTTCCGCGCCGACGCCGACCACCAGGCCGTCGAGTACCTCACCGAGTACATCTACGGCAAGAGCTGAGGCAGCGGGAGGGGAGCGGCGGCAGGTGGCCGCCGCTCTCCTCCCACACTACCGGACATGCGGATCCGCATTCGACAGTTCCGCTGGTCGAGGTCACGGAGCGAGCGGAGGCTGCCCTAGCGGATTCGTTCGTCGAGGTCCTCGAAGGCAATCGACGTGTCGGCCTTGCGGACGCACTTCTTCCACCCGGCCCGGTGCGCCCTCAGCTCCGCGGTCGTCTCTTCGATTTGGGCTCGGATCTGCTTCCCGGGGCCTCCGATCGCAAGGTCATGAGGACGCCCTCCCCGAGGCCCCGGCCGGCCCGCTACCGGGCCTTCTCCGCTGTCTCTGCGAGCCAGCGAAGGATGAGTCGCTGAAGATCGTCCGCGCTGATCCCGAGCGGCTCGAGAGGCGTCGCCGCCTCCCGAATCGCTTCCACGGCGATGGATTCCGCCTCCCTCACGCGCTTTGCGAGCCCCGCCCTCTCGAGGCGCTCATGTGAGTAGAGAAAGTGGAGGCGAAGGACGTCCACGATCGTCGCGTTGAGCGCGATTGGGACTTCGCTCTTCCAGCCGTCCTGCTCGACGCAGGGCGCTGACAGCGTCGTCCCGAAGTAGAGACGCTCGTCTCGGACCTCAACGACGAGCGGATCCCCCGCGGGGGGATCGAGCCCCACCATCCGGATGAACCTCGCCGAGACCCGAACCTCTCCGGTCCACGTCCCGAACACCGGCAGAGATACGGACACGCCCGAGACGGAGATCGAGAGCATGCCTTCGTCCACGCTGACGAGCGCCTCGGCGGACTCCTCCTGAGGAATCAGCCGGGCCATCCGCCCCAGCGCCTCGACGAGCTCGTGGCGAGCCACCGAGACCCGCCGCTGCTCGCCTCTCGCGAGGCTGGGCAACCGCTCGCTCACGCCAGGATCTCCCGGACGAGCTCCGCTCCCCGCCCGAGGTCTTTCGCCTTCAGCTCCATGACCTTCCACTGCGGCTCGCCGGCCACGAGCCGCTCCCTGATACGACGGTCCCGGCGAAGGTTCATGCCCGTGTGGAAGCAGGCGCCGTCGACGTAGAGGGCGATCCGCTTCCCTTCACGACGAAGTCGGCGAGGGAAATCGGCTTGCCGCCTTCCTTCGGCGCGACAGGCACCTGCGTCTCGACGCCGAGCGAGTGCTTCTCGAAGAGCCGCAGGAACTTCAGCTCGAGAGGCGACCCCACTCCGGCGTCGTACGCCTCGAGCCAGGGGCTCGGGTCGAGGACGTCGCCGAGCGCTCCGGGCATCGGTTCCGGCGCAGACTTCGCGAGCGCTTCGAGGTGCTCGACGACGTGCGGCCATGACAGCCGTCCGTGATGTCGCTGGTTCTGGTACGACTTGAGGCACCGGTAGCAGGCCTCGTCGCAGTCCCGGTGGTCGAGGTGGTCGAGCGTCCGCGCCGCGACGAGGTGCAGCTCGACGATCGCCCTCTCGAGGAAACCGCTGCCGCCGACCGCCGCGTCGACGAACGTGAGGGAGCCTCTCTTCCACTGCTTCCCGTCCCGGCTCATCTTCCAGAGGGGCTCCAGCTCGAACTCGATCTCCGGCCCGTCCAGCGTGTACTGAAGGCGCATCCCGGAACGCAGGGCGTAGCCGAGCGACAGCCCCCATCGGCTGTAGGCCGTCTCGTCCATGTCGAGCGGGAGGTCGACGAGGAACCGGAGAGTCGAGGCCTTGCTGACCGCGACGATGGCGAGCGGCTGCGGCGCCTTCCCCGCGTTCCTGCAACCCGACGCGTGGCCGAACGGGTCCTCGGCTCCCGAGCTCGGCTCCTTGCGCCCCTTCTTCGCCTTCCGACCCTCCCCTTCTCCCTCCGGCGGCGTCAGGATCCGCCCGCAGGACGGACAGAGGAAGAACCCCCGCGCCTCTGAGTGGAGGAGCGGGATCCCCTTGTCGCGGTCGGCCTTCGTCGGAGGGGCCGACTCGTTCACCCAGCGGACGTCCTCCTCCCGCCGCAGCTCCGCGGCCCAGCCGGTGGGCAGGCGAAAGCGGCCGAGGACGTCGCCGTTCCACTGCGGGTAGACCCGCAGGAGGCTCGCGAGGGCGAAGCGGTCTTCCTCGTCGGCGATCGGCTTGTCGTCGCGCACGGCGAGGAATCCCCCGAACTCCCAGCCCGGGAGCGGCCTGCCGGCCTCGCGCGCCTTCCCGCAGCTGGGACAGACGACGTGGTCCTCGGCCCCGTAACGAAGCGCGCAAGCGCCGCAGATGACGTAGGGCCACTGCGGGTCGTCCGTCCTCGGGTTCCACGGCGAGGCCATATCGAGCCCCGTCACACGCCACCGCTTGCCGCGCGCGTGCGCTGGCGCGTCGGGCTGGTACTGCGCGAGGCCGAACCGGCGGACGACCGTGATCGGCTCCTCCTCGTGCTCGTCGCGCAACAGGCGGAGAGTCGCCGGCTCGCTCGGGAACTCGTACCCGGGGAGCAGCCCGAACTCCGCGAACCGCCGCATCGGGTGTCCGCTCCCGCGATCGTCGGCCTCGCTGCGCTCCCGCCCTCCCTCCCGGTCCGGGAGGCCCAGGAGCCGCTTCTTGAGCGTCATCGCGTTCACGGCGTTCCAGGTCCCCTGCCCGAGCGTCGCCCACTGGTCGATCCGCTTCTGCAGCTCGACGATCTGGAACCGCACGCGGTCAAAGAGCCCCCGGACGCGAACCGGCTGGGCGGCGAGAGTCTCGAGGAGCTTTTCCCGCGTCTCGAGGCCCGCCGGGCCGAGCACGTCCGAACCGAACGCCTTCAGCGAGAGGTCCGCCGCCTCCTCGAACCGGGCCTCGAAGGCGGCGACGAGCTCGTCGACCGCTTCCTCCCTCAGCTCGCCCTGGAGCGTGACGTACTCGGCCATCCGTCCCTTCAGGCCGGGCTCGGCCTCGCCGAGGGCGATGGCGTTGAGATGCCGGATGACGACGTCGCGGTTCCCGAGGCCGACCCCCGGCGCCGCCACCTCGCCCGCGATCATCTCGGCCGGCTTGTCGAAGAAGTACTGGTCGTGCGGCGTGTTCCGGGCGTAGGCGAGGACGATCCCCACCCGGCTCCGGCGCCCCGCGCGCCCGCCGCGCTGGGCGTAGTTGTCCGGCCTCGGAGGCACGTTCCGCATCAGCACCGCGTCGAGACCGCCAACGTCGATCCCCATCTCGAGGGTCGGCGAGCAAGCCAGGACGTTCAGCGGCGACACGCTCGGCGGCGCCTTGAACGCCTCCTCGAGAACGATCCGCTCCTCGCCCGTCACCTGGGCCGTGTGCTCGCCCGCGACGAGGGGGAGGACGTCATCCTTCCGGATCCGCTGGACGTAGCGGTTCCCGTCGACTTCTGCTGCGGGCCAGAGTTCGAAGCTCCCCTCGCAACGGGGGCACGGCGACCCCGGATCGACCCACGGCATCTTCACGTTGCAGACCGTGCAGCGATACCGCTCGGACGGCCTCGGCACGACGAGGAGGACGGCCTCGTCGTTCACCTGGAGGAGGTCGATCGCCTTCTTGTAGCCCTGGAGCTTCACGGGCTTCACGAGCACCGGAGCAAGGAGGTCGAGAAGCGACACGACGTCCTCGGCCTCGGGCGCCCGGGCGCCGAGCCGCGCGAGGAGGTGCGTGAACGTCGCCTGCATTCGCGGCGTTCCACCCCCCTTCCCGTGCCGGCGCCAGAGGTTGTTCACGCCGACCCCGTCCGGCAGCTTCGCTTCGTCGACCGCGACCACGGGCCGCCCGGAGGAGTCGCAGGCGTAGCCGCGGGGCTTCTTGATGCGCCGTTCCCAGTCCGCCTCCCGGAACTCGTCCGGGCAGCCGGGGTTCAGGGGATGGACCGTCAGCATCGGCCGCGAGAGGGCGCCCCGCCCTCGCATCTCGTCGAGAAGGCAGCGCGCGACGTGCGCCAGCTGCCGCGTCGAGAGGCCGAGGTTCGCCGCGAGGCCCTTCCCTTCGCCGTCGAGGAGCTCGGCGAGCTTCTCGTACCTGACGCCGACGAGGCCGAGATTGAAGACGGTCGCCCGATACGCGGCGCCGAGCGCGAGGTCGTCGAGGAGCGGCGCCTCCTCCCACGCCCTCGCCTTCCGCTGGACGCTTTCGGGAAGGTAGGCGAGGTTCGCCGCGCGGTCGATCTTCGGGTTGTCGTGTCGCTCGGCGCCGCGGGCGGCGAGACGCTGGACGGCGTCGCCGATCGTCAGCCCGCCGGGCGCGTCCGACAGCAGCCGGACGAGGCGGCGGCGCATCCGGTCGTAGCGGCCGGCGTAGGTTATGAAGCGGGCCTGGTGGGCTGCGTCCTGCCGGCTGTCGGCGAAGACGAGGAGCCGCTCCTTTCCGTCGTACCCGGCGGGCCGGGTGGTTCGGTGCTCGTCCGCGAGCCCCTCGACGAGCCCCTCGGCGACGACCCTCACCGCCGCCGAGGTCCCGAGAGCGACCGGCGTCAGGATGGAGCCGTTCCCGGCGCTCGCCCCGCAGACGAGGCAGCGGTTCCGGGCCGGCGCGAGCGTCACCTTCTGGCCGTAGAGCGCCTCGTTTCGGGAGAAGCCGTTCGTCTCCGGGTCGAACGACCCCTCCACGACTTCCCTCTCCTTCATCCGCTCGACGCGCCGTCGGCGCGGGGCTTCGTCTTCGTCTTCTTCGCCGTCCTCGCCCGCCGTCGCCTGACGCGACCGGTCGTAGAGGACCCACTCCATTCCCTCAACCTCGCCCCCGCGCGCCTGGAGCGTCGCCTCGTCGGGCTCCTTCGGCCCGGCCATGTGGAGCGCGTCCGCCCCGCAGGAGCGGCAGATGAGAAGCGGTGCCGTCCCGCGCCCGCAGGAGCAGAGCCCCTCGCCCATCGCGTAGAGCCGGCCGCAGCGTGGGTCGAGGCAGCGGTGGAACCGCCACCCCCCACGGATCAGGCGGTGCGTCCGGAGGCGTAGCGCGTCCGGACCGTCCGGGAGCGCCGCGCCCGCGACGAGCGCTTCCACGACCTGCCGCCGCAGCTCGGCGGGCTCGGTTCCTTCAGCCTCCGCGACCCTCGCGAGGACCCCGTCGGCGATCTGGGTCGGCGAGAGGGGCTTCTTCGCGAGGAGGTCACCGAGGAGCCACGACGCGTACCGGCGCTCCGGCCACGCCTCACCCGCCGGCGCCGGCACCTCGCGCAGCTCCTCTCCGACGACGCGAATGGTCCCCGGCTCGTCGCCCGTCAGCTTGCCGAGGAACCCGGCCACCGCTTCGTCACGACGACGTCGCCGCTCCTCCTCGGAGACGTCGTCTTCCGCGGTGCTCTTGATCGTCGCCGAGGTCGCGACCAGGACCAGCTTCGGGAAGCGGCGGGCGTCGCTCGCCTCCGCCACCGTCGCCTCCTGCCTCGCCGTCGCGAGGTGGGCCCGGAGCCGCCGGACGAGGAGGGCGATGTTCGAGCCGAGGCTCCCGCGATACGTGTGGACCTCGTCGAGGACGACGAACCGGCAACGGTGGTTCGCGAAGAGCGCCTCCCGGTCCGCGGGCCTCACGAGGAGGTACTCCAGCATCATGTAGTTCGTCAGGAGGAGGTGCGGCGGCGTCTTCCTGAGGGCCGCCCGCTGCTCCTCGGTCGTCTGCCGGTCGTACCGCGCAACGCGGACGTCGCCGCGACCCGCTCCCGCCAGGTAGTCCTTGATTCGGAGTTCCTGGTCGTTCGCCAGAGCGTTCATCGGGTAGACGAGGATCGACGTGATGCCCGGCTGCTTGAATCGGGCCGAGTCCTCGATCGCGTTCTGGAGGACCGGGAGGAGGAAGCACTCCGTCTTCCCCGACCCGGTTCCCGTCGTCACGGCGAGCGGCCCCGCCCCGGCCGAGAGGAGATGAGTGATCGCCTCGCTCTGGTGCCGGTAGGCGGTCCTGGCGCCCGACCTCTTCTCCATCGTCTCCGCGAGGCGAGCGTCGAGGCCCAGCTCTCTCCACGGCCGCCCTTCCTTGAAGGGCCTGTGCGCCTGGAAGAACGGCTCCTGCGCGAGGAAGAGCGGCCGCTCGAGCGCCTCGACGAGCGCCGCCCGCAGCTTCGGGTCCCGCGCCCGGAACTCCGTCAGGAGGTAGCTCCTGTACTCGTCGATGACCTGCTCGACCACACGGATCGGGTTGATCGCGTCGCCCATCGCGCTCTCCCTCGTCGGCCCCCGTTACCCGCGCCCCTTCGAGAGGCGCGCGTCGACCTTCAGGACCTCCGGCTTTCCGATTTCGATCTCACGAAATGCGGGATGAAGGGGATTCAGGATGAAATTCGGCTCCGTCGGAACGACGACGCTCGGCACTCGAAGGATCACGCTCCGACACTCACCGAGCCACTCGTCACCGAGCGCGACGACCGCAGCCGGAGCCGGGTGCCTCCGCCACGAAGCCGGGAGCCGGCCGGGGTCGAGACCCTCGACGAGCGCCTCGTCGAAATCCGCCGGGATGACGACGTAGTGCGGCGCGAGCGCGAGATCGGCGTGGACGACGACCTCGAGGATCGCGAGCGAGACGTGCCCTGCGCAGTAGACCGCCGGACGCCCCGGGCTGTTCCAGCGGCCGCCCCAGAGCCGCGCACCTTCGCCGTCGAACGCGGCCTTCGCCCACCGCTTCTTGACGACCCGGAAGGCTCGGACCTTCACGAGAAGACGCCGTGCTCCAGCCGGCCGACGAGCCGCTCCACCTCGCGGGCGCCGACCTCCGTCCTTACGAGGTCGATCGGGCGCTCGTTCCCGAGCAGCGGCTGCCGCTTTCTCAGCCAGGCCCGCGCCGCGTCGTCGTCCCCCTCGAAGAGGCCGAGCGCCGCGGCGAAGACCCGCGACACCCGGATCGCCCGGTCGGACTCCTCCGGCTCGAGCTTCCCGGCGCTCTTCCGCCGGTCGAGCGTCCGGAGCGGGACCGAGATCGCCTCGGCCAGCTCGCGCAGCGGCAGGTCGGCGTTCTGCTGGAAGCGCTCGAGGGCGCGATACGGGAGCCCCGCCTCCACGAGCTTCACGACCCCGCGCGCGTCGAGGAGCCTGAGGCCGAAGAGGAGCGAATAGGCGTGCTCCTTCGGCCGGCCCGCCCGGAGAGCGTCGCGGAATCGCTCGAGGTCGGGGTGACTGGCCGGCTTCTGGGGGCTTTCGGCGGGGGTCGCGGTGAGGCTCGCCATATGACGTCAGTATGGTCGCCAGATGGCAGGAATGCCACCCGGGCTGGAGAAGAATGAACGAGGGCCGCCCCTCGCGGCGATCCAAGTGACTGAACACGGGGCGTTTTCGGCGTTATGACTCCGCCGAGCGCTGACGTTCATTTCGTGCGCTCATATCAGCTGACAGCCCGTCCCCTCGTACTGGCCGTCTTGGGGGTTCGCCCCGCGAGCATCAGGCCCGCGGCTTTGCCCGCCCCGCGACCTCGACGATCGCGTCCAGAATCCGCGACACCTCCGGGTCGATCTCCTCCCGCCGGAGGTACTGCGCGAGGACGTGGTAGTGGGTCTTGCGGATGAGGTTCGGGAGCTTCAGCTCAGCGAAGTAGCGCTCAAAGATCCGGTCCAGCTCGTCGCTCGCCTTTTGGTTCCGCCACCAGTCGTTCTGCGGCTCCACCATCGCGAAACGAGGGATGAAGCCCCCGAGGCACTCCTCCATCGCCTTCACACTCTTCGAGATCTCCAGCTCTTCGAAGAGAGGCCCGCCCGCCCTTTCCTTTGCGGCATGCCTCGCGTAGCGACGGAGCACGTCGGGGAGGAAGAGGTAGTTCTCGATTTCCCGCCGGCTCCACATCCGCTCGGCGAGAGCGTTCTCCCTCAGGCTCTCGCTCTCGAGCCGGTCGAAGAGCGCGACACCGACGAGGTCCGGCTTCGCCTCGCAAACTCCGAAGAAGTGTTCGCGGGCTCTCTGCGGCTGGTTCGCGACGTAGTGAACGAACGGCCCGTCCAGCAGGCGGCCGGCCGGGTGGTCGAGGATGCGGGCGAACTCCTGGAGAATCGAGAGGTCCGTGGACCCTTCGAGGTAGAGCACCCATCCCTTGATCTCGGCCTGGATGTACGCCTCGAAGCCTATGTCCCGGAGCGCCTTCCTCACCTGCGCGTTGCGATCGTCGACCCGGTGGGGAGAACCGACAAACGCGATGACGACGTCGCGGCCGGCCGCCTCGTTGAGGACGATCTCCGAGTGGCTCGCCGCAATCACCTGGCTCTCCTGCGCGCGCGCCGTGGCCGTGATGAGCGCGTAGGTCTGGCGCTGCCGCAGGATCTCCAGGTGAGCGTCGGGCTCGTCGAGGAGGAGGACCGAGCGCGGGTTCGCCTGCAGGTAGGCGAGGAGCAGCAGCGTCTGGTGGAGGCCGCGCCCCGCGCAGGAGATATCGAGGCGAGCCCCCGAGGACGGGTCGGTGTAGTCCATCTCGATCTCGCCGCGCTCCGGCAGGAACTCCGGCGGATGAAGCCTGATGCCGAAGAGGCTCTCGATCCGGCTGACGACCTGCTCCCAGCCCGTTCGATCCTCCCCTTCATGCGCGAGGCGATAGCAGAGGTTGCGGAGGACGTCGGCCGTTCGCCCTTCGCCGATCCTCACCTCGATCGCCCCCTCAGGCAGGCGCGTCTCGTTCGCCGCGAGGCCCGACATCGGCGGCAGGAACGCGACCCGGACCGCCGCCGCCTCGCGGGCGATCTCGGGGCTCGCCGCGGCGCCCCCTTCAGGTGGGATGGGCGCGCAGTGGAACGACTCCTCGTTCGCGTGCCGGAACTCCAGGCCGCAGGTCCACGGCCTGTCGTCGGTCACACCCTCGACGGTGATCCGGATCCTCACCTTGACGGTCTTCTTCTTCCCGTCGACGAGCTTCGTATCCTGGAGATGAAGGTCCCGCCAGAGCAGATTCGCTTCCGGGACGGGCAGGGCGATTAGGTCTTTGCGGTTGATAGCGACGCCCGACCGCTGCTGCGGTGCCGACTTCCCGCCGCGCCGCTCCGTCCACTTCCTCACGCCGAGCTGCCATAGCGCGAGGGCCTGGAGGGCGGACGTCTTCCCCGAGTTGTTCGGCCCGATGAGGACGACGGCGTCGCCGAGCTCGATCTCCGCCCGCTCGAACCTCTTGAAGTTCTCGATGACGAGCTTCGTCAGCATGGCCGCTCAGGCACCTCTCTTGGAGCTTTCGGGGCATCGTACCAAGGGGCCGCCTCGGCCCCGTTTCTCTCCCCCTCGGTGCTGCTCACGGTTCCGGCTCCAGGGGTTCCTCCTCCGAGTCCTCGCCCGGGAGGCCGCCTGGGAGGAGCTGCTGCGACTCGGCCGCCGGCAACGCTTCGACGTCCCGCAGCTTCCGGGTCATCTGCTTCGTCCGTGTCCCCGCCTTCTCGATCGTGCTCGACGCGCTCTGCAGCTGGCTCTTCACCTTGTCGAGCCACTTCTCGAACACCCCGAACTCGGTCTTCACGGCGCCGAGCACCTTCCAGACCTCGGCCGATCGCTCCTGGATGGCAAGCGTCCGGAATCCCATCTGAAGGCTGTTGAGCAGCGCGGCAAGCGTCGTCGGGCCGGCTACGACGACCTTCTGCTCGCGCTGGAGCGCGTCGACGAGCCCGGGCCTCCGCAGGACCTCGGCATAAAGCCCCTCCGTCGGCAGGAAGAGGATCCCGAAGTCGGTCGTATGGGGCGGTTCGACGTACTTCTCGCGGATCGATTTCGCCTCCAGCCGGACACGCGCCTCGAGGGCCCTCGCGGCGACCTCGACCGCGGCGAGGTCCCCGGCGTCGAGCGCGGCCTGGAGCCTCTCGTGATCCTCCAGCGGGAACTTCGCGTCGATGGGAAGCCAGCAGACGCCGTCGTCGCTTCCCGGGAGCTTGATCGCGAACTCGACGCGCTCTCCCGAACCGGGCCGCGTCGCCACGTTCTTCCCGTATTGCTCGATCGTCAGGATCTGCTCGAGAAGCACCTCGAGCTGCACCTCGCCGAAGCTCCCGCGGGTCTTGACGTTCGTCAGGACCCTCTTCAGGTCTCCGACTCCGGTCGCGAGGGTCTGCATGTCGCCGAGACCCTTGTGGACCGCCTCGAGACGCTCGGAGACGAGCTTGAAGGACTCGCCGAGGCGCGCCTCGAGCGTCGACTGGAGGCGCTCGTCGACGGTCTTCCGCATCTCGTCCAGCTTCGCCGTGTTGTCGGCCTGAAGAGCCGCGATCCGGGTCTCGAGCGTGGCCCGGATCTCCTCGAGCCGGGCGCTGATCGCGTTGGAGAGGTTCACGAGACCCTGCTCCATGCTGTCGGAGAAGCGCTTCAACGCCGACGCAGTCTCCTCGCGGTTCGCCAGCGCGGATCGCTCCGAGGCCTCAGCGATCTTCTCGACGCGCTGGCCGAACTCCTTCAGCTGCTCGGCCTGGGCCGTTCCCGCCGCCGTCAGCTGCTGCACGAGGTTCCCTTGCAGGTCCGTCAGCAGCTTTCCGCTCCCCGTCCTCATCTCCTCCAGCCGGGCGGCGCTCTCCTTCCGTGCGTCCTCCAGCCGGGTCTCCATGGCAGTTCGAATCGCGTCCACCTGCTTGCCGAACCGGTCGAGCTGGTCGCCCTGTCCGGTGCCGAGCGCCGCGACCTGCTGGACGAGTGTCATCTGGAGCGTGCCCAGCGAGTCCCGGGTCTCGGTGCGGAGACTCGTGGCCGAATCCGCGATCGCCTGCCTCATCTCGCGTTCGAGCCGCTCGCCCGCCTTCTCGAGACCTCCGATCGCGACGGCCACGTCCGTGCCGTCGCGGCGACGCGCCAGGATGACGATCACGACGACGCAGACGACGAGCGCGATGGCCAGAAGGACGATCGCTGTTTCCATCACTCTCCTACCCCGGCCTTCCGCCGAGACGGGCCTCGCGCCTCAGCCTCTCGATCGCATCGCCCGGGGAGAGGCGCGCCCCGGGTCAATTCGGGTCAATTCCGGTCAATGCCGAGGAACCGCCGCAAGATAAAGCGCACGACAACAATCACTTACATTGACTGGACCGGTGCACTTTTTTGCCCGGCCGGCGCACGACGCGGGTGCCAGTACCGGGCCCCTCTGCCCCTCTTCCCCGACCAGGCGATGACGCCCCGCTGAACGAGCTCCGCCAGGATCCTCGACGTCTGGCGTCGGTCGTACCGCGACCACTCGCGGATCTGTCGGTTCGTCAGCCCATCCTCTCCGCGGCGTTCCAGCTCGTCGAGAAGCAGACCCTCGAAGGTCTTCTCCGACATCTCGAGGTCGCGCGGACGCTCGCCCGTCAGGTTCAGCCACTCGTAGGCTCGCGGGCCGAGGACGTACTTCCGGGGCCGGCTCCGCTGGATCCGCTCGAGGAGGGAGGCGTTCCGGAGGTCATCCAGCACCCGACGTCAGGTCCCCCGGACTCTCTGGAGGTCAGTTCTCAGATCGTCCAGGAATGCCTTGAGCGAATGATCACTACGTCCGGCCCGGTAGAGG
>Ga0116141_10004497_pt1 | contig 11746 bp, 10 predicted proteins | sample AD_UKC097_MetaG_FD_89744 | JGI IMG/M metagenome (GOLD analysis project Ga0116141, IMG submission 89744) | Active sludge microbial communities of municipal wastewater-treating anaerobic digesters from USA - AD_UKC097_MetaG | ecosystem: Engineered > Bioreactor > Anaerobic > Digestate | place: USA... | reverse complement strand
GACGAGTAGTTCTTGTTGGCGATATAGAGTGTGTACACGAGCGTTCTCCGGTATACCTCCCTTCATCCTAGACCCATCGCGCGCGCTGCGCCCCTCCGCCATGGCCCTGCCCATCTCCACGCCCGTTTCCGACCTTGCCCCCACGCTGGAGCGACTGCGCCGCGCGCACGCCGCGAAGGTTCCGGACTTCGCCCAGCGCCGTGACGACCTGCGTCGCCTGCGCAGCGTGTTCAAGGCGCGCATGGACGAGATGGTGGGCGCGGTCAACGCGGATTTCGGCGGCCGCTCGCGGCACGAGACCCTGCTCACCGACGCGATGACGGTGCTGGCGGAAATCGACCACACCCTGCGGCACCTTCGGCGCTGGATGCGTCCGCAGCGGCGCTCGGTGGACTGGCTGTTCCTGCCGGCGCGCGCGCAGGTGCGCTTCCAGCCGCTCGGCGTGATCGGCGTCATCTCGCCGTGGAACTATCCGGTGAACCTCGCGCTGATCCCGCTGGTTTCCGCGATTGCGGCGGGCAACCACGTCTACCTCAAGCCTTCCGAACATGTGCCGCGCACTTCCGCCTTCCTGGCTTCGCTGCTGGCCGAGGTGTTCCCGACGAATCGCGTTGCCGTGGCGCTGGGCGGCGCGGACGTGGCCGCGGCGTTCTCCGCGCTGCCGTTCGACCATCTGTTCTTCACCGGCTCCACCGCCGTGGGCCGCCACGTGATGGCCGCCGCGGCACCGAACCTGACGCCGGTGACGCTGGAGCTGGGCGGAAAGTCCCCGGCGATCATCGCGCCGGGCTATCCGCTGGCGACCGCGGCGGCGCGCATCGCGACCGGCAAGTGGCTCAACGCCGGGCAGACCTGCATCGCGCCGGACTACGTGCTGCTGCCGCGCCAATCGCGCGACGCCTTCGCGCAGGCACTGCGCAGCGAGGTGGGCGCGCGCTATCCGCAGCTCGATGCCAACCCCGACTACACCCGCATCGTCAACGAGGGGCAATATCGCCGGCTGCGCGCGCTGCTGGACGAGGCGCGTGAAAAAGGCGCGACGGTGCTGCCGCTGCGCGAGATCGATCCGGCGAAGGCGGATGCCGAGCGTCTGATCGCGCCCACGCTGGTGCTCGATCCGCCGTCCGATACCCGTCTGATGCGCGAGGAGATTTTCGGGCCGATCCTGCCGCTGGTGAGCGTGGACTCGGTGGACGCGGCGATCGACTACGTCAACGCGCGCGAGCGCCCGCTGGCGCTCTACCACTTCGATCTGGATCGCGCGCGCACCGAGCAGGTGCTCGATCGCACCGTGGCCGGCGGGGTGTCGGTCAATGACACCATCCTGCACATCGCCCAGTCGAACCTGCCCTTCGGCGGCGTCGGCCCCAGCGGCATGGGCGCCTACCACGGCCACGAGGGTTTCCTGGCCCTGAGCAAGCGCAAGCCGGTGTTCTACCAGTCGCGCCTGAGCAGCATGGCGCTGTTCAAGCCGCCCTACCGCGGCCTGGCCGACCGGCTGGCGAAGTTCCTGACGCGCTGAGGCGCGTCAGTTCCACTTGTAGAGCGTGTAGTACACCGGCCCCACCGGTCCGTCGTGGTCGCTGCGGTCGAGCAGGCCGTCGCCGTTGGTGTCGAGCAGGGTGTAGCTGATGCCTGCCGGGGTGGTGACTTTCACCATCGTCAGGCGGCCGTTCTCGCGGTATTCCTGCACGGTGTCGCCGTTGTCCTGACGGCGAATGGTGACGGCCGGCAGGTTGGAGACATCGTCCTCGGCGCGGATCTTCTCGGGCAGCGCGGCGGGTGCCCGGGTCTTGGCGGGGGATTCCTGCGCAGGGGCGGGCGCTTGCGCCAAGGCTGCGGTGCAGGCAAACAGCGCGAGGATCATCAGGCTGGCGGTTCGCATGGCGGATTCTCCGTGGCGGGACGCCAGCATAGCCGCAAGGGCGTTGGCCGCGCCTGAACCTTCCGCATGATCGCGGCCGGTTCGGCACGCCCCTACACTTGCGCCATGAAAAAGCTCGTCCTCATCGATGGTTCTTCCTATCTCTACCGCGCCTTCCACGCGCTGCCGCCCCTGACCGCGCCGGACGGAAGCCCGACCGGTGCGCTGTTCGGCGTGTTCAACATGCTGCGCGCCACGCTCAAGGAAAAGCCCGACTACGCCGCCTTCGTGGTGGACGCGCCGGGGCCGACCTTCCGCGATGCGATGTATCCGGACTACAAGGCCAACCGTCCGCCCACGCCCGACGACCTCAAGGCGCAGATCGAACCGATGCTGGCGATCGTGGAGGCGCTCGGCTTCACCATCCTGCGCGAATCGGGCGTGGAGGCGGATGATGTGATCGGTACCCTCGCCGTGGCCGCGGCGGGGCAGGGCATCGAGGTGGAAATTTCCACGTCCGACAAGGATTTCGCCCAGCTCGTGGCGCCGCGCATCGCACTGGTCAACACCATGACCGGCGGCCGCACCGCCAGCGATGCGGACGTGCTGGCCCGGTTCGGCGTGTCGGCGGCGCGCATCGTGGACTACCTCGCCCTGATGGGCGATGCGGTGGACAACGTGCCCGGGGTGGAGAAGTGCGGGCCCAAGACCGCGGCCAAGTGGCTGGCGCAATTCGGCTCGCTGGATGAAATCATGGCGCGCGCGGACGAAGTGGGCGGCAAGGTGGGAGAAAACCTGCGCGCCGCGCTGCCGCGCCTTGCGCTCAATCGCGACCTGGTCACGATCCGTACCGACGTGCCGCTGTCGCTGGGCGTGCAGGACCTGGCGCTACGCGAGCGCGACGCCGATGCCCTGCGCGCGCTGTACGCGCGCTTTGGGTTCCATCAGGCGCTGCGCGAGCTGGATGCGGGCAACGGCGGCGCGGCGCTGCCCGTGGTGGAGGAGAAGGTTCCGGCGCGCGCGCGCGGCGCGGGATTTTCGGGCGCAGTCGCGGCGGCTTCCGGAATCGATCCGGCGCTGGCTGCGGCCGGCGAATACGAAACCGTACTGGATCGCGCGGCGCTGGAAGCCTGGCTGCCGCGCCTGCAGGGCGCCGCCCTGGTGGCGCTGGACACCGAAACCGATTCGCTCGACCCGATGCGCGCGCGCCTGGTCGGCCTGAGCTTCTCGATCGAGCCCGGACGCGCCGCCTACGTGCCGCTGGCGCACGACTATCCCGCGGCACCGGTGCAGCTCGCCCGGGACGAAGCGCTCGAACTCCTGCGCCCGGTGCTGGAAGACCCGCGCGTGCCCAAGCTCGGGCAGAACGGCAAGTACGACCTGCATGTGCTGCGCCGGCACGGGGTCGAGGTGCGCGGCTACGCGCAGGACACCCTGCTGGAAAGCTTCGTGCTCGATGCCGCCGCCGGTCGGCACGACCTGGACTCGCTCGCCCAGCGCCACCTGGGCTACGCCACCCTGCGCTACGAGGACGTGGCCGGCAAGGGCGCCCGGCAGATCCCCTTCTCGCAGGTGGATCTCGAGACCGCCACGCGCTACGCCGCCGAGGACGCCGACATCTGCCTGCGCCTGCACGGCGTGCTGTCGGCCCGGCTGGAAGCCGAGCCGGCGCTGCGGCAGGTGTACGAAGAGATCGAGATGCCGCTGGTGGAGGTGCTCGCGAAGATCGAGGCCAACGGCGTGCTGATCGACGTGGAGGAACTGCGCCGCCAGAGCCGGGATCTTTCCGCGCGCATGCTGGCGGCGCAGACCCGCGCCTTCGAGCTGGCCGGGCGGAACTTCAATCTGGATTCGCCCAGGCAGCTGCAGGCGCTGCTGTTCGACGAAATGGGCCTGACCGCGACGATCCGCACCCCGACCGGACAGCCGTCCACCAACGAGGAGGCGCTGGAGGCCATTGCGCACGAGCACGAACTGCCGCGCCTGATCCTGGAGTACCGCGGGCTGGCCAAGCTGCGCGGCACCTACACCGACAAGCTGCCGGAGATGGTGAATCCGGACACCGGCCGGCTGCACACCAGCTACCACCAGGGCGGGGCCGCGACGGGGCGGCTCTCCTCGTCCGATCCGAACCTGCAGAACATCCCGATCCGCAGCGAGGACGGGCGCCGCATCCGGCGCGCCTTCCTCGCCCCGCCAGGCCGGCGCATCGTGGCCTTCGACTATTCCCAGATCGAACTGCGCATCATGGCGCACCTGTCCGGCGATGCCGGCCTGATCGCGGCCTTCGAGCAGGGCCTGGACATCCACCGCGCCACCGCCGCCGAGGTGTTCGGCGTGGCGCTGGATGCGGTCGAGCCGAACCAGCGCCGCGCCGCCAAGGCGATCAACTTCGGCCTGATCTACGGCATGGGCGCGTTCGGACTGGCGCGCCAGTTGGGCGTCGGCCGCGGCGAGGCGCAGGACTACATCAACCTCTACTTCAACCGCTACCCGGGCGTGCGCGCCTTCATGGACCGCACCCGCGAGCAGGCGCGCGAGCGCGGCTGGGTCGAAACGGTGTTCGGTCGGCGGTTGCAGCTTCCCGAGATCGGCTCACGCAACGCCAACCAGCGCGCCGGCGCCGAGCGCGCGGCGATCAACGCCCCGATGCAGGGCACCGCCGCCGACATCATCAAGCGCGCCATGCGCCGCGTGCACGACTGGCTGCTCCCGCACGACGGGCGCGCGCGGATGCTGATGCAGGTGCACGACGAACTGGTGTTCGAGGCCGATGCGGGGTTCGTCGATACGCTGATCGCGGAGGTTCGTGGCCTCATGCAGGGCGCCGCCGAGCTGCGGGTGCCGCTGATCGTGGATGCGGGGGAAGGCGAAAACTGGGACGAGGCGCATTGATTTTCCCGCTTCCCGATGCCTGAGGCTAAGGGATTCCCTTATTGCATTCCGGATATATTCGTTATTCCCGGTGTTTCGCGTGGAAAACGGCAAAAATCCTTTCCGAACCATGACTTCCGGCAGGGTTGGCGGGGCAATGAATACCTACTGAATTCGACTTTGGTTGCAGGTGAAACTCAGGGAACCTTCAGGCTGTTCTGCTAATCTATGCCCACGGTGGACGCAACGCCACCCGTGATCCACTCGCCCCCCCTCGGGTGGATCCGCTGGAAGCCTGGCCCTCCCCCTGGCCCCCTTCCAGCCCGGCCCCGCAGGTCCCTCCCCTGGCCTGCGGGGCTTTTCTTTTGCGGTACCTCCAGCCGGTTTTCTTCGCTCACGGGGGCGGATGCGGCGGATGAAGGCTTTTGCCGCCCGCCTGCGTACTGGGTTGGACCGCGCCATCCGGCGCTTTTGCCCCCCAGGCACAGCCATGAATCGCAGGAACCCTTTCCCTTTCCGCACCGAAGCTCCGCCGCGCCTGAGGAATTGGCCAGCGCAGAGCATTGCCGCCGGTGTCTTCGCGGCGCTGTCCCTTGCGACGGCGGCCGCAGCGCCTGCGGGCGCTGCGCAGAACGAAGTGCCGATTGCGCAATACTGGATGGACCTGGCCACGTTCAACCTGATGGGCATGGACGAAATGCCCGACATGCAGGGCATCCCCGGCGGGCTCCTTGGCGGCATGATGGGCCGCAGTTCGGCCATGGGTCGGGACGGGCGGCACGCGCGCGGCGTGGGAAATTTCGGGCAGACCAAGGTGCAGACCATCGGCCGGCAGATCGACATCGCGCTCCACACCCGAGAGCGTCCGGCCGGGACGAGCGCCGTCCAGCAGGTGCCGGGTGGTGCGGACCTCGGCGCGGAACCGCTGCACCTGGTGACGCCGCCGCGCGAGGGCGGGCAGCGCGGCACCGACGAACCCGATTATCCGGAGCCGCCGCGCGGCCGCATTTTCTTCTACTGGGGTTGCAGCGAGACGGTGAAACCCGGCCAGCCGCGCGTGATGGACATGGCCAATTTCTCCGCCAGCGACTATGCCGGCTTCATGCAGGGCCGCAGCGTACGCGACCGCGGCGCGCGCGCGGAACCGGGTCATGCGATCTGGCCGAACGAGCGCGAAAACTCGCGCATCCAGCGGCAAAGTACGCTGGTCGGCGAGCACGCGGTCGCAGGTGAAGGCGTGCCCGATGGCCTGCGCTTCCGGATCGATGCCGCGCACGACTTCATGCCGAGCCTGCAAGTCAGCTCCTCGGGCGATCCGCGCCAGAGCGTGCGGGTGCGCTGGCAGCCGCTTGCTTCCGCGCGCGCCTACCTCGTCACCGCCATCAGCGGCGGCATGGACGGCGACAGCGTGCCCGAAATGGTGATCTGGAGTTCTTCGGAGCCGCCCGAATCGGGCATGGGTCTGCTCGATTACGCCAGCAATGCCAATATCGACCAGTGGCTGCGCGAGCGCGTGCTGCTGCCGCCGACGCAGAGCGAATGCGCCATACCCGAGGGCATCTTCGCCGGGCGCGAAGGCACGATGCTGCAGACCATCGCCTACGGCAACGAGCTCAACCTCGTGCATCCACCGCGCCCGACCGATCCCAAGGCGGTGTGGAATCCGCAGTGGTCGGTGAGGGTGCGCAACAAGTCGCTGGCGATGAACCTGCTGGGAGAGGATCCGATGCAGATGCCTGACGGGGAGGACGAGCGCGGATCGGCACCGGCCCGGCAGGAAAAAACCGGGGTGCGCAGGCTGTTCCGAGGCATCCTGGGGCGCTAGTGGCGGTGTTTCGGGAAGCGGCGGGATGCCGGGGAAAGACGCAAAAGCGGGCTACACTGAGGAACCATTTTCCTCTTCGGTGCGCATCGCCATGCAGAGTTTCCACCCGCCCCGCCGTCTCCTGCTCGGTCCCGGTCCTTCGGACGTTCCGCAGCGCATCCTCGACGCGCTGGCGCGCCCGACCATCGGCCACCTCGATCCGGCCTACGTCGGCATGATGGAGGAGCTCAAGACGCTCCTGCGCTACGCCTTCAAGACGGCAAATCCGCTCACCATTCCGGTGTCCGCGCCCGGTTCGGCCGGCATGGAGGCCTGCTTCGTGAATCTGGTGGAGCCGGGCGACACGGTGATCGTCTGCCGCAACGGCGTGTTCGGCGGGCGCATGCGCGAGAACGTGGTCCGCTGCGGCGCGAACGCGGTGATGGTCGAAGACGACTTCGGCAGGCCGGTCGATCCGGAGAAGGTCGAAGCCGCTCTAAAGGCCCATCCCGCTGCCAAGGCGGTCGCCTTCGTGCACGCGGAAACCTCCACCGGCGCGCGTTCGGACGCGGCTACGCTCTGTCGCCTTGCGCATGAACACGGCGCGCTCTCCATCGTCGATACCGTCACCAGCCTGGGAGGCTGCGAGGTCGACGTGGACGGCTGGGGCGCCGATGCGGTGTATTCGGGTTCGCAGAAGTGCCTTTCCGCGCCGCCCGGGCTGTCTCCCGTCACCTTCAGCCCGCGCGCCACCGACGCGGTGAAGGCGCGCAAGACCCCGGTGCAGAGCTGGTTCCTCGACATGAGCCTGGTGATGGCGTACTGGGACGGTGCCGGCGGGCGCAGCTACCACCACACCGCGCCGATCAACATGACCTACGCCCTGCACGAGTCGCTCGTGATCCTGCGCGCGGAAGGGCTGGAAGCCGCATGGGCGCGCCATCAGGCCAACCACGAGCGCCTGCGCGCGGGGCTGGAAGGACTTGGCCTCTCGCTGCTGGGCGACGACGACCGCCACCGCCTGCCCCAGCTCAATCCGGTCGTGGTGCCCGAGGGCGTGGACGAGGCCGGCGTGCGCCGCGCGCTCCTCAACGACCACGGCATCGAGATCGGTGCGGGCCTGGGTCCGCTGGCGGGCAGGATCTGGCGCATCGGTCTCATGGGCGCGTCGAGCCGCCCGGAAGCCGTGGACCGGCTGCTGGAGGCGCTCGGAAAGACGCTCGGCCGCTGAAGCATCCGACTGCGAAAGACCGCGACGCCGCCGATCGCGCGGCGTCGTCACCGCGGCGCATCCGGGCTACCCTGCGCGCTGGTTCCTATTGCGCGAGTGGCCCCATGAAACGATTCCTTCCCGTCGCCTGCCTCTGCGCGCTGGCGCTGCCGGCGCTGGCCGCAGACATCCGCTCCGACCGCATCGCTGAAAGCGTCAAGACGATGACCTCGGATTTCTTCGAGGGCCGCGCGCCGGGCACCGTGGGCGAGGAGCGCACGGTCGGCTACCTGATCGGCCAGTTCCAGGCGCTGGGGCTGGAGCCGGGCGGGCGCGAGGGAAGCTGGGTGCAGCCGGTGCAACTGCTGCACACCCGGCTGGGAGAACCGACCCGGCTCGGGCTGGAAGTGGACGGCCGTCTGCAGCCCTGGCGGCGCGGCGAGGAAGTCTACGTGTCCACCGTGCGTGGCGACGACCGCGCCGTGATCGACCGCGCCCCGCTGGTGTGGGTGGGCTACGGCGTGCACGCGCCCGAGCGCGGTTGGGACGACTACAAGGGCGTGGACCTCGCCGGCAAGGTCGCGGTGTTCCTGGTCAACGACCCGGACTTCGAGGCGACGGCCGACGAGCCCGCGGCCGGGCGCTTCGGCGGCAAGGCCATGACCTACTACGGGCGCTGGACCTACAAGTTCGAGGAAGCTTCGCGGCGCGGCGCGATCGGTGCGCTGATCGTGCACGACGCGCCCGGCGCGGGCTACGGCTGGAACGTGGTCACCAGCCCGCAGGGCGAGAACTACGACATCGTGCGCGCCCCGGGCAAAGGCTCCACGCTGGCCTTGCAGGGCTGGATATCCGGCGGCACCGCCAAGGCGCTGTTCGAGGCCGCGGACCTGGACCTTGCCGCCCAGCGCCGCGCCGCGCGCCGCGACGACTTCCGTCCGGTCGAACTGGAGAAGCTGCGCTTCGTCGCCGAGGTGCCGGTCGAGCACCGCGTGGTGCTCAGCCACAACGTGCTGGCGAAGATTCCAGGCAGCCGCCATCCGCAGGAAACCGTGTTCTACGGCGCGCACTGGGACGCCTACGGGAGCGGCCCGGCCGATGCGCAGAGCCGCACGCTGCGCGCGGGCGCCAACGACGACGCGCTGGGCGTGGCCGGGCTGTTCGAGATCGCGCGTGCGTTCAAGGCGGGCACGCCGCCCGAGCGCAGCGTCGTGTTCGGCGTCTGGACCGCGGAAGAGCGCGGCCTGCTGGGCTCGGAAGCCTACGCGCTCGATCCGGTGTATCCGATGGAAACCACGGTCGCCAACCTCACCGTGGACGTGCTCCAGACCCGCGGCAAGGCGCGCGATGTGATCCTGGTCGGCGTGGGGCAAAGCGGGCTGGAGGACGATCTGGCGCGCTTCGCCCGCGCGCAGGGCCGCACCGTCACGCCCGAGAGCCTGCCCGAGCGCGGCCTCTTCTTCCGCGCCGACCACTTCTCCTTCGCCAAGCGCGGCGTGCCGGTGCTGCTGATGATGGGTCTGGCCGGCGCCTCGGACCTGGTCGAAGGCGGGCGCGAGGCCGGGCAGGCCTGGGTCGACGACTACACCGGGCGCTGCTACCACCAGCCCTGCGACGCCTGGGGTCCGGACTGGAACCTGCAAGGCGCGGTGGACGACATCGCGCTGCTCCACGCCATCGGCGACGAACTGGCGCGCTCGCGCCGCTGGCCGGCGCTGCGCGAGGGCTCGGAGTTCCGCCCGCTGCGCGAAGCGAGCGCAGCGCAGCGGCGCTGATCGGCTTGAGGCTGGCGGCGGCGCCTGCCTCGCGCGATCCTTTTCGCCATGAAACGCTGGCTCGCTCTCGCACTCGTCGTCGCGGCATTCGGCTGGTGGACCTCGCCGCCGATGGGGCGCAGCCGCCCGCCCGGCGTGCTTGCCCCGCAGGTCCCGGTGCAGGAGGACCTGAAGGACGCGCCGGTGATCGAGCGCGGCGAGTTCCGGCTGACGCCGCTGGCGCACTTTCGCGTCAACGCGCGGGTGCTGGGGCGCGAGGACTACCGCTTCGATGAAGGCGCGGCGCTGTCGCCGATGGACCTTGCGCTGGGCTGGGGGCGGATGAGCGACTCCGCGGTGCTCGACCGTCTCGATATCGACCAGAGCATGCGTTTCTATTCCTGGCGCTGGCGCAACGAGCCTCCGCTGCCGCCGCAGGAAATCGTGGAGTCCAGCGCCAACATGCACCTGATTCCAGCCGATGCCGGAGTCGAGCGCCAGCTGCGCCGCGTGCGCCGTGGCGACGTGGTCGAGATCGAGGGATACCTGATCGAGGCGCGGCGCGACGACGGCTGGTTCTGGCGCAGCTCACTCACCCGCAAGGACAGTGGCGCCGGCGCCTGCGAGCTGGTCTACGTCACTTCCGTGTCCCGATCCTGAGCCTGTGGTTCCAGTGCGGAAACTGCCTGCGCCATGCGTCATGGACTTCTGGTGTGCATGAAGCGAAGAGGGCACGTTGGAGCCGCGGGCGGCCGCGGCGCCAGCGGCCGGTTTCGGGCGAAGCCTCAGATCAGCTCTTTCACCACTTCGGCGGGGCGGCATACCCGTGCGCCGCGCGGCCCGGTCACGATCGGGCGGTTGAACAGTTCCGGATGCGCGGCGATTTCCGCGAGGATGCGTTCGTCTTCGACCTCGGGGGCATCCAGCCCCAGTTCGGCGCAAAGCGGCTCCTTGCTGCGCAGCAGGGCGCGCGCCGAACCGCCGAGGGCGTGAGCGAGAGCGCGCAGCTGTTCCACGCCCAGCGGGTTTTCCAGGTACAGCACGATCTCGGGCTCGATGCCGGCCTCGCGCAGCAGGGCCAGCGCGCTGCGCGAGGTGCCGCAGCCCGGGTAGTGGTAGATGACATGGTCCATGCGGGAAGCTCCGTGGTTTCGGTGGGGGTGCATTGCCAGACGCGCTTCAGTGCCACTGGTTCCCGGACACCCCCGCGGCCGCGGGGTCGGCCGCGTCCGGGTCGGGGGTCTCGTCGGTCGGACATTGCGGGCGGTGGCGCAGCTGCAGCGACAGCGCGGCCTTGGACATCATGTGCGCGCTGATGGGCGCGGTGATGATCAGAAAGGCGGTGATGAGCAGTTCGTGCGGATGCAGCCCGTTGCCGATCAGCGCGTGGTAGCAGATCGAAACCACCAGCGCCGAACCCACGCCCATCGTGGTGGCCTTGGTCGGTGCGTGCAGACGCTTGAAGAACTGGTCGAAACGCACCAGTCCGATCGAGCCGACCAGGGTGAAGAAGCTGGACGCCAGCAGCAGTGCCGACAGCAGGAATTCGATCCACGGGTTCATTCGATGATGTCCCGGCGCAGCACGTAGCGGGTAAGCACCACGGTGCCGGTGAAGCCGAACATGGCGAGGATGAGCGCCGCCTCGAAATGCACCTGGCTGCGCGCGTGCATGCCGTAGAGCACCAGCATCAGGATGGCGTCGATGTTGAGCGTGTCCAGCGCCAGGATGCGATCGGGCACGGTGGGGCCGCGCACCAGCCGCCACAGCGCCAGCAGCATGGCCAGTCCGGTGGCGTGGAGCGCGATCAGGATGGCGATCTCGATCACGGGAAAATCTCCTTCAGCGGCGCCTCGTAGCGCGCCTTGATCTCGGCGATCTCGGTTTCGGGATCGCGCATGTCGAGCACGTGTACCAGCAGGTAGCGGCGATCGTCGCTCAGTTCTGCGGAAACCGTGCCCGGAGTCAGGGTGATGAGGCTGGCCAGCGCGGTGATGCCGTGGATGTTGGTCAGCTCCAGTGGAATCCAGATCCAGCCCGGATGGATCGCCGAGCGTGGTCCCAGCACCTGAAGCGCCACGCGCAGATTGCAGCGCACGATGTCGTACAGCATCACCGCGAGCAGCCGAGGTACCGGCCGCAGCGAGCCGATGCGCGCGAATTCCCGCTCCAGTCGCCCGGCCAGGTGCGGCAGGCCCAGTGCCAACCCCAGCGCCAGCGCGACCTGGCCCGCGCCGATG
>Ga0116141_10004495_pt1 | contig 11747 bp, 14 predicted proteins | sample AD_UKC097_MetaG_FD_89744 | JGI IMG/M metagenome (GOLD analysis project Ga0116141, IMG submission 89744) | Active sludge microbial communities of municipal wastewater-treating anaerobic digesters from USA - AD_UKC097_MetaG | ecosystem: Engineered > Bioreactor > Anaerobic > Digestate | place: USA... | reverse complement strand
CCTTCTGACAGTCCATATGAAGCCTCAGTCTCGATTTCTGGTTTAAAAGAAGCTTCTGTCCCAAACCTGACCTCCTGTTTCCCACCGTCCTGCTGACCAATATCCGGAGCAGGCTGCTGCTCAGGTTCAGTTGCTGTTTCCTGTGGCGGCTCAACAGAAAGCATTTCCTCCCTGAAAGCCTCAGGCTCAGGTCCCGCATCTTTCCATTCCTCAACAACAGCATCTTCCGCTTTTGCGGCTTCAGCTTCAACCTTAATTTCAGCTTTTTCTTCTGCCCCGGGTTCCTTTGCTTCTTCAACCCTTGATGATTCATAATGATGCGTGACTTCTGCCCCGGGATGATGGCTGTCACCTGCAGGAGCTTTTTCCCCGGCAATCAAGATACTCTCTCCGGGGCTTTCTGCAGGAGGAGAAGTATTCAGAAGCTTGTACAAAACTGACCTGTCGGCTATATGTATTGCAGAGTTTCTGAGCTGTGTTTCAAACCGTATGTCACCATTCTCCCTGAGGCCTTTTAAGAGAAGAAGATGGGCAGTCTGAAAATAGGGAAAAGCATTAACGAGTTCACTGATCTCTGCCAGAAGATGGCGGTCGATCGGAACATCGCTTCCAATCAGGCTCAGAAAATCGTTTTTGTTCATCCGGGATTACCAGTTAACAAATGCCCTGTTAAAGATATCCTCTACAATCATTTCAACTATTTTCGCTGATAACTCGGCTTCAACATTGCTCAGATCAAGAGAGCTGTCATAGTCTTCATAACGCGAAAAAGTCTGTTCATAACTCAGGTCAGGATCTATAGAATTTGTAAATTTTACCTTTACTGAAATAGTAAACCTGTTCATGGCGGCGGTTGCATCGGCCGACACAGTGAGAGGCCTTGTGTTATAATCGCTTATCTCACCTTCAAAATTTGCATCTCCCAGACCGTTAATAACAGTCAGGTTTGTCTGCGATTTGCATTTATCAATAAGAGCATCGGTAAGTGTCTGACTCAGTTCAGGCTGAACCAGGCTTGCCCTGTTTTGAAAATACTGAATGCTGACGGACTCCAGTCCTTCGGTGCTTGCCCCTGAAAAGGAATAGGTTACCTTACAGCCGCTGACGGCAATGATCAGCAATACCGCTAAAAGCAAAGCCGGGCGGGAGGGTAAGCTGATACGACTGAAATCACATCTCAATTCCATATTCCTTAATTTTTCTGTAGAGAGTCCTTTCCGAAATTCCAAGTTCACTGGCGGCCAATTTTCGCTTTCCATTATATTTTTCAAGGGCCTTCCTTATCATTTCAACCTCCTTGCCTGCAAGCGACAGAGACTCCTCCACAACCTCCTCGGTATCCTGAATATTTCCTCTCTGATGATGGGCATAATCTGTTGCAGCCGGTTCAACAGTATTGCTAATGTGGTCTTCGCGCCTTGTATCCCTGATAAGGTTCCTTATTACACCTGAATTGCTTTCATGAAAAGAAAGGTCAATGTCGCCCGTCTTGATAAGGTCGAGAACAAGCTTTTTAAGATCGTTCATATCGCTCTTCATGTCAAAGAGGATCTTGTAAAGGATCTCCCTCTCGGTGGCATACGAACTGTCTTCTTCCTTCCGGATAACGGCAGGAAGCTTAACTCCGCTGTAGTCAGGGAGGTAAGCTTTCAACACCTCGGGAGTGATCTCACGCTCTTCCTCAATTATCGAGATCTGCTCGGTGACATTTTTCAGCTGACGGACATTGCCCGGCCAGGAGTAATTCAGAAGGACACTCCTGGCCTCATTGCTCAGACGTATTGAAGGCATTCTGTATTTCTCAGCGAAGTCGACCGCAAACTTCCTGAACAGAAGAAGTATGTCCTCTCCCCTGTCCCTCAATGCCGGTATTTTTATCGGAACCGTATTCAGCCTGTAGAAAAGATCTTCCCTGAAACGGTCCTGCTCAATGGCTTTTGAAACATCAACGTTGCTTGCGGCAATAACTCTGACATTTGTCTTTTGTACCTTCGATGAACCCACTCTTATGAACTCACCCGACTCAAGCACCCTGAGAAGGCGGACCTGGGTTGAAAGGGGAAGTTCCGCAACCTCGTCAAGGAAAATAGTACCTCCGTCAGCCACTTCAAAATATCCTTTTCTGCTCTCGGTAGCTCCTGTAAATGAACCTTTTTCGTGACCAAAAAGCTCTGAATCGATAGTCCCTTCAGGAATAGCCCCGCAGTTAACCGCAATATACTGTCCATGCTTTCTCGAACTAAAGCTGTGTATCACCTGCGGAAAAACCTCCTTACCCGTTCCGCTCTCACCCGAGATAAGAACCGAAAGGTCGGTCGGAGCAACCTGCACGGCAATGTCAAGTGCACGGTTCAGACCAGGGTAATTGCCAATAATTCCAAATCGCTGCTTTATACTCTGCAGATCTTTCATAGCGTAATTAATACAGGTGCGAATTTAAGACATTTTTAAAACATTGGGAAATTCAATTTTCGTAAATTCGCACCATGAAACCAGCTGACAGATATCGGTATGCAGGCATTATTCCTGCACGTTATGCATCCACCCGTTTCCCCGGCAAGCCTCTTGCGCTTATCGGCGACAAGCCAATGATTCAAAGAGTATATGAACAGGCCTCTCAATCGCTCGACCTCGTCTATGTTGCAACAGACGACCAAAGGATCTTTGATACAGTGGTTTCATTCGGGGGAAAGGCTGTAATGACATCCGAAGCTCACCAGAGCGGAACTGACCGCTGCGCTGAAGCAACTGGCAGAATAGCCGGAGAAACCGGCATGGAACCTGAAATAGTGATCAATATCCAGGGAGATGAACCCTTTGTAAAACCTTCACAGATTGAGCTTCTGAAATCATGCTTCAACGACGCTACAGTAGAAATAGCAACTCTTATAAGAAAAGTACAACCGGATGAGCCCCTTGACAATCCAAACCATCCAAAGGTGGTCGTAGATACCTCAGGAAACGCAATATATTTCAGCCGTAGTGTGATACCCTTTGTACGTGATGCCTTACCCGGCACCTGGCACCTCAGCCACACTTTCTTCAAACATATCGGACTTTATGCCTACAGTACCAGGGCCCTCAGAGAGATCACGCTTCTTCCACGCAGCCCGCTTGAAAAGGCAGAATCGCTTGAGCAAAACAGGTGGATCGAGAACGGATACAGGATCAGGACGGCTGTGACAGAATGGGAAAGCATTGGCATCGACACCCCTGAAGATCTTGAAAAAGCCGTAAGATTCTATTATCAGATTAAATAAAAATAACTACCTTTATCACGAATTTTATTCAAACACCAACGGGTTGCTTATGAAGCATAATTTACTCCTGATGATATTTATACTGTTCACCATAAACTCTCACTCACAGAGTGATACGAGCAGTGTTGTCAGGAGTGTCCCCCAAAAAACCTTCATCAGGGAAAGCGGTGGTCCCAATATTACAAGTATAAATATTTATCCTGTACCTGTACGTCAGGATTCCTTTACTATCAGGACCGAAAGGGAGATGAAATCGGTAAGGGTGACAAATATGATTGGCCAGGATATTTACAGGGCCGATTATAAAGAACCCGTGCCTCAGGCTAAAATAGTACTTAAAAAACCGACAAGAGGCATGTATCTTGTTACGATTGGCTTTACCGACGGGACAAGGATAGTCAAGAAAATAATGATTGAGAATCCCAAATAATGGGTTTATATACAACATAACCGGTTCTAGGGGAAATACCGGAAATTTAAATTTTTTTTCATTGACAGGCACAACAATAACAATTGTTGATTGTTATCATTAAGGGGAATCAGATTGGTTTGGTACAGTAATTTAGAAGGCCATGGAAGAAGGGATAAATGTGTTTTCGATAAAGGATCTCGAAAACTTTTCGGGGATAAAAGCCCATACTATAAGGATATGGGAAAAAAGGTACAAAATACTTGAACCTGACAGAACTGATTCAAATATCCGTACATACAACGAAACAGAACTTAAGAAGATACTCAATGTTGCTTATCTTAACAGGAACGGGCTGAAAATATCAAGAATTGCAAGACTTAACGATGATGAACTCACAAAACAGGTAATGGCGGTAAGCAACCGGTCTGAAAGCATCGATCAGAATTTTCAGCCCGGGAAACTGCTTATGTCGGCCATCAGATTCAACGAATCGCAGTTCAGAAATGCCATGGAACCCTTTCTGAAGAATTACGGAATTGAAGATGCCTATATCAGGTTCCTCAACCCGCTTCTTGAGAAATCAAGGATACTCTGGCAGACCGGAAGCCTTACCAGGGCGCAGGAACAGTTTGTCAGGAACATTGTGAGACAGATACTGATTTTCGAGGATACACTGCTTAAGAGCAGCACGGGAAAAACAGGCCCTTCAGTGGCAATGATAAACACCTCTGTTAACCTTCCCGACAACAATTTCCTCTTTTACAAATATATGCTGAAGAAAAGAGGCTACGATGTGATCTTTACCGGCGGTATTCTCCCGGCTTCTGAAGTTATCGAAATCCACAAACTGAAAACATTTGATTACCTGGTGGTAAACAGCAGCGCATTTGACTTTGCAAGAAAGAAGATAGGGTATTTCAGCAGCATAGGGAAATCGCTGCTTATAAAGAGGATAATCCTTACCGATTATCCTGAACAGAGCGAGAAGGCTTTACCCGATAATATCCTTATAACAAGGACTCCGTCGGAATTCAGGAAGATCATAGCTACTCTCCGGTAAGGCTGAGAAAATAATTTCTCTCATCAGCAAGACTTACAAAAGGATATCTTGCCTCAATGGCATCAATTGACGACAGCATGGCTACGGACCATTTTTTTGTTCCTTCAGGATCGCTGCTCTTGATTCGGTGCGAAAGTGACCCGGTAATTCCCGAAACTGCATTCCAGCATTCCATTGTAGTGTCAGAAAAATAGCAGGAGCAAAATGCTTCCCAGATGTAATCAACGGCAGTTTGTGAAATGTGTATCATGTCCTCCCCGTAAAAACGGTAGTCGCGCAGGTCATCCATAACCAGCTCATATGAAGGAAAGTAAGACGGCTTTGAAGGATGCTCCAGTAACTTTTCAACAGCCACGAATAGAACCGATTTGCTAACCTGATTGCCATGTGCTCCATCCTTCCAGTGCCTTACCGGACTGATGGTGAAGACGACCTTAAGATCAGGGTAAAGCCTGTTAAGCTTATCAAGCTGTGTGGTCCACAACTCAATAATTTCATCAACTGTAAGAAGTTCATGAATGAAACGCGACTGAGGCAGTTTGTGACAGTTTGATACAATCCTCCCGTTCTCTGCAAGCCTGTATACTCTTGCAGTGCCGAAGGTAATGAAAAGGAAACCTGCACCGGAAATGAACCTGTGAGCTTCCTCCGTACGCCTTCCGATCATGGAAAGCACCTCAGTGCTGTCTGCTGATGAGAATTCGGTTGAGTGCTCAAAGCTTATCCAGGTTCCGTCATTGTAGTACAGGTCCCCCTGTGAATATTTCCTGTTCGCGGCAACAGCATCCACAACGCGCGATACAGATACAGGATTGTACATGGTCCCGTAAGGATTGATCATCACCGGCATCCGGCCCGATTCAAACTGCCTTCCAATCGAAATGGAAAAGCACGATCCTGCAAAAAGCACAGGGTCGTGGTAGCTTATCTTTCTGGACGAAGGATCAATCCTGAAAGTTGTCCTGAAATTACTCATTGGAAAAGGATCTATTACTCAAGCCTCGCATTAATCCAGTTGATAATATAACCGAGAAAATCTTCCCTGAAAAGTTCATTATGAAGTTCGTGATATCCTCCGTTCCAGATTTTAAGGTCTGCGAGTTTTGTTCCTGCTGCAAACTCGCGGCTCCCGTCCGGTGAGCAAATCATATCGTTGCTGCCATGCATGAGAAGAACCGGAACAGTGAGCGATCCTGCATTACCTATGGCATATTCACCAGCTTTCATGGCTTCGGAGAACAGGCTTACAGATATTCTGTCGTGTACCAGGGGATCGACATTATAAGCCTTCACCACATCCTTGTCGTGGGTCAGGTGATCTGTAATAAGGCCCGATGGCTGTACAAGCGATGGCAAAATGTTCTTCATAAAAGCTGCCATCTTTACCTTTGATCGTTCGGGTTCAAAAGACAACTTCAACCACGGAGAGGTTACTACCGCTGCCTTTACACGGGGTTTCTTCCTCAGAATATAGTCAAGAAGAATTCCTCCTCCCATGCTGTGGCCGTAAAGTATAACAGGTGTTCCCGGAAAAGTCTTTTTGCATTCTGCAACCAGAATATCAATCATCTCATCAGTTAACCGGTAGCTTCTGATATGCCCTTTCTTTCCGTCTGAACGCCCGTGTCCGGGCAGATCCACTCCTGCAAAACCTATCCCGTTTCCGGCAAGAAACTCCGATAAATCCCTGTAACGCTGCACATGTTCTCCCAGACCGTGAACCAGTATTACCACAGCCTTCAAACCCGAACCCAGACTCCGGATAAATCCTCTCAGGATCTGACCGTTTCCTAACCTGATGTTGAAATCCATTTTTTCTTTAAAAATACAAAAGTTGTTCAGATTATCAGGCATAGCGGCCTGCAATTCTATAACAGAAAACTTTGCCGATTGTTGAACGTTACAGGCTGAAAGAAGAAAACAGGCACCTCTGTTATTTTTTTCAAATTTAGAACAGATCCATCGAAATCCGGTCTTATTCACTTATAATCTTATTGTTATCAAGTCCGGACAATTTAGAACAATCACGGAATATATGGATTTCTGGATATTAAGATTAGTTTATCTTTATATTGGTAATTATATTTGCTTTCACAAACAAACAAAAACCAGCAGCCATGACAGCACATGAATTCAACAACAGCCTGATAGAAATGAAAAGCAATCTGCACAGGTTCGCCATGAGTCTCACATCAGACAGGGATACTGCGCTGGATCTTGTTCAGGATACCTATCTCAAAGCAATAACATACAAGGAGAAATTTGTCGATTACACAAACCTCAAAGCCTGGGTCTTCACGATAATGAAAAACACATTCATCAACAACTACAGGCGCAACGTCAAGGAAAACACGATAATCGACGGAACCCAGGATCTGTATTACCTTAACATGCCTCAAGACAAGGGATTTACCTCTCCTGAATCGAATTACGCGCAGGGTGAGATTGAGAAAGCAATCGAATCTCTCAGTGATGATTTCAGAATACCCTTCAAAATGCATATTGAAGGATTCAAGTATCACGAAATCGCAGATGAACTGGGACTAAAGATAGGTACGGTGAAAAGCAGGATCTTCTTCACAAGGCAGAAGCTTATGAATATCCTCAGGGATTACGATAGTTAGTACGATTAGTTAAGTTAGAGTTATTAGGTTAGGTTTAAGGCTGATAATATCAGCCTTTCCTTTTTAATGCCAGCCCTGTTACAACAAAGAGCAAAAACAAGCCCGAAACAATCCAGGCCCAGAGATTGGAACTCTTGGAAACAGCCTTCATTTCATATGGTCTTGTCAGAAAATAGTCAGATTTAACCGGCCATAACAATGTACCTGATGAATCTGGAAAACCATTCGTTTCTGTAAGCTTGCCAGGCATAATTGTCCTTACAGTATAATTTCTGAAACTGACCCAGAAATGATCGGCCGCAATCTCAGCGGCAGAATCGGCTTCCACCCGGTACCTTATAGAATTCTCCTCACCCAGGAATTCTCTGAGGAATGATCCTTCCTGCCACAAACTGTCAAACTGTTCTATATTGGTTTCGATCAGCCCAACCAGAATTTCCTCCCGGGCTCTTAACGAATCAGGGTTCATCTCCCCGCTCGTCTTTCCCGCGGTAAGTACTGAGAATTCTCCGATCCATTCCGAGACAAGGCTGTGAAGATACCATTTCTCGATCTTACTATCGATTGTATCGGCATATGCCCTGTATTTGAGGCTGTCGGGACCATTTTTTCTTTCACCTGTGACATTGTCGGGCAAATAGAACCATTGAAGCTCTTCATCGTTGAGATAATCCTCCACCGGGTAACCGTGCTGCATTTTTTTGTCAACAATTTCAGAGAAACGGTATTCCGTGCTGAACCACTTGAACTTCTTCCTGAATTCAGCATGGCGGCCAACAGATTTGTTAGCTCCGCTGTCGGTTGCGTAGATCCTGTTTATTTCTTCCACACCTGCAAATATTTTCTCCGCACGTTTTACCCATATGGTGTCTCCATCCTCAGTAAATTCAAGGGAGTCGCGGATAATCCACGTACTGTCAAACGGGACCTGCATATCGGTTAATTCAAATTTGTCTCCCGAAAAGTTCCTCATTTCTATTTTCCTGGTTACAGAACCGTCGGGGTGCACAATGTTTGTTACGATTGTTTCCGGCTCATTGCACGAAGCCGCAACAACCAGAGCAATCGAAATGACCATTTTTAATTTCTTGCTTTTCATGTCTTTACAGATCGGGAACATAATTCTTCTCATCATTAAGTCTTTGCTCGATTAATTCTTTCAGGTCAGGATTCTCTTCTATTATCCTTAACAGATTACTGTACTTTCCCTGAAGCTCATAATATGAGTTCATGATTTCCTTCAATTCAGTTTCTGAAATTTTCAGATCAGAACCGGTCGAAAAAGGGGCAGTCATTTTATAAAGGGTTAGCCTTTTGTCGGGCTCGGATGAGAAAACAGATGCTCCCTCATTTCCCGACACAACAACCTGCCTGCTTATATCCTTAACCTGTTTAAGTATGCAGGCCTGTTGATAGACAAATACTGAAATCAGTAAAATAGATGCTCCCACCAGCCCTCTTCTGACCCAGTCGAGGTAAACCCAGCCGAAAAGTGAGTCGATGAGTATGTCAATTATGCTTTCTTTATTCTTAACCTCTCTGATCCTGCGGATTACTTCATCAGCCATCTCGCTTTCATCGCTCAGACGCGGCCTTGATTTCCGCAAAATTTCCAGAATCTTCTGGTATTTCTCATCTTCGTTTTTCATTATCACAAGTATTTCCTCAGTAATTCTTCCATTTTCTTCCGCGCATAATAGAGGTTTGCCTTAACTGCCGTTCTGCTAATCCCGGTAACTCTGGCAACCTCTGTCGCGGGCATTTCCTCAATCTCTGAAAGGATAAAAACAACCTTTTGCCTGTTGCTCAGTTTGTTCGTCAGGAAGTTCAGAATACGCGCATTCTCAATGTTTTCAAGCTCTGTTATCCCTCCCCCTGAAAGATGATCGGAAAGTACAGCCCAGGCTTTATCATCATATCTGACCTCATTGTTCCGCTTCCTCCTCCTCAGATGGTCATTGCAGTTGTTAACCGTGATCCTGCACATCCACGATCTGAATTTTTCAGTATCCTTGATCCCCGGTAACTTCTGCCATAACTTTACCATTGTTTCCTGAACAATATCCCTAGCCTCCTCTTCGTCTCCGACAATTCTGAAGGCAATGGAAAAAACCATTGGCGAACATAATTCTACAATGTCCCTGAAATTGTTCAGATTCCCGTTCCTGCATTCTTCTATAAGAGCTTTTTCGATCAATGTATGCCGGACTATTTATCAATAAGACGTTAGCATTAGAGAAAGGTAAAAAGAATCATGAAGATAATTTACAACAGAATCACCGATTTTATAACCTTTGTATTACCTGAAATAATCAGAACCATGCAAAAAACCATTTCAATCACGACAGACCGGAAGAACGGTTTATATGACATAACCGGCAAGGTTGAGGAAATAATTAAGGCCAGCGGCGTAAGGAATGGCCTCTGTTCAGTTTATGTCAGGGGGTCAACGGCAGCAATCATGATCCAGGAAAACTGGGATGAGTCTGTGCAGAACGATGTTATTACTCTTCTCAACCGGATGATCCCTTCCGGTATCTGGGAACACGACAGGCAGGACAATAACGGTGATGCACACCTTAAAGCCGGGCTCGTAGGCCCTTCTGAAAACATACCTGTCATCGAGGGGAAATCCGGATTGTCAACATGGCAGAATGTTTTTCTGTGTGAATTTGATGGTCCACGAAGCCTTAGGGAAATTGTGGTAACAATTATCAGCGACAGATAATGGCAGTCAGACTTCTGATCTCATTGCTGCATCGATGTTATCCATTAGTTTCCCGTACCTGACCCTCGACATCGAAGTGTTTTTAAAAAGCCGTGAAAACCTATCAGGCGAAAGATCCTTCCACTCATCGATGCTCATTCCGGCAATTTCTTCGTCTATTGTAAATTCAGGAGATCCGCTCGGGCCTGCCTTTCTATTCCATGGACATACCTCCTGACATCTGTCGCACCCGTAAATCCTCTTTCCAAGCTTCGGCACAAACTGAGCCGGGATCGGTCCCCTGTTTTCTATTGTAAGATTAGCAATACATTTTCTTGCATCAATTGTCCTGTTGCAGTTTATAGCACCCGTCGGGCATGATTCAATGCATATCCTGCAATCACCGCACAGATCTGCTTCAAAGGGCTGGTCGTATTCAAGTTCAGCGTCAACTATCAGTATCCCTATGAAAAAGAATGAACCGATTTTCTTACTGATCACAACAGAATGCTTCCCCTGCCATCCAAGTCCGGCTTCCCTGGCCCATGCCTTCTCAAGGACAGGAGAACTGTCAACCGTGATCCTGCCCGATATACCGGGCCTTTTCTCCTGTATCCAGTCAAGAAGTCTCCCGAGTTTTTCATTTATAACTTCGTGATAATCTTTTCCGTATGTATACCTCGAAAGAATGGGTGCTTCCGGATCTCTTTGCCCTGTTTCGGAATAATATCCAAGTCCGGTTACAATAACCGACCGGGCTGCGGGAAGAAGGCTGGAGGGATCGAGCCTTCTGCCGATATCCCTTCCAAGGTAGGCCATATTATCATTCATGCCTGCGTCAATCCAGCTTCTCAGAAGAGGCTCAAAGTCATCAAGCCTGCGAGCCCTGGCTATTCCGCACAGATGGAACCCCAGACCAGCTGCTGCAGCTTTTATCCCGGCCGAAAGGCTACCGTCAGCAGTTGAAGTCATTTCAGATATTTAAAGGAAACCCAGTTCAAGCTTTGCCTCATCGCTCAGCATACTCCTGTCCCAGCGCGGACTGAAGGTAAGCTTCAGGTCACATTCCTTCACCCCTCTTGTTCCGGACACCTTGTACTTTACCTCTTCAAACAGCGATTCAGCCATAGGACAGTTGGGTGCAGTGAGCGTCATTGTTATGTGTGCTACCTGATCATCATCCAGCTCGATGTTGTATATTAGCCCCAGATCGTAAATATTGACAGGGATCTCAGGGTCATAAATACTTTTCAACACCTGAACGATCCTTGTTTCGGTTTCGAGTTTTTCTGCAGCATCCATTTCTGTCAAATTAAATATTCAAATCCAAATCACTGACCGGTCCTGGCCTTAAATGCCATAGCATACAGTTTCATCTGCCTGACCATTGCTAGCAGTCCGTTAGATCTCGTGGGTGAAAGGTTCTGTCTCAGACCTATCCTGTCGATGAAAAAAAGATCAGCATTAATTATCTCTTCAGGGGTGCGGCCTGAAAGAACCCTTATCAGCAGTGCAACTATCCCTTTCGTTATTATTGCATCACTGTCGGCTGTGAATTTAATAACAGAACCGTCGTATTCAGGGTAAAGCCATACTTTCGACTGACAACCTTCTATCAGATGATCTTTTACCTTATGCCGCGGGTCTATGGCAGGAAGATCCTTCCCCATTTCGATAAGAACAT
>Ga0116141_10004491_pt1 | contig 11752 bp, 8 predicted proteins | sample AD_UKC097_MetaG_FD_89744 | JGI IMG/M metagenome (GOLD analysis project Ga0116141, IMG submission 89744) | Active sludge microbial communities of municipal wastewater-treating anaerobic digesters from USA - AD_UKC097_MetaG | ecosystem: Engineered > Bioreactor > Anaerobic > Digestate | place: USA... | reverse complement strand
TTGAAGCGAGGCGGTATTATATCAGCCACTCCAAGAATAGCTTCCACAAAAGAGTACGCAAAATTTTTTGCTAAAAATTTTGCTCAAAGACTCTTCGCCGTCGCTCGAGCTAGCCTCTTTTGTGGAACTATTCTTTCCGTGGCTTACTAGCCGAGCGTAAAAGATTGTTGTTCCAAAAAACATTGCGGAGGACGACGGTCCGAGCATAGGAATTTTAGAGTACTAAAATATCCGTGTTTTTTGAAGCAATAATCTTTGGAGCGAGGCGAGGGTGAACTAACCACTAATTGAAAAGGTCAGACCTTTTTAGACTAGACATAAAAAGAAAAACCTAGACGGTGTCTAGGTTTTTCTTATTTCAAAATTATATTCCTTTTAAGTCTTCTAGGGCATCGTCAACTACTCTTGTTGATTCTGATTGACTTGTTTCAGAAGTGCTTGGTGCTTGTTCTTCCCTGCCCCCTTCTGGTTCATTTATTTTCAAATTAACACGAGCATTATTCTTCATCCCGATAACACGAAGAAGTGTTCGGATTGCTTTTGCTGTATTACCTTGTCGTCCTATAATCTTACCCATATCTGCCCTATTAACAGTCATTGTTATAAGGACACCCATTTCATCAACCGTTCGGTCGATTTTAACATCATTGGGATTATCAACCAATGCTTTAACTACGTATTCTAAAAATGCTTTATCGTCTGCCATAATATACTTTTAATAGCGTTATTCTTAATTTCGGTAGTGTATCGACTACAAACTACACTTTTTAATTGTATCATAAAATACACAATTCTGGCAATATAAATAACCCCTTTTATCAAGGGGTTATTTTATGATTTCTTAGCAGTCTTTTTCTTTGTTGTTGGAGATTTCTTTGGCAAGACATTTTTCTTTTTTGATTGAATAACTTTCTTGTCTACCAAGAAATTGTGGACAGTATCTGAAGTTTGAGCCCCAACCCCCATCCAATGTTTAATTCTATCTTCTTTGATAATTATCTCCCCTTTCTTTAAATCATAAGAGCCTAGAATCTCTTTAAATTTTCCACTCTTGGCCGCATTTTTTGAATCAGTTAAAACAATCCGAAAAGCTGGATTATTTTTGCGCCCTGTTCTTTGTAATCTTATTTTTAACATGTAGAGAATCTTACCATAAAGCCGAGAATCAATCAAGGTAGAGAGGTAGGAATATAGAGGTTGAAATGCTATAATCAGCGAATGAAAAAAGAAAGTAACATAGAAGGAATAATTAACATATCTCCTAAGGGTAAAGGGACAGTTCGGGTAAAAGGGACCGATATTTCTGTTGAAATTGAACATAATTTTCTTAAGACAGCCTGTCAGGGAGATAGCGTTTCTGTTTTTATCTTCCCTCACAAAAAAGACGAGGCCCTACGGGGTGAGGTCACCAAAATAATCCGTCGTTCTAAAGTTGGTTTTGCTGGAGTCTTAGAAAAAGAAGGAGAAACTTATTTCCTTGTTCCAAGTGACCCTAAAATGTATTCCAATATTATAATCCCAAAAGATAAACTGGATGGCGCTAAAATCGGTCAAAAAGTTTTTGCTTTAATCACCGACTGGACAAACATGCAAACTCCACCAATTGGTGAAATAAATAAAATACTTGGCAAACCAAGAGAAAATGATGCTGAGATGGAAGCGATTGCTCTAGAAAAAGGATTCAATGCTACATTCCCAAAAGAAGTTGTTAAAGAAGCAGAAAAAATTACCCAAAACGGAATACAAGAAAAAGACATCAAAAATAGAAGAGATTTTAGGCAGACAACTACTTTCACTATTGACCCCGTGGATGCCAAAGATTTTGATGACGCCATATCTTTCTCTAAGATTTCAGATAATTTGTTTGAAGTTGGAATCCATATTGCTGATGTTTCGCATTATCTAAAAAATGGTAGTCTGCTTGATAAGGAGGCCAAGAAAAGAGGGACTTCGGTTTATTTAGTTGATAGAACAATACCAATGTTACCTGAAGAATTATCTAACGACCTCTGTAGCCTAAAGCCAGGAGTTGACCGTCTAACTTTTTCAGCCGTCTTTCTAATTGATAGAAATGGGATTGTTCACAAGAAATGGTTCGGAAGAACAGTTATCAATTCTAATAAAAGATTTAGCTACGAAGATGCTGAGAAAATAATTAATAACAAAAAGGGGCCTTATTTTTATGAACTTAAAACACTTAATCAAATAGCCCAGAAATTACTGAAAAAGAGAATTGATAAAGGGGCTATTATAATTGAGCAAGATGAAGTTAGATTTAAACTAGACGAAAATGGCTACCCCCTTTCCGTTAGCATTAAAGAACGAGGGCAATCTAATAAAATGATTGAAGAATTTATGCTTTTAGCTAATAGACAAGTGGCTGAAACTATTTCCGACAAAAATAAACAAAAAGATTTTGGAGTTTTCCTTTATCGTATCCACGACTTACCAAATAAAGAAAAAATTGAGGACTTAAAATATTTCTTGAAAAAAATTGGCTATAAGATAAATACCAAAAGTGAAAATATTTCAGCTGAAGAGATAAATAATTTAATGAGACAGCTAAACGGTCACCCGCTTCAAAATACTATCGGGAGTATGGTTATTAGGTCAATGGCTAAGGCTAATTATTCAACTAAAAATATCGGCCACTTTGGTTTAGGTTTTAGATATTACACTCATTTTACATCGCCAATTAGACGCTACCCCGATGTAGTAGTTCATCGTTTACTCTTTGAGTATTTAGAGAAAAGAAAAATAGAAAAAAAGCATTGGGATTTATATGAAAAAATTTGTCTTGATTCATCTCTGCGAGAAAAAGAAGCTAGTGAAGCCGAACGAAGTTCTATTAAATACAAACAGGTAGAGTATATGTCGGGTAGAATTGGAGAAAAATTTGAAGGAACAATTACCGGCGTAACAGAGTGGGGACTATTTGTTGAGGAAGATAAAACAAAATGCGAGGGCTTAATTTCTGTTAGGAATCTAAGTGATGACTATTATGTTTTTGATAAAAAGGGTATGTCTATTTCAGGTCAAAAGAAAAAGAAAAAATATAGAATTGGTGATAAGATAAAGTTTAGAGTTAAAGACGCTAATCTAAATAAAAAAACCATAGATTACGAAATAAAATAAGATGAAAAAGAATAACAATTTTTTAATAATTATTTTAGGCTTAATGACAGTTATTTTAGCTGGACTGATTAGTCTAAAAATAATTACAACAAGACAAGACGAGTGGTCTGTAAGAGATGAACCTAGACAAGAAAAAACCAAAGACAAGGGACCCGTCATTACAAAAGTTTATTTTGTTGGTGATATGATGCTGGCTCGTGGAGTTGAGAGTTCGGTCAATAAAAATTTCGGGGGTGATTTTTCGGAGCTTTTCAAAAACGTTCCGGAATTAAAAGAGGCTGATATTTTGTTTGGTAACTTAGAAGGACCAATCTCAGAAAACGGCAATAATGTCGGCAGTAAATATTCTTTTCGTTTTAATAAGGCCGTCTTACCCGCCCTAAAAGAAGCCGGTTTCAATGTTTTATCTTTTGCCAATAATCATATCGGTGATTGGAATGTTAAAGCTTTTAACGACACTTTAATCAACCTGAAAGATTATAATATTTTATTTACCGGGGCTGGAGAAAATAAAGCTTTGGCTGAAACCCCAGCCATTATAGAGAAAAATGGTATTCGTTTTGGTTTTATTGGTTTTTCTGATGTTGGTCCAAATTGGATGGAAGCAACAGAAGAAAGAAGTGGTATATTGCTGGCCAGTGACCCTAATTATTCCTCTATAATAAGCCGAGCAAAAGAGGATTGTGATTTTCTAATAGTCTCAATTCATTTTGGCGAAGAATATAAACCAGTGCACAATGAAAGACAAGAGAAATTAGCCCACCTAGCGATAGATGCTGGAGCTGATATTATAATTGGTCACCACCCCCATGTTGAACAAGACATAGAGATATATGAAGGAAAGACTATAATTTATTCTTTGGGTAACTTTATTTTTGACCAACATTTTTCAAAAGAGACAATGCGCGGTATGATATATATGCTAACCTTTGAAGACAAAGAGCTAAGTGAAGCTAAAAAAATGACTAGTATTCTAAATAAAAAATATCAGCCAGAGGGATTATTTGAAGACGAAGAAATTAAAGACAAAGAAGAAATAATTCACTCTAGTTGTCCTAAGCCAGATAAAGATTATGAGAATCTGATGTTTTTAGCTCTGGATCAAGAAAATGGATTGCCTGATATAAATTACACACCTAGAGATTTAGTTTCGCTTGGTGAAATATCTACAAGAAAAGATATATGTCTAGTTCAAGAAGTAAAAAAATCTTTAACTTTAATGTTTGAATCAGCCAAAGAAGTAGGTCTTTCAATTAAGGTTACTTCAGCCTTTAGAGATTATAATTATCAAGAGAATTTATATAAGAACGCCCTAAAAAATAATCCTGACCCTAAAAAGTCAGTCGCCAAACCTGGTTATTCAGAACACCAATTGGGTACAACTGTAGATTTATCCGGTAGTTCTATTAATTTTGCTTCTGCTAGTATTAATTTTGATAATACCCCCGAGGATTTATGGTTAAGAGAAAATGCTCACCTTTATGGTTTTATTATGAGCTTCCCTTATGGAAAAGATGAGACAACAGGCTATAAATATGAGCCATGGCATTATCGCTATGTCGGGAAAGACATAGCTTGTGAAGTAAAAGATTCTGGTTTGACTTTAGTAGAATACTTGAGGCTAAAAAATCTCCCGTAGGGAGATTTTTTATTTTTTCTTATTTTTATTTTGCGTAACCTGTCGCCTCTTCAAACTTAATAGATAACAACTTGGAAACTCCTTCAGCGCTCATTGTCACCCCGTAAAGAACCTCAGCCCGAGTCATTGTCTCTCTATTATGAGTTACTACGATTAACTGAGAATAGTCGGATAGATTCTCAAGCATGTTGCCATATTTTTTAGAATTAGCTTCATCAAGTGCAGCATCAGTCTCATCTAAAACTAAAAATGGTGGCGGGTTAACTTGGGAGATAGCAAAGAGTAAGGCAATTGAGGTTAATGACCTTTCTCCGCCAGAGAGCATATGCAAGTCTCTAACTTTTTTATGTGGTAAATTGACATTAATTTCTATACCTCTTTCAAAACCGATTTCACTTTCTTCATCTTCTTCTAGTGCATCTTGTTCTATTAGAAGATCATCTTTTTTGGGTTTTTTGTGTTCCATGGTAACAGACAGAAAAGCTCCTCCCCCTCCAAACATCAGAGCGAAAAAGTTTTGGAATTGAGTATTTATGTTTTCAACCCCTTGCTTAAATTCATTATCTAATTTTTCTTTCAACTCAGCGATTAGAATATTGCAATCTTTGATACTCTTGTTTAAGTCTTCTAGTTCACGACCCAAAAATTCATCCCTTTCAACTGTTTCTTTATATTCACGAACAACATCTTCTCCACTTCCCCCACCCGCATCTTCTATTTTAATTTTTATGCGCTCAATTTTTTTGCGTAAGGCCTCTTGCTCAGGGCGATTAACTTCCTCGTGATCTTCTGTTTCAGCAAAAGAAACAATTTCTCGTCCAATCAAAACTCCCGCTTCTGTCAGCTCCATATCAAAAGCAGCTTTGACTGAAGCTAATTTTTCTTCTTCGTAACCAAGAGCGCTGAGGGCTCCCGATACCTCTGTCCTTTGTCTTAATAACTCGTATAAATTTTTCTCACTATCTCTATAGGCTTCTAAGCTTTGTCTTTCTTCTTCTTTTTTACTATTAATTGTTGCTTCTTCAGCCTCTATTTCAGTTTCTATTCTTTTCTTTTCAAAAATAAGCTCTTCTTTTTTACTAATCATCTCTTTGTAAGAATCATCATCCTCCAAACTAAAAACTGGATTATCATCAGACTGGTTGTAAAATTCAGTAATTTTATTTTTTAGATTTTTTAGACAATTAATTATCCCCTCTAAATTATCCATTTTGAGAGCTTGATCTATTTGCCCGTCTATTAAAGAGATGAAATCTTGCCAGTCCGATTCTTGAATAACTGTCTTTTTACTTTCAGATTGTTTTCTAAATCTTTCTTCTAGACCTTCAATCATCCCTTCAATTCGGCCTAAATTACGCAAAAGCTCGTTTTTACTTTCTATTAAGCCCGATAATTTCAACTGGTGCTCTTTTATCTCGGTCGTGAAAATGTTTTCTTTTTGATTTTCGGCTTTGTCTTTTTCAAGCTCACTTATTCTTTGGTTCAAATTATTCTCTTTTTCTTTCAACAATAAATGCTCTTTGCTTAATCGTCCAGATTCGTGTTTAACATAAGTAGCCTCTTTTGATAAATAAGTTCGATATAATTCCTTTAACTCTTGTCTCATCTGTTCAGATTTTTCAATAATACTAACTTGTTTTTTTAGGAAGCTTAAGTGAGGAGCAATTTCTCGCCTAAGGGATTGAACCTCCTTCATATTGATCAATGTCTTTTCCAGTCTTTTTTCTGATTCTTTGATGCGATATTGATAAACTCTTAGACCCAAGGCATCTTCAATCATACTGCGTCTTTCTTTGTTTGAAGCATTTAGGATTCTATCAGCTTCTCCTTGAGAAATAATATGGTGGCCAGAACTACCAATATTAACTGAGGATAATAAATCAACAATATCTTTAAGCCTAACTTCTGTCTGATTGATAGAATATTTGTTTGAACCATCAGCAAAAACTTCACGGCTAATGATAATTTCATTGTAATCTAAAGAAACACCCGTCCCGCTATTTGAGAAAGTAAAAATTTTATCGCTATTATCAAAAGTAATAGAAACGAGAGCTCGGCTAGAAGATGGAGATAATCTTGAGCCCTTGAAAATTAAATCAACCCCTCCTTTTCCACGAAGAGATTTCATTGATTGTTCACCTAAGACAAAACGAATAGCCTCAACAATGTTTGATTTACCTGAGCCGTTAGGTCCAACTATGGCGGTAATTGGAGTATTAAAAGTAATCAGGCTTTTTTTACCAAATGATTTAAAACCAACAAGTAGAATAGACTTGAGTCTCATTTTAATCAATCCATTTATTAATTTCTAAGGCCCTGTGAGCAGCTTCTTGTTCAGCTTCTTGTTTTGATTTACCCTTTCCTTCAGCCACCAAATCGTCTCCGAAGAATATACCAATGGTGAAATGTTTATCGTGGTCAGGTCCTGATTCACTTAAGACTCGGTAAGCTGGCGTAACACTAAGATGCTCTTGAGCTTTTTCTTGAACTAAACTCTTAGGATCTCGCCAAAGTTTTTTGGCCACAATCTCATCTATCTTATTAAATAAACTCTTGGCTATAAAATCCCGAGCAGTTTCGTAACCAGAATCTAAATAGACGGCTCCAATAAAAGCTTCAAAAGTATTAGCCAATATGTAGCTTCTGGCTTTACCATTGTCTTTAGATTCACCCTTTGATAAAAGGAGGAAATCGTTCATGCCTAAATTGCTAGCCGCCTCCCCTATCGTAATTGTATTAACTAGTGATGAACGATAAGCGGTTAATTCTCCTTCATCTTTTTCTGGGTATTTATTATACAAATAATCAGTGATGACTAATTCTAAAACAGCGTCACCTAAAAACTCTAGGCGTTCGTTGTGTTTTAGTTTAGAGCCACTATTTTCATTAATATAAGAACGATGAATAAAAGCTTGCTCTAGAAGTTTTTTATTTTTAAATATTATTTTTGTCTTCTTTTCAAATTTTGAAAAATCTATTTCTTTAATCATGTTGTTGTTCTTTATTTAATATTTCTATGGTCTTGGTGAGGAGTGGTATCATGTTGTCATACATTCGGAGAGTTGGAACTTCTGATATTGGGAACCATTTAGCATCATCCAAGCCCCCTGATTCTTGATTTAAATTAATGGGCTGATAAGCAGATTGAGCTAAAAAGAAAACAACTTGCTTTCTAATTTTGCCCTTTTCTGGGTGACTTGCTACATATTCGTTTCGTCCAAGCAATTCTTTAATTTCTATATCTAGACCAAGTTCCTTTTTAATCTCTCTTTCAGCTCCTTTTTTCTCATCTTCGCCATCTTCTATCCCGCCTTTCGATAATGTCCAGTAACCAAAAACATCGTGGACTAGGGCTAAATATAAATCACCCTTATCATAAGAATAAATAACCGCTCCAGCTTTCTTCTCAATTGGAAATTTGGCTGGATCCGTTTCAAAATTCTTTTGTTTCTTTTTACCAACATCATCTTTACCGGGTTCACCTATCTCTTTATAGACCCCACCTAAAACTCCGTTGACAAAACGGCTGGAGTTTTCTCCGCCGAAACTTTTAGCTAATTCTATAGCTTCATTGATAGCAACTTTTGGCGGAACTTCTTTGCGATCGCCAAAAAGTAATTCGTAGAGTCCAATTCTTAAAACATTTCTATCTACCGCCGAGATTTTATCTATAGGCCAACCTGGAGCGGCTTTTTCAATTATTTCATCAATTATTTTTTGTTTATTTATTACTCCAGATAGCAAATTAAACATAAACTCCGAATCATTTAAGCCGGGGCCGAATTCTTCCATATTTCTGTCTAGCATCTCTTTGGGGTCTTGTTCAGGATATACCGCAAAATCCCACTCAAAGAGGGTCTGAAGAATTATTGAACGTGAAAGGTGCCTATTTGCCATAATTTCAAAGATTTAGCAGCTAGGAGCTGGCAACTAATATCAGACTAGAAACTAGTTCCTGGATGCTATTTGTCCTTTTTAGTTTTTTTCTTTTCTGCTTTCTTGACCACATCTACAACCTTACGGCCACGGTAAAAACCACAGTTTTTGCAAACTACATGAGTCTCCTTGGGAGATTTGCAGTTAGAACAAGTCGTAAAAACCTTTGCCTTAAGAGCATGGTGTGATCTTCTATTGCCCGTGTGTGCACGGGTATGTCTCATTCGTACTACCATACAAATAAGTATACTGATTTTAGACTAAAATGCAAATACTTAAGAGTGTTAGCCAAAAATCTTCCCGCTCAGCTGTGAAAAAATTACCATTTAAGAAACGATCGTCTCTTAAATGGTAAAATACTTTTTTACAAGTTTCTGCTTGATCTATACAAAATTAGTCATGGCTAAGTTTGTATTATGGTTTGGTAAAAAAATACCCAAACCGCGCGATAGCGTAAGTTGGGTAAAGAGAAAAAATACCCAAACCGCGCGATAGCGTAAGTTGGGTAAAACAGAAGATTAAACTCAATTCGCGGTCGCGGAATTGATATAATTCTAACTTCCTTAGCCTTTCAGCTACTGGTAACTTTAACTATTTTTCTCTTTACCGACCCAAACCTATAGGTTTGGACAGGTAAACTCTAAAATTAAATTCTATTCGCGGTCGCGGAATTGGTGGTAAATTATCACCTTGTCTTTTTATAGTATTAGTTATATGATAAAAGACAGTAGAGATTGTTATGCCTACCAAACATAATTCTCAAACGAGAACCCCAAATGGGCTAATCTGCTAAAATAAATGAGTTATAAATGTTGGGTGGAACCGCGATTAGACTCGCCCCGACGGAAAGTGAATATTTCGCATTCCGTCGGGGCGATTTTATTTATTAATTAATTAAAAAATTAAAATGGAAAAATTAACTCAGATTGAAAAAATTCGCCATTCTTTAGCTCACCTTTTAGGAGCTTCGGTTGTTAAACTCTACCCTGGCTCAAAAATAACTCTAGGTCCAGCAATTGAAAATGGCTTTTACTATGATATTGATGTTAACGGTAAAATTACAGATGCCGATTTAGATAAAATAGAAAAGACAATGCGAGAAATGCTTAAGTCTTGGGATATTTTTGAAAAGAAAATTTTAACCAAAGAAGAAGCTCTTAAGCTTTTTGCTGGTAATCCTTACAAGGAAGAAATGATAGAAGAAATATCCCAGAAAGGAGAAGAAATATCTATTTATCAATCAAGCGACTTTTTTGACCTTTGCCGAGGTGGCCATGTTGATAGTGCTAAAGAAATTAATGCGGAAGCATTTAAATTAGATAAAGTGGCTGGTGCTTATTGGCGAGGTAGCGAAAAAAATAAGATGCTAACCCGAGTTTACGGAATTGCTTTTTTGACGAAAGAAGAATTGGACCAATATATTTTCGGGCAGGAAGAAGCTAAAAAAAGAGATCATCGTAAAATCGGTAAGGAATTAGATTTATTCCATTTTGATGATAAGGTTGGCTTGGGGTTACCTCTTTGGCATCCTAAAGGAGCATTGCTCTGGAGGGTTATTGAAGATTTTTGGTATAACGAACATCTAAAAAATGGCTATGGACTCGTTCGATCCCCGCATATTGGAAATAGGATACTTTGGGAGACTTCAGGACATTGGGGTTTTTATAATTCTAGTATGTATCCCCCTCTTGAGGTTGGGCAATCATTAGAAGAAAAACAAAGTGGAGAAAAAGTTGAAAATTCCGAGGAGTATTTATTGAAACCAATGAATTGTCCTTTCCATATTGAGATATACAAAGATAATCCAAAATCATATAGAGATTTTCCGATGCGTTGGGCTGAGTGTGGGACGGTTTATCGTTTTGAGAAAAAAGGAGAACTATCTGGGCTAACTCGTGTTCGTGGCTTTACCCAAGACGATGCTCATATCTTTTGTCGCAAAGACCAAGTGGAGGATGAGCTAAAAAGGGTCGTTGACTTTATTTTATTTATTTATAAATCTTTTGGCTTTGACATTAAGGATGTTAAAGTTTTCTTATCTCTCCGAGACCCTAAAAATAAAGAAAAGTATGCTGGAAATGATGAAGGTTGGGATTTTACAGAAGAAGTTTTGCGAAAAGTGGCAATTGAAAAAGAGCTTGATTTTAAAGAGGAAAAAGGAGAAGCCGCTTTTTATGGTCCCAAATTAGACTTCAAAATAAAAGATGCTTTGGGGCGATTGTGGCAATGTTCTACCTTGCAATTTGATTTTAACTCACCAGAAAGGTTTGATATGACTTTTACAAATAGTGAGGGGCAAGATGAGAGGCCATATATGTTGCACCGAGCTTTATTTGGTAGCTTTGAAAGATTTATCGGCCTTCTGATAGAGCATTATGCTGGAGCTTTCCCTGTTTGGCTTGCTCCTGTTCAAGTTGTGGTCTTACCCATATCAGAACACCAAAAAGAATACGCTCGAGGTGTTTATGAAAAATTGATTGATGAGGGAATTAATAAAGTAGAACTAGATGATTCTGATGAATCTTTGGGTAAGAAAATTAGAAAAGCTAAAATTCAGAAAATACCTTATATGATAGTTATTGGGGATAAAGAAAAGGAAGCCGGAAAGATAACCGTTGAGGGTAGAACAGAAAAATTAGAAGCTATTGAAGTTTCTGAATTTATAGAAAAAATCAAAAAAGAAATTAAAGACAGGCAAAATTAAAATAAATACATTTTTCGCAAAAATGTAGGTCTTACCTCAATCCAAGATTATTGTCTAACTATTTAAAAAATGATTCAAAAACATAACCCAGCTTCGCGGCCGCGAAGCTGGGTTATATTTACCGCCCAACTTCACGATCGTGAAGTTAAATGGTAAACCAATATCGCCTCGTTACAAAGATTTTTCCGCGAGGCTAGTAAGCCACGCAAAGAATAGTTCCACAAAAGAGGCTAGCTCGAGCGACGGCGAAGAGTCTTTGAGCAAAATTTTTAGCCCGCCTGCTAATAATTAGCATTCGGGCAGGCAAAAAATTTTGCGTACTCTTTTGTGGAAGCTAT
>Ga0116141_10004482_pt1 | contig 11762 bp, 3 predicted proteins | sample AD_UKC097_MetaG_FD_89744 | JGI IMG/M metagenome (GOLD analysis project Ga0116141, IMG submission 89744) | Active sludge microbial communities of municipal wastewater-treating anaerobic digesters from USA - AD_UKC097_MetaG | ecosystem: Engineered > Bioreactor > Anaerobic > Digestate | place: USA... | reverse complement strand
GCACGGCCATGCCATAGACCTGTCCACCTGGCTCCGGGACCATGGGATCGAGATCGCCCGGGAGAAACCCTACGGCGGCGGTACCCTCTACGTCCTCGAAGAATGCCCCTTCTCCGGCGCCCACCGGGACGGAGCGTTTGCCATCCAGTTTGGCAACGGCGCCATCCATGCCGGCTGCCAGCACACCTCCTGCGGAGGAGGATCACAGCGGTGGAAGGAACTCCGGGAGAAATACGAAGGAAAGAGAGCCGGTAGAGCGCCATCGCAGGGGAAGACCCGGAAGACAGGCCCGGGAAGCAGGGACGACCAGGGAGGAGATAGGCATACCAGCCCTGAAGAGACACCGGCTGACGAACCTTTCCCTGAACAAACCCTGTGGAAAGAGACCCCTCACTCCCTCACCCAGGACGACCTCCCCGGCAGAACCCGAGCCCTTGAGATCCTGCAGCACGGCGACCCGAAACAGGCCATGCTCGAGGCCTTCACTCATGATCACGTTGGCGATACCGCGGTCGCCGAATGCCTCATCCTCTCGCTCGCCTCCCGCTTTGTGGCAAACACCAACGGCCTCCACGTCTCGGTCACCGGGGAGAGCGGAAAAGGCAAGAGCCACGCCTTCTCGACCCTGCTACGGCAGGTCCCGCCCCGCTTCCGGCTGGAAGGTGCCATGAGCAACAAAGCGCTCTTCTATCTCGAAGACCTCCAGGCAGGGTCCGTGATTGTGCTCGACGACCGGGCACTCTCTGAAGAGATGGCCGAGATCCTGAAAGGCGTCACCACCTCCTTTCGTACCCCCTTCCTGTACCGTACCGTCAGCAAGGACCGGAAAGCCCAGGTCTGCACCATCCCGGAACGGTGCGTCTGGTGGGTGGCCAAGGTGGAAGGAGCCGGGGACGACCAGGTCTTCAACCGGATGCTCACCTGCTGGATCGATGATTCCGAAGAGCAGGACGCAAGGGTGCTTGCCCGGATCCTTGCACGGGAAGGGACCGTCCCCGATACCACTGAAGAAGAACGGGCGGAAGTGATTGCCTGCCAGGCGATGTGGGACCTGATCGGGCAGCACCAGTTCCATGTCGTGATCCCCTTTGCCGGGAAGATACGGTTCATGACAGCCGGGAACCGCCGGAACCCCGAGATGCTTCTCGACCTTGTCAAGGCACATTGCGTGCTCTGCTACCAGCAGCGCCACCAGTACCGTTCAGGATCTCTCACCTGTCTTGAGGCATCCCGGGAAGACTTTGCAAAAGCTGCCCGGCTCTACCAGCTCCTGAACGGGATTGCCGGTGGCCAGGAGACCAAGCTCACGAGAAGAGAATCCGACCTGATCGAGGCCATTCAAAACCTCGGCCACCGGGAATTCACGATCCCGGAACTCCAGAAAGCCACCGGATGGAGCAACGGCAACCTCCACAAGTACCTGCACGGGCATATCACCCGGGGCAAGGCCTATGCCGGGCTGATGGAAAAGTGCCCGGCCGTTGCCTATACGGACCGGACCGTGGTAACCGAAGAGCAGGATTGTCTCTCCATGAGACGGCGGACCAATGCCTACACCTTTGACCCGGACCTCTATCAGTGCTGGAGAGGGAATGGAAAAGTCTGGCTGGATGAGGATCCCGACCATCCTTCAAAGAACTTCTCACCAACTTCACCTCAGGTTGAAGGATCTGATACTGATTTTAAATCCCCGGATTTAGAAAATAATGAATTTAATAATAATAAATATGTACTTAGTACAGATCACTTCAATAAAAACAAGGACACACAGGCCTCTGATGATGAGGGTGTCTCGGTCTCTTCCTGTGTCACTGATCCTGAAGCTATTGAAGTGAAAAATACAAATCCACCAGATAATGAAGGAAATACCAAACAAAACCCGTATATTAACCCGATTTTCCCTCAAATCCCCCTTCAGCAGAAGAAGGTCTCTGAAGGATCCAGGTCGTTTGCACCCTGTCATCCCGATTTCCGTATCAATCCCCTGGACTACAAGCCCCTGGAGATCCCTGACCACTCCTTCTGCCGATTATGTGGGAATGCATGGACCCACTATGTCGAGAAGCTGACCGTTGAGCGGAAGAGTCGGCCGAAGGACCAGTGGCAACCCTGCCAGATCTGCAAGCACTGCTATGCCAGGGCTAAGAAGCGGGCCCAACAGACGGCCACCATCCTCCCCGGGACCTGTGACCCTGCCCGGATGGAACGGCTCACTACTCCGTATTGTGTATGCACCATCTGCGAGCTCGATGCGGCTATCTATATCGACCGGAGTAGTGGGACGAAACTCTGCGAGGCCTGCTACCAGCGTTTCAGCAGGTCACCAGGACATGGGGAGGTGAGCGGGTGACCTGGACCATACCTGTATCCCCCGAGCACGGCCGGGTGAGTGGATGACCTGGACGATCACAGAGCATATCGAGTCTCCGTTCGAGAAAGTCGGCAGGCTGTATATCGAGGGGGAAGACCTGGTGATCCGGTCCGACCTGGACCACCGGGGATTTTCCATCCCCCTTTCGGATATCCCGGCAGTACTGGATGGAGATACCGAACTGATCTTTTTGCTGGACGGTAAAACAGAGGCCGGGACCGTCCGGCTCTCCACCTCGGGAAGAGCGATGAACTTTGCTATCGAGCCGTTCTTCTATACCACGCCGCTGCTGGCGATACAAAGAGTGCTTGCCGGTGAGCAGCGGAAGGCACCGCTGTTCGTCGGGAGAGAGGTGGTGGAAGGGGGGTGAATGAATAAGTAAAAATCCAACCTTCATGTCATAATTCAGCAACCTTAGCCTCCTCGCCAAGAACCTCTAAGTTCCGAGTTCTATCATAAATTCGTGCTGCATCCGAAACAAAAGGGACCAAAAAATCGGGTAGAGTAACACAATGAGATTTACAAGGAAGTCCATAGCACCCTTTGGAATAAATTTCACAACATTGATTACCTCTAAGAATAATCCCTTTTTTATTTGGGGGGAAATTCGAACATTTATCGATATATTTTCGCAAACCGAGAAGCTTCTCCGGTTCATCATCTTTCACGGAGTTTACCAAAGTTGGTTGTAAACAATAGAATGAGGTTATACTATGAAATTTTTCGAAAAAAAGCCTATTAAATGCTTGAAAAGTACGTTTTTGATCCTGCTTGTGTTCATTGCAATGGGAATCTTTACCGGGATAGTAACTGCCGAATCAATGATGTTCCGTGCAAACCCGGAACATACAGGAGTCTATTCCGACGGAGGCACACTACCAACAAACACCCTGAAATGGAGCTTCCAGACAGGGGGGAATGTATTTTCAAGTCCAGCAATCATTGACGGAATCGTTTATTTTGGGAGCGCAGATGACAATGTCTATGCGGTAGCTGCAGAAAATGGAACTCTCGTATGGAAATACACGACCGGGGGCGATGTTTCTTCGAGCCCGGCAGTATCAGACGGTATTGTCTACATCGGAAGTGATGATAAAAAAATATACGCATTGGACTCCAGCACCGGTGCCGTAGTCTGGAGCGCAAATGCGGGAAGTAATGGATGGGTCAAATCCAGCCCAACTGTTGTTGATGGTAATGTCTATGTGGGAATGTATGGAGGGAGCTTGTATTATCGGATTTGTGCTTTTAATTCGACAATGGGAACCCCTCTATGGAATTATACAAGCGGGGGGAGTATCGACTCCAGCCCAGCAGTCGCCAATGGGATCCTGTATATGGGATGTGGAGACAATAAGGTCTACGCCCTCAATGCAACTACCGGCACTCTTCTCTGGGATTATATCACTGATGGTAGGATATTATCAAGTCCAGCAGTGGCAGAAGATAAAGTCTATGTAGGAACCAGCGGGATTACCGGTCTGAGTGGAAAGATATATGCTCTGGATTCGAGTACTGGTGAGCGTGTATGGAACTATGATATCGGTGACTCAGTCCTCGCAAGCCCTGCAGTAGCTAATGGAATTGTCTACATCGGAAGTAACAACCACAATGTTTATGCACTCGATGCCGACACCGGCGAACTGGTATGGAGCTACACAACGACAGGTCGCATTTCTTCCTCTCCCGCGGTATCGAACAATACCGTTTATATTGGGACAAGCGATGGGAAATTATATGCATTTGATGCCAGGACTGGTGCTCATACGTGGCATTGCCTGATCGGCATTTCTTCCAGCCCTGTGATCACAGACGGAATAGTGTATATCGGAAGTACTGATGGCAAGCTTTACGCATTAGGAGGCCCTGAAACACCCTCAACTGGACCGGTGCACAACAGCAACTTGGGGACGAATTATGCTAATATCAGTCTGGCAATCAAGGATGCAGAACTCAATGATACCATCGTTATTGATAGTGGGATCTACAACGATTTTGTTTATATCGATAAACCGTTGATCTTGATCGGACAGGATACCGGTGCCGGATTCCCTGTAATTGACGCTGCATCCGGCTCGACTGGAGTAAGACTCGCTGCAGACAGAGTCACCGTAAAAAACATCATCGTGCAGAATAGCAACGGAGCAAGTAATGATGCAGGAATCCTGATAAGTTCCGATTATAACACTATTGAAGATTGTGTTGTCCTGGATAGTGGGAATGGAATATTAATTGCGTCAGGCTCATCGGACATTCCCGTTGATAACACAATCAAGAACTGCACAATATCCAGAAATGGTTATGGAATGTTCCTTTTAGGCGATAATACCACCCTTATCAACAATACGATAACAGAAAACCATGATAGCGGCCTTCTTTTCTGTGAATCCAGAGGCACCTTGAAAGACAACAAACTATTTGCCAATTTTAATCCGGAAGATGATAACGGGGGCTCTAATTTGGACATAACAAGTCTTTCCGCTCAAGATCTCGACCTGGATATTGATACCTCAAATCTCGTTGAAGGGAAACCGCTCTATTTCCTGAACGGGTTTCAAGACCTGATTATTGATGCAGATGATAATCCCGGGGCATTGTACTGCCTGAATGGCATCAATGTTACGATCAGGGACTTGCATATTGAGAGAAATTCCAATAATATTTACCTATGGAACACGACAGACATCAGGATAGAGAATACCACTGTTAGGAAAGGATGGACCGGAATCTCTCTCGAAACGTGTGCGAATGTATCCATTTACAATCTTACATCGGTTGAAAACGAAGGGAGTAGAATCGAAAGCTCTGATTCTCCTGATATAGTGGTGGAAAACAGTACACTCCGTAATATTGATGTGATGGGATGCGATCGGATTGTTATCATTAACAACACATTCGTTGACGACCCTGAATCAGACAATAGTGACTCAGGGATTACCATCAGTGAAACTCATGATATACTTGTCACCAATAATAGTATTTCCCATAAAATGATGTATGGACTCAATCTGATAAACTGTGACGGAATAGTCTCAAACAATCATCTATTCAATAACAATGGATACGGCGTGTACATCTGGGGCGGAGAATACTATGGGGAACTCCTCATCAGCGAAAATCTCATCGAAAATAACCAGTATGGTGTCTATTTGGAAGAATGTCAGAATAACAGGATCGAGAATAATTCCATTCTCAATAGCGAATATGCCGGATTATCGATCGTTACCGATTATCAAAACATTTTCGTGAACAATTATCTGAGCAATTACCAAAATATTGAAGTAATCTCAGAAAATCCCCAGATTACCTGGAATGTCGATCCTACTCCTGGTCCGAATATCGTCGGTGGGCCTTCAATTGGAGGGAACTACTGGGGGAGTCCCGATAAATCCGGCTTTTCCGACACCGCCGAGGATTCAGATGGAGACGGGTTTGCAGACAGTTCCTATGAAATCGATTCCGAGAACGTGGATAATTACCCCTTAGTTATATTCTCGGAGCCTCCCGCTCCCGAAGCGCTGACAGCCGATTTCGCGATTCACGTCATGCCCACATCTTCATATCCGGCATTTACCGTCCAATATACGGATCAGTCAGTCGATCCCGATGATTCAATTTTATCATGGGCCTGGGACTTCGGGGATGGCGGGACCTCAAGTGACCAGAATCCAGTGCATCAGTATGAATCACCCGGTTCGTATCTTATGACACTCGAAGTTATCAATTCAAGCGGCATCTCTGACTCAATTCAACGGGCAGTTCAGATAACGGATTACATCCAGGTTACAGACGACTCGGCCTCCCAAAGGAATCCCGCGATTGATGGGGATCTGATTGTCTGGGATAGTTATTATGACAATCTTGATTCCAACAGCATCTCCCTTTACCGCATTTCAGAAGATTCAACAACCCAAATATCCTCTCCGGAAAGCAAACCCTTTATTCCAGATATCTCCGGCGACAAGGTTGTATGGATAGACAGCCGGAATATGGATACGACCCATTTGGATATCTACCTCTATTCGATAACATCCGAAGAGGAGATTGGAATCTGCACAGAATATGGTGAGCAGAGTATACCAGTTATCTCTGGTGACTATGTCTGCTGGGGCTTCCACGACTATCCAATCGATGAATTGTATTTACACCAGATATCAACTCAGGAAACAATCCAGATAACCGGAACAATACCCTGGTGGGAGTCACCGTTCGCGATTGATGGCGATTACGTGGTTTATCTTGATAATGCGGATGGAGATGCAGATCTGTATCTCTATACCATTTCAACGGGAATATCGACTCCTATCCGGACAGGAATAGGAGATCACTGGAGACCGGAAATCTCAGGGGATCGGGTTGTATTTGAGTTCAATGAAGATATTTACTTATATAACATCACGACTGCCGAAACATCAATTATCTGTAACACTCCTGAATATCAGAGATATCCCCACATCGATGGGGATACAATTGTATGGTTTGACGGGCGGAATTCTGCATCGAATGCGGTCTATAGCTACGACCTCCCCACACAGACTGAAACAGTCCTCTTCAATGATGATTCCACGCGATTGGATCTCGATCTCTCGGGCAACACCATAGCCTGGAGCCAGTATGACGGCACCGATTGGGAAGTTTGCTACTATCAGTTCGGGGAAGAACTGTCAGAAAACCAGCCACCGGTTGTAGATTTCACCTACTCCCCCGAGTCCCCACTGCTCTATGATACTATTCAGTTTACTGATGCCTCGACCGATACGGACGGCTCCATCGTCGCCTGGGAGTGGAACATAGCCACAACTTACGAAGGAACGATAACATTTACCGACAGAGATATCGAGTATCAGTTCATGGCTCCCGGACCTCAAACGGTAACGCTTACCGTAACAGACAACCAGGGAATGACTTCGCAATCGGAAGTGGAGATCTCTGTTACCAGCGATGCCAGTTTGTCAACAGCAGACTTCTTTACGATTCCTTTGTATCCAGAAGTCAATGATGAAGTCCGGTGCAAGATGAATAACACCATCGCCTTTGCAGAATACGGTGAGATTATCGAAAGGTGTTCATGGCAGGTTGATGACATCAACGGTAATCCTCTGGAGTATTCTGAAGATTTCGACCCAATATTTTATTTCGAACCGGCAGGGGATTACCTTGTCACACTCACGATCTGGGATTATTGGGCAGCTAGCGAGTTCACTCCACCAGCTACCATAACAAAGACAATCCATGTTTATGAAGTTGGATCGCAACCTGTTGCCGATTTCAGTGCCGATGTCACCTCTGGGATCGCCCCTCTCCAGGTCAGATTCTTTGACGGTTCCCATGGTTCGACAACTGACTGGGAGTGGAACTTCGGTGACGGTTCGCCAAACTTATCGGGTCGTTTCCCTGTCCATGCCTACACAGAACCAGGAACTTACACCGTATCCCTGACAGTGACAAGGGATGAGGGTACCTATACCACTACGAAGGAAAATTACATCAGGGTGTGGACCGAATTCCCGGTGAACGAGTCTCCCTACGTCGACTGGGACTATGAATTCCCATCAATGATATTCAGTGGGTATCCCACTCCTGGAGAGACGATCGATTTCTACGATGATTCCTGGGATGTTGAAGATGAGATTACCGATTGGGCCTGGGACTTTGGTGATGGAACCACCTCAACCCTGCAAAATCCCACCCACCAGTATGCAGTGTCGGGCACCTATGTGGTGAACCTCACCGTTACCGACAGCTATGGCTCGATTGGCTGGTACGAAGAGGAATTCATCGTGAACTACCCGCCGAGCGTTGAGTTCACCATGGACCCCACACCGCCGTTCATGGCAGGTGATACCATCACTTTTACCGGCACAATCAGCGACCTTGATGGGGACGAGATTCAGCAGAGCAGTTGGTTCATTGAGGGAGAGGAGACCAGCGAAGAGTTCCTTGTTGATGGCCCGCTCACCTACACCTTCCCCACACCGGGCCTCTATGTCGTTGTCCTGGAAGCCGTGGATTCAGTCGGCGGAGAGACATTTGTCATCTGGCCACTTGTCGTGAACGATCCTGCCATGACGACCTACTGTATGCTCGTTCCCGGAATGACGGTGGCGGACCAGCAGTTGGCACTATCTACCAACATCACCAGTCAGTATCTTGTCAACGATGTCGTCACGATTGTCGATGATGATGTCATCGTCAGTATGAACGGCCTGACCACGACCATCCATACCGATGGACTCCAGGATGTGGACGGAAATGGAATATTGACCGGAACTGTGACATCCGGGACCATCACCAGTGATCCGCTGGTCTCTGAATCCCTTTCTCCCTCACCGGTGCAGGCATCGTTCACCGCGAACCTGGCCCCCGATTCGTTCCTTGGTGACTTTGCGAGCGCGGCTATTATCACCGCAAATCTGAACGATACTGCAAGTACCGATGTCCAGTCGGCGTACGAGCTTGCAGCAGTGAACGCATCGTTGGACATTGTCGACGTCGCGTATGCCTTCAACATCATCGGTGCCAGCATGCTGAACGGGATTGATGTTCTTAATGCCGAGATTGTGATGACCGCCCCAGCCAGCTGGGTTGATGTACAGGGCGGGCCAGAAGCAGTCAGGATATTCAGGTATTCCGAGTATGATGGTACAACAGAGATTCTGACACCGACCTGGAATCTCGATGCAGGGACCTACACCTTCACTGCGACATCACTTCACGGATTATCCGTATTCGGACTTGTGGGAGTACGCTCGCAGGCACCAGAGATGGGGAAAATTGTGGTCCCCATCGACCCGATCTCGCTCGGATCTCCCGTTTCGGTGAGTGCCATGTTTACCGATTCCTCTGATGAGGAAACACACACCGCCCTCTGGAACTGGGGTGATGGAACAGACACGCTCGGAGTCGTTGATCAAACTACACGAACGGTGACCGGAACGCACACCTACTCAAGTTCCGGAATATACGTCATAACCTTAACCGTTACTGATACCGGGGAAAGCGCTTCATCCGTGATTGCAGACCAGTACATCGTTATCTACGACCCCTCCGGCGGCTTCGTAACCGGCGGCGGCTGGATCATGTCACCGGAAGGAGCATACACTCCCGATCCCACAATGACCGGTAAGGCAACCTTCGGTTTCGTCTCGAAGTACAAGAAGGGAGCAACGGTCCCGACCGGGGAGACCGAGTTTCAGTTCAAGGCAGGGAACCTGAACTTCAGGTCCACCAGCTATGACTGGCTCGTCGTTGCCGGTGCAAAAGCAATGTACAAGGGGACGGGGACCATCAACAGTGCCGGTGAATACGGGTTCATGCTCACTGCAATCGATGGTGCAATCAAGGGCGGTGGAGGCACGGATAAGTTCCGGATCAAGATCTGGGAGAAGGCGACCGAAGCACTCGTGTATGATAACCAGCTGAATGCTCCGGATACGGACGAACCGACAACGGTTATCAGTGGCGGATCGATCGTGATCCACACCAAATAATTTTTTATTGCTCTGCCTGATTTTTTCCATCAGCGGAGGCTCCCTACCATCCGTTCTTTTACGGCCAACGAATTATCGATTATATATAGTATTACTCCCACACATCACGCATATGATTCACAGAACTACATATCTCGTGACGATAGCACTCCTGTTCATACTCCTCGGGGTAGGGACCGCGGCTGCTCTGACCTGGCAGAACCAAACCGTGGATTCGGGAGGATATGGTGAGTATTCATCGATAGCGCTCAGCGTGGGGGGCGAACCACGGGTGAGCTATTATGACCGGGCACACGGAGATCTCAGGTTTGCAAAGAACAACTACGATGGCGTGGGGTGGAGGATCGAGACGGTTGATTCCGCAGGGGATGTGGGGCTGTACAGCTCCCTTGCCCTGACCGATGCCGGAACTCCCTGCATCAGTTACTATGACTATACCAATGGCAACCTGAAGTATGCGGCATACAGCGGCTCTGCCTGGACCATCCAGACCGTGGATTCCGCAGGGGATGTGGGGCTGTATACCTCGATCACGCTCAACAACTACGGGGAACCCTGCATCAGTTATTACGATCAGACGAACGGAGACCTGAAGTATGCGGTGCATGCTCCATCAGGCTGGACCATACAGACCGTGGATTCCGCAGGGGATGTGGGACAATACGGGTCCCTTGCCCGTGACTACGCTGACGAGCCCTGCATCAGTTACTTCGATGCCGCGAATTATCGCCTGAAATATGCGGTATTCAACGGTGCCGTCTGGCAGGTCCAGACCGTGGACGCAGCCGGTTTTGCCGGGATGTTTACCTCCCTCGCAATGGATATCTACGGCAGACCACGGATCAGCTGCTACGACATGGCCAATGCGGACCTGCTCTATGCGGCATATAACAGCTCAGCCTGGCTGATCCAGACGCCGGATGCCACCGGGGCGGTCGGCAAGTACAGCTCGCTCCGGCTGGACGGCTCCGGCTCTCCCCGCATCAGCTACTATGATGAGACAAACCAGGATCTGAAATATGCCGCCCTGAACGGATCGTCCTGGCAGGTTGATACCGTCGATACGGCTGGCGTCGTCGGGCAGTACACGTCCGTTGTGCTGGATGGTGCCGGAAATCCCCAGATCAGCTACTATAACGGAACCGCGGGTGCCCTCAAGGTCGCCCATCCGCCGCTTCCGGCTCCCACCGTCACTTCCATGAATCCACCGAATGGAGTCCTGGGGTATACGTTCGCTGCAACCATTACCGGCACCCATTTCCACCCCGGGGCATCGGTCAAGCTTTCCAAGGCAGGGTATCCGGACATCTGGGGAACAGGGGTCGTGGTCACCTCGCCGACCACGATCACCTGTACCTTCATCATCAAGGCAACGGAACCGGTTGACTACCGGGACGTCGTCGTTACCAATGCCGATGGGCAATCGGGGAGCCTGACCAATGGCTTTGCCATCATCAGGCAGAGTACCGGCGGCCTGAACTGGGCTGTCGAAACGGTGGATTCCGCGGGAGATGTCGGCTGGAGCACATCGATGGAACTGGACCAGTCCGGCAGACCCCGGATCAGCTACCTCGACTGGTCCAATCCTGCTCTGAAGTACGCAGAATATAACGGTTCGGGCTGGCAGATCACCACCGTGGAGAGACCCGGTGCAGTCTGGGAGGGAACGTCACTGGCACTGGATAGTGCCGGAAAACCACGGATCGCGTACCAGGACCGGGCAGCCGGGGCGCTGAAGTATGCCTCGTATAATGGTACATCATGGCAGACCTCCTTGGTAGCTCCTGACGGGAATTATGGCGGGGATGCGTCGATGGTATTGGATCCAGCGACCGGAAACCCGCGGATTGCCTATAAAGATTATGCAGGTTCCGTCCTGAAATACGCGTCGTATAACGGCT
>Ga0116141_10004481_pt1 | contig 11762 bp, 4 predicted proteins | sample AD_UKC097_MetaG_FD_89744 | JGI IMG/M metagenome (GOLD analysis project Ga0116141, IMG submission 89744) | Active sludge microbial communities of municipal wastewater-treating anaerobic digesters from USA - AD_UKC097_MetaG | ecosystem: Engineered > Bioreactor > Anaerobic > Digestate | place: USA... | reverse complement strand
GGCCTCGGCGTCCTCGCGCAGCGATGGATCGATCGCGGCCAGCAGGCGTTCGAGGGTGAAGGCCGCCGGCGGTGCGAGCAGCAGGAGCGCTTCCAGCACGCGGCGCAGCTCGGCGCGGATCGCCTCGATGCGATCGGGGGGGAGCTCGCGCGGCGGGTTCATGCTTTCCTCGACGAGATAGCCCAACTTGCTGTAGAGCACCTCGTCATCGACGCCGGATTTGCGCAGGTGGGTCGGGAGGTCCATCTCGAACAAAACCCCGGGCGCGGGCGGCGGGTACGACGTGGGCGCGATCTTTCGGAGGAATCGCGGCATGCTCAGGGAGTAGTCCAGCATGCCGTGCGGCAGCATGTGCGCGACCGGCACGATTTCCGGCAAATCCTCGGTCCGCTCGCCGGCCTCGCGCACCCGCACCAGCACCGCCGAGGTTTCCTCGGCGATCAGGCCGTAGCGCAGCGCGATTGCCTCGCGCTCGGCCGCGCCGGCATGGGCGTAGGCCTGCTGGCCGGCCCAGGCGCGGCGCGATGGGTCCGGAACGGGGCCTTCCCCGAAAAGGTTCGCAGCCTCCGTCTTGCCGATCCAGAGGCTCACGCGCCGCGGTGCGGCATCGGGCAGGAAGGCCACGAACGTGGCGGCATCGCCCGGGTACAGGCGCGGCGGAGGAAGCGGGCGCGCGTTCCGGCCCCATTCGACCCAGAGTTCCATGGGTTCACCAAAGCGCGCGCGACGCAGCTGGCGCAACACGGCGGCGTCGATCGGTTCGGCCGGCACGGCGCGCTCCAGCGTCGCGCCGGTGGCTTCGGCCAGCGGCGCCAGCACGTCGGTGCCTGCGCTCGAACCCACCGCAACCACGAAGATGCGCACGCCGGCCCCGGCGGCGCGGGCGCGCGCCGCGTCCAGCGCGTGCGGATGCACGGCGCCATCGGTGACCAGGATGATGGCGGGGGCGCGTTTCCTGTCTCCTCCTTTCAGGCCATCGAGCGCGGTTTCCAGCGCGAGCTCGATTTCGGTCCCGCCCAGATCGGAGTCGATCGTTTTTTCCAGCGCATGCATGGCCTCGCGCACCCGCGCGGTGGCGCGCAGCGGGCGGCGGAACAGCGGCACCACGGAGCTGCCGAAGCGCAGCACCTGCACCCGGTCGTCTTCGTGCAGGGCCTCCGCCACGGCGGCGAGCGCGGCGCGCGACTGGGCGATGGCGTCGCCCGACATCGATCCGGACCCATCCAGCACCAGGCACAGATCCATCGGATCCTGCGCGGTGCCCTGTGCCGGCGCGATCACCTCGAGCAGGCCGATGGCGCCGCCCTCGTCCTCGACCAGGCGCAACGCGGCGGGCGCGTCCTTCGGCAGATCGAAGTTCAGCACCAGATCGCGGTCAAGCGCGGCGTGGCCCAGGGTCAGGCGCAGCGCGTCGCCGTCGCGCTCGAAGCGCACCGCGTGCGAGGCGCACTGCACCGGCGCTGCGGCAAGGAGGCCGGCAACCCGGATCGTGGCGTCGAGCGGGTGTTCCACGGCGAAATCGTGCGCGGGCGTGGCCAGTTCGTCGAGACGGCTGCGGCCGTAGCGCGGGCGGTGCACGAGCGGAAGGCTGAAGCGCGACACGCCGCCGGCCGCCGCGAGCGACGCGGCGAAGCGCAGCACGATCTCACCGTCCTCGCCGGGCTTGAGGTTGCCGAGGTCCACGCACAGTAGGCCCGGCTCCAGGCGCTCCAGCAGCACCGCGCTGTCGCCCTCGGCGATGGCGTCGTCGAAGGCCTCGCGTGCACTGCGGCGCGGCTGGACTCGGGCGACGCGGGTTTCCCCGGCGATCGTGGCTTCCATGCCGAGGAAGGCGGCGTCCAGCGGCACGGGGAAGGTGTAGGCGATTTCGACCGGGCCGGTTCCCTCGTTGCGGAATCGGTGGCGCAGCTCGTGGCTCGCCATCAGGTCGTCGATCGTCACTTCCAGGCGACTGTGGGCCAGCAGGGAGCGGGAATGGCTGGAAGGATGGCGGCGGGTCATGGCGAATCTTCCTCCGGGTAGGATGGGGCGTGGGAGAGTTCGAACAGCGCGTCCTGCACGGCGCGGAACAGCTGGCGGATCTGCTCCTGCGTGAGTCGGGCGCGGTCGGGGGATACCACCAGTTCGACGCCTTCGGACACGACCAGATGCGAGCGCACCTCGACCGCGCCGGGGCGCAGCGGCGCGATCGGAGGCTCGCTCTTTGCGGTCAGCAGCGTTGCGATGGCGTCGAGCGACAGGCCGGTTTCCTGCCAGTGGCGGATGCGCAGCAGGTCGGCGAGGTGGCGCTCCCCGTACCAGGCGCCGCGCTTCTCGCCTTCCGGCGGGGGCAGCAGGCCCTTCTGGATGTAGTAGCGAACGGTGCGGCCGGGGACTTCGGCGCGCTCGCAGAGCTGCTGGAGGCTGAGCTTCATATGGAACACCATGACTGTCGCAAACAGTGTCGAATAATGCCGAGGAGCTGTCAAGCCCCGAAAACGAAAAACCCCCGCCGAGGCGGGGGTTTTCGTGGGTCTGTGCGGGACGAAATCAGTCCTCGAAGCCGTCGGCGAAAATTTCCGGTGATCCCGCGGCCACCTGGGTCATGAAGTCGTGGCCATTGTTGCCGGGCTGCGGATCGGTGCTGGCGGTGCTTGCAGCGAGCGTGGCCGTCAGGGTCTGGCCGGCGGCCGCCGGAAGGACGCCGGCGGTAACGCTGAAGGAGGCGCTGGCGCCGGCGGCGAGCGATGCCGTGCCGCACTGGATCGCGCCGCTGGCGCCTGCAGCGGGCTGCGAGCAGACCCATCCTGCGGGCGCGGTGAGGGCGGTGAAACCCAGACCAGCGGGCAGGGTCAGGATCACTTGCGAACCTACGGCCGCGTCCGCGCCGGTGTTCGCAAGGGTGAACGCGTAGGTCAGCGTGTCGCCCACGTTGGCGCTGGCGGCGACCGAAGTCCCGGAAACCGAAACGTCGGCGGTGCGGAAGGCGGCGATGTCGAGGAAGGCCAGCGCCGGATCGTGGTCGGAATTGCCGAAGGCGTTGCCGGTATCGTTGCGGTCGGCCTGATGGAAGTCGGCATTGACGCGCGCGAATTCCATGCGTGGCTCGCCCGCGGTGCGCGACAGCGCGGCTTCGTTGACCAGGATGTGGTCGATGGTCTGGGCGTTGCCGGCGAAAGTGTAGCTGTAGCGCTCGTCGCGCGGCGCAAGCTCGGTCAGCAGGATCAGGTCGGGGGCGACGAGGTCGACCCCATCGTCTGGAACCACGGTCTGATCGTTGGCGCTGGGCTCGCCCTTGATCGTGCCCATCAGGTCGGCGTAGCCGTCGTTGAATTCGTAGGCGTTGAAGTCACCCACCAGCACGATGGCGCGGCCTGGATCGGCGTTCTGGAACTGCTGCACCAGTTCGGCCAGGAACTCGGCGTTCTGCTGGCGCTTGGCGCGGTTGCGCCGGCCCTCGCCGCCGCCCGGGTTGAGCGGATCGTTGAAGCAGGCGTAGTTGGCATCCGCGTCGGCGGCGCTGTCCACGTCGATCATGGACTTGAGGTGGTTGTTGATCACGGTGATCGGCACGCTGGCACCGTTGGGACCGCGGATCAGAAGGTCCACCACCAGCGGCGGGCGGTCGTTGAGCAGGCCCGCGGTGTAGCTCACCCCGTCCGGGCACAGCACGTGCAGTCCTGCGCCGTACTCGGTCGGTGTGCCGACCACGGTGACGCGCGGCTGGCCGCCGATCAGCGCCTTCTTCAGCAGGAGGCCCAGGCGTTGGGTGCCGGCGACGGCGACCATCACGCTTCCGTATTCGGGATCATTGGCGGCAATGGTGCCAACGCGCGCGGCGATATCGTCCAGGGTTTCCGGGTTGGCGACCTCGATCAGGCCGAGCACGTCCGGCGTGCCGAGGTAGTTCACGATGGTCTGGGCGATCTTGTCGGCCTTGCGGGTATAGGTGACGCCGCCGGCCTGCGCGAGGTTCTCGACGTTGTAGCCGCCCACGGTGATTTCCGTGGGGCTGGCGGCCGAGACCGCGGTTCCGGACGCGGCGGCGCTGGTGTCGGGCACGGGGAAGTCGCTGTCGCGGGTCAGGATCGTGTAGCGCGCCGAGGCGTAATCGAGCACGCCGACGAGGTTTTCCAGCAGCGTGCCGCTGCGCAGGGTCTTGGCCGAGCCGCCGGCGAGCAGGTTGGTCTTCACCCGCAGCAGCTCGGGATTGTTGTCCCAGCACGGCACGTTGGCGGGCGCCTCGGCGGGCAGGGGCATGCTGCCGGGGAGGGCGGGATCGACGCCGCAGCGGAAGCGGTCGACGCCGGCCTCGCGCATCGGGCGTTGGGTGCCTTCCGTCACGCCGAAAAATTCGTCGTTGGCCCCCGCGCCGGTGGGAGAAACGGTGATGAAGCGCGGCACGCTCACCCGCATGAACTCGTAGCGTTCCAGCGCGTCGAGCGGGCCGGCAGGGTCAAGGTCCGTGCCATCGAGTACGGCCGGGACGGGCAGGGCGTTGCCGGAGGAAATCACCGTCGTGGTGACGAAGGTCAGCTCGGTGATCGGCAGGCTGCCGGCCGCGCCGTACTCGGAAACCGTGCCGGTGACCTGGACCCGATCGCCCACCGCAAGCCCGGTCGCGGCGGGGTTGCTGGCGGGGCCGAACACCAGGAGGCCTTCGGAGGTGGCCGGATTGGCATCTTCATCGCCAGCCAGCGACTGCAGGTAGTAGCGCTGGCTGTTGGAGGTGATCGCGGTGACGATGCCGCGCGTGGTCACCACCTGCCCGTCGAGCGGGGAAACCTGTCCTGCGCCCTGGATCTGGCTGATCGGGGTGAAGCTGATGTCGTCGTCGATGATGGTGCCCGATTTGCTGATCGGATCGGCCTGGCTGAGATCGGCACCGCTGAAGTTGGACAGGGTGATGGTGATCGTGGCGTTGCCGTCGGTGACGGTGTTGGGGACGGTCTCGACCTTGATCAGATACGGCGTGGCGGCGCTGTCGTCGAGCGTGACGCTGGCCGGGCCGGTGTAGGCGTAGCGCCCGGCGGGGCCGCTGACGGCGATGTCGAAGGACACCGTGTCGCCGCTGCCGATGGCCGGGGCGAAGTTGGCCACGAAGGTGAGCATGGCCGCAGCGCTGTCGCCTTCCAGCACCGACACGGTCGCGCCATCGAAAACAAACACGGGGGCCGTCGGTGCGCCGCCGCAGGCGTGGAACAGATTGGAGGAATTGCGCGGGGTGGGCGCGGCGGTGCTGAAGTCGGCGGCGTTGTCGTTGCTGTCGGTGCAGCCGGCGTCGTCGCGCATTGCCGCGGTCGCGTTGGCGATTCCCGGAGCCGGGCCGCTGCCCTCGAAGCAGTTGGCGGAGCCGCCGATGCCGAGGAAATCCTGGATCGCGGCCCCCGTGGGGCAGGCACCGGAAAGCGCGGAGGTGCTGTTGACCAGGGCGACCTTGCCGCTGGTGCCGCCCATCGCCGTGCCGCCGATCACGTTCGGAGTCGGCAGTGGCGTCGTGCCGCCGCCTCCTGCCGCCTGCTGGATCAGGTAGTACTGCCCGGGTTGCAGGACGTGGCTGCCGAGCGGCGTCACCTGCCAGGAGGTGCCCGCGGCGGAGGCGTACTGCACCGACCAGCCGGCGAGGCTCACCGGCGTCGAACCGCGGTTGAACAGTTCGATGAAGTCGTGGGTGTAGGTGGCGCCGCTGTTGCCGCCGCCGCCGTAGGACTGGCTGATGACCACTTGCGCGGAAGCGCCGCCCGCCGCCAGCAGGGCGCAGGCCAGAAGGCCGATCAGCGCGGCGCGCGGCCACGAACGTGTCGTCATTTGCATGGAAAGAATCCCGACAGGAAGTGCAGTGCCCGAGCGGGCGGTGCCCGAGCGGGATGGAAGCCGCGAGCCTAGCAGTGTCGCGTGACGCCAAGGTGTCGCTGGTTGGCACTCTCGCACAGGCGCAATCCACGCAGGGCTTGCCCCGGAGGCCCGCTTGCAGTCGAATGCGGAACTTCGCGCCGCGCACCGCGGCTCGTTTCCGAGGGGAAGTATCGAATGAACCAGACCGTTTCTCCGCCGCAGCTCACCGTGCGCGCGGTGCTGCTGTCCATCGTGCTTGCGGTGATCCTGGCCGCGGCCAACACCTATCTGGGCCTGTTCGCCGGCCTCACCATCGCCTCGGCGATTCCCGCCGCGGTGGTGTCGATGGGCGTGCTGCGCGCGCTGGGGGGCGGCACGATCCTGGAAAACAACATCGTCCAGACCGGCGCCTCGGCCGGTTCCTCCATCGCCTCGGGCGTGATCTTCACCATCCCCGCGCTGGTGATCCTGGGCTACTGGGACGACTTCAAGTATTCGTGGGTGCTGGCGATCGCCGGCCTGGGCGGCCTCCTGGGCGTGCTGTTCTCGGTGCCGCTGCGCCGCTTGCTGATCGTCGATCAGGGGTTGGCGTTTCCCGAAGGCAAGGCCGCGGCGGAAGTGCTCAAGACCGGCGAGAACCCGGGGCAGGGCCTCAAGCTGCTGGCCGGCTCGGCGGTCCTGGGAGGGCTGATCAAGCTCGCCGCCGGCAGCGGCCTGCGCCTCATCCCGGATACCGCGCAGATCGCCACCTGGTTCAACAAGACCATCGGCTATGCCGGCACCAATCTCTCCCCCGCGCTGTTCGGGGTGGGCTACATCGTCGGCCTCAACATCGGCATCGTGGTGTTCGCCGGCGGCTTCATCGGCTGGAACATCGCGATCCCGCTCTACAGCAACTTCTTCCTCGAAGGAAATCCCGAGCTGATGCAGGCGATCGTCGCCAGCTGCGGCGGCATCGGCGGGAATGCCGAATGCGCGGCGGGCGCGATCTGGTCGGCTCAGATCCGCTACCTCGGCGTGGGTGCGATGCTGATCGGCGGCGTCTGGACCCTGATTTCGCTGCGCAAATCGCTGTTTTCCGGCGTCAAGAGCGGCATGGCCGTGGCCAAGTCCGGCGCCGGCGCAAACCTGGCGCACACCGAGCGCGACATCCCGATGAAGTACATCGGCATCGGCCTGATCCTCTTCACCCTGCCGCTGCTGGCGCTCTATCAGGCCATCGTCGGGCAGTGGACGGTGAGCGTGCCGATGACGGTGATCATGGTGGTGGCGGGCTTCCTGTTCGTCTCGGTCTCGGCCTACATGGCGGGCCTGGTGGGTTCCTCGAACAATCCCGTGTCGGGCATCACCATCGCCACCATCCTGTTCGCGGCGCTGGTGCTGGTGGTGCTTCTGGGGCGCGATTCGAGCATCGGTGCGGTGGCGGCGATCATGATCGGCGCGGTGGTGTGCTGCGCGGCCTGCATCGGCGGCGACAACCTGCAGGATCTCAAGGCCGGCTACATCGTCGGGGCCACGCCCTGGAAGCAGCAGGTGATGCTGGCCATCGGCGCGGTGTCCTCGGCCCTGGTGATGGCGCCGGTGCTCAACATCCTCGCCAAGGCTTACGGCATCGGCGTGGTGAGCGAGGCCCATCCCAATCCGCTGCTGGCGCCGCAGGCCACGCTCATGGCCTCGGTGGCCAAGGGCATCTTCGGCGGCGAGCTGCCGTGGACGACCATCGGCATCGGTGCCGGGATCGGCGCGGCCATCATCGCCTTTGACGCCTGGCTCAAGGCACGCAAGTCGCACTTCCGCGTGCCGGTGCTGGCCTGCGCGGTGGGCATCTATCTTCCGATCGAGCTGTCGGTGCCGATCCTCGCCGGCGGCCTCGTGGCCTGGCTGGTGGAGCGTCGCTTCGGCATCCGCGCCGACGATCCCGAGCGCGAGAAGGTGCACCAGCGCGGCATGCTGTTTGCCGCCGGCCTCATCACCGGCGAGGCGCTGATGGGCATCGGCATCGCGGTACCGATCGTCATCACCGAACGCGACGACGTGCTGATGCTGCCTCAGGCGTTGCAGCTGGGTGCGCAGGGCGCGCAGTGGCTGGGACTGGCGCTGTTGGCGGCTACCGCCGTGCTGCTCTATCGCACCGCCGTCAAGCGTTGACCGTCGGCCGGCAGGGCGGAACCGCCGCAGGCGATTCCGCCGCGGCGTGATGCCGCGGCTATCGCGTGAGCTTGCGGCTTGGGTGCAATGCAGGCGGAAACCGCTGCGCGGGTTCCGCCCTGCGCGGTTTGATCCGTGCGGTGGATCAACCGGCCAGCAGGCAGCGCAGTGTCCTGGCGTAGCGTCGCGCGATGGTTTCGCGCTCGCGGTGACGGCCTTCGGCCACCACGCGCTGGCCGCCGACCCAGGTTTCGGCGACCAGCGGCCGGTTGCCGGCAAACACGAAACGCTCCAGAACGTCGCCGTCGCGCGCGCCGGCCAGCGCCGGGGCGTCCGGATCGAGCACGATCAGGTCGGCGAACGCGCCTTCCTGCAAGCATCCCAGCGGCAGGCCCGCGCCCTGCGCCCCGCCCGTCCAGGCGTGGCGCAGCAGCGCCTCGCCCGTGCCCGGCGTGCCGGGTTCGCTGGCGAGGTTGCGCCGGTGCGAGATCAGCCGCTGTCCGTATTCGAGCCAGCGCAGTTCTTCCACTGGCGATACCGAAACATGCGAGTCGCTGCCGATGGAAAAGCGCCCGCCGACGTCGAGGAAGGCGCGCAGCGGGAACAGCCCGTCGCCGAGGTTGCCCTCGGTGGTGGGGCAGATCGAGACGCAGGCACCGCTGGCGGCGATCCCGGAGATTTCTCCCGCATCCAGGTGCGTGGCGTGCACCAGGGTCCAGCGTGCGTCCACCGGCGCGTGGTCGAGCAGCCAGCGCACCGGGCGCGCGCCGCGCGTGGCCAGGCACTGATCGACCTCGGCCATCTGCTCGGCGATGTGGATGTGGATCGGGAAGTCGTGTCCGGCGAGTGCTTCCAGCAGCGCCGGCATCGCGCCTGCGGGCACCGCGCGCAGGCTGTGCAGCGCCACGCCCACGCGCAGGCGGTCGTTTTCCATGCGGCGAAGCTGCGCCAGCAGGGTGAGGTAGTCATCCAGCGCGTGGCCGAAGCGGCGCTGGCGCGGCTCCAGCGGGCGTTCGTCGAAGCCGCCGGTCATGTAGAGCACGGGCAGCAGGGTCATGCGGATGCCGGCGTGCGCCGCGGCTTCGATCAGGGCGCGCGACATCGCGGCCCGGTCGGCGTAGGGCGCGCCGTCGGGCGCGTGGTGCAGGTAGTGGAACTCGCAGACGTGGGTGTAGCCGGCTTCCAGCATCTCGGCGTAGAGCTGGGTGGCGACGTCGCGCAGGGAGTCGGGATCGAGCCGGCCGGCGAAACGGTACATCAGCTCGCGCCAGGTCCAGAAGCTGTCCTCCGGGTTTTCCTGGCGCTCGGCCAGCCCGGCCATGGCGCGCTGGAAGGCGTGCGAGTGGGTGTTGGGGATGCCCGGCAGGGCGAATCGCGCCGTTTCCGCGCGCGCTGGGTCGATGCGCTGGATGCGGCCGTCGGTGCCGACGCGAAGCTGCGTCGGGGTCCAGCCGGAAGGGGTCAGGCAGCGCAGCGGCGCGGAGTCGATCATCGCGTTGTCCCTCGCAACGGAAAAAGGCCGGCATCGCTGCCGGCCTTTCCTGAAGATGGCGCCCGAAGTTGGACTCGAACCAACGACCCCCTGATTAACAGTCAAGTGCTCTAACCGGCTGAGCTATTCGGGCGGGCCGCCCATTATATTCCGCTGTGCTTCGGGGTCAAGACGACTGAGGAAAGATTCGTTCGCGCGTGCGGACGGTGGCAAGGCTGGCGGCAGCGGCGGTTCCGAAGCGCGAGCCGGGTCGCGTTTTGTGCGCTGCGCGTTGTTTCCGATGTGTTCAGCTGTCAGTCTGCGCGACTTCGCACGCCCCTGATCCAGAGGAATCCCCCGCATGTCTCCGATGCTTCGTCGTTCCGCTCTTGCGTCCGCGCTGGCGCTTGCTCTTTCCGCTGTCGCTCCCGTTCATGCCGCAGTCCAGCTCCTTGTCGCGGCCGAGCCCGCGCCCGAGGTTCTGGAGGCTGCGCGCACCCGTCCTGATCTCCTGCTGCTCGGCGCGGGGGTGTTGGATCCGGCGACGCAGGCGGTGCGGGCCGATACCGTGGGTGCGGCGCAGGACGTGGCGGTTTCTTCCTATGCGATCGTGCAGTTCGCCGAAGGCGTCGATCTGCGCAAGGCGCGGCAGGCGCTGGCGGCGCAGGGCGTGGAGTTCCTCGCCCATGTGCCCAATACCGCCTACCAGGTTCGGCTCGGAACGACCGGGTTGAAGGCTCTGCGCGCGCATCCTTCGGTACGCTGGGCCGGGTTGTGGCAGCCGGCGCTCAAGCTTTCTCCGACGCTCTGGCCGGCGCAGCGGCGCGACTCCGGCGCACGTCAGGACGACGGCAGCTATGAGCTTGAAATCCGCGCCTTCAGCGGGGTTTCGTCCGCCGCCGTGGCTGCCGAGCTGGAAAAGAAGGTGCCGAGCGTGCGCATCACCCAGCGCAGCGAGCGTGCCGAGGCCTTGCCCTACGTGCGCGCGGCGGTGGAGGCCGACGCGCTGGACGCGCTGATCCTGGCGGCCAGCGCCATCGACGGCGTCTCCCACCTGGCGCCGTGGCTGCCGACCACGACGATGAACTCGGCCAGCCCGGGCGCGATCCAGGGCAACAGCACGGGCAACTGTGGCGGCAGCGGCACGGTCTGCGGCGCGACCCCGCTGTGGGATCACGGCATCACCGGCACCGGGCAGATCGCCGCGGTGGCCGACAGCGGCACCTCGCCCAACGCGGCCTGGTTCACCCAGCTCGACAAGGGCCTGGGCGCGGTGACGGCGATCACGTCTTCGGACAATCCGCCGCCGGTGCTGCCCAACGTCGGAACGCTCTACCCGAACAACAAGATCATCGGCTACTGGCTGCAGCCCAACGGCCCGGTGGCCTACGATTTCGTCTCGGGTCACGGCACCCACGTCACCGGCACCGTGCTCGGCGATGCGGCCGGCACCTTCGGCAGCAGCAGCTATCTTGCCGCCACGCCGCTGCAGCCCAACCACGATCTGGCCGACGGCATGGCGCCGGGTGCGCAGCTGCTGTTCCAGGACGCCGGCGGCACCGCGGCCACTTCGATCTACATCAGCGACTTCGCCGGCACCCTGGAGCAGGCCTATCGCGGCGGCGCGCGGGTGCACAACAACAGCTGGGGATCCAAGACCGGCGGACGCTACGAAGGCAATGACTCCGAGCTGGATCGCACGGTGCGCCGCAACGAGGACCTGCTGGTCGTGGTTTCGGCCGGCAACGACGTCGCCGGCGCGATGGCCACCGGCTCGCCCTCCAACGCCAAGAACAACCTCGCCGTGGCGGCGCTGGGCCACGGCGGCAGCCTGACCAAGGCGAGCTATTCCAACCGCGGACCGGCGCGCGACGGCCGCACGAAGCCGGATATCGCCGCGCCCGGCACCAGCATCGTCTCGGCAAAGAATCTCGGAAGCTTCAATCAGACGCCGCAGGCACCGACCACGGCGTCCATGTCCGGCACCTCGATGTCCGCGCCCACGCTCACCGGCAACGCGGTGCTGATGCGGCAGTTCTTCGCCGACGGCTTCTACCCGCGTGGCGAGCGCACGGCCGATGACGCCTATGACCCGAGCGGCATGGCGATGAAGGCGGTGCTGCTCAACGGCACCAACACCAGCGCCAGCGGCGGCACGGGATTCACCGGCTGGCCGAATCCGGGCACCGGCTGGGGCCGCGCCTGGCTCGATGGCAACCTCTGGTTCAAGACCACGCTGGCGGGAGGTGACGACAGCCGCCGGCTGCGCCTGTTCGAGCGCACCAACGCGGCGGGCCTGGTCACCGGCGAACTGCACGAATACGCGATT
>Ga0116141_10004479_pt1 | contig 11765 bp, 6 predicted proteins | sample AD_UKC097_MetaG_FD_89744 | JGI IMG/M metagenome (GOLD analysis project Ga0116141, IMG submission 89744) | Active sludge microbial communities of municipal wastewater-treating anaerobic digesters from USA - AD_UKC097_MetaG | ecosystem: Engineered > Bioreactor > Anaerobic > Digestate | place: USA... | reverse complement strand
GCTGGTTCTGCTCACCGCCTTGTTGCTTCCACCGCGCCTGGCGGGATACAGCCTGGCCTGGACAATCTTCCCGCTTGTCTCGCTTGCCTGCCTGTTCATGGCATGCAGGGATAGAATCATCGGCCTGTTGCTTGTTATCGGATTTGCGTTGATTCAACTGCATGTCCGCCCAAGCCATGTACCGCCGGGCATCGCGCAGCTGCTGATCGACCACTGCTTCTTTGGATTGCTGTTCCTCTATGCGGCAAGTCTTCGGGCGGTGGGGTGGTTGCGAATTGACACCCGGACATCCGGCAATTGACTTGTCTGTGTCAGCCGGATAACAGTGGCGGGAGACCGCATCTTCTCCCCAATTCCCCATCAATGGTGGAAAGATCTTTAGCTCCCTCCCCGTTCACGGGGAGGCTGGGGTAGGGGAGTGTGGAAGGTCCGGGTAGGGGAATGTGGATCACTCCCGATCACCTTTTCTTGCAGGCGTTGGGCTGCTAGCATGAATCCTGATGTTGATATTTCATATTCAGAAAGGATAGATCCATGAAAGTTTCTCGTTTCTTCATTGTGCTTGGGATTGCCGGTCTGTTTCTTGCGCCGTTTGCATCGGCGCAGATGACCTCTCCCCCGGAATGGAAGCCGCTGTTCAACGGCACGAACCTGGATGGGTGGCATCTGAAGGTCCCGGCAACGGACCGAGATGTCCCGAGTTGGGCGGCGGTCAACGGCGTGCTGGTGAATGTTCCGCCCTCGGAGAAGGGCCGGCACGGAGTCGACTTGGTCAGCGATATTACGCTGGGCAGCCATGAACTTTTTATCGAATTCATGGTCCCCAAGGACAGCAACAGCGGCGTGTATATCATCGGGCAGTATGAGATCCAGGTGTTTGACAGTTTCGGCGCAAACCCGCCCTCGAAGACCGACTGCGGCGGCATTTACAACATCATTGCCCCCAGCGAAAACGCCTCTCTTGCGCCCGGTCTGTGGCAGAGTTTTCATGCCATTTTCCACAAGGCCAAAGTGGACAAGAGCGGCAAAGTTCTCCAGAAGCCCCGGATCACCGTCTATCACAACGGTAAGCTGGTAATCGACAACCAGGAGATCGAAGGCGTGACCGGCGCGTCTCTCAACAAAGATGTCATCGAGCAAGGCCCGCTGTACCTCCAGGGCAATCATGGGATGGTGTTCTATCGAAACATCTACTACAAAGTGATTCCGGACTGATAACCGCCCGGTAGTCGAGCACGAAACAACAAGGCCGGTCCCTGGAATGGTTAAGGGGGCCGGCTTTGTTTGTCGGTTTGATGCTGGGGCTGGTATCCTGTATTCCGAACCCGTACCCCGACCCTCTCCCGGAGGGAGAGGGGGAAGAAAGAGACGCAATCTCCACGCTAGATTTCTTTCAAGCGAATCTCTACCAATTTCGACACGTGGATGGACATCGGGCCGAAGATACCGGACACGGTGTGGTTCTCGTAGACATGCCCGCTCGGATGACCGATGGCGAAATGCGGCCCCAGGGTGTTGTAGACAAGTATTTCTACAACGTTCTTTCCGGGACGCACTGCGCTGCTGATATCGAACCGGTACGGATGCCAGAGACGCACACCGCAGGATTTCCCGTTGACCATTGCCTCCGCTGTGCCGCGCACCCGGCCCAGATCGACTACGAAACGCGCAGATTCTTCGTCGGGAAGATCTACCTCAGCGGAATAGACCATGCCGCCGCTGTAATGCGGCAGGCCCAGTTGATCCCACGACCCGAAGGGAATTCGTCCCGTGCCGACTTCGATGGTGATCGGATCCAGTAATGCGGCGCCCTCTTCGTATCCGGGCATTGACTGGATGCGCAACGCCGCCATCCGTCGGGGATTCATCGGATCGGCTAATTGTGCAAGATATGCGTCCCCTTGCTTTTCCAATACCGCCGGATTGCCGTTGACATAAAGTTCGGCTTTGCCGGGCGTCTTTAACGCTAATGACACAGCTCCCGGAGGAAGGAGGAAGCGATACCAGCCTGGCTTCGGTGCTTCTGTTCCCGTGCTGTATGTCAGGCGGCTAAACGGTTCGGGCAGCGGCGGCTGATCGGCCAGCCATCCGCCTTGGGGCAGCGGGTGAGGACGTGGGCGCAACAGCATCAGCGCGGGATCGCCCATATACGAGGTACTGGGGCTGTTCAAGATCCGGGCAGGTTTCGCGGCTTGTCCTTTGTCGGAAGATACTTGAAATGAATTGTCGGAGACAAATTGGATTTCACGGCCGTCTGCCAGAACAACTAATCCGTCCAGCAACAGGCCGGTCGTCTGGCCGACATCGCGAGCCTCAATCTCAAGTCGGTTCTCACCTTGTTGTAGAAATTGTTTGATGTCGTAACGCTCCGCGCGGCTTGTGAAGTACGGATCGAAATTCCCCTGATCGGCTACCAGTCTTCCATTCACACGAATCTTATGTAGATCACCCAGTGCGACAATCATCTCGCCGGACTTGATTTCCCCGGGAATCTGTATTGTTTTCGTGAACAGACTGATTCCCGTGGAACCGGATTTCGGCGACCAGATCCACTCGGGATCATCCGGGATACCCTGGAGTGGAAGGAATTGATAGAAGAGCCGCATCGTTCCGTTGGTTTTGCGGGAAGCCAGAATCTCCAGTCGGTTTGGACCGGGCTGGAGTCGGACGGGGCCGTGCGATTTCCGGGCTTCCTGTATTCCCTGGAATGGAACCTCTTTGCCGTTCAGGAATGCGCGACGCAGGGCATCTCCGCCTGTGCGCAGAGTGGCATCGAATGCTTCCGGGGCATCGATATTCACCGTGGCTCGTACCAGGTAGACATCATCGGCCAGGACAGGACCCAGGTCGATGAAATCCTCCGGGATGCGGCCCTTGCCGCCCAGTGCGCTGTAGAAAACGGGATCTTCATTGATACCGAGTTTCAGCGAGTAGACGGAAGGCTTGAATGTCCCGGTATCCTGCGGCGGGGCTGCGACAGTCTCGAAGGTCTCTCCGGCGGCGAGTTTCAATGGTCCGGTCCATTCGGCGCGTGGTCCGAATGAGGCGATTACTGTTTCCCAGCCGCTGTCGTCGAAATCGGGAGATTTCCAGGCGCTGGTATCCGCGCCTTCCGTTTCAGAGTGGAACCGGGTGGAGCGAATCTCTACCGGAATCGGGCCGTCGGATGGAGGCCAGGCAAAACATCCGTACTTGTTGTCACAGGTAGGCTTGAGGGTGCAATTCAGGGGGCCGGGGATGGGGATGTCTTGTTGTGGTTGGTTTTCGGCGGTTCCCTCAAAGGTCTGCTGACGGATCTTCATACGCACCTGTGGCGGGGCGTCCGGTCGCGGAAAGCCGCGAACAACGATCTCCTTTTTATCGGCGCTCCATTCCCAGCTCACCATATCCAGGCCGGATTTAATCTCATGCGGATCGTCGGAAGTGGGCGGGCGAAAGGAAATCAGCGGGGCGGGAGTGTTTGACAAATCCACTTCGACGGTTGTTTCCCGGAGGACGCGAGTGTAATTGTAGAAGGGTCGGACCTCGCCGCTGAGGGAGTCCCACATCTCCGGCACGCCATTTGAGGCAAATTTGATGGTCCTCCTTTTCCCTTGTGAGGCCTCGGTCTCCCAGAGGTTGCGCTTGTTGATATTGAAACGCTCCGCGCCGTTTTGTTTTGTCTCATTGTCGGAGAGAATAAAGTAGAAATCGCGGTTTTCGACCGTTCGTTTGAGAGCCGACAATGTCTCCTCTTTGATATATCCCAACCCAAAATCTCTGAAATCCACTGTATAAGCCGGAATTACCATACGGGTATTCCTCAGAATCTCGATAGTTTTTTTCGGGAGTACCGCCTTGGAGTGCAGTGTCTGACACAGGGCATCGAACCGTTCCGCCGAAACCGAGTGGTCGCCGGGATACTTGGGGGCCTCTCCCATAATAATAACTGTTCCGCCCTGCTCCGCGAACTGAGTGAGAAGGGCGAGAGTCTCTCCATAGAGAACCGTTGTCCCCGGAAGGACCACCACCCGGAACCGGATATCGCCGATTCGCAGGGTATCTTTCTCTACTACTCCGCGACGAATAGAGTCTTCATCGACAATGATGTAGTCAATGCCATTGTCCCGAAAGACGTGCTGGGCTTCCCAGTAAAGCCGGTTAGCCTCGTGCGCGGGGGGCGAGCCTTTTCCGAATCCGGAGAAGCCATGGACCGTGTTGGAGGGACGTAATACCCCCACTTCAACGACATGCGTTCCCTGCGAGAGAACAGAGGTCAGGCGTGAAATGTAGTCGGCAAACACCTTGTAGTGCTTGAAATAGGGCTGTCGCCATCCGGTATCGGGTGGCGCCCACTCCCAGTATGAACCGTGAATCGAGTAATAGATGGCGTGCGGATTGAACAATGTGCCACCGTTCACGAGCCAGGGATTGAGAAGCGTATTGATTTCCTCAACGGTCTGTCCCCAGCCGCTGGAATGAAATACTTCCGCCCAGACACGGGGACGTTTGTAAAGGTCGGCCATGGACTGATGGGCTTTGCAGTCGCCGTCCATATCGTTCCCGGGTGCAGAGAAGTGGCGCATGGTTTTGAAGTAATCGATATAGAAGGAGTCGCCCCGAACGGGATCGCCATTCCGTACCGTCTGATCGTAGCCGCACAGCAATCCGTATTTCTCATGCCATTCGTGCAGCGGAATAAAGAAGGCTTTCTCACACAATTCGGCGGCGATATCGTTTGCATCGCAGCGGATCTGGATCGTTGTCGGGCCGTCGGGATTACCGAATTGATCCGTTACGTTATCGTACAGTGCGGGCAGGCACTCCAGGATGTCGTAACCTTTCTGCTTGCGAAACTCCTCCGGAAATCGTTCGGAGAATCGCGGAAGCATGGGAAATTCATCCTGGAACGAACCGGCGATAGACTTTCCAAGTTCCGGGCCGAACCGTCGTTCCATTTCACCGTGAACAATATCAATCAGTGCGGCTCCCGCGTCGGGATTCTGGTAGTCGAATCCGCCGGGAAGCGTGTAGTAGAGTTGGATGCTGTGTCGTCCTTCGGGGACGGAAACGCTCAATTTCCCATCGGAGATCTTGCCTGTCAGGTTGCGGACGTCGTGGATCTGCGTGTCGATCTGCATCTCGACGCCGGAGATTGTTCCCCATTGAGGTCCGACGATATCATCCACGGAAGATGCCTGATCCCAGGAGGAATCGTCAAAGTCCGGCTGTGTCCAGCCTTCCGAAGGCTCGGCGGATATGCGGAATTGGGTGTCGCTGACAATACGGGGTGCGCGCTGCCCGGTTGGAGACTCCGATGTGTTCTCATTCTGGAAAACCAGTTCGAGTACAAGAAACGCCATGCCGCCGAGATTTTCCCCGATTACCGCAAGGACATTCTTCCCGGGGCGAAGATGCTTGCCGACGGCGTAATGCTCGGCGGTGTGGATATCTCCGCCGAGTTCCTCGACATCGCCGCCGACACGGACTCCGTTAATATAGGCAATGTAGTTGTCATTGCAGGTGATGTGCAATTCCGCTTCCGGGGGAACAGTGTCAAGATCGAAGGTTCGGCGGAAGTAGCGCTTGCACTCGAGGGTCACGGAATCTTGATCCCAGATCCAGTGCGGAAACGCGAAATTGTTTTCATCGGGAATCGCGGAGAACGCGGCGAGGGCCGTTCCCCCGGTCGGGACCTGTAATTCCACATCGGTGGGACCGGTGACCGTGCGTTCGGTGCGGCGCAGGTCGATTCCACGAAATTCGGGGTGGTCTCTGACCACGCGGGCCTGAAGCCCCGAGCCGGAGAATCCCAGCTGATCGTAGAACCACAGCCTCACGCCGACTTCTTTTCCGACCTGGAGGGCATAACCGAACAGGTCCCACCATTCTTCGGACAGGAACGGCGGCTCATCGGCGGCGCTTCCGTACAGCGGCCCGGAAGGAGCGAGGTTGAGAATCATCGCGTTATGAATCCCACCGGCGGCCATCTGCTCCAGTTGGAACCGGATGCGTTCTTTCTCGATGGGGTCCCCGCTCCACCACCAGATCGGCACCGGCGAGAATTCGGGTGGAGCTTCGCGGAAACGGCTCGCCAGATCGTCAGCGGAAAAAGCCGTCAGCGGCACGGCCAGGGAAAGAACAGCTATCCAGAAGCAGGTCTTTTTCATCACGCAATCTCCTCGTTCGAAATACTCTGAGCGCCATGAGAACGATACATCAAAACAGGCTGCAAGCTGAAGACCCAAGGCTGCCGGGGCCTCTGTCCTGTCCGTTGGTCTTTGTCGCGGTTTTATCTTACGCCGGGCAAGGTTTGCTGATATGCTGCGGCGTTGTCGGGCGAGCCGGAAATTGACCCGATGACGTTGAAGCGCCTGCCAGGCTATTCCAAACTCAGGAGCATACGATTATGCACCGACGATCCGTCACTTTCAGAATGTGTCTTGGTTTGTTTCTGACTTTCGCTTGCGGTTTTGTTTCCGCCGCGCCGGTCCCCGTGTATCAGGCCGACCAGGTGGGGACCTATTTCAGGGAATGGCTGCTCTGCGGTCCGTTTCCGAACACGCTTCCGGGAGATGAGGATGTGACCGACTATAAGCACAGCGAACGCTGTGTCGGATTCTTCGGCGATCTTCTCGAATCCATCGGCGGAGAGAAGAATGCGAATCCCAAGGACGGCGAGGCCGGGTGGTATTACTTCAAGTCCGATTCCGATTTGATCCGCCTGAATGATATTTTCGATCCGAACGAACTTGTGGTGGGGTACGGGTTCTGCCTGATTGAATCGCCGCAGGACCAGCAGGCCATGCTCTCATTCGGCTGTAATGATGGCGGTCGAGTGTGGTTGAACGGGGAGATGGTCCATGAAATTCATTTGGCCGATGGCCGCTGGCTGGAGAAGGATGACGATTATGTTCCGATCCAGCTCAAGAAAGGGATGAACCGGCTACTGGTTAAAATCGACGAGGGCAGCGGCGATTACGGATTCGTTGTCCGCCTGCTGGAGTACAAGCAAACGGTATCGGAGTTGCGGAAAGACCTGGAAACGCACAAGCATCTTTCGGTTGTGACGCTTGAGGATGAACTGACGATCCTGTTCGGTACACCGCACCGGATCGAGGCGCTTGCGGTTCCGGGGACAAAGGTGAAATTCGAGATTCTTGACAAATCCGGCCGGGTGTTTCGGACATTGTTCGGGCAGCCCGGTTTTCTGGTAACTTTGCCGCTTCAGGGTATCCCGGAGGGGGATTTTTCAGTGAGAGCGTCGTTTGAGCTGGCGGAAGGCGCTGCAGCGGTTTCGGAAGTACGTCATTTCAAGGGCCGCCTTCCGCGCCACAATCTACCCGAACGTCTGGGTGCGGACCTGGCTCTGCGGGATGAGAACGGGAAACCGTATCTGCCTATCGGGACATACGGCGCTCCGCAAGCCGACTATGAAACCATCCACAAGGCGGGATATAACTTCGTCGTGGGCGGGGCAAACGATCTCGACGCCGCCCAGGCCGCCGGGCTGAAAGTTGGGATCTCCATGCACGGGGAAGGCGAGAAATGGCTGGACAGTCTCCGAGAGACGGTCCGAGCAAACCGGGAGCATCCCGCGCTGCTTTTCTACATGCTGTTCGATGAACCGGGATACAACCGGGCGGATCTGATGCTGATGTACGATGCGTACAATTTAATCCACAAGGAAGATCCCGTTCATCCGGTCTACCTGGTGATTACTAATCAAAGGGTTTACGGGACTTTCGGGCGATGCTGCGATGTGCTTGCCATTGATACGTATCCCATTTCACGCGGCACAATCGAGGGTGTCGGCGATTGCATTCTGAAAGCATATCGGCTTTCGGATGGCGATATCCCGGTGTGGCATTGCGGGCAGTTGTTTGCCTGGCCTGCGGACCGGTATCCCACTCCCGCTGAGCACCGGATGATGACCTATATGACCGTTCAGTCCGGTGCCAAGGGATTTCTCTGGTACACGTTCAAGTGGGGGCAGGGATCCCTGCCGGATGATGAGCCGGTTTTGTAGCAGGAGCATAAAAGGATCATGGCGGAACTCAAGGAACTGGAGCCGGTGATCGTCTATCCGGGGCTGGGAGAACGTCTGGGCACAGGGAACTATTTCCTGAGAGCCTCCGCCAAACGAGGCCCCGGTGGAGAGACGTATGTATTCGCTGTCAACACCTCCAAGACCGAGACGCTGACCTCGAAAATCCAGCTACCGACAACCTTCACGGGCGAGATTGAAGTCTGGAAAGAGAATCGCAAGGTTCGTGTTGAGGACGGACTTCTTGTGGACCAGTTTGAGCCGCTGGGGGTGCATGTGTATCGGTTTCGGTGAGGGGGGAGTGGAGAAGATCCTCACCCCTGGCCCCTCTCCAAGTATGGAGAGGGGGAAAGGAGAGGGATTCCCGGAGGGAGAGGGGGGAAGAGGATTTATCAGCAGGCGCAGGGGCAACCCACCGTGGTTGCCCTTTTACATTTATCTACCGATATTCACCACTTGCTGAGGTCCCAGGTGGCGGTGTTTCGGCGCATGACATGGCGATGGGTGCGGCGGAGCCAGAAGTCGGTGTTTTCGACGGCTTCGTCGATGGTGATGGTGTCGTGGCAGAGGTCCTCGCGGATTCGGCGCATCGTGTCGAAGAACTCGGTTGAATATACGGAGAGCACGAGGGCGTGCCAGTCGAGATACCGTGGACTCTGCATTTTTTCCAACGCGGCCTCCATCAACGGCTCATAAAGAGGCAGCGGTTTTGCGCCTTTCACGCCGGGAATGGTGAATCCGACTTCATTGACAAGGAACTCGGCGTTTTCGGGAGTTGTGAGATACATCAGCCAGTCGATGCAGAGGTCCACCACGCCATCGCGCACGGCGGTGTTGGTAACCTGCCAGGTTGTCGTGCAACCGGCATTCCCGGCTCCTGCCAGCGGATACCCGCCGAAGGGGCTGTCCTCCGGTGAGATTTCCGGGAACGGGATGACGGTGTATCGGAAGTTGCGCCGCGTGTCGTCTTCCACCTGTCTCATATAGAACGACAAAGCCTCAAAGAATGCGAGTTTCCCTTGAAGAAAGGCATACATTCTGTCGACGCTGAGGTATCCGGGCACGAAGTAGTTCATCAGTTCCTTTGCCAGTCGGAACAGTTCCCGAAGACGCCCGTCATCGGTGCGCAGGATTCCTTTCTCCACGGCGCGGGCCATCTCCTGCACGTCAATAATGCCGTCTTTTCGAAGGACATCCATCTGCGGAATGAGTTCTCCCCAGATTGCAGAAGCCAGCACACAGTCGATAAACAGCATGTCGCCGGGATGATAAACCATGTAGCCCGCCTGTTTCACTTTCTCACAGGCAGCGATCAGTTCGCCGAACGTTTTTGGCAGAGAGGTGACCCCGGCTTCCTCCAGGATATCCAGATTGCACAGAAGGCCGACACCGACCGTGTCCGGCGCAACCCAGTAGAGTTTCCCGTCCAGAGAGCGCATGGCATCCTGCCAGACCGGATAGAACAGGTCATTCCAGCGGGTGTTTCCGGGGACGTAGGGATTGGATTTCTCCAGGTGTTCATCCACCGGGATCACCCAACCCTTTTGAAAATCATTGTCGCGAACGAGGCCCATGTTTTGATAAATAATATGGGGAATGGTTCCAGCCATGAAATTCGAGACGCACCAAGCGCGGTACGCCAACTCGCGGGGAACGCGGACCAGTTCGATTCGAATACCCGGATGAAGCGCCTCCCAGCGATCCGCAAGGACACGGATGTTCTTGCGCGGATAGGGATTTGTTTCCGACCGAACCTGGCTGTCCGTCGGATAGTAATCGAAGGTATCACTCGATGGCGACATCCGCAGCACGGTTTCCGCACCGGGCGGGATGGAGACTATCCAGACCAGACAAACTGCCAGGAACGTGACAGGAAATCGCATTTGCTTCTCTCCCAATACAAGCGTTTTGATCTGCCCTATAATATAGAGAATTTCATTGGAGAGGTCGCCGGGACGGGATCAGGCATTTTCCCGGCGAGGTTGACTCCGACAGATTCTCCACAAGGGATAGGAAGGGTACGGAGATGTCCTGGTTTTCGGTTCTTGTCATCTTTCTGATTCTGATGACCTTTTCGGCGGTCGTGCTGATCGTGTTGGGGATTGTGGTATTTCTGTTCTGGTGGTCCAAGGAGGAGAAGCGTCCCTCAAACACGGCGGACCATTTCGCATTCCAGGTGTCGGATCTGAAAAAATCGGTGGAGTTCTATACCAATCAATTGGGGCTGAAACTCCTATCCACGAACATTGATGAAGACCACCATGAGGCCTTTGCTTTGATCGAATTGGATGGGGGGAACCTGGAGTTGCTTCAGATGCTTGATGAGGACAACAAGCCTCTTCCGATTCTGGAGAAAAAAGAGATTCATCCGCCTTACTGTCCACACCTTGCGATTAAGACCAAGGACATGGACAAACTGGTCCGGTCTCTGCGCGAAAAGAATCTGCCTATTGTGAAAGGACCGCTGGAAATCCCCGGCACGGTTCGCTGGCTGTACCTCGCCGATCCCGACAACAATATTGTGGAATATGTGCAGTGGGTGTGAGCGATTGCGGATTGTGGATTGCAGATTGCGGATTATCGTTTACAGATTACCATTGCGGAAAGAACCCCTCTCCCTCCGGGAGAGGGCTGGGGTGAGGGCAGGCAGCAGACCTCCCATACTCCCATCATCCTTCCCGTCTACCCCTTTTTCTCTTCGTTTCTTTATGCCTTCGTGTCTTTGTGTTTCAGTGTCTTCTTCGTGCTTTCGTGATTCACTCCACCCCATTCTCCCCCCTTCTTTCCCTCTCCAAAAAGGGAAAGGCAGTCCTTCCGCAATCCCCAATCCGCAATCCGCAATCAATAATTGAATCCCCTGATCCGTTTTATCGTATGAATAGATAGAAGAGACGAATTACCCATTTACGGGGGAAGATCGAAATGAACCGAACGCTTTGCGATATACCCATTCACGAGAGGCGCCGTCCATTCGGTGCCGCCGGTCCTGGCCGAAACCGGCACCGTGCCGATGACGGAACCGACCGAATTGCCCGATTAACTCGCGCCTTGCGGGCCTACGGACAGGATATTCCCGGTTCGCTCATGCCGGGGCCGGAAGATGTGTGCTGGATTGACTGAACTCAGTACACGCATTCCCGCGCAGCATCGGCGTAGATACGCAGGTTTTCCGGCGGGGTTTCGAAGAAATGATCCGATGCCGAGAGAATATATCCGCCATCCCGCCCGAATCCCTCAAACAGCCGCAGCACCTCGGCGCGGATCTGGGCGGGTGTACCGTGGGTCAGGACATTTAATTGATCCATGCCGCCGATCATCGCAACTCGTCCACCGTACACATCAACCACCTTACGCAGATCAGTGATGTTCCCGCCCATCCCCGGCGGCGAGAGGGTTTCCGATACATCGGTCTCGTTTTCCAGAATCAGATCGAGTATGTGCATCATGCCGCCGCAGGTGTGGTAAGTGCAGATATGCCCTGTATTATGAACTGCGCGGTGAATCTCGCGGTCGTACGGAAGACAGAACTCTCGATGCAGGCGCGGTGAGATCAGCGTATCGCTGCTTGCGCCGCCGCCGGTTTCAATCAAATCGAACTTTGCCCCTTTCAGAGATTCCTCGATGAACTGCAATTTCTTTTCGAGCAGAATCTTCAGAAACGCATGCACCCAGTCCGGGTGATCCTCGGTTTCCAGAATCAGGCGATCCGTCTCAATCAGGCAGCAGGCGTGTTGCCAGC
>Ga0116141_10004477_pt1 | contig 11766 bp, 9 predicted proteins | sample AD_UKC097_MetaG_FD_89744 | JGI IMG/M metagenome (GOLD analysis project Ga0116141, IMG submission 89744) | Active sludge microbial communities of municipal wastewater-treating anaerobic digesters from USA - AD_UKC097_MetaG | ecosystem: Engineered > Bioreactor > Anaerobic > Digestate | place: USA... | reverse complement strand
TCGCCGACGTACAGGTATTGCCGGTTGGGATCGGGTCCCGGACCGACGGCGATATCTTCCCAGTCGCGGGCCTTGGCGCCGCGGAGTCTGCAGATGCCGAGGAATTCGGCCTTGTCGTTGATTGCGAAGAGTTGGGGCGCGTCTCCGGAGTCGTTGTGGACCCAGAGCACACCGGGATTTTGCCGGCTGGCAACGATACCCGATGCTTCACGCACGAGTTCGCTCCGAATGACGCCTGTGTTTCGGCCGGGACCGAACTCCCCGGACTTGGCGGCCAGGGCGCAGGAGGAAGTCAACAGCAGGCCCAGCCACGGCAGTGAGCAACACCGAAGAAATCGGAATCTGTGTTTCACACGCATTCCTTCCAGGGCACACATTTGACGTGCCGTCCTTCAATGCCATATTCTATCCGGCCCGGGGCGAAGCGGCAACGACACACGCTGCTCGTTGCATTGGCGGAAACGACGACTATACTCGTTTGGGTCGAGGTTTGCACGAAGCCCGCAGGGGTATGTACTGGAGGACAAAGCATGGCTCGAAGCAGTGGGTTGACCACAGTCGGGGTATCAGGGCAGGGAAAGCGTCGCCGGAAACCTGCCCCACCCGCGAGAATCTCGCGGGTCCACAAACCTGATGAGATGTCTCTCGAACAGTGGCAGGTCGCTCTGCGCAAGCAGTTCGCCCAGAGACAGGACTACCGCGTCAGGAACCTCGGGACCGAGCCGGTCTTCTCGGAGTTCCTCGTGGCGAATCCCGTGACGGGCGGTGAGTACCGCGTGGCGATTCGCGGACAGGGGCTCGGGGAGAACTACTGCTCGTGCCCCGACTTCGCCGTCAACACGCTCGGGACCTGCAAACACATCGAGTGGCTGCTCGGCAGGCTCCGACGCCGACGGGGCGGCACAAAGGCGTTGGCGGAGGGTTTCCGGTCTGAGTATTCCGAGATCTATCTCCGCTACGGGGCTAAGCGAGAGGTGATCTTCCGGCCGGGCATCGAATGCCCCAGGGGGCTGGGCGAGCTTGCGGCCGGTTATTTCGACGGGCGAGGCATCCTTGAGGACCGAGCGTACGGGCGGTTCGATGTATTCCTGAGACGGGCCGCGACCTTCGGGCACGACTTGCGGTGCTACGACGACGCGCTGGATTTCATCGCGGAGGTGCGAGATCGTACGCACCTGAGTGAACGCCTCGACAAGATGTTTCCAGCCGGCATTGAGAGTCCTGCGTTCGAGAGCCTGCTCAAAGTGTCGCTGTACCCGTACCAGCGGGAAGGGACGCTCTTCGCCGCCAGGGCCGGACGCAGCCTGATTGCCGATGACATGGGCCTCGGCAAGACGATCCAGGCAATCGCGGCCTGTGAGATCCTCGCGAAGGTAGCCGGAATCGAGCGAGTCCTGATTGTCTGCCCCACTTCGCTGAAGTACCAGTGGAGGCAGGAGATCGAGAAGTTCTGCGACCGTTCGGCGACGGTCGTGGAAGGAACGCTGGCCAGGCGAGCCGGTTTGTACGGCGAGTTGTCGTTCTACAAGATCATCAATTACGATGTGGTCCACCGCGACCTGGATGTGATTCGCCAGTGGGGGCCCGATGTCGTCATTCTCGACGAAGCCCAGCGGATCAAGAACTGGAAGACCCGGCGGGCCCAGAGCATCAAGAAGCTCGATTCGAAGTACGCGATCGTTCTGACCGGAACGCCCCTGGAGAACCGCCTGGAGGAACTCCATTCCATCGTGGAATTTGTGGATCGCTTCCGGCTGGGACCCATGTTCCGATTCCTCGCCGACCATCAGCACGTCGATGAGAACGGCAGGACCATCGGCTATAAGAACCTCGACGGAATCGGGCGCACGCTGGCCCCGGTCCTGATTCGTCGGACGAAGAAACAGGTGCTTCAGCAACTGCCGGAGCGACTCGACAAGAACTACTTCGTGCCCATGACCAGAGAACAGATGGAACACCATGAAGAGAACCGGGTAATCGTCGCGAAGATCGCGAACAAATGGCGACGGCTCGGGTTCCTGTCCGAGGCGGACCAGCGACGACTGATGATCGCGCTGCAGAACATGCGGATGAGCTGTAACAGCACCTATTTGCTCGACAAAACGACGGACTACGGCTGTAAGGCGGATGAGCTGGTCTCCGTCCTGCGGGAATCGTTCGAACGGCCCGCCGACAAGGCGGTGGTCTTCAGCCAGTGGCTCCGTACACACGAGCTTCTTGTGGGCCGGCTCCAATCGGCCGGCATGGGATATGCCCTGTTCCACGGCATGGTCGCCTCCAAAGACCGAAGGGATCTGATCTCGCGGTTCAAAGAGGACTCGAAGTGCCGTGTGTTTCTCTCCACGGATGCCGGTGGCGTCGGGCTGAACCTCCAGAACGCGACCACCGTGGTCAATATGGACTTGCCGTGGAACCCGGCGGTCCTGGACCAGCGGATCGGGCGGGTGCACCGCCTGGGCCAGCACCGGCCCGTGCGGGTGGTCAACTTCGTCGCTCAGGGGACGATTGAGCACGGCATGTTGTCGCTGATCGCGTTCAAGCAGTCCATGCTCGCAGGGGTGCTCGATGGAGGCCAGAGCGAGGTTTTCCTCGGCGGCTCGCGACTGAAACGTTTCATGGAGTCGGTTGACCGGGTGACAGGCTCCATCCCGTCGCCGATGCCGGCGCAGGACGATTTCGCAGCACAGTCCCGGGAAGTGGCCCCCTCCCAGGAACGTGCCGACGTGGAGACCCCACGCGAACAGAACTGGGAGAGCCTGCTATCGGCGGGGTTGTCCCTCCTGAACAAGCTGGGTTCCGCATTGTCTGTCGACGGGAAGAAGTCGATGGATGTGGGCTCCGGACTGCGGATCGAAACCGACGAAGCCAGCGGGCAGCGTCACCTGAGACTGCCTGTGCCGTCCAAGAAGGCGCTCAACGATATCGCGGGCCTTCTGAAGCAGTTGGCTGAGAGCTTGTGATACACCGCGTCCCCAAGGCACGCGAGAAGGAAACCGCCCAATCGAACGTCAATCTGCACGATGGCGGCGGCTGCAGGCTGAGGACAGATCATCATTGAATTGGTCTGTAGGATGGCGTGCCCCGGCGACGGGCCATCTGTCGCCTGTGGGAGTCCGTGTCTCTTTCGCCGCGGGGCCTTCTGTGCTACAATCCGCCTTCATGGCCAGGATATCACAGGAGGTTCCAATGATAGACTCGTGGATGCAGGCGTGGAGACGCTCGCTCTTTCTTATGGCCGTGTTCCTCTGTTCGGCTGGGGCTGCGTCCGGACAGTCGGCGGGGCCGGGACACTGCTGGCACGGGGACAGCTACGTGGCGAAAAACGACCTTTGGTATCACTTCGGCCGTTTTGCTCGTGCGGTTCGCGATCTCGACCCGCCCGCCGAGGGCTTCCACCCCGTCCGCATCGACCATCCTCGTTTGCGGGTCTACGCCTTGGCGGGCCGCCGCGTGCTGACGGTCTGGTGTCGCGACAAGGAGAACACCTGGCAGACGGAACTGGCCGAGCATCGAGGGCCGGATCGTCTGACGGATCTGGCGGTTGATCTGCCCGCAAGTCTCATCCCGCCGGGGGCCACCCGTACTCGGACCTACGATCCCTGGGCGGACGAATGGTTCGACAGCCGGCTCAATGGCAGCCGTCTGATCCTGCCGGCCTTCGCGCGGTCGGTTGTGTTTCGTGTAGAGCTGTGAATGAAGAACGGTCTATCAGGAGCTTTCTATGAATTGTCACGCCGCCCGTTTGCTTTCCGCGATTCTGCTTCTCTCCCAGGCGCAAGTCCTGTTGTCCCAGGAGCAGGCCGATCCATATCTGTGGCTTGAGGAAGTCCGGGGCGAGAAGGCCCTGGAATGGGTGAAGGCACACAACGAGGCCACGCAGGCCGTCTTGAAGGCCCAGCCGGAGTTCCAGGAGACCTATGACAAGGCGCTGGAGATCCTCAACTCGAACGTCCGCATCCCATACCCGCAGATCCGGGGCAAGTACCTCTACAACTTCTGGCAGGACGAGAAGAGCGAACGCGGCCTCTGGCGTCGCACGACGCTGGAACAATACCGCCAGACGTCGCCGCAGTGGGAGGTGTTGCTCGATATCGACAAGTTGTGCCGGGATGAGGGCGAACAGTGGGTCTTCAAAGGGGCCGGCGGTCTGTACCCGGATTACGATCGTTTTCTGGTGCGGCTCTCGCGGGGCGGCGGTGATGCTGTGGTGGTCCGCGAGTTTGACGCAGTCGCGAAGGAGTTCGTCCCGGATGGCTTCGTTGTGCCCGAGGCCAAGACCGAGGTCTCCTGGCGGGACCGCGACTCGCTCTACGTCGGGACGGATTTTGGGCCCGGGAGTCTGACGGACTCCGGCTATCCGCGCATCGCGAAGCTCTGGAAGCGGGGAACGCCGCTGACCAGCGCCGAGACTGTACTCGAGGGCGACGTAGAGGACATGGCAACGGCCTGCGCGACGATCAACACGCCCGAGAGGCGATACGACGTCATCAATCGGGCCATGACCTTCTACACGTCGCACACCTATGTTATCGAGGACGGCCGGCCCATGAAGCTCGACATCCCGGAGGACGCGGACTTCGGTGGGTTCTTCAAGAACCAACTGCTCGTCCGCCTCAGATCAGACTGGACGCCCGGCTCGAACACGTACCGGCAGGGGGCCCTGATCAGCATCGATTACGACAGGTACCGGCGTGGAGACCGCAGCTTCAGCGTGATCGCCGAGCCGAATGGGCGAACCCACGTCGTTTCGTTCGCCGATACCCGCAATATCCTCCTGGTTCACATGCTGAACAACGTGCGGAGCGAGCTGTATGCGTTCCGGCTGGCCGACGGCTGCTGGTCGAAGCAGCGGATCGACGCCCCGGAGCTTGGCACACTGGGCGTCGTCGCCACGGATGAGCGATCCGATCGGTATTTCTTCACCTACCAGGGTTTTCTCCAGCCGACAAGCCTCTACTACGTCTCGGATGACCAGAAGGTGGGGGCAGTAAAGTCGCTTCCTGATTTCTTCGATGCCAACGGCCTCACGACCGAGCAGTTCCAAACGACCTCCCGGGACGGCACGCCGATTCCCTACTTTGTGGTGCGGCCCAAGGCGATGAAGATGGACGGCGCCAACCCGACGCTGCTCTATGGATACGGCGGGTTCGAGATTGACATGCTGCCCAGCTACTCGGCCACCACGGGCGCGTGCTGGCTGGCCAAGGGCGGCGTGTACGTCCTGGCGAACATCCGCGGCGGGGGGGAGTTCGGTCCCGCCTGGCACCAGGCCGCACTGAAGGCCAACCGGCAGCGGGCCTATGACGACTTTGCAGCGGTCGCAGAGGACCTGATCCGACGCAAGATCACCTCGCCGCGGCGCCTCGGCATCATGGGCGGCTCCAACGGAGGTCTGCTGATGGGCGTCGAGTTCACGCAACGGCCCGAGCTATACAACGCCGTGGTGTGCCTGGTCCCGCTGCTCGACATGAAGCGGTACAACAAGCTGCTGGCCGGCGCCAGTTGGATGGCCGAGTACGGCGATCCCGACATCCCGGAGGAGTGGGCCTACATCGGCAAGTACTCTCCGTATCAGAACGTGAAGCCCGATGGCGAGTACCCGCGGGTGTTTTTCTACACGTCCACGGCGGACGACCGTGTGCACCCGGGGCACGCACGGAAGATGGCCGCCCGGATGGAAGAGATGGGGCACAAGGTCTACTACTATGAGAATCTGGAAGGGGGCCACGCCGGGGCTGCGACGAACAGGCAACTCGCGCTGCGAACGGCCCTGAGCTACAGCTATCTCTGGATGCAGCTCAGGTGACGGCAAGGAGTCAGAGTCACGGCGGACCAGCCGGCAAACGAGAAGAGGGGGGCGGCAGAACGGAAAACCGCCCCCATGGCTTGGCTCGCCGAAGCCTGCGCAAGCCGGGACCGTTCAGGTGGGGAGCACGGCGTCCTGAGCGCCCTCAACCAAAGGCTCTGGCTTCAGCATAGGGAGCTGACCGAGTTCCTCGCAGGTTAGCGTCCGCTGGCTGGACAGCCTCAATGATGCTGACCTCGTGAGCGGTCGGGATGATACGGCTCAACTCGAGCCCTGCCCGCGAGAACAGATGCCGGTACTGCTCTTCCGTTCGCTCGCGCCCGCCGACGATGAGCATCATCAGGTCAAGCCACTTGCCGAAGCACGGCGTGTCCAGCGGCGGGATGACGGTCTCAACCAGCAGGATCCGTCCGTCGAGACGCATCGCCTTGCGGCAATTCCGAAGGATGGAGACCGCCTCCTCGTCGCTCCAATCGTGGAGAATGTGTCGCAACACGTAGGCGTCGGCGACCGGGACCGACGTGAAGAAGTCGCCTCCCACAACGCGGCAGCGCCCCGATAAGCCCGATTCTGCGATGGTCGTTCGAGACCGGTCTGCGACGGGCGGCAGATCGAAGAGAATGCCTTCCACTGTCGGGTGCCGGTTGAGGATCGCAGCCAGCATGCGACCGTTGCCTCCGCCGATATCGACTACAGACCCAAAGCCGGAGAAATCGTAGGCGTCCAGCATCGGCTCAGTCTCGGCAATCCCGTGGATCATCATGGCTTCGTCATAGATCGCATGTCGATCGGGGTGTTCGGTCATGTACTGGAAGAACGGCGCGCCGAAGCTCTGCTGAAATCCCGGTTCGCCGGTCCGCACGGAGTACAGCAGATGGCCCCAGGAGTGATAGAACTCGGCCCCGGCCATGATGGCGAACGGCCGCAGGGAGTGCGCGGTGTCGCTTCGCAGGCTCTCCGCGAGCGGTGTGAGAGAGAAGCGGCGGTCTGCGTCCTCCGTGAAGATGCCAATGGTGGCCAGCGCCCGTAGGACGCGATACAGTGCGCCGTTATGGGTCTGCGTGCGTGCGGCCAGGTACTCAGTTGTTCGGGGACCATCGGCGAGCAAGTCGGCGAGCCCAAGTTCCGCTGCCACATAGACGGCCTGCGTGATCCAGCCCCCGATCATCAGCTTCGACAACTGTTGGGTAGATTGAGCCTCGGTCATGGTTGTCCCTTTCGATAGAACTGGGTCGATGTGTTCTCCGCCCGAGTACAGTACTCCAAGTCGGGCTTGACCGGCATTGACTCCGTCAATGAGTCAGGTACAGGTTGGCTGCCTTCGACGGCGCCCGGCGTGGGAGTACCTGCACTACTCCTCAAGCCGGGTTACCCCCACGGGAAGATATCATATTATGTCTATGGGCATACTCTTGGTTCGGCAAAACTGGGTTTCTTCCGCACGAAACTTGCGAGAGAAATGCCTGATAGTGTGAAGAAAAGACCCACCACGGAACCGGGGTATGGGCGAGGCTGAATGCTCGACGGTGTGGGGTGCGGAGGCCTTGCCAATTCCTCCGGAGGGCTCGGCCGTCAGCCCCAGAGGTCCTTGCGACGACGCAGCTCTGCGAAGACCGCTTGTGGTTCGGCGTCGCGCATGCCCAAGGCGGCCTTGACTTGGGCTTGATCCGCCAGAAGGAAGAGATTGGTGGCCCGTTCTTGCGAGATCGTGGCGGGGACCGTCAGTTGACCGTATTCCACGGCCTTCTGCACCTGGGCCAACCGGTCGCGAAGGGTGCGATTGTCCGGCGCGATCGCCACGGCGAACTCGTAGTTCTCCAGCGCATAATCGTGGCCGCAGTAGATGAGCGTCTCAGCGGGCAAGGCCGCCAGCTTCTGCAACGATTGCCACATCGTGGCTGCATCGCACTCGAGCAGCCGACCGCAACCACCGACGAACAGCGTATCGCCCGTATACAAAGTCCCCGGCTCGTCCTTCGTCAGCGGCGCAACATAGTAGCAAACCGAGGCCCGTGTGTGGCCCGGCGTCGCGATGACCTCAATTCGCGTCTGGTCAAGGCTCAGCGTCTCCCCCTCGGTTGCCGTGCGGTCGGACGCCGGGATCAGACTGCGGTCGACGCCAATCACGTCACAATGGGTCCTGGATCGAAGCTCTGTTGCGCCCCCGACGTGGTCCCAGTGATGGTGAGTCAGCAGGACACCTGCCAAAGACAGACCATGTTCGCCGAGTGCACGCAACACGACAGCGGCGTCGCCGGGATCGACGACGAATGCCCGATCCTGCCCACACGGGTGCAGGTAGATGAAATTATCGCCAAACGCCGGAATCGCTATCGTTTTCGCCATGATTCACAACCTTCCCGAGTCTATCAGCGGGACGACCGTGCCCCAAGTCCGAGCTTGTATCCGGGGCAGGCCCGTCAGTTCCAGCCATCCTTGCGGATCCGTCGGCTGAGAGCATCCCCTGTTGCGTGCGGGGAATTGCCCCTTTGGGGCGAACCGGGGGGTTCCCTGCCGGCGTCCACCATGTGAAACCGACTTGATCTGGTCTGTCAAGTGTGTCAAGTATCAGGTGTGTTTCTGTGGTCTGGGGCAAACCCGAGTTCACCTCCGGCGTTTTCGAGTCAAGCTCCCCACAAGAGAAGACGATTCAGGCAGCAGGCCCGAGAGTCTGCGGCAGGCCCCGCGGACAGGGCAGCGGGGGTGTCACCTCCGGGAGTTCACCTGTGTGTGGATGAACTGTCCCGGCGGGTTTGTTGCCGCCAGGAAGGAGAGCAGGATGGGCGAGTTGGAGCCTACAGCATTTGTTGTGGACGGGGACATGCAGGTGCACCGGTCGGTCCGGCGGCTTATGGAGTCGGTCCGGCTGCGAGTGGAGACGTACACCACGACGCAGGCATTCTTTGAGGCGCGCGATCCCGCGCGACCGGGATGCTTGATCCTGGAGGTCCGTATGCGATGGATGAGCGGAATCGACCTGTTTCACCGGTTGCGGGCGGAGGGGGATCGGATCCCGGTGATCTTCCTGACGCAACACGGGGATGTTCCGATGGCGGTCGAGGCCATGCGAGAAGGGGCATTCCATTTTCTGCAGAAGCCCTTCAATGAACAATACCTCCTCGACCAGACGCATGCGGCCATTGCGCAGGATTTGCGGAGACGACGCGAGGAGGCGGAGCGTCGTTCGGCCTCCGCGCGATTCGAGAGCCTGTCTGCGAGAGAGCAGGAAATCCTGTCGGAGGTCATTGCCGGCAGGACCAACAAGACGATGGCCCGTCAGTTCGGCGTCACGGTCAAGACGGTGGAGTTTCACCGTTCCAACATCATGAAGAAGGTCGGCGCCGAGAACGTTGCCGAACTCGTCTGCCTGCTGCTCCGAAGCGGGTGGGACAAGCGGATTTCCCAAGTGGCCGAACACCGGTGAATCCTCGGCTATGGTTGACCCGAGTGCGTCATCGGAAGTTCCTAATCGAGATACCCCTTACTGGCGCCGAGGCCAGGATCGTACTGGGATTTGGCTTGGTGCTTGTATTCCTGCTGGTCGTCGGCATCACGGGGTACTTGAGCCTGAACGGAACGGTCCGTCAAATGGGGGCGATTGCCGGGCAGATCGAAATCGCCAAAAAGGTCAACCATGCCACGTCCTTCTCGCAGGACGGCCAGGCGGTTCGCTCCGTTTCGTCATCTACCAGGATGATTCGTACATGCGGGCGTCTCAAGAGGCAAACAATGACGCGATCAAGGAGATCGAAGAGGCGAAGAGCCTGATGGAATCCGAGGAGAACCGCCGCAACGCCGACAGTGTGGCTGCCAGCGCGAGAGCCTGCATCGCAGCCAACACCGAATACGAGAGCCTGGCGCGAGACGAAGTCGCCGCCGGCAAAGTCCGCGTCGAAGCTTCCGCGAAAGTGCAGGAAAGCATCAAGAAGCTGATCGCCCGGCGCGAGCAGTCCCTGCAGGAACGATCCCAGGACTCGGATAAAGGCAAGATGACGGAGTACGATGGGGTCCAGAAGACACTCATGGCGCAGGCGGCCAGGAGCAGGCGCAGGGGATCGACCAGGTGAACACGGCCGTCGCCCAGATGGACAAGGTGACGCAGCAGAACACAGCCAACGCCGAGGAATCGGCCAGCGCATCCGAGGAATTGAGCGCCCAGGCCGAATCGATGCAGGAGATTGTGGGCCAGTTGGTGGCGATGGTCGGCGGAGCCAGGAGCCCGACGACACGTTCGGAGGGAGCCAAATCCGAGCGTCACCATATTCGCTTCAATATCGAGCACAAGCTTCATTCGACCGATAAGGCGAAGTCCAAGGTACATACCCTCGGAAAATCGGATGAGGTCCTGCATAAGATCGCCGGCCATCCGCAGAAGGGGCAGCCTGCCGCCGCCAAACCGGCCGGCAAGGTGATCCCGCTGGACGACCAGGAGAGTGACCTGCACAAATTCAACAGCTAATCAGCCCTTTCACCGGACTCTCCTGGATGCCGCCCGGTACCCAGGAGAGTCTTCTTTTCTCTGGCACATCTTGCTCACTCCTCGCTTTGAGTTCTTGACAATCTCCCGCTGTCTGGCTTACCGTTAGGCTCCCTGTGAGTGATTGAGAACACCCGTGGTGTGGGGCCATTGTGTGAAGGCGGTGTCTTGTGAGAAGCCCGGCGTTACCGTCATCGACCGGTGCTGGCGGCGGTTGGATATCTTGGTCGTGGTGACTCCAGGAAAGGTGGCAGCATGGATGGATCGATGAGCAATTCGCATTTCTCGTTCAGTCGGAGGGGCCTCGCGGCCCTGCTTCTGTGTGCGTCGGTGGTCTGTATCACGGGCGCTTCGTATGCGGCCGAAGGGCAAAGCGCACCGGCAGCAGAACCCAAGCCCTATGCCTACCTGTTCCCTGCGACGTTGGGCAATCTGGCGGAATATCTACAAGGTCGAGAAATCGAGGTGTGTGAACTCCGCGAAGATATCGATCTGAATGTCACGCTCTTCACTATCGAGCGAGTCTTGCGAGAGGGGGAGGCTTCCGGCAGACGGAGCCCTGTCCGCCTGGAGACGCGATCCGAGCAGCAGGTGAAGCGCGTCGATGCTGGAACGATCCTGGTGAAGACGGGGCAGAAACTCGGCGACGACATTCGCAAGTTGCTTGATCCAGGGACGAGGAAGAGACCTCGCATTTGGAGACTGCTGGGCCGGCCCGGGGAGGGAGCTGTCTATCCGATCTGCAGGCTCGATTCCTCCGTGCCTGTGACGCACGGGGCCGTCAGACCGCCGGCCAGGACGCGAGAATGCAACAAGCCCATCACATTCGAGACGGTGTATGGGCCGAAGGGCAGAGTGAGCTTTCATGGCTCGCCCATCTGGGGTCTGACATGGCTCGATGACGGCGAGCACTACCTGCAAGTCCGCGACGGCCGGTTGTACAAGGTGCATGCGGCGAGTGGACGTTCGGTTCCTTTCATGGACCCGAATGCTCTCTCGGCAGGGCTGCGGCGGCTCCCCGCGATGCGGCCGAAAGACGCCGAGACGATCTCCAGGAGAACCTCGTTCGACATGAGCCCCGACCACGGGGCGATCCTCATCGATTATGAAGACGACCTGTACTACGTCACCATCGACGGACGGACCGCCGTCCGATTGACCAGCGCGCCGGGGCCGGAGAAGCACGCCGCCTTTGATCCGCAGGGCAGGTTTGTTGCCTTCGTACGGGAGGACAACCTGTACGTCGTGGATGTCGCGACCCAAACCGAACGGGCGCTGACCACCGACGGCGGCGGGCTGATTCACAACGGCGAAGCGGACTGGGTCTACTTCGAAGAGGTCCTCAACCGCAGGTGGAGACTGTTCTCGTGGAGCCCGGATTCGTCGGCTATCGCTTTCATTCGAACGGACGACGCCCCGGTGCCGGAGTACACCGTTGCGAATGACGCCTCGCGCGAACGAGACGTCGAGCTGACGCGATACC
>Ga0116141_10004473_pt1 | contig 11772 bp, 8 predicted proteins | sample AD_UKC097_MetaG_FD_89744 | JGI IMG/M metagenome (GOLD analysis project Ga0116141, IMG submission 89744) | Active sludge microbial communities of municipal wastewater-treating anaerobic digesters from USA - AD_UKC097_MetaG | ecosystem: Engineered > Bioreactor > Anaerobic > Digestate | place: USA... | reverse complement strand
AGATCTTTTTCTATCTTTTCAGGCTGCGTCTCGCGGCTCAGTCCCAGCCTTCCGGCGAGCCTCTTCACATGGGTATCAACGGCGATGCCTTCGGCTTTTCTGAAGGCAGAAGCCAGCACTATGTTAGCTGTTTTTCTGGCCACACCAGGCAATTTAATCAGCTCCTCCATCGAATCTGGCACCTGGCCGCCGTATTCTTCAACAAGCTTCCTAGACAGGGCAATGATATTTCTGGCTTTGTTGCGGAAAAAGCCGGTTGAGCGGATATCCTTTTCCAGCTCTTCCTGTCTGGCCCGGGCAAAGGCCTCCACCGTCGGGTATTTTTGAAAAAGACCTGGCGTCACCTTATTGACTCTTTCATCCGTACACTGAGCGGCCAGAATGGTGGCAATCAGGAGTTCAAAAGGCGTGCGGTAATAAAGAGCTGTTCGCGGCGATGGATATTGCTGTCTGAGGATTTTAATTATCTTTTTGACTCGTCCTTCTAATTCTCTGTCCTTTTCTTCCGCTGGCTGGTTCTGTCGCCCATCCTTTATTCTGGCTGATTTCTCCAGATGCTTACTCTTTTTCATCCTTTTTTCGCTTCCTTCAGGTTCACCCATGATTTTTCCCCCTGTTTCCAGTCAGATTCCCAGGTCAGTCCGGAGCTGCAGCAGCCGCAGTAAATCAGTCCTGGTAATAATGCCAACCACCCTTCCCTTGTCGAGCACCGGCACCTGATTGACTTCATGACTGACCAGACTGTTTAAAACCTCATCTCCCGTTGCTTCTGGTTTAATAGAAACAATTTTATCCACCGGCGTCATAATGTCTTTAACCCTGAGCTCTGGCCAGCGCGAGCGAGGAAATTTTTTGACGTCTTCGAGACAGACCAACCCGAGAAAAACATCGCCATCTGTTACCAAAAATACTCTTTCTCTCTTCTTCAGAATATAATCCTGGACCAGAGATTCAACTGCCAGGTCGGGGCTAACCGTGATAAAGTTTTTATCCATCAAATCAGAAGCCTTCAAGTCCTGCAGAGCCGACTTAAGCAGAACCTGCGAATATCCCTGGACTGAGGCGGTATGCAGGAACCAGCCGATGAGCACCATCCATAACCCGCCCAGATTACCACGGAAAAACTGGACCAGACCGACCAAAATCAAAAAAAAGGCGATTCCCTGGCCCACAGCCGAAGCTGTCCTGGTGGCCTTTTTCAGATCGCCATTTATCCTCCAGAGAATAGCTCTCAAGACCCGTCCACCATCCATCGGAAAGCCAGGCAGGAGATTGAAAGCGCCCAGAACCAGATTAATATAGGCTAAATAGGACGAAGCTACCTGCAGTGGAAGGGAATAATTCCGAAAAGCCAGAGCCAGAATGAAAAAGACTCCGCCCAGCAAAAAGCTCGACACCGGTCCGGCCAGGGCTAAGTAGAACTCCTTTTTTGGCTCCTGGAGTTCCTCACTGATCCGGGCCACTCCACCCAGAATAAACAGCGTGATATCTTCAACCTTTTCTCCCTGCTTCCTCGCCACCACCGAATGGGCCAGCTCATGAAACAGAACCGAGGCAAAAACCAGCAGACTGGTCACCACTCCTAGAAACCAGTAATAGCTATGGTTGGAGACCGGAAAAGCATGAGGGAAATAAAAGGCGGCCAGTGAAAAAGTAAAAAGCAAAAAAATGACCAGCCAGCTCGAGTCAATCTTAATCTCGATGCCGGCAATTCGACCTACTCTCCAGGCGTTTTTCATCTTAGCTCCCTTTTTATTTTATCAGCTTTTCTCCCTTCTCAAAAGCAATAACAGCTCAAAAAGAACAGAAGTAGCGCCTGGTAGCCAAATCTTTTCCCGGATAGAGTTACGGTCAACCTGCCAGCAATCTTACGAATTGGTTCCTCACCCCTGTGGTCATTTTCAACCTGAAATTGGTGAGAAAACTTCTGGCTCCGCTTTTAGAGCACCTCTCCGGCAGAATGTTTTACTGATCTTTGGCTGCCGCCTGGAAAGGCCCTGTCTGAAAATAGAATGTTTTACTGACTTCTGGCCAGAGCTGCCTTTGAATTTTTAAAATTTGACAAATTTATTTTGGGGAGCGCCACAGACCGGGCATTTATCCGGAGCTTCTCCTTCCATGGTAAAACCACAAATAGGACAGACATAGACATCAGTCAGCTCGACATCCTGCCCCTGCCGGGTAGCTTCTTTTGCCCGGGCATAAAGTTTCTGATGAACTTGCTCGGTAGCCAGAGCAAACTGGAAGAAAGTGGCGACTTTGTTTTCGCCCTGTTCTCTTGCTACGGCCAGATAAGCTGGATACATGTCTTCGGCTTCAAAGGTTTCACCCTGAAGAGCGATATCCAGATTATCAACCGTCTTACCTTCCAGGTTGAGGACCTTTAAATAGTTACGGGCATGGACCAGCTCGGAAAGAGAAGCGGCCTCAAATAACCTGGCGATATTAGGCAGATTTTCTTTTCTGGCCTGCTCAGCATAAAGCTTATATTTAAGATGAGCCTGGCTCTCGCCTGACAGGGCATCTTTCACCGTATTTTCGGTTATTTTTTTCATTTTTTGTCCTCCTCTTTTTTTTTCCTTTTTACTCTGTCTTCTATTAATGAAACTTAAGACAGGTTCACACGACTTAAAGTTAAAGCTGGCTCTGACTCAGGAGACAAACTGAATCATCCGGTCAATTGCTGCCCGGGCTCTGCTGGCCGTCTCTTCGTCCACCACCACTTCCGGTCTTTCCTCGAGCAAGGCCCGATAAATTTTCTCTAGACTATTTTTTTTCATCTCCTGACAGATAGCCTCAGCCCTGGCTGGATAAAATTTTTTATCAGGATTTTCCCGGCTCAGGCGAGCCAGAAGTCCAGTTTCAGTCGCAATGATTACCTCAGCCGCACCGCTTATCCTGGCTTCCTTTATCATCTGGCCGGTGGACAGGACACGATCAGCTTTTTCCAGAACTTCTGGCCGGCATTCAGGATGGGCCCAGATTTCTGCTTCGGGATGAACCGCTCTGGCCTCCAGCAGATGTTCTGCTCTGATTTCTTCATGAACCGGGCAGTAGCCATCCCAGGCTATAACTCGCTTGCCTGTTTTTTGCCTGACATAACTGGCCAGATTGCGATCCGGCACAAAAATTATTTCCTCGTCTGGCAGGCTACCGACCAGATTAACAGCGTTAGCCGAAGTGCAGCAGATATCTGTTTCCGCCTTAACCTCAGCCGTAGTGTTGACATAAGAAACAACTTTTCGTCCAGGAAACTTTTTTTTCAGTGCCTGGAGCTCAGCCCGGCTGGCCATCTCGGCCAGAGGGCAACCGGCCTGCGGTTCGGGCACTATGACTTTTTTATCCGGTGCCAGAATTTTGGCTGTTTCAGCCATAAAATAGACGCCGGCGAAAACAATCAGACTGGCTTCCACCTGAGCCGCCAGTCTGCTTAGCTCCAGAGAATCACCTACAATATCAGCTATATCCTGAATCTCATCCGGCTGATAATTATGGGCAAAAATAATTGCTCCTCTGTTCTGCTTGGCGCGAACTATTTCTTCTTTCAATTGATCTTGATTCATAACCAGCCTAACTTTCTTTGGATCATCTAAACTCTGGCTCCAATGACTTTCCCCTGCCCGGCATCATGGCCGCCGGTAGCTAAAAATTGGTCTGCTTCTGGCTCGAAACAGCCAGAACCAGGCCAGTCTATCAAACTGCCACCACGCTTTTAATCTCAGGTATTTCCTTTTTGAGCAGCCGCTCAATACCCATTTTAAGAGTCATCTGAGACATGGGACAGCCGCCGCAGACTCCAACCAGCCGGACAGAAACCACTCCATCCGCCACATCGACCAGTTCAACATCGCCGCCGTCAGCCTGAAGAGCCGGCCTGATCTTGTTTAAGACTTCTTCGACTTTTTCTTTCATAGCTTTTTCTCCTTAAATTGCCAAGAGACTCATAAACAAAATACTCTTAACTTTTTAGTTTAAACTAACTCGCCTTAAGTTTCAATCCATATCCTATCATTTTAGTAGGAATTAAGCAACTGCTGCTGGCTCGGCTGGCATCTCAACCTGCAATCCGTCATAAGCAGCTATGACCTCCACTCCGGTAGCTGCAGTTAGTTTCTCAGCCACTTTTCTCGGATCGGCCCTGAGCATGGTCATCCCGAAGTGAGTTAGATAGGCCTTTTGTGGCTTCACTCCACTGATAATTTCGCCTGCCTCACCGGCCGAAAGGTGCAGTATATTATCCTCTTCTCTGCCCTCAGCTCTAACCACATTAAGAATGAGAATGGAAACATCCTGATAGGCTTTGATCAGACCGGGGAAAAATTTGGTATCAGTCAGAAATCCAACTGTTCCACCGGGCAGATAAAATTTCAGGCCATAGGTTTCAGCCCCGTGAAGATGACGGACAGAAGTTTTAATTTTAAGTTCTCCCAGCCGGTAGTCCTTCTCAGCCCTGAGAACTTCTATCCGGTCTAAATAACCTTTGAGGTAATCAAAAACGACAGCTTCCTCACCTTCCAGACATTCCTCTGGAGCAAAGAGCACTCCCCTTTTTTTAAAACCACCCGAGGTCATGGCCTCGACCAGAATGTTAACATCGTTAGAATGGTCAATATGTTTGTGGCTCAAAAAGATAGCCTCCAGAGCGGTCGAATCAAGCGGCGGGCGGCTGTGAACCAGTCTGACCAGGGCCCCCGGTCCAGGATCAAGCATCATTTTTTTCCCCATGAAATGAAGATAAATACCACCCGACGCCCGGAGCTGTTTGGTCACCACAAAGCGAGCTCCACCTGTTCCTAAAAATTTGAAATAATCAACCGGCCTGGAACCAGAATCAGTCTTTTCCGTCCTGACCGTGCTTTTCCGGTTCGACATGGATGGTTACATCTCCTTCAAATTCCTTTTTCATCAGTTCCTCCACCCTGGTAGCCAGTTCATGGGCTTCATCTACTCGCATATTACCCGGAACCTTGAGATGAGCTGTGACCTCACTATGCTCGCCGTAATTGTGAACATGAAGATGATGGATACCTTCCAGTTGAGGAAACTGGGCTTTGACCGAGGCTTTGACCCGTGCGACTACTTCATCGGCTGGACTTTCGCCGATAAGATAACTGGCCGAACTACGGATAATGGTCAAACCAGCATTTAAGATGAGAAGCGAAACCCCAATCCCGAGAATACCGTCCAGCCACCAGAATCTCTGACTGAAAAGAGCCCCGACCACGATGAGAAGCGAAGCAATCGCATCACTCCGGTGATGCCAGCCGTCAGCCCGGAGAGAGGAGGAATTTATCTTTTTCCCTGCCCAGAAAGCAAACTGAGCCAAAGCCTCTTTCAGGACAGCCGAAATAGCAAAAACAATGATGGCCAGCAGGCTAAAGCTCATCGCCTGATGATGAATTAACTTAAGAATTGACTCATAAAGAAAATAGCCACCTACCACTGCCAGCAGAGTGGCAATGACGATAGAAGCCACCGATTCAGATTTCCCATGGCCAAAGACGTGTTCTTTGTCAGGTGGTCTGGAAGCCAGCCAGAAGCCAACAATGACTACCATCGAAGTCAGGGTATCAGACAGAGTATGCCAGGCATCAGCCATCATGGCCACCGAACCAACTTTCTGCCCAACTATGAATTTAAGAAAAAACAGGCCTGTATTAAGGAAAATGGAGATATAGCCTTCCAGATAGCCAAGCTTCTTTTTTTGAGAAAAATCTACACTCATCCTCTCCTCGCAAATAATTGACTATAGAAACCCCTTGAGGAACCAGGCAAACTTTCAGATAAAATTAAACTGGATACTTAGCCGGCGATTCTCACCTTTTTCATTGGCTGACCGCAGCAAAGAATGACATGCTCTTCGCCACAGCCACATTCACGATCAACGACCAGGCGATAACCGCACAGCTTACATTCATAGCCTTTTTTATAACTGGCCGCCTTTTTGGCCGCTGGCTTCTTAGCCACCACCGCTTTTTTGGTTGGTGCTTTTTTCTTTTTTTCGGCCATTTTTGCCTCCTGATTTAAACCCGTCTTTTATGACTGAAAATAGTCTACCTTTTCAAAAGGTATCCTGTCAATGACTTAATACTCCGACCATAAAAATCCTGGCTCGGCCTGGCCATCGGGTTAAATTTGCTCCTACCTATCTAAATATGATATAAATAATCAGATTGAGGATAATTTTTTCCATCGTCAACCAACGAGGAGGAATAACAATGAAAACAAACAAGGCTGCCAGCCTAAAACTAATGGCTTTAATCCTAGCTATGTCTTTTCTGGTTCAGCTGGCTGCTGCCCAGACCAGTCAGCTGGACAGGCTGAAAGCCGGCATCGCTTATTTTGAAGGCGGGCAGATTGCCGAAGCCAAAGCCATCTTTGATAAACTAATCGCCGAGAAGTTTGTCAACAACGACCTCTATTATTATCTTGGCTCAGTTTTAATCAAGCAAAACAATCCCGAAGCAGCCCTGACCTATTTTAACAAGATTGTTCAGAGTGATCCCAACTCTCCTTATGGTTATATTGGCCTTGGGCAGTATTATATTAAAAAGGGCAACTATACCAGCGCCGAAACTCAGCTTAACCTGGCTCTGCAAAAGGACCCTAACTGTGCTGAAGCTTACTTTCATCGGGGACTGCTGCGCGGCTATCAGAAAAAACTTGACCAGGCTATAGCTGATCTCGAAAAGTGTCTGCAGCTCAAGGGTAACCATGCTTACGGCCACTATCAGCTGGGACTGGCCTATAATCAGAAAGGCCGGAAAGATCTGATGATCGTTCACTTTAATAAATTTGTCTATCTGGCTCCGAATGCTCCCGAAGCACCTCAGGTCAAAAGTCTGTTAAGCCGGGTTGGCTGATTGGTTTTAAAACGCTTGCCCTAAACTGAAGAAAATCGTACTGCGCGGTTCTCCAGTTCTCGGTTTTAAATTGAGGCCATAATCAACTCGAATAAGGCCCACAGGTGTATCTATTCTCAATCCAAAGCCAGCCCCTGTTCTCAGGCGAAGAGGGTTAAGATCTTTAAGTCTCGAATAGACATTACCGGCATCAAAGAAAACCACTCCCCTGAACATCTTATAAATTGGGAAACGAAGTTCCTGGTTCATAACCACCGTTGCTTCCCCGCCCTCCGGTAAGCCCGTCCACAGATCCAGCGGCCCGACCGCATCCAGTTTGAAACCTCTAATGCTGGTACCACCGCCGGCAAAAAATCTCTTACTGGGAATCAAATTTTCGCCAAAGGCACTGGCCAGACCAAGTCGGTAGCTGGAAGCCCAGGTCAGGCTGCCCCCAATTTCCTTATACATTGTGTACTGAGAAAAGGATCGAATGTATGACAGAGACGAGCCGAGGAAGCGGGGTGAATAACTCAAACTGACTGAGAGTAGAGACCCGCGTCGTGGATCAAAACGGTCATCTCTGGTATCGCGATCAACGAGCAGCGAAAGTTCTGAGCTGGTCATTTTAACGTCATAGGGGAAAGGCCAGCTTGGTTCGCTTTCATAATCATGGATTCTGGACAGCTTATAGACCCAGCTGAGGTTAAAACCTTTGACAATCATAAATTTTTGCTGGAAACTGCCACCGGTTTCCTGAGTTATATACTGACCCTGGTTGTATTTGGTATAGTAAGCAGACAGCAGAAAATCAGTTTTTTTAGAAAAAAGGTAAGGGACCTTCAAGGAAAATCTGGCTTCCTGTTGCTTCGAATTAGCTCTGAAATAAAGCAAGCTGTTCCAGCCGCGGCCAAAAAGATTATTAAAATCAACCTGACCTAAACCTTCGAAGTGGGTTTCTGTATTATACTGAAGACCATAGGTCAGACTCAGCCAGGGATTCTCCTGCAGCTCAACTTTTACTTTTTCCTGATTATTATCGTCTGCCTCCAGGGGAGCTGAGCTGATATTGACCGTCTGAAAAACAGAAGTGTCATAGAGATTTTTCTGAGCCTGGGCCAGCCGCTCCAGGCTGAGTGGATCTCCAGTCTTTAGACCGGCATAAGCCAGAATAAAAGACGGCTTCGTCCTTCTGGCTCCGGCTATTTCTACCTCAGCAATCCTGTAAATCTGGCCTTCATTGATGACAAATTTCACTTCGTAATCTGGAGTAGAGGCTTTAGGTTCAGCCGCAGCTTCGACTTTGACCTCTTTAAAACCTGCTCCGCGATATTTGTTGACAATCTCTACCCGGGCCTGGCTTAAGGCTGGCCAGCTGAAGATGCTACCCGGCTTAATCTCCAGATCGGCCAGCAACTCAGCCTCATTGAAATAAGAGTTACCGCTTAAATTCACGGCTGCCACCTGACTTTGAGGTCCAGCCTCAATTTTTAATTTGATAAAAACCAGCCTTTTTGATTCATCCTCTTTTATCACCGGGTTGCTGATCTTAGCCTCAAGATAGCCATTTTCTTCATAAAAATACTGGAGGAGGTCGAGGGCTACCCGGCGATCATAAACCAGATTCCACAAACCTTTAGCCCTGGCTCCAAAATAATCAGCAAATACCCGCTGTAGAAGAGAAGCCTCATACACCGGTTGACCCTCCAGCTCGAAAGAAGCCACCTTCCATTTGCCATTATTCTTAACATCAATGATATATTCAGTTCTATCTTCTCCTTGATTTCTGTCAATCCTGACTTCTGCCCGGTAGTAATTCTGACGGTTCAACTCGGTCAGAAGATTGGAGCGAAGCTGATAGAGATTGGCATCTTCAGGCAGGCGACTTACCCAGGAATTTAAGACCTTTTTTCTGATCTTTTTTGAAAGCTTGTCTCCAGTAAATTTAAAACTCACCGGCTGGCCGGCCTGGATGTTCAATCTGACCAGGTCTCTTTGCTCGGCAGTGGTTTCCACCTCTCGGGTCAGCTTATAATTGTAATAGCCTTTTTTCCGATAGAAGGCATCCAGACGGTTTAAAGCTTTTGACCAGTCTGAAGATTTATATTTTTCCCCGGGTTTTAATTTAAGCACTTTTTCCAGCTGGGAAGGCGGGAAAACAGTCTCACCTGTAATCTCTATTTTCTCGAGCACCCTGGACGGAGTAACCAGAGCTGATTTCTGGCTGCTACGACCACCAATTGGAATTCTATGCCTTAAATTGACCCCGACCACACCATCGTCCTGACGAAAGCCACGGAAAGAAAAATTATGATTAAGCTGGTAATCAAAAATCCAGGTTTGATACTGGCTGTTGGTTAAATCGATCGAATAGGTAATAGCTGCTTCTCGGGTCATTCTTTTTCTAATCGTCAGACGGGCGCCAGGATCCTGCAGGGTAGCGATATTTAATGGCTCCAGAACAACATCTTCTGCCTTCAACCATTTTTCGAGAGTTCTGGTGACCGGAGAAGCCAGAGGACTGGAGAAAAACTGGATAAGCTGACCACTGATCGTATTTAAAGCTGAACCCTGAACCTCTTTCAGACTTTTCCCGGTAAGAAGCAGAGAAGCCAGATCTTCCGTGGAACGAGTTGGATTGGAAGTCAGGGAAAATCTCAGGTCGGAGGGTGTCCCGGCCAGCACCAGGCTGACCTCCAGTTCTTCTTGCTGATCATAAACAGTACTTTTGAGAAGAATGTCAAGATTTGGTTCTAAGTTTTCCTGGCCAAGAAAATCAACCCGAAGCCTTTCGACTGTATATTTTCTCTCACCAATGATAATTTCACCGGTATAAGCATTTTCAGCCCGTCCAGATAGGACGGGGGTCGGAACGGTTCCTTTTATATTTAAATTAGCTTTAAGCTCGAGATCGGCCAGGTTATTTTTGATGACAATATTATCAATAGTTCTAACATTAATATTGAGAGCCAGTTCATAAAGGAAAGGAGACATCTCGCTGCCAGCAGGAGAAACCCGGCTAAAAATCATCTTCAATCCCTGTGTGCTGGGATAAAAATCTTCAAGATAACTGGCATTAATAATGAAGAGATCCCCGGCCAGAAGCCAGCCAGTTTTACTTTTCGTCAGAGTTAAGGAAGCGCGGGACAGACTGTTCAATCCGGGTGGATAATTAAAATCAAAATCTTCCAGGACAAAATTCAGTCTGGCTTCCGGTAAAGAAAACGACGGACCAAAATCAGCCTGACCAGAAGCGGTGAACCGGCCGGAATTGGCCTCGCCATTTACCTTCTCAAGTTGCAGCCGAGAATTATCTATGGTCAGTCTCCCCTGGACTCCGCTGACGACCAGCGGCAAATCACTCAACCGGAAAAAGACCTGGTTCAGGTCCACTCTTCCATCTATCAGCGGCTGTTGCAGACTGCCCTTCAGGCTGGCTTGAAATTCGGTTTTCCCACCGGCCGACATACCGGACAGCATAGGATTAATATCTTCAAGACTGAGCTCGCCGGTTAACAAGAAATCCAGGCCAGGATCGCTGGGTTCTTTAATTTCAGACTGCCCGGACAGTTTAATCCGGCTATGGGGAGCCAGCAGGGTAAAATTGTCTATTGCCAGGATTTTATTTTTTAAATGAAAGCCAAGCGCTCCATCACTTTTAACCGGGATATTATTAAGGGTGAGATTAAGCTGGGGTATTTTTACCTCGAGCGAAGTGGCCGAGAGATCTGGCGAGAATCCATCCAATCTTATATAGCCATTGGCTCCCCCGCCTGGATTCATCTCCTTAAGGGAGGGCAGGAAGGCAGTCAGACCGGCAAAATCAAAATTTTCAAATATAAATTCCGCCTGAACTTCCTCCGGTTTGGTCAGTGGAAGAGAAAAGTTCAAACTGGCAGTAATAGCCACCTCCGGCACTTCCGCCTCCACCGTCGGCAGTATTCCAGCCAGATTGGCCAGAGGCAAATCTTTAATTGTCATCAGCCCCGTCAGAGGATAAGGCTGGGTCAATTCAAGCTGAGCGGTCAGGTCGAGATTGAAGCGGGGAACACTGAAATTAGCCAGGGCCTTCTGGCCATCAGCTTTAACTCCAAATTCAACATAGGGAAACCAGAATTGCCCGAGCATCAAGCCCTGAGCAACCAGTTTTAAATCAGCTACAGGAGCCAGATACGAACCAGAAGCAACCAGCTTAAAATCAAGCTCGCCGGCTGAAAGAGCAGGCAGCAAAGAGCTGAAATAACTGGCCTTGAGTTTCTCTCCGCTCAAATCTGCCCTGATTTCGCCAGTGGAAGGTTTAAAACCCAAACGGCCGGCGATTTGACCTCCCGGCCAGGCCAGCAACAATTCGTCCAGCTTGATTTCCTGATTGCTATATTCACCGCTGAGGTGAAGCGAATCCAGGGGCAGGTTCTGAAGCTGAGGCTGGTCGACAGTCAGACTAAACTGGGTCTGCGGGGCATGGAGATAACCGGAGGCCGAAACTGAGCCAGACAGGTAGCCGTTAAGATAGCTTTTATAACTTTCCCCCAGAAAGTCGGCCAGCTGAGCTAAATTAATCTTAATCAGCTCGGCCTGGGCCTGCAAACTAAAGGGTGCGGCTGGACGACCAGAAGACCTGGCCAGACGCCCGGAAGCCCTGATTTGTCCCTGTTCAAAATCAACGGCCAGGTGCTGAAGATCAAGCCTGTCGAGATTTCCACCGGCTTTGATTTTGACTGCTGGCAGGCTCAGATTTTTTAAGAAGAGACTTTGAGCCCCGAAGTCAAGCTCAAATTCGGGACGTTCCAGGCTGCCGGAAACCCTGGCTTCCAATTCCAGGGCTCCTTTGATGTCAGGCAGGTCGTTAAGACTGGCGGCCAGCGCGGGCAGACTTCTATCCAGGCCTGATGCCTGGAGGGAATTAATCGTTCGACTGAGCTCGTCAATT
>Ga0116141_10004472_pt1 | contig 11773 bp, 9 predicted proteins | sample AD_UKC097_MetaG_FD_89744 | JGI IMG/M metagenome (GOLD analysis project Ga0116141, IMG submission 89744) | Active sludge microbial communities of municipal wastewater-treating anaerobic digesters from USA - AD_UKC097_MetaG | ecosystem: Engineered > Bioreactor > Anaerobic > Digestate | place: USA... | reverse complement strand
TTGCAGACCACCGCGCCGGCGATGTAGACGCCGAGCCAGCCGGAGATGATCAGGCACCATCCCACGATGGGCTTGCCGACATTGGGATCCATCTTGCCCAGGTCCAGACCGACGATGCACCACAGGGCGATGTCGATGAGGACGACGAGCAGGAAGAGGAGTTTGTTGGACTTCAGGTACGCGGGGGTCACGACGGTGAGGAAGCCGGCCCCGGCCATCCAGGTCCATCCCTCGACGTAGCCATGGGGCGCCATGCCGAACTTGATCATGAAGAATTTAGCGAGTACGCTCAGCGAGGCGCCGAACATGAAGAAGGCCGAAAAGAACAGGAAGACGTTGCCGCCGGTGATGTTATGATCCTTCAATTCCATGACGGCCACGGTGTATTGGACGACGCCGCCGCCGACGAGCCATGCAAACAGGATGGGAAGGCCTTCTACCTTTACCCAGCCCATAAATACTGCGCCAAAACCAAAGCAAGCAACAGCAAGGGCGCCCAGACCGGCAGGTCCGGGAGATGCGAAGGTATGCTCTTGTGCCATGATTACGAGTCCTCCTTTTGGTGATGATCATGAAGCGATGAATGGAAACAATAGCTGCCTGAAACCGAAGCGGTGGAAGGCCTCTCCCATTCGAGCCCTCCCGCTCCAACAATCCGTTCTTTCACCTCCTTTCGACTGGATTTCCCTTGTCTGCAAAATACCCCTGAAACCCTGCGGTTGCTTTTATCGGGATGCGACGGGACGGGAATACGCCGCCCCAAGCCTGTTTCGGTTGTGCAGGATGAAATTTTGAGAGGCATCCTGCACAACCGGAACGCGGAAAAAGGTTGGCACAGAACACGGCCTATTCTTGCCGGTCCCGGCGTGAAAATCAATGTAGGGGGATCGTAGGAAAAATAGATAAGGCGGTTCTATGGGGACTGGAAGAAAGATCCGCGGTATTGACTTGGCCCGCCGTTGCCGGTATGATGCCGGAAAAGCAAGCCCCCGGAATCATGCGTGAACCGGGGCCCTTGTCCTGGGGCCATGCCGCAGCCTCATCCGAGTGAGCTCGCGGGGATGGTCTTTTTTCGTTAACCCCGGCCGGGGCTCCTTATGGAACTCTTCATCCTGGCGGCGGTGAGCCTCACCATCGCCGTCTCCCTGCTCCTCAAGAAGGAAAAGGACGCCGTCCAGGTCTCCTTTGCGCTCGTGTGCCTGGCCCTCTTCCTCCAGAAGGGGGGCACCTTCTTCGACGGCCTCTTCGCGGATCCTCTATGGCGCGTCGTGAGCAGCGCGGGGCTGCTGTGCCTGCCGCCCTGCCTGCTCGAGTTTTCCCGCAGCCTGCTCCGCGGAAAGAGCTTCCTGTCCCGCAAGGAGGTCGCCGCCGCGTCGGTCATGAGCGTGCTCTGGGCCGCCGGGCTCTTCACGCCCTTTGCCCGGGCCACGTGGTTCGAGCCGGCGCTCCAGGCGTACCTCGGCCTGGCGATCCTCTACTGCCTCGGCGCCCTGCTGCTGTTCATCCGCCGGCGCGCCCCCGGCGTGGAGCGCACCCGGATGGTCTACGTGACCATGGCCTGCGCCGTCACGGCGGCCGTGAGCCTGCTGGACGTCTTCCACTACCTGGGCTTCCGGTTCCCCCCGGTCTCCAACCTGGCCCTGGCGGGCCTGCTGTACTTCGTGCTCATCATCATCCTGCACCCGCGCCTCCCCGAGCTCTACGAGATCATGGTGCGCGGCCTCGTCGTTTCGGTCGTCACGCTCTTCGCCACGAGCGTCTTCTTCTTCATCCTGGGCCTCTTCGGCACGATCACGCCGGTCTACTTCACCCACGTGCTGACGGCCTCCTTCATCATCGTCATCTCCTACGACCCCTTCCGGTTCATCATGAAGAAGGTCTTCAACTATTTCTTCCCCGAGGCGAAGGACATCTTCTCGTCGATCTACGGCTTCGACCAGGAACTGGAAAAGGAGAAATCGCAGCTGCTCGAGGAGATGGCCACGGCCCTGGCCCACGAGATCCGCAACCCCCTGGGCTCCATCAAGGGCGCCGGCCAGTACCTGCGCTCCGAGACGGACAACCCCGAGAGCCGCAAGCTCCTCGACGTGATCGTCGAGGAGGCCGACCGCCTCAACAACGTGGTGACGCAGTTCATGAACTACGCGAAGCCCTACGCGGTGAGCCCGAAGCTCTATGACGTCAACGGGATCATCGAGAAGGCGGTCGAGGTCATCCGGGTGAGCGGCCTGCCCGAGGGCGTCACCGTCGCGACGGAGCTCCACCCCGACCTGCCCCAGGTCTTCGTCGACGGCGAGCAGATGAAGCAGGTGATCCTCAACATCGCCTTCAACGGCATCGAGGCCATGCCCGACGGGGGAACCCTCACGATCCGCACGACCCGCATCGAGAGCGAGGAGGGAGGGGCCGTGGGGATCTCCGTCCGGGACACGGGCAGAGGGATGTCGAAGGAGGACCTCCAGAGCATCTTCAAGCCGTTCTTCACGACGAAGGAGCGGGGCGTGGGCCTGGGGCTGGCCATCTGCCGGCGGATCGTCCAGAACAACAACGGCTCCATCCGGGCGAAGTCCATCCCCGGCTACGGGTCGATCTTTTACATCCGGCTGAATTTGCCTTCGGCATGAGCTGCTCCGTCGGCAACCATCATTGCATGTCATGCCGGACCCGATCCGGCATCCCGTTCTTTGTGGATTCCCGCTTTCGCGGGAATGACGTTCTCCGATGGCATTCAGGAATATGCAGGGTCTCCGACGATCCGCGGTGAACACCACGGCAAGTTGAATTCGTGACGAACTTGTCCCGAAGACCGCATCCTGAAAGGGCCTTGACGACCGGGGCAAAGTACACTAAAGTCTGACTCTCAATCTCCCGTCCATGGAAACTCGCGTGTCGAAAATCCCGCCGAAAAAAATCCTCATCGTCGATGACGAGGTCAACATGCGCCTCGTGCTCAAGGCGATGCTCACCAAGGAGGGCTACGAGGTCGAATCGGCGGCCGACGGCCTCGAGGCCCTCGCCCTGCTGAAGCGCCACGACGTGACGGCCTGCGTGACCGACCTCAAGATGCCGAAGCTCGACGGCATGGGCCTCCTGAGCCGCATGGCCGAGGAGTACCCGGCCGTCCCCGTCATCCTCATCACGGCCCACGGGACCGTCGCCACGGCCGTGGACGCCCTCAAGAAGGGGGCCTTCGACTACATCACCAAGCCCTTCGACCAGGAGGAGCTCAAGCGCGTCATCGGCAAGGCCGTCAAGACGAGGGTGCTGAGCGAAGAGGAAATCCAGCTGGCCCCGGCCGAGATCGACCGCAGCGAGATCGTGGGGTCCGGCGCGCAGATGGCGAAGATCTTCGAGATCATCCGGAAGGTGGCCCCCACGACGACGACGATCCTCATCACCGGCGAGACGGGGACCGGGAAGGAGCTCGTGGCCAACGCGATCCACGCCGGCAGCCCCCGGAAGCACAACCCCTTCATCAAGATCAACTGCTCGGCCATCGCCGAGAACCTCATCGAGAGCGAGCTGTTCGGCTACGAGAAGGGCGCCTTCACGGGGGCCGTTGCCAGCAAGCCCGGGCGCTTCGAGCTGGCGCACAAGGGGACGCTATTCCTCGACGAGATCGGCGACCTGCCCCGGGAGATGCAGGTCAAGCTCCTGCGGGTGATCCAGGATCAGGAGTTCGAGCGCGTCGGCGGCATCCAGACGATCAAGGTGGACGTGCGGCTCGTGGCCGCCACGAACCGCAACCTCCAGCAGGACGTCCGGGAGGGCCGCTTCCGGGAGGATCTGTTCTACCGGCTCAACGTCATGCCGATCCACGTCCCGCCCCTGCGGGAGCGCAAGGAGGACATCCCGGCCCTGCTCGACTACTTCATCGGGAAGTTCAACCGCAAGCTCGGCCGCCGCATCGCCGGGGCGGACCCCGAGGTCGTGGATCTCCTGATGGATCACGACTGGCCCGGCAACATCCGGGAGCTGGAGAACCTCGCCGAACGGCTCGTTCTCATGGCCCGGGGCGAGACGATCGTCATGGGCGACGTCCCCGCCGAGCTCATCGAGGCCGTCGAGGCCCGGACGCAGGCCGGAACGCCGGACGAGAAGCGGTCCATCAAGGAGCTCATCCGGGAGAAAACGGAGGACATCGAGAAGCAGATGATCATCCGGGTGCTCGAGGAGTGCGAGGGCAACATCTCGAAAGCGGCCCGGCAGCTGGGCCTCAGCCGCCGGGGCCTGCATCTGAAGCTGGCAAAATACAGTCTCCGCTGAGCGCGGAAGGAAGAGAGACCATGGTCAACCGGATCGAAATCGGTTTCAGGAAGAACATCCGCGACGCCCTGGGCGAAAAGGTCAGGCGTCGCATCGTCGAGAACCTCCGGCTCGACGTGGAGCAGGTCGGCACGATCGACGTCTTCACCATCGAGGGCGCCCTGACGAAAGCGGAGCTGCGGCAGGCCGCCGCGGGCCCCCTGTCGGACCCCGTGATCCAGCGCCACGCCGTCAACCGCGGCCTGGCCGAGAACTTCGACTGGCTCATCGAGGTGGGCTTCCGCCCCGGCGTGACGGACAATGTGGGCAAGACGGCCACCGAGGCCATCGAGCTGCTCATCGGCAGGCGCACGCCCCTGAAGGTCTACACGTCCCGGCAGTACGTGATCCGCGGCAGGATCAGCCGCGACGAGGCGGAGCGGATTGCCTCGGGCGTGCTCGCCAACGACCTCATCGAGCGCTACGAGATCGTCGACGGCAGGGGCTGGGATCCGAAGCAGGGCATGAAGCCCACCGTGCCCAAGGTGACAGGCTCGGACGACCCGCGCATCGCGGAGATCGACCTCAACGTCCCCGACGCGGAGCTGATGGCCATCAGCAGCCGGGGGACGCTCGCCCTGTCTCTCGAGGAGATGAAGGCCATCCAGGCCTACCTGAACGATCCGGCCGTCATCGAGGCCCGCCGGACCGTGGGGCTCGGCGCCAGGATCACCGACATGGAGCTCGAGGTGCTCGCCCAGACCTGGTCGGAGCACTGCAAGCACAAGATCTTCAACAGCTTCATCACCTACGAGGAGGAGGGCGGCCGGCGGCTCGAGATCGACTCGCTCTTTGCGACCTGCATCAAGCGCTCGACACAGGAGATCCGCGAGCGCCTCGGCGCGGCGGACTGGTGCCTCTCGGTCTTCGTGGACAACGCCGGCGTGATCAAGTTCAACGACGACTGGAATCTCGTCTTCAAGGTGGAGACCCACAACTCGCCCTCGGCCCTCGACCCCTACGGCGGGGCGCTCACGGGCATCGTGGGCGTCAACCGCGACCCCTTCGGCACCGGCAAGGGCGCGCGGCTCATCTTCAACACCGACGTCTTCTGTTTCGCCGACCCCTTCTACGACAAGCCGCTGCCGAAGCGGATCCTGCACCCGCGGCGCATCTTCGAGGGCGTGCGCGAGGGCGTCGAGCACGGCGGCAACAAGAGCGGCATCCCCACGGTGAACGGCTGCATCGTCTTCGACGACCGCTACCTCGGCAAGCCGCTGGTCTACTGCGGCACGGCGGGGATCATGCCCGCCGAGATCCTCGGCGAGCCGAGCCACGTGAAGTCGATCCGGCCCGGGGACCTCGTCGTCATGACCGGGGGCCGCATCGGCAAGGACGGGATCCACGGCGCGACGTTCTCCTCGGAGGAGCTCCACGAGGACTCGCCCGTCTCGGCCGTCCAGATCGGGGACCCCATCACGCAGAAGAAGATGACGGACTTCCTGCTCATGGCCAGGGACCGGGGCCTGTACCGGGCCATCACCGACAACGGCGCCGGCGGTCTCTCGTCCTCCGTGGGCGAGATGGCGTGCATGTCGGGCGGCGCGGAGCTGGACCTGATCCACGCGCCCCTGAAGTACGCGGGTCTCGCCCCCTGGGAGATCCTGCTCTCCGAGGCGCAGGAGCGCATGAGCCTGGCCGTCCCGCCGGAGAAGATCGACGAGTTCATGGCCCTGGCCCGCAAGATGGAGGTGGAGGCCACCGTCCTGGGCACCTTCACCGACACGGGCAAGTTCCGCGTCCGCTACGGGGGCAGGACGGCGGCCTGTCTCGACATGAAGTTCCTGCACGAGGGTGTGCCCCAGATGAAGCTCACGGCCAAGTGGGCGCCCCCGCGCCACCCCGAGCCCGATTTTCCCGAGCCCGCCGATTACGGCAGGGCCCTCAAAGCCATGCTTTCGCGCCTCAACATCTGCAGCAAGGAGTATGTCGTGCGCCAGTACGACCACGAGGTCCAGGGCGGCAGCGTCATCAAGCCGCTCGTGGGCATCGCCAACGACGGTCCCAGTGACGCCGCCGTCATCCGCCCGGTGCTGGAGTCCTTCGAGGGGGTCGTCGTGGCCAACGGCATCTGCCCGCGCTACAGCGACATCGACACCTGGCACATGGCGTCCTGCGCCATCGACGAGGCGGTGCGCAACGCCGTCGCCGTGGGCGCCTCGCTCGAGAGGCTCGCGGGCCTCGACAACTTCTGCTGGTGCGATCCCGTCCAGTCGGAGAAGACGCCCGACGGCCATTACAAGCTCGCCCAGCTCGTGCGGGCCAACCTCGCCCTCTACGAGCTCACCCGCCTCTACGGCGTGCCCTGCATCTCGGGCAAGGACAGCATGAAGAACGACTACCAGATCGGCGAGACGAAGATCTCCATCCCGCCCACACTGCTCTTCTCGGTCATCGGCCGCATCGAGGACGTGCGCAGGGCCGTGACGATGGACGCCAAACGCGCGGGGGATCTGGTCTACGTGCTCGGCGAGACGAAACGGGAGCTGGGCGGCTCCGAGTGGTACGCCCTGCACGGCTTCATCGGCAACGACGTGCCGAAGGTGGACGGCGAGCGCGCCCTGACGCTCTACCGGGCCCTTGCGAAGGTCATCCCCGAGGGGCTCGTGGCCTCCTGCCACGACTGCTCCGACGGGGGCCTCGGGGTGGCCCTGGCCGAGACGGCCTTCTCGGGGGGCCTCGGCATGGACGTCGACCTGGCGGCGGTCCCCGCGACCGGGATCTCCCGGGACGACGAGATGCTCTTCTCCGAGTCCCAGAGCCGGTTCGTCGTGACCGTGCGCCCGGAAAAGAAGGCGGCCTTCGAGGCGGTGATGGCGGGCAACACGCTGGCCTGCGTCGGCGCCGTGACGGGCGAGGGCCTCTTCCGCGTCAAGGGCCTCAAGGGCGGCGTGATCCTCGAGGAGACGATCGGGGATCTGAAGGAAGCGTGGCAGAGGACGCTTCGATTTTAGCGATTTCGATTGAAAGCGTTCCTCGCCCGATACGGCTTGTTCGACCGTACTGCATCCCGCTGCGCTGCAGACGCAAAAACTCGCCTTCGGGCTCAAACAGCTTGCGCTGCGGCCGCTCCGCTTCGATGAGTGCGGTGCCCGAAAAAGCCGTAACTCGGGCTACGGAACCTTCGAATCTCAACTGCAAATCAGGGAAGGAAGAGAATGCCGAGAATTGTAAAATCGATTGTCTTGACGGGCAACGGGACGAACTGCGAGCGGGAGATGGCCCACGCCTGCCGGCTGGCGGGGTCGGACGAGGTGGACATCGTCTACATCCACGAGATCCTCAACGGCGAGAAGCGCCTCGACGATTATCACTTCCTGAACCTGCCCGGCGGGTTCCTCGACGGCGACGACCTGGGCTCGGCCAAGGCGGCCGCCAACCGGATCGTCCACGCCAGGGTGAAGGGGAGCGGCGAGCCCCTGCGCGAGCAGTTCCTGCGATTCATCGGCGAGGGCAAGCTCATCCTCGGCGTCTGCAACGGCTTTCAGCTCATGGTGAAACTGGGCATCCTGCCCGCCTTCGACGGCGAGTGCTTCCGGCAGACGGTGACGCTCTCCTTCAACGACTCGGGGCGCTTCGAGGACCGCTGGGTCTGGCTTGCGGTCAACGCCGAGTCGCCCTGCGTCTTCACGCGCGGGCTGAAAAAGGTCTACCTCCCCGTGCGCCACGGCGAGGGGAAGTTCATGGCCAAGAGCGCCGCGATCCTCAGGCGACTGCACAGGCAGCAGCAAGTGGTCATGCGCTACTGCTCGCCCGACGGCGACGAGCCCACCATGGAATACCCCGCCAACCCCAACGGCGCCGTCGACGCCATCGCCGGGATCTGCAACGAGACGGGGCGGCTCTTCGGCCTGATGCCGCACCCCGAGGCCTACACCCACTTCACCAACCACCCCCGCTGGACCCGTGAGGATCTCCCCGAGGAGGGGATGGGCCTGGCATTTTTCAAGAACGCGGTAGAGTTCATCCGCAGCGACGAGTTCGAGCAGAAGCCGGTGAGGATCGCGGAAGCGGGATAATGGAGGTGACAGGTAACAGGTAACAGGTAACAGGTAAAGGGAACGAGTGGGGGGAGAAAGACGATGGCCGACACGTTCAAGGCGCTGGTGCTGAGGCAGGATGGCGAAACGGTCCGGCATGCCGTCGAGCAGCTCACGGCGGACGATCTGCCCGAGGGCGACGTGCTCGTGGCCGTCGAGTATTCGTCTTTGAATTACAAGGACGCCATGGCCGTCACCGGAACGGGCAAGATCGTCCGCGAGTACCCCATGGTGCCGGGCATCGATTTGGCGGGCACCGTCCTGGAGTCGAAGTCGCCCTTCTACAAGGAGGGCGACCGGGTCGTCCTGACGGGCTGGAGCGTGGGGGAGCGCCACTGGGGCGGCTACACCCAGAGGGCCCGCGTGAAGTCCAACTGGCTCGTCCCGCTGCCCGAAGGCTTGAGCACGCATGGGGCCATGGCCATCGGGACGGCCGGCTTCACGGCCATGCTCTGCGTCATGACGCTCGAGGAGGCGGGGGTCAAGCCCGGCGGGGGAACGGTCCTCGTGACGGGGGCGGCGGGCGGTGTGGGGAGCGTGGCCGTGGCGGTCCTGGCCAACCTGGGATACCGGGTCGCCGTGCTGACGGCCCCCGGCCAGGAGGACACGCACGAGTATTTGCAGGATCTCGGCGCCACGGACTTCGTCGCAGGGCCGGAGTGGGCGGAAACGCCCCGGCCGCTGGAGGCCCAGCGATGGGCCGGCGCGATCGACACGGTGGGGGGCAGGGTCCTCGCCCGGGTGCTGGCCGAGATGAACTACGGGGGCTGCGTGGCGAGCTGCGGCCTCGCAGGAAGCTCCGATCTGCCGACGACGGTCATGCCTTTCATCCTGAGAGCCGTGAGCCTTCGCGGCGTCGACTCCGTCATGTGCCCGATCCCGCGCCGCAAGGCGGCCTGGTCGCGGCTGGTCAGGGACCTTCCGGCCGCCGCGCTCGAAAAGATCACGCCGGGGATCATCCCGCTCGGTGACGTTCCGAAGTACGCGGTCGATCTGCTGGCCGGCAAAATCCGCGGGCGTCTCGTCGTCGGCCTGAGGGCCTGAAAGACGGGGGGCGGGGTGTAGGGATCGGGCAGGTGACTGCCCGATCCCGGAGCGTCATGGATCCGATCCGGGTTTCTACCGGCACCGGAACTGCGTCGTGAAGTGGTCGGGGTAGAGCAGGTCCGATTCCACAACGGGCTTTTTCTTTCCGCACAGCCGGGCCATCAGGCCCTTCGCAGCGAGGCGGACCTTCTTGTCGTCCTGCACGAGGGGCTTCATGCCCGACGCCCTGCCCTTGGCGGTGATGCCCGTCAAGTGGTAGCGGTCGATGCCCTCCACGTCCTTGAGAGAGACGTGCTCGATCCGGGCCGCCGCGAAGGTGCCCCCGACCTCCTCGGTCACGATCTCGAGCTTCGGCAGGGCGGCGTAGCCGTCGTAGGTCATGGTCTTCTGCAGGTCCTGCCCGGAGGCGGGCGTCAGGGCCGCGAATGTGCAGAGGGCCAGCCCAGCCGCGCAGAGCGACAACCCGGTTCGAATCTTCATCACCGTTCCCTCCTGTCTTTTTTCGCCCCCGTCCCCGCTCGCGGGAGGATCCCCGTGCCCCGGGGCGGACGGCGGTTCAGGGCAGCTCGTTGACGAATCGCTTCACCTGGACGGCCCACCCGCTTGTCACGATCCGCAAAAGCGTCCCCCCGCCATCCGGGCGTAAAGTCGCCGACACGTGCCCCCCGCCGCCCGTGAAGGTTAGGCGGTCGGTCGGTTCCTCCTCGAGGTTCAGCCCGAGGCCCCCGGCCCCGAAGCAGGCTCTCATCCGTGCGTCGAGCTCTTCCGCGGACAGTGCCGTCCGCACCTCCAGGGTCAGCACCTGGATCTTGCCGACCATCTCGCTGAATGCACAGGGGGGCGCCTTCATGGCATCTCCGGGCGGCTTTTCTCATATTTTATACGCAGCGGGCCCGGGGGGCCACAGGGAATTTGCGGCATCCCGCAAAAGGTCCTGACAAAAAACGTCCGGAGTCAAAACAGCCCCAAACGGCCGGTCGTCCCGGATGACGGGACGCCGCACCAGGGGAGGAACCATGCGACACGGGAATCCGGCTGTGCTGATCGTTCTGTCGATTGCCCTGCTGACAGGCTGTGCTTCCATGCACGCGGCGGACGTGCAGAAGGCCCGCGAGGGCGACAAGCTCACCGTCGGGACGGTGCAGCGCGAGATCCGCGTGGGGATGTCGGGCGCCCAGGTGGTGGAGGCCCTCGGCTCCCCGAACGTCTTCACGACGGACGAGAAGGGCAGGGAGGTCTGGGTCTGCGACCGGATCTCGACGGAGAACGTCTACTCGTCGAGTTCGGCCCTGATCCTCGGCATCCTCACGGGCGGCTCCGGCGGGGGAGGCGGCCTGGCCGGGCAGAGTTCGGGCGCCAGCTCCTCGACGCAGAAGTCTCTCACGGTGATCGTCAAGTTCGACGAGCAGAAGAAGGTGCGCGACTTCGCCTACCGGTCTTCTACGTTCTGATTCCCATGAGGCTGCCTTTTCGCTTCGGGTGCGCTGCTCTGGCGGCACTGCTGCTGATGACGGGGTGTTACGCCGTCACGCTCGACAGGGACTTGAACCTGACGCCGGAAATGTTCGCCCGGAGGCAGATGCAGACGAGGCGCCTCGACACGGCGGACAAGGAGAAGACGATGCGGGCCATCATCGCCACCCTGCAGGATCTCGGCTTCATGCTCGACCGGGCCGACTCCACCCTCGGCGTCGTCACAGCCAGCAAGGCGCGGGCCGATTCCATGCAGATGCAGGTCTATGCCAGCCTGAGAATCACCGTGACGGTGCGGCCCCGGGGCGAGAGGCAACTCCTCGTGCGGGCCAGCGCGGAATACCAGCGGAGCCCCGTCACGGAGGCCAAGCCCTATCAGAACTTCTTCAACTCGCTGGAGAAGGCGATGTCCCTGGAAGCACACCAGGTCGATTCACCAAGGCTTACCGGGCAACAGGCTGATGGCTCTGCGTTCGCCTGTGAACAGGAAGCTTGCGAAGAGCGGAAGAGCAGAAGTGAGGAAGAGCGGACAAGAAGTTCTACCTTCCATTCCGCTCTTCACAACTTCCCAGCTTCCTGACTTCCGTCTTTTCCAGGCCCGTGACCAAAAAACGCAGAAGAGGGCAGAGCCGAATTCCGGCCCTGCCCTCTTTCTTATGCCTTGTCTTCCCTGGACCCTGTACCTTGGCGTCTGAACCTCGTCGTTTCTGCCCTGTCCCCTATCCCCTGTCGTTCGTACCCTGGACCCTGTCCTCTACTACGCCCCCTTTTTCTTTTTCCCGTTTTTGCCCTTCTGCAGCTTGGCCTTGAGCGAGGCGCCGATGAAGGCCGCAAAGAGCGGGTGCGGCCTGCGGGGCTTGGACTTGAACTCGGGGTGAAACTGGCAGCCCAAAAACCACGGGTGATCG
>Ga0116141_10004469_pt1 | contig 11776 bp, 9 predicted proteins | sample AD_UKC097_MetaG_FD_89744 | JGI IMG/M metagenome (GOLD analysis project Ga0116141, IMG submission 89744) | Active sludge microbial communities of municipal wastewater-treating anaerobic digesters from USA - AD_UKC097_MetaG | ecosystem: Engineered > Bioreactor > Anaerobic > Digestate | place: USA... | reverse complement strand
TCCGCCGAGCTTGAATTGGGGCGCGCCTTTTTGTCCGTGCCAGAGGTTATGCGACGTGGACAAATAAGGCCACGGGCCGGTGTCATCGATGCGGATGCCCGCTTTGAATTCCGAAAAGATGTTGCCGTGCATCTCGATGGAGCCTTCCCGATCAGCGACGAACAGGCCTGCCACCCCGGGACCGACGAAGGTATTGTAATAAATGCGGTCGGTGGACGAGGGTTCACTGGCAGCTTGTCCGTAAGCGACTTGCAGTGCGCAACGGCATCCCTGGCTCAACCCGGCTTTCCATACGATATTGTTGAAGATTCTGTTGTTGCCGCCGACGCGGGACAGTCCAATGCCACCGCCCGCGATGTCGTGAATGAAGTTTTCGAAAACATACGCGAATTCTTGCGATTGGTACTGCAAAAAAATGCCGTAACCATTGGGTAGGTCGCTGATATCGTTGTTTCGGATGGTCGCGTGTTGCCCAAGCATCAGGATGCCATGGTCGAGATCGGCCCGTGTTCCACCGTTGTGAATACGGTTGGCGGCAACCATCGTGGCGTCCGTTTCCCCCACCAAGATTCCGGTTTCTCCAAAGGAGTGTACATCGAGACCCACGACCCATGTATTCGAAGCCCACACCGAAACCCCGCTGGAAGTGTTGTTCGTGCCATTGATCTCGATACGGGCGAAACGCAAATACTCGCCTTCGACGAGCAGCACGGGGCTGGTGGATGATAGGGAATGAGAGGCTCGGATGACGGGTACGTCCGCGCCATAGCCTCGCCAAGTGATCGGTTTTTCGGCGGTTCCTCCACTGTTGTTGCGAAAATACATGGCTGGCAACGGAATCGAGGTATCCAGATCGGGTTCGTCGTAGGCCCCGGCCTGGATCAACACCGTGTCGCCCGGTTGCACGACGGACATGGCTTTGTGAAGTGTTTGAAAGGGGTGCTCCGTATCGCCCGAATTGCTATCGCTTCCGGCGGAAGACACCACGAATATGGCTCCGGAATGAATCTTGAGCGATTCGGGTGATTCGGCCTGTTCGGATCCCGCTGTCACTTTGACGATGCCGGTTTGGGCGCCGGCGGGTATTTTCGCAATGATGAGGCTGTCGGACCAAAGCGGCATGTCGATCGACGTAGCACCACCAAACGAGATCTGACCTTTGGTGTCTCCGAAGCCCTTTCCGTATACACCCACGTAAGAGCCATAACTCGCTGAATCCACATCGACGAAGCTCACATGCATGGGGGCTGCCTTTGCCTCGGGCGCCACACATAGAATCCAGGCCAGTGAGCTACAAGCAATGCCTAGCTTCGCAACGAATGATCGGGGCATGTTCTCGACTTCTTTCTCCAATCGTCGCAACTGTCAATGAATCATAGGCTAGCACGTTCGCCCCCGCACTCACCAGGGCTAGCGAATCGCTTCGAGAAAGCCCGTAGGACTCACGATCCGTCGTCTCGTCGATCCGCGGTTTTTCTCATGATTCTCCGGAAGTTGGAACGATCCAATCCGCTCTGACGCGCGGCTTCCGAAATATTTCCGCCCGCCCGTCGCATCATTTGCTGCACATATTGTCGGTCAAACGACGTGCGAGCTTGTTCTTTGGCTTCCGAATAGGGAAGGTCCCATACACCAGGATCGAACGAAAACTCCTGCGATTTCGCGTCGAATTCAAGGTCGACGGGTGAGATGGCTCGCTCGATGGCGCGTGCGATATCCGACGGCAAGATGACGTTTCCCCGGGAAAAAGCCGCGGCTCTTGCCATCACCGCTTCCAATTCGCGAACATTGTCCGGCCAGCGATGCTGAGCTAGAATTCGCAGCGCGTCGGGGCTAATCCGGTCGAAAGCGCGTCCCATCCGGTCGGCATGGCGCTTGACGAAATGATACGCCAACAAGGGGATGTCGTCGGGTCGTTGGCGCAGCGGGGGAATCCGAATCGTCAGTGTTTTCAAGGGGATGAGTAGATCCTGACGAAAGGTCCCCGCGCGAACGAGGGGTCTGAGGTCTTGGGTGGTGGTGGCCATCACACGCACGTTGGCGTGTTGGGGTTGCGCCTGATCCGCGGCGATTTCACCGTATTGCAGCAGGCGAACGAGCTGGGCCTGGGATTCGAGGGTAAGCGATTCGATATTTGCCAACAACAGCGTGCCTTCATGGGCCGCTACGGCGAGCGGTGGGCGAAGGGCGGAATCCAAAGGACCAAAAAGCTCGCGTGTCAGGCTTTCGGGAGCCATGGCAGTGCATTCCACGACAACGAGCGGGCCAGAAGCGCCGTGCCCTTGGTGGTGAATGGCGCGAGCCAACGTTTCCTTTCCTGTCCCCTTTTCCCCCACGAGCAACACGGGGATGGCGCAAGTCGCTGCCGCGTGCGCCAATTCGAATACCGGATCCATCGCACGGGAAGAACCTACGATTTGCACCGGGGCAGCTCGATCCGGTTGGCGCTCGCGCGCCGCGATTCGCTCCGTGAGTTGCTTGTATTGCTGAGCGCGATGCACGACCTGCGCCATGGATTCCGGTGGGCAAGCGCTTCGGGGAAGGGTAAGAAACAGTCGCTGCGGCCAGGGAGTATCCGGATTCGGATACAAGTCCGTGAGAAGCACGAGCGTCAGGGCAGGGTGGCTTTCCAACAAAAGGGTTGGCAGGTCAGGGTCGAAACCCGCCGCATCGAAAAGCAATACATCCACCGATGTGCTGGAAAGCAAAGACCTGGCAGTCGCTTCGTCTTCGGCCGAGAGCATCTCATGCTCGCTCATGAGGGTGCGTGCGAGATCGCGTCGCAACGACGCTTCTTTCGAAACGATAAGCACACGGCAAAGACGATGGGGAGCAGGGGAAGAAACAGGCACGGTAATCACGGTGATGCGTTGTTATGGCCGAGGATTCAAGGGGTGAAACGGTTTCGTCAAGCCAAGGGCATGGGGCGGGTATCGCTGCGAGCTGCCGAAAGCCGGGTCATTGGATGGAGGAGTCGGAATGTTTCGCGAAAGTCAGGGGCAGATTGGTGAAAATATGTGTAAATACAAATAGATAACGTATGCGGATACGGATGGCCTCTTCTCTGGGATCATGGCAGGAGCAGGTCATGAGCCCGTTCGATCTGGTCCTGAACTTGCTCGGGGCCCGAGAATTCATAGATGATTTCGTCTTTTCGAAGATAGGAGGCGGGGTGCTTTTTGTTGGCGAGGATACGGTACATTTTGTCGGCTTCCTCGCTGTTCATGGGGACGATGGTGTGGAGTCGGACGAGGTGGTGGTCGACCTCGTACAGGGTGATTCGCAGGGCTTTGACGCGACCTTTTAGTCGTCCTTCGATTTCGAGAAACTCGCGTTGGTTGTGGGAATAGGTCTGGTCGTCTTTGACGGCCCACGACGCGGGCATGGCGGGGGCAGGGGGGGGCGGGTCGGCTTCGGACGACCGGCATGAGGCGAAGGTCAGGCCAAGGAGCAAGAGCACGGCAGAGCGTGGAGGAACAGGCATGGCGGGGGATGGTAGCACGCGGATGGGCGGTGCTGGATTGACGAAGGGAGCCACGAGCGTGGTTTTGTGCCCGATCGTGCTGGCGGTGGCCGATGCCGTCGAGGATCGACTCGATTTTCGAGAGGTGTTCGAATTGTTTATCGGTTTATCATTCTTTCAAGCTTTTAGACCATTGCCTTCAAAAAATTAATTATGTACGTTCGGGAGCGACGGGTGCATGATCGTCGTTGCCGAACAGGAAGCTCAACTTCGACACGAAATCCGGCTCGCCCACGTAGCGAGCCTTTGGAAACTGCGCGTGCCATGAGCCCTCGATCATTTCATCGCTGAGACGGATGACAGCTAGCCACGGACAGTAAGGAGCCATCTATGGAAAAGTAATGATATGCAGTGGTACCCGTCGAAAGTGGATTGGTGGATCATGCTGGTTCTCATCATCGCACCTATCAGTACCGTCGCGACGCTAGGCTGGGCGTTGTCCACACACTCCGCGGTCTTCATCACGGTAAGCGCCATCTCCACAGTCTTCGTCGCGGCGATCTACATCGGGCTGGTCCTGCCCATTCGGTACGGCCTCGATGCCACACGGCTCGTCGTGCGTTTCGGCCTCGTCCGACAACAGATCGAGTTGAATGATATTTCTTCGGTTCAACCCACAAATAACCCGCTAAGTTCCCCCGCTTTATCCCTCGACCGATTGCAAATTACCTACGGAAAAGGTGGCACGAAGACCGTGATGATTTCCCCTCGGGATCGTGCTCAATTCCTCGATATCCTCGCAGAGCGTGCGAACCTGCGTCGTCATGGGGACATGCTCTCGAGAGAGTAGCTGTCGTTGTTGCCCCGCCCACGATGCTGGTCGGTGGATTCCTGTTGCCTTCCCGCGTCATCTGACCGTAAAATGCCGTGTTATCGGCCAGGTGGCCGATTGAACCGTTAGGGGAGAAGTCGATGTGACTATCAAGGTTGCGAATCCTGATGTTGTGGGTTGGGCTGGGTACCGTGCTCGCTGGCTGTTGTAAGAAGGGCGATGCGGAGGAGTCCAGCAGCACAGACACGACGGAGGCTGCCAATGCCACGGCTAGCGCCACCGCGGTCAACATCCCTTTCGACGTTCTAAGCGGGTATTCAGATCTCAAGATCCCGAAAGGTGGGAAAACGAAGCTTGGCAAAAAGCTGGGGGAACTCAACATCGAATACCCAAGGAACATCCGCGTCGACGGCCAGGCCTTGGTCAAGGCGAGTGGCTTCACCATCACGGAGCTGTTCAACAAAAGCCTTGTATACCGCGCGAAGCTGGAAAAGAACGGCAAGGCCTACAAGTACTCCGCCGCCGACATCTTCGAGAAGGGCTCGATCACCATCACGCCCATGGATATTTAATCTCATGGTGATTCCCTTCACCACCATGGAATCTCTCCGCATTTTTCGCAACGATCGCTCACCCATGGGGTTACGGCTCTCACAGCGCCGTTCATGACGCGATCATCCTGGTGCGCCTCCACCCCGAGGCGTGCCCAACCCTCAGAAATCACGACGTTCCGAGCCTGGCACACTCTTCACCAACGTTTTGGGGGGTGTCGCTCGTATTCCCTTCGAATTCAGGGAAAAATGAGGGGATCTGTCCGCCTTAGCGCCCTACGTGCTTCAAAGTCCAAATACGCGCAGGGTTCCAGCCCAGTCGCTTGCGGCCAAGAACTTTCCATCGGCGGTAAACACGATGGAGTTGATCTCTGCGCTATGCGCTTTGATGACCAGCAGACAGCTTCCGCTTTCTACATCCCAGAGGCGAATGGTCTTATCCCAAGAGCCAGAGGCCAAAAGGTTTCCATCAGGAGAGAATGCCAAAAGACAAGGACGCGTATGCCCTTGAAAAATGTGTGCGATTTCGCCAGTCGCCGCGTGCCACAAGCCGAGTTGGTCTGAAAATAGTCCAGCGGCCACATATTTGCCGTTGGGACTGAAGCACACCCTGGTTTGAGCCGCGCTGCGCGCCCTCGGGTCATCACTCTGCATGAGTTTGCAGAGCCATTGGCCCGTGAGAACATGGAATAGGTCGATTCGACCACTTTTGCATTGCGTGGCTAGCTGCTTTTGTTCCGAGCTGAGGGCTATGGCGACCAGGTCTATGGCGGGTGTTTGAAATACCAGGCGTTCCTGTCCGTCTTTGAGGTCCAGCACGCGGATATGATCGCATCGTGTGGTGTCAAGCAGGTGATCTATCCCCGTTCCCGCCGCGATGCGCACCTCTATCGACAACGTGGGATCCACAATATGTCCTGGCCCATCTGTTTCGGCAGAGGAATGTGCGCTTTCAGGTTTCGTTTCCACCATGGCAAGCGGGCCATCGAGCGGGCCCATTTCGCGTTGAGTATCATCTAGCGCAATCAATAAATTCTCGTCGCCTAAGGTAGAAATGATCTTGCACTTGGGGTTTGGGCCAAAGTGGGTGCTTTTGATAAGTTGACCGCTTTTTATGTCCCATTGCCATACGTTATCTCCATATTGACGAGAAAATAGAGTCCGAGAGTCAGGGCTGAAGGCCAGGAGTTCGACCAGGCCGCGCGCGGAGCTATCGAAAATCTGCAAAGGTCTGGCGGAATCTAAGGCCCAAAGTCTGATCAAACTGCGGCCAAAAGGTGTTAGCGAGTCTTCGGCGGCAAGTTGGCTCGCATCGGGACTGAAGGCCAAGCGGCTCACCGTAAGCTGAGTGTCGATGGTATGCCGTATACAATCGTGGTGGATATCCCAGACGATGATGCTTTGACGCGTCCCGATGCCCAGCCAGCGACCATCGGCGCTGAAGGATAGGGTACCGATGCGGCAACTCTGAGATGGAGATTTTCGAGGAATGGGAATGCGACTTTCGATTTGGTTCGTGTGGGCTGCCACGAGAAAGACGGTATCGCTGGTGGCTATGGCGAAGCGGTCTGCCTGGGGGCTGATGGCTACGATTCTTCTAGAAGGCAGTGCCGATAAATCGACAAAGTGCCTGCCGATATAATCATAGACTTCGCTGCCTCCCGTGCCCTGAAATGCGATATGGTGACCATTTCGACAGGTGTCTATGTGATGGGTACCGATGGAAGCCGGCAGCGCGGTTTGGCATTCGAGCCAGGCATTCTGCCAGCGCCAGGCGCAAGCGGTTTCTGGCAACCCGGCAGCCGAATCGGGATGCGCGACGGTCCATAGCAGGTGGCTATCCGGTGCGAAACGGATGGCCTTGACGGGGCGCTCGATTTGCATGGTCTGTAGGAGCTTGAAGCTTAGGGCGTCGTAAACATGCACGCCCATCGTTTGCCCCATCGCCAGCCATCTTCCGTCTGCTGATAAAGCGGAGCATTGAGGCAGCCCCGGCCTTCCCCAGCAGCGCAATTGACGAAGCCTGCTAGCCTGATCGGCTTTGATCGGCTGCCTCGAGCCAGGGAAAGGTGATTCGGCATTGGCCAACAGATTGAAAATATTTGCGTCGGATGACCCCATCTCGACCGGATGACCCTCTTGGCGTAGATTTCGTGCCCTTTTGATTCGTGGACCGGCAGTCCAGCGCAAGAATGATTTGCAAAAGCCGAAAAGCCATGGCCCAGCGTGTGCGTCGTATCTTTTACAATGGAGATAAGAAAACACACGCCGGGCACCCGTACGGTGCAACGAGATCTCGTCGGGAGCAAGAGGGGAAATGGCAATCCATCCGCGTTGGAAGACAACCGACTGGCACGCCGATGGCCGTGCTTGCCGGCAGGTTGCCGAGATCGATTTCCGTCGTGGCAGGACGTTCTGGTTGCGTCGCACGTGATCGCTTTTGCCTGGGTGTCTCGAGCGCACGGGTCGGAGTCTTTGGATTCGAAGGCAGCCACGCCCGGCGCTGGAGTTGCTGCAAGTCGCAGGAGGGCGGCACCCGTCGAAGGGGTGGTGGGATGGGCGAAAGGAGCCACGAGCGTGTTGTTGGTTGCATCGGGGAAGAAAAGTTGTTGGACTGGGAGACGATGGGTATGGGTTCACCACTCCGATTGATTCTGGCGATGGCCCTGGGCGCCGCTGTATCCGTGACCATTCCAACGCGATTGGGGGCGCAGCCGACGCCGGGGGCAGCGGCGGCATCGAGTTCGATGGCGTCGAATTCGGGTGCGCTCGCGGCTCCGGCGTTGTCCAGGGCGGTGGGTGAGGCGGTGCGGAGCGTGGCTTCGGAAGGGGGGGGCTATCGGGTGGTGGGCGCGCCTTTGGAGACGGACACTCCGGCGCCGCAAGCGTCGGCATTGGTGCAGCGAGTGGTTTCGCTCGTGGCCGGGGCCCTGGGCCCGACCTCAAGGGGCTGTGAGTCGGAATTGTCTTTAGAAAACGCAATGTTACGCACAAATGGCTTTCCGGCCCTCGTGTATGTACGCACCCAAATCGCCTCGGGAGAGGTGCGTGTGACGGTGGATCGCTATCCGATGGCGAGAAATATTTGGGATAAGGCGCGAGGCGGTGTCCCGGGGCCGTCGGCCCATGGGTTTGGGCGAGCCCGGTTGGATGCGGAGGTACGATCGTTCCTTGCTCCGATTCCGCTGGTGGCTCAAACGCCTCGAAAAGTACCGATGCCAGCGGCGGAAGTGGTGGCGTTGGCTTGTGGAGATTGGGGCGAAGATGGGGCTATCGCGCTATATATGATGACGCGTCGGACGATTCTTCAAGGACGGATTCGACAGGGGCGCATCGTGACGTTGAAAGAAAAAGCATGGAACGATCTTTCCTCCATCGCGCCTTCCCCGTGGCGGGAGCCGTTGGCAACGATGGTTGTGGGCGTGGGCGGTCTCGACGTCGGGCTGACCGACAGAGCGATGTCGGTGCGTCTCGATCCCAACTTTTCCGTGGTGGGCAGCTATGAGGGGATGCCCCTTTCGGGGCCGTCGGGGGTGGCCTGCGCGCAGCGAAGGGTGGGTTCTTTGGCCGCGGAGCTTTCCCCTTGCATGACCGGGGAATCGTCGGCTCCGGCGGCGCCCTTTGCCTTCGACGCGTATGCTTTCGAGCGTATCGTGGATGCGAAAGGTGCGACCACGGACGTGTGGGCGGTACGCAATCCCACCGATGGGAGCGTGGTGCTTCGCGACGATCGGGCAAGGGAGCATCGTTTGCTGCATGTGGGCGCGCAACTCGCGATAGCGGATGTGGATCTGGATGGGGAGCCGGAGTTATTGGCAAGCAAAAACGTTCTGAATCCGCAACTCGATGCGTTGGTGTTGCGGACGTGGCGAGCGAATGGAAGGGTCGAAAAGCGGCTAGAAGTACCAATTGTTGATGGAATTCAAGCGCTTACGGTCTGTCCGCCCGACGGCCCGCATCGTCGGAACATGCTGGTGGCCACGCACAAGGAGTTGTGGGTGTTGTGAATCGCTTTTCGACGAGTCGGCGAGGCCTGTTGGGGGCGATGGCGGGTGCCTTCGTGGGGATGCTGGCTGGGCCTGCGCGCTCGATGGGCCGCATTCCGGTGGGGGGAGAACTGTCGTTTTCGCTGCCTCACGACACCACCGTGTTGGATCCTTATGATTTATTTGATCCATTGGTAGCGTTGATCGGCTCGGCGGTCTTCGAGCCGGTCTATCGTCAGGACCTTTCCGGTAACATCTATGCTTCTTTGGCGGAGGGGATGCCGGAGCGGGAGGGGGAAAATACCCGCGTGCGGTTGCGAAAAGGGCTTGTTTCCGCGCGAGGATCGTCGTTGACGGCGAGGGACTTGCTCGCTTCGGTGGAGCGAGCGCGACGCAGCGCGGCAGGGGCGATATTGCAAGAGATTCCCGAAGGAAAGGTGGATCGGTCGGACCTGGGCGTGGCGATTTTTCGTCAGGTGGAACCGATGGCCTTGGCTCAGGCGTTGTCGTCGCCCCTGGTCGTGTTGACGTCCCTGGGGTCGACGCCTTCGCGGCCGGACGGCACGGGAGCTTTTCTGGCGGTGCCGGGGCGCGGAGGAATCACGCTGGAACGCAATCCTCATGCGGCTCGCGGGCCATCGTTTTTGCGTCGTATCCGCATCACCCCGGCGCCCGATCTGAAGACGTCCCTGCGTTCTTTCGAGGCGCAACAAGCGGATATTGGCTGGCTTGGGGCCGGCTTGCACCAGCCCCGTCACGACGCGATCGCCTTCGATGCGGGGGCGGTGGGTTGGATCGTACTGCGCACGGGACGAGAAGCAGGCGACTGGGATGCGCCTGGGGTGGCGCAGCGGCTGGTCGATTCCATTCAGCCGGCGCGTCTCGCCCATCTCGGACTCGGCCCGTTTTCGTCGTCGGCAGTGACGGAAACCTGGGGTGGGCCCGCTTGTAAGCTTCTGGCTCCGGCCTCCTGCGCGCATCTGGTCGAGGTAGGGGCCACCCTGGCCTCGATTCTGTCGCGCTCCGGCCACGAAGTGGAGCTTTCCGTAATGGGATCGCAGGAATTCAAAAATCGTAGGCAATCTCGCGCGTTTGCCCTGATGGTGGATGTGGTTCGCCCCGTGGGCCCGGTGGGGGTGGCGAGTTTGGTGGCCCTCGTTGCGGCCGACGATCCCGCGCGAGCCAGTTCCATCGTCAAGCATCCTCCCCGTCTTTCCTCGTTTGATCCCAGGGTATTGGCGCGAACGTTGCGGCTCGGCGTGGTGGGAGGGCTTCGGGTGGCAGGGGCAACCGCACCCTCGGTGGTGATGGTATTGTCGAAGGAGGGGGCGGGGTGGGATTTGGGGTCGGTGTATCGGAAGCGGTAGGGGGGAAAACTAATTGCAAGGCACCGTTGACACGGTGCGTCACCAGTTCTAGCGTGGCATAAACTGAATCGCCATTCAGCGCCCGAAAGATGGGTATCCCAAGGAGGGTTCATGGCAAGCAAGGCAAAAAGCAACGGGGCAGACCGTGTGGCTATCGTATCCGGTCTTCGAACGCCGTTCTTGAAACAAGGATCTGGTTTCAAGTCGATGACGACGTTGGAGTTATCGGCCACGGTGGTCAACGAGTTGATTCACCGGACGGGGGTGGATCCGAAAGAGATAACGGGCTGCGTATTTGGGCAGGTGATGCCCTCGCTGGACTACATCAACTTGGCGCGGGAGGTGGTTATCCGCACGGTGCTCGACGAGAGCGTGACGGTGGCTCACAGTGTGACGCAAGCTTGTGTGACGAGCGTTCAGGCGTTGACGACGGCGATCCAGGCGATTGCGTATGGGGAGCATGATGCGATGATCACGGGTGGGGCGGATAGCATGGATGATTTGCCGCTGGGGGTGAGTCGCAAGCTGACGGTTGCGTTAATGGGGATGCAGAAGGCGAAGACGGCGATGGATCGGGTTCGTCTGCTTTCCACGGTATCGCCGGGGGATTTGGTCCCGCCGACGCCTGGGTATTCGATGGAGCCGAGCACGGGGCTGACGATGGGCCAGCATTGCGAGATGATGGTGAAAGACTGGGGAATTTCGCGTGCTTGGCAGGATGAGATCGCGCATCAATCCCATAGCAAAGCGGCCAAGGCGTGGGCGGAAGGGTTTTATGACGACCTGGTGATGCCGGTGGTGGCGCCTCCCTATAAAGAGGCGTTCCGGCAGGACAATATCGTTCGCAACGATTCGAAGCTGGAGGATTACGCCAAGCTTCGTCCCGTGTTTGATAAGAAGCACGGTACGATCACGGCGGCCAATGCCTCGCCATTGACCGATGGTGCAGCGGCGATCTTGGTGATGCGTGAGTCCAAGGCGCGTGCGTTGGGGCTCGAGCCGATGGGGTACTTGCGTTCCTGGGCTTATACGGCGGTCGATCCGATGTGGCAATTGCTCATCGCGCCGGCATTTGGCATTCCCAAAGCGTTGGCGAAGGCGGGATTGACTCTCAAGGATATCGACTTGGTCGAGATGCACGAGGCTTTCGCCGCGCAGGTGGCTTGCACGCTCGAAGCGCTTCGCTCCCGCAAGTTCTGCGAGGAGCACCTGGGGTTGAGCGAGCCCCTGGGCGAACTCGATCCGGAGCGTTTCAACGTCAATGGTGGTTCCGTGGCGATTGGTCACCCCTTTGGCGCGACGGGAGCGCGCATGGTGATGCAGGGGCTCAAGGAACTCAAGCGTAGGCAGAAGCAGTTTGCGCTGATGACCATTTGCGCGGGTGGTGCGATGGGCGTAGCCGCGGTGTTGGAGGTGGCGTGATGAGTGACAACAGCAACAAGAACCTTTCTTTCGAGCTTCGATCGGACGGTGTGGCCGTGGTCACCTTCGATGTCCCCGGAGAGGCGGTCAACACCTTGCAGGCATCTTTTGCCGATGAATTCGAGGCGTTGATTGCCAAGCTCGATGCGGACCCT
>Ga0116141_10004466_pt1 | contig 11782 bp, 8 predicted proteins | sample AD_UKC097_MetaG_FD_89744 | JGI IMG/M metagenome (GOLD analysis project Ga0116141, IMG submission 89744) | Active sludge microbial communities of municipal wastewater-treating anaerobic digesters from USA - AD_UKC097_MetaG | ecosystem: Engineered > Bioreactor > Anaerobic > Digestate | place: USA... | reverse complement strand
GTTTTTTGTAGTAGTCATTAACAATTTTTAACAAGGGGTTTGTATCATTAGGACCAGACGGCAAAATTTTCTTTAACCCACTATTATATTTATCCATAACTAAAACAGTTAATTCCGAATCCACTACCCATTCATTTCTGGAGAGAGCAACTTCCATAAGTATAGGTATTTTAGGTTCCCTCTTGCTTTCTTTGGTTTGATAACCACCTTGAAAAGGATTTTTACGAATACCAGCAGCTTCAGGTGGAGTTGTAATTTCCACTAAAAATATTCTTATCCACTCGTTCTTCCAAGGAATGTCTTCAAATTTAACAAATTTGAAGGGATCGGAAGGAATATCAGAAGTATTCCTTTCTCTATTCCAATATTCCAGTAATATTGCTTGAGTTTTTCTATCAGCTTTATCTGTATCTCTATCTTGGAGAATTTTATTTTTATCGGAACATATATTAGAGAGAACAGCTGTTCTAATAGCTCCTTTAATAGAACTTCCTGGAATGTAGGGTTGCATATTTAAAGTGGAACGAATAAATGCCTGAACAAATCCCTGACTTTGAATATTATCCATCCTTTTCATATAGGTTTCATATACATCATTTTTAACTGGATAAGAAAAGAAATATGTTTCTGTAGCGTCAGGATCAAAAGCGTCAGAAAAGAATTTATGTATTTGCTTTATATTAGAGCCATCAAGCTGTCTTTCCAAGGCCTTTTTATCTTTAGCTAAAAGAAAACGAATATATTCTATTTGGTTTATGAAGTAAGCCACTTTATCTTTGATGATTAGAGTCAAGGGATCATACTCCATTCCATTTCCAATATGAAAAGGAGTTATAGGGCTGATACGAAAGGGATATTTTATGGGTTTCATTTTTAGCTCCCTTTAATCATAATCGGTATACTGTAAGAATACAGATTTTGAACGATATTTTCTGTAGGATGAATATTACCAAGTAAGGAACCTATGGGTTTCTTACCTTTATCTTCCTCAAAAAATACAGCTCCTGGTTCAATGACATAGATCGGATATTTGAAAGGTGTCTTCTGGGTAGCAAAATCACCTCCTACTTTACCAAATTTAGTTTTAGAATTATAGGATGCAATAGTGCTATCTGTTGAACTGGGAACCATATTGGAAAGATTAAGATAAGCATTATGTTTAGGACAATCTTCCCATTGGAATTCTTCTACCAAAATTTCAAATTTACCTTTGCCAGTGTTTTTATCCTTACCGAAACCATTCTGCTCAATAAAATGGAATATCTCCTTTATTTCAGATTCCTTAAAATAATCAGTTTCTACCCAGGATTCAAAACTGATATCCTTGAAAAATACGGTAGGACTGGCAAAAAGTTCTCCGCTTCCAGAAGTAGTTCCAGTTATCCGATCTATCATATTGTGAAATTCTATCATTCCTTCTTCCTTTTTAGGGGAAGGAATATGGATTCCTCTGCTTTCCAAAATTTTTAGTGCTGTGTATTTAGCCTTAGAGATAAGCTCTTCGCTCACATTATATACATATTCGTTATCTAAGAGAGCTTTTCTATCAATCCAGTTATCTTTTTTTATTATCTTTAGCACTATGGAAATTTCCAAATCCGTTATTTCTTTCAATTCCTTACAATTTTTCAGATTCTCCTTAACCTCATCCAAATGTTTATTTCCTATGGGAATAGAAGGTTTAGGTAAATATCCTTCCTGAAAGGCAGAAGATAAAACGAGACAAGGTGTCTTTTTTAGAGCAGAGAGGAAATCTGTAAGTTTATTCTTATCTTTCTCTCCCCACAGGTAATTTACAGCCCAGCAAAGATGACCAAAGATTGTATCGCTCTGCAAAGGCGTGGAAAGAGAAGATAAGGGTTTCCAGGATATTTTCCAGTTAGTCATTACGACCTCCTACAGCTGAATTAATTTTAAATCTATAGAAGCTCCATCAACTTTAAGATCTAGAAATTCTATTCTACCACTACCTCTGGAACCTGATCCTCCCAAGGAATCATTTTCCAAAAGCTTCAAGCCCTTTTTGATTATTTCCAGATTATCTTTATCGTTTTCTTCGTAATTTTTTAGAACAATATGCAAATCAAAAACCACACCTGCAGGAACTCGTTCTATGGTTCTTAATGCTCCACCCTGAGCTGTACCGGTTATTCTATTAATCGCTACTTCTGTTTTTGCTTCTACAAAACTGGAAAGCATTTTTTCCTTCAGATATTCAAGATCTGTAATTAAATTACCAGTTTCATCTCTTGCACCAATAATATTACAATCAGAAAAAATAATCCGGGTAGGTTTGGTATCATTATTATTTTCGGTATGTTCCAGATGTCCAAAGATTACAGCAATATTATTTTCTTTTCCGTTTACTTCCAAACCGGGTATTTTACCATCGCCTTGAACAAGGTCATAATAATGTTCCAGTAAAAATCTCATCTTCCCCTTTAATGAAGAACCGGGAATATAAGGTAAATTAGTTAAGGGGTTCTTGATTACAGGATTATCAATACCACCAATTTGCATCGTGTCTTTATTGCCACCAATGTGTAAACCGCTTCTAAGCAATATTTTTCCGGTTATTGTTATAGTAGTTAACATTTTATTCTCCTTAATATTTTATTTTTTGGGATTAAAACCTACTATGGCTTCCATAATTAAACAGGATTTCTCAAACTTATCCAAGTCGTCCCCGACTTCGGTAATTAGCTCAGTTATAAAATTAGCGAAAATAGCCGGTGCTTTGTTAGTTAATTTTTTGTAATTAACCTTAGCAATTAGTAATTTGATTAATATCTTCTTCTCTTCACTATGGGTTTCAGGTAAATTGCGTATTCTAAGGAATTCGTTATAAAAGTTTCTTAATCCTGTTGCTGTAAGACCATATTTTGCATCAGATATTTCTTTTGAGATATCTTTTGCTTTATCACCAACCCAGTCCAGAATTAGTGAGCCATCATCCTTGAAAAAAGGTTTGAAACTTTTATCGGGTGGAGTATTACGATTTTGTTGGTTGTTATACATTGTTATTCTCCTTTTTTTTATGTTTTTTTGATTTATTTCGGTTTTTATAAATTGTATGGCAAAGAGGAATTCTTAAATATTTCATAGTATTTCCCTCTTCTAAGCCGGTTAAACTTCTAAGTTTATTTACAATTTCCGGATTTGTAAGTTGATTGCCCCTCATTTTTTCTATATTCCGTTTGATATCATAGTTGAGAAGGGACTCATACAAAAAGTTACGATAGTTTACATTTTCTTTATTCAGGGTTTCCAGATACATCTGATGGTAGGTTAGCAAGCGATATAGGAATTGAAGAGTTAGCTCTTCATTGTCTAACCATACTTTTAATTCATCAGCGAAGTCCAATAAATTCGATAACCTATCCCATTTTACGATTGTTTCATATAGATGAAGTGAATTCTTATTCGGTTCATCCTTGGCGTCTTTCAATCTTAATTCTGTAGAATTAATAGAGAATTTGATCGGTTCTTTAGGATGAACCAGAGTAATTGCGGCGGAGAAATGAATATCTGGATTTTTAGCACAGAACTCATTGAACTTTTCATATAGTTTTTCGGCAAAAGCTATAACTTTTTCATAAGCTCCCACCAAGCAAAAATCGTCTCCACCAGAATAGACAGTGTAAATGGAATCCTCATATTTCTCTTTAATCAGAGAAGGTAGATAGGCACTGAAGAAATAATCCAGCATAAAGGACAGAGTAGAATATTCGGTGATGGAGCAAATGGGATTACCAGAACCATCTTTTTGCCAACCCCTACTCATAATGTAGCCCAAATTATCAACATCACCTTTCATAATAGCATTGGCTTGCAGACCTTCATTCTCTTTGGCAATTTCTTCAAAAGTGCTAACTCTGTTATTTTTTGTAGGAACCTGGGTAGCAAGAAAGCGTTTAGGGATATGTAAGTTTTCATTATCTTCGGTAATACGAAAATAATGCTGTTTTCCCTTAAGCGCATTCAGTTCATAGGAATTTACCAGCGAAAAATTCATCCCGGCAAAATGGATGTAATTATCTTGATCATTTTTATCTTTATTACCCTGCCAAATCTTATAGTAGTTATGAGTAGTAAGTTTTTTGCCTAAGAGTATTTCCTGTAGACAATTTTCACAAACCCGGGGATTTTCTTCTTCTGGGCTTTCTATATCCTTATATTTCTCAATGGAATCTTTATCGCTATTTCGCCGTTTACAAAAATCACAAATCTGGTCGGAATAAAGATCATCGTGATTGATAACGAAGTTTTCGGTTTGCCACTGATTATCCTTTTGCAGATAAGCAGAAAACCTGTTCAGCTTTTCTTTTTCCAAGGACTCATACACCCGATTCATTGTATTAATAAAATGTTCTTTTCTCAAGTCAAACAAGCCCAGTTTTGTTTCCCAGCTGAGATTAATACTAACCAAGCCCAGAAATCTGGTAAACATTTCTGCGTTTACAGTTTTTTTCAGTCCTTCCAGTTTTTGCTCATTTTCTTGAGAGTTATTGGCAAGAATAAACCACTTTCCACCCTGACTGGAAATAACGCTTAAGTGGCTTAACCCAAGTTCACTGATAACTTTATCCGCCAACATTTCCATAATCATTTGAATTTGGAAGGAACGAGAACGCAAGAGCTTACTGGCTTTGGAAGAATTTTCCGGATTGAGGTCGTAAAGGTAATTCTGAATACCATTCAAATCAGCAGCAATAATCATAAAGGGAGGTTCACTATTTTCCTTACATTCATCTTGTGCATATAAAGCGGCAGAAATAGCAGCACTATTATGCAGATGATGATATAAAGAAGCAATGGGAGTTGGTTCCATTGTGTTTGCCGGAACACACCAAAAATAGGTTTTCAGCAAGCTATCCACAGCATCAATAAATTGAGGGAAATACTCTGCTTCAAAAGTAGCTTGGTTTTTATCTGCCAAGTTATTGTAATATTCACATAGAATGGCATAATCCTTTTCAAAACTTTCAAAGAGAGTTTTATAAGCATCACTTTGGTCAACTAAACCTATACTTTCTTCAGGAAACGCATTTTTCGGAGTCAACTGGCGTAAAGGATATATCCATTGACTAGTATCTTTCACAGCTGTATTTTCCCCGGTGCTTATCTTACTGAAAACTGAATAGAGGGGAACTTTCAAATAGCGTTGCTTGTCGGTAGATGATTCTTCCGGCTCTTCTCTATCCCAACTGGAAGAAATAGTATCTCCTTGAACAATCATTTTCAGATAATGGTCATAATTATTCAATTTCCAACTGTCCTTGCAGTGGTGAGAACCGGCTAATTCTACAATTGAATCCCAATTTTTTTCCGGTAAATTGATAGGATGTCTATTCAGAAAATCCGCTGTCCACATTGCATGTTTATGAGTAAAAAATTTTTCCTTACTCTGCTTACATTTATCTATGAATTTTGGGACATCAGAAAAACCTGCCCTTTGCATTACTTTTCCTACATCATGCATCAGAGCAGCGAAGACGATATGATGAATAGATAAACTCATAATCACTCCTTATTCTTCAGCTTTTTTTTGTTGTTTCAAGAAATGTTTTTCCAATAGATGCAATAGCGGTTGCAACGATAATGACGATTTTGATTGTTTTAGTTTTCATTTTTTACCTCCATTAGAAGTATTTTATTTTTTGAATTTTGGTTTTCTACTTAAATATATGCTTAGGGTGGAGATTTATCTGACAAATATATTTCCTTATTTTGGCTGGATGTGGATTTATTTTCTGTAACCGATCGATTTTCTGATAAGTTACGCAAGGTAAATTCGCCATTACCAAAAGTGCATTGCTTACCGGTATGCAAGTATCTCCCCAATTTTAAGAGACCTGTCATTTCAGGAGAAACATTGGCTAAAACAACGCTGCCCAGCAATCCGCCAATACTCATTTTACTTTCCTGACGAAAGGAAACCCTTATTTTTTCGCTCCAGAAGGTATTGGCTTCTTTTATTTCCACTCCGTCCAAATTTATCTGTTCAGGAATGTTCAGTTCGTTGCTATTAAAGTGTTCATTGATAAAACGAATTCTATTGATTAAACTTTTGGCAAAGGGCTCCCACAGAAATTCATTCATCAACTTGCCTTGATGTTTTTGGCGCAGGGGAGTTTTAAAGATAAGCTCCAATAAAGGCATTTCTTCAGGATTATAATTTAGCTTTTTCAGCTTGGGGCGAGTAACTATGGGACTTTCAGAACTAAAAACCATCCTTAAATGGCTGTCTTCTATTTTCTGTAAATTTAATTTGTAAGTATCTCCTCCTCTTTTCAAAAGGGAATTATCGGTGCTGATAATAGAATAGAGCAATTTTTCCAAATGCTCGCAAATCCAGCCGAAAAATTTAAATTTAGCTTCAATCAGATAGGGATTTACAACTCTGGACTGAATAATATAGGGATGATATTGATCGGAAGAAGATAGTTTTTTTTCAAACAACACATAATAAGTGCAATTATCCAAAGGGCAAGAACTGCATTCTAATTGTTTCTGAAAACAGTAAATCTTTTTAAGACCTCTTCCCCACAATCCTCTAATGGCGGAGGATAAATCAGCAATAATTTCAATTGGCTGATCTAATGCATAAAAAGCCGTTAACTCTAAATAATTCACCTTTACCTCTTTTTTATTCAGCAAAAGAAACCGTCTTTCTGTCAAGCAAAAAAATAAAAAAATTCAACAACGAAAAATGGGATAAATAAATAGCGAAATAGTGAGGTAGCGAGATGGCAAGAGGGCGAGAGGGTTTAGAGGGTTGAGAGGTCAAGAGGTCAAGAGGTCGAGAGGTCGAGAGGTCTTGAGGTCGAGAGGTCTTGAGGGTTGAGAGGGTTGAGAAGGTTGAGAAGGTTGAGAAGGTTGAGAAGGTTTAGAGGGTTGAGAGGGTTGAGAAGGTCAAGAGGACGAGGGGTCGAGAGGTCTTGAGGGTTGAGAGGGTTTAGAAGGTCAAGAGGTCAAGAGGTCAAAAGGTCTTGAGGGTTGAGAAGGTTGAGAAGGTTTAGAGGGTTGAGAGGGTTTAGAAAGTTGAGAAGGTTGAGAAGGTTGAGAGGGTTTAGAAGGTTGAGAAGGTTTAGAGGGTTGAGAGGGTTTAGAAGGTTGAGAAAGTTCAGAAGGTTTTAAAGCTCGTAGCGCGATGCTATAGTTGTTTTTTAGGGCTATCCAGCAATTAAAATATAATTGTAAGACAGTTCATAGAAACCAATGTTTATTAAAAATCCCTTAAATCCTTTTCATCCTGTTCATCCCTTACCTATTCAAATCTGCGTCATCTGCGAAATCTGCGTGAGACCTTTTATCTGTGTTATCCGTGAAATCTGTGAGAGACAAAAAAACTGGTCGGGATGACAGGATTTGAACCTGCGACCACTTGAACCCCATTCAAGTACGCTAGCCGGACTGCGCTACATCCCGAACCGGTTATTAAACCTAAAAAATCAAGGGCAGTTTTTTGACAAGCAAAAAATGAAGTTGACAGCAGAAGTATATTCCTAAAATAGTTTTAAGTAAGTTGGAATGTTTTTTCCGGCAGAAAAAAAACGGGGATAGTGAAAGTTGAGTATAATTCAGGTTAGCAATGCCGGTGTGGAATTTGCCGGTAACTATGTTCTAAAAGGAATCAATTGCACTTTAGAACATAACAGCAGGATTGGACTTATTGGTGCAAACGGCAGTGGCAAAACAACTCTCATCAAATTGATGTTAGGTATAATTCCCCCAAGCGAGGGCAAGGTTTTGCATGCTAAAAAGTGCCGCATTGCCTATTTACCGCAAAATCCTGTGCTGAATAAGGACATCCTGATGAGTGGTTATATCCAAAATTCTCGTCCCGATCTTTTATATTTGCGTAAAAAAGTAAATGAACTCTCCTCACTATTGCAAAGTAAACATACAGAAGCAATTGAAAACGAGCTGAACATTGTCTTAGATAAGTTTCAAGCAAGCGGAGGCGATGAATTTGCCAACTCCATGAAATATGTAATTACTTCGCTGGGTTTTAGTGAAAATGATTATGAAAAAACATTATGTTCATTCAGCGGAGGAGAACAAACCCGCCTGTGTCTTGCCTCAATTTTGTTAATGCCTTACGATTTATTGATTTTAGATGAGCCCACAAATCATCTGGATATAGCAATGATTTCCTGGCTGGAAAAATATTTGAACTCCAGCACGGCACCCTTTTTGCTTGTTTCGCATGATCGCACTTTTCTGGATAATACTGTGGCTACTGTTTTTCAGCTGGAAAATACGCAATTAAGCATTACCAAAGGCAATTATTCCTCTTTTGCACAAGCAAAGGCAATTAAGCTGAAAACACAGGAAAGGCAATTTACCAGGCAGCAAAAGTTCATCAATGAAACCGAGGATTTTATCAATAAAAACATTGCCAGTCAGAAAACAAATATGGCTAAATCCCGGTTAAAAATGCTATCTAAAATGGAGATAATTCAAAAACCGCAGCAGGAAAAAAAGATAAAACTCAATATTCAGACAGCAGGGCGTAGTGGAAATGATGTTTATACTCTTAAAGATGTTACTTTTGGCATTCCGGAAGGACCTCTTTTAGCCCGCAATGTAAATTTGCAAGTTCACTATCGCGACAAGGTTTGCATTATCGGACCAAATGGTTGCGGTAAAACAACTTTACTAAAAATTTTGCTGGCAGAGCGGGAGATATTTTCCGGTTCACTGAAAATCGGGGCTTCTTTAGAAATTGGATATTATGATCAGCATCAAATTTTGCTGGATGATGATTTAACCGTGATTGATACTTTATGGCAAATAGTTCCAAGTGAAACAAGGGGCTATGTGTTAAGTTATTTAGCGCGTTTCGGTTTTAAGGGTTTGGAAGTGGACAAGAAGGTTAGAGTCCTTAGCGGGGGTGAAAAATCGCGGTTGTTACTTTGCACCTTAATTCATCAAAACCCCAACTTGCTCATAATGGACGAGCCGACAAACCATCTGGATATTGCAATGAGTGACAGTTTGCTTGCTGCTTTGCAAAGTTATCAGGGAACCGTTATTTTTGTAAGTCATGATCGCTATTTTATCCGTCAGTTGGCAACAAAATACTGGGTGTTTCATAATGCCCTGGAAAATAATGTTCTTTACCCCAGTATCTCTGAAACAAACGCAAACCTGGAAGCAGCATTGAACTTGGCATTTACAGTACCCGAAGTGCCAAAAGTTAAAGCAGCGATGCGGGAAAGGAAAAAGAAAATCAATCCCTGGTATCTGGAACAAATTCATAAACAGATTGAAATTCTGCAGGCAGAAATGGCAGAAAACCATAGCCAAATTGAAAAAATGAACTCTGAACTGGCACTTCCTTCTACTTACAGCAATGCTATGCGGGCTAAGGAATTACACCAAAAAATTGACCTGCTGATAAGAGAAATTGAAAACAGCAAAAAACATATTGCTGAACTGGAAACCCAATATCTGGAGTTGAGCTATGATTCCTAAACGCATTGCTTTCACTTCTTCATTGCCGGTGGAAGTTATTTTTGCCGCAGGACATATTCCCGTGGATTTGAATAATGTTTTTATCACCAGGGATTCTTCCAAAAATGTGCAAGATGCTGAACTTAAAGGTTTTCCCCGAACTCTTTGCAGCTGGATTAAAGGAAACTATACAGCTGCCCTTGCCACTAATCCCGATTTAATTATCGGCATTGTGGAAGGGGATTGTTCCAATAGTAATTCGCTTTTGGATATGTTTACTGAAGAACATCTTCCAGTTTACCGCTTTTCTTTCCCAGCAAATAAAAATTATGAGGATTTGAATAAAGAAATTACCCGTCTGGAAGAGTATTTTGGCGTTTCCCGTAAAGAGACCTTGCAAGCAAAACAACGCCTGGATGAAATTCGCCGTAAACTTATTATATTGGATGAATGGACCTGGAAGGAACACCTCGTTAGCGGACTGGAAAATCATTACTGGTTGGTTAATTCTTCCGATTTTATGGGCAATCCGGAGCGCTACGAAAACGAGTTGGATGCTTTTTTAACAACAGCTAAAAAACGAGACCCGTTACCTGCAAAACTGCGTTTGGCTTATTTAGGTGTGCCACCTATTTATAAAAACATTTACGAAACTATTATAGAATTGGGTGGAGATGTCCTTTTCAACGAAGTGCAACGCCAATTTTCTATGCCTTCTCTGCTTCCGGATATTGTTTCTCAATATCTTGCTTATACTTATCCCTACAGCGTTTTTGACCGTTTGCAAGATATTAAACGGGAACTTGAAAGACGCCAAATAGAAGCAGTAATTAGCTATACACAAAGCTTTTGCCATCTTCAGCTGGATAACTTGCTCTTACGAAAACATATAGACCTGCCTTTTTTAACCCTGGAAGGAGACCAACCGGAAGATATTGATGCCAGAACTTTACTGCGTCTGGAAAGCTTTTTTGAAGTTCACAGTAAAAATGATTAATAGGTCCGGGATGAACAGGATTATTGGGATTTACAGGATTTTTTAAGATAGTAAAGGTAAGGTTGAGAGGGTTGAGAGGGTTGAGAAGGTTTAATTTAGGAAGGTTGATGTCCTCGTCAACCCCCTCTTAAAAAAATGGTTGAGAAGGTTGTTTCTGTTTTAACTCACAATTTTTCGGATTTCAGACCAGTTAAAAAACGGTTGTAAATGCAAAAGATTGTGGGGTGTAGTTACATTGAAGGCAGGTGAAAATTGTAAGCCAAAACTCCCCACCGCTTGCTTTCAGTTTTAACTCACAATTTTTCGAATTTCAGACCAGTTAAAAAACGGTTGTAAATGCAAAAGATTGTGGGGTGTAGTTACATTGAAGGCAGGTGAAAATTGTAAGTCAAAACTCCCGCGGTTTACATCGTAATTTTTTACAAGGGGCTTACGCCACCGTCGCTATTGTTGTGTCGCCCTACAGGCTTTTTTTATGCTGAGGAACGGTGTCCTCCGTTTACACATCTAAATCCTATAATCCTTAAATCCTTGTTTCTAAAAATCAAATCTGCGAAATCCGCGTAATCTGCGTGAAATAAACTATTGTAGCATTTCCGGTGAGGGCTTGGCATTATCTCTGCGTACCCAGCGATCATCTATTTTCGTCATAATCGGGCTATTATTCTGAAAATAGTGCACAATAGCGTCCCTCAAATTGATTTGATTATTGGTTATATTTTCCTGGGGCACTTGAATCAGCATAGTTAATCCCGCGTTACCTTGCATAATAAAATCCGTAGTGGCTACAGTATAAATTTTATTGGGGTCCCAAGGTTCTCCTCCGATTTCAAAATGGGTTACCCGGTCAAAATTCTCCCGCTTTTTGGAATAGACAACTTTGCCGCCGGAAATAATTAAGCCATGCCTTGAACCCTCAACCCGTGTTTCAATTATCCGGCGTAAAAATTCTCCGTTACAACGGAAAGTAACTATCATATTATCAAAAGGCATCACTTGAAATATATCTCTATAGGTTACAGGACCTGCTTTAATATCGGCACGCACACCTCCCAAATTCAAAAAAGCAAAATCAGCACCAACTTCAGTGCGCATAGCATCTACAATTGTGTTTCCAATTAAGGACTGAGCATCTACATTGGTTCTGGATAAATAAACGCCTGCATAGCCAACAACTTCATCCATTCCTTCTTCTGCTATAGCAACCTGCTCGGCAATCATTTCTCCAATTTCTTCATCGGGAATAAATTCATCCTCAAAAAGGGTAACCATACTGCCTTCACGAATGGCAGGAACTTCATAACCGCTTACAGTTTTGTTTTC
>Ga0116141_10004465_pt1 | contig 11784 bp, 10 predicted proteins | sample AD_UKC097_MetaG_FD_89744 | JGI IMG/M metagenome (GOLD analysis project Ga0116141, IMG submission 89744) | Active sludge microbial communities of municipal wastewater-treating anaerobic digesters from USA - AD_UKC097_MetaG | ecosystem: Engineered > Bioreactor > Anaerobic > Digestate | place: USA... | reverse complement strand
CTCCTCGCGCATCGCCACCGGCGCGCTCCCGGTGATGATTGGGAACTTGAACCTGGCAGCGATCTCCTTGAGCTGGTCGAGGTACTGGCCTATGACCAGCGTGTTGCTGTCGCGGTGGCGCTCCAGTATCTTCGCGACGATGTCGATCTTGCCGTGGTTCTCCGAGGCGATGCGGAACTTTTCCCTGTCCCCGGCCACGGCGTAGTGCGCGCGCAGGGCGTCGGGCAGCTCCAGGCGAATCTCCGTGCAGAGCGCCTCGGCGATCCACGCGGACTTCTCCAGGATCTTCCAGGGCATGTCGAACTTCTTGGGGCCGATGAGGCTGAAGACGTCGGTTTCCATGCCGTCCTCGCGGATGAGCGTCGCGGTGAGGCCCAGGCGCCGCTTCGACTGTATCTCCGAGGTCATGCGGAACACCGGCGCGGGAAGCAGGTGCACTTCGTCGTAGATGATGAGCCCCCAGTTCTTGGACATGAACAGGTTGAAGTGGACGAAGTCCTCGCCCTTTTTTTTCCGGTAGGTCAGGATGTTGTAGGTGGCGATGGTGATGGGCCGGATCTCCTTCTTCTCTCCGGAGTACTCGCCTATCATCTCCTCCGTGAGGCCTGTCTTATCCAGCAGCTCCTCTTTCCACTGGCGCAGGGCCACGGTGTTGGTCACCAGTATGAGCGTTTCCGTGCGCAGGAGCGACATCACCCCGATCCCCACGATGGTCTTGCCGGCGCCGCAGGGAAGTACTATCACCCCGCTGCCGCCCTCGAGGCCGCCGCCGCGGTAGAATGAGTTTATCGCGCTTTCCTGGTAGTCGCGCACGGAAAACGTGCGTCCGTTGCGCATCTGTTCCTTCAGGACTATCTCGCAATGGTCGCCGTTCTCGTAGCCGGCAAGGTCCTCCACCGGGAAGCCGAGCTTAATGAGGGCCTGCTTCACGTGGCCGCGGAGGTGCGGTTTCACCGCCACGGTATTCTCGTCCAGGCGCTCCTCGATGAAGGGCTGGACGGACCGCTGGGCGGATATCTCGCGGAGTATGAGCTGGTCTTTAGAGGTAAGGAAGAGCCGCTGGCCGCTTTTTTCGAGCTTGAGGACGCCGTAGCGGCGGAACTGCTCGCGCACCGTGTTCAGCACCAGCTCCGGCACGGCGTAGCGGCTGTGCTTTTCCAGACCGGTGAGGATGTTGTCCAGTGTGAGTCCCATGGACGCGGCGTTCCAGAGCGAGAGCGGCGTTATGCGGTACGTGTGGACGTGTTCGGGGCTCTTCTCGAGCTCGGCGAACCGCGAGATGGCGTCGCGCGCGGGCTCGAAATCGGGATTGTCCACCTCGAGGAGGAGTGTGTTGTCGCTCTGGACGATGACGGGTTTTGACATGTTCGGTTACTTTGCTGTTATTTTATCGAGAAGTTTGAGTTCGCGCCCGATGCGCCAGGCGTAGAGCGGACGTGCCAGCATGGACACTAGGAAACCGACGGGCCCGTAAGGCAGTTTGATGGAAAGGTTGATGATGACCACGCATTCGCTGCCTTCCTCGCGGATGGTATAGGTGCAGAGGTACTGCTTCATCCTGCCCTTGATCTGCTTGAGCTCGGTGGAACGGTCGGGCCAGGTGGCGTACCTCAGGCGCGTGTCGAAACGCACAACGATGAAGCCGAACCGCGCGTCGATGATCTGGAGCCCGGTCTCGCTGCGGGCGACCCGGAAGTTTTCCAGCTCCCGCTTGATTCGCGCCAGCTTCTGGACGCTGTCAATCGCCTCGAAGAGCTCCTGCCTGGTGTGCCGGTATTTTCTTGATGCGGTAAGGGAAATCATTGCGCCTGCCTGGGCCCGGAAAAAAGTGAAAAATCATGATTTTATCGCGATTCGCCGGTGTCAAGCTTTATTTCGAAGGGAGGCGACGGCGATCTGGAGCGATTTTCCGTCGATCAGGCGGTTGGTGCTGTATTTATAGAGGATACTGGAGATGAGGGTCTGGTAGGAGAGCCCTTCTTCAGCTGCCCGCTCCTTGATTCTCTCGAGGACTTCCTCGTTGATCCTGAGGCTGATGGTCCTTGTCCCGGCCGCGCTTTTCATGATGCGCTTCTTTTCATCAGGCGAAACCGCGACGTATTCGTCAAGGGCGTCCTCGATTTTGAGCTCGTGCCTGTTCAGTTTGTATCTTTTCACTTTCATTCTCCATGCCGCGCGTGCAGCTTCCTGCTCGGATAGGCGGTTTTAAGTATGATATTACCGTCTTTGTCCTCAATGAACGGAACGGCATATGTGTAATCGTTGATTGCTATCACGAATATTTTCTGACTTTCCCGTTTTGAATGCATTAAAATATCGATAACCTCGTTGCTGATGATTTTTTCCGCGATCTCCTCGAAAGAAATGCCCCTTTCCTCAATCAGTATCCTGTTCTTGCGCTCGTCCCATATCAGCATGATTTAATGTACTATAGAGTATATACAATGTCAATCAATTTTATGTGATGATTTCTTGCCTTCGTTGTTCTCATGAAGCCACCCCACGCGCGGGCGGATGGATGGCTCCCGGTATTCACACCGGCCCTGGGGTAAAATATTCTTGATATTATCTTCACATGATGGAGTGCTGTCAGCTCATCCGGAGATTGCGGCAGGCGAAGTTGTAATGGATTCCCTCCTTCGCGGGAACGACACCTGCCGAAACAGGCTCCAGGTCACTGCGAATGATACCATGAGCACGATACAGATAAAGATCCGAACCGTCGGCGGGGGCAGGGTCCCCGAGTACCAGAGCACCGGCTCCGCCGGCGCCGATGTGTTCGCGCTGCTCGCGGAGCCGCTCACCATCGCGCCGGGGGCCGTGGCGCTGGTGCCCACGGGCACGTTCATCGAGCTTCCCGAAAACTACGAGGCGCAGATCCGTCCGCGCAGCGGACTCGCGCTGAAGCACGGCATCACCCTCCTGAACACGCCGGGCACCATCGATTCCGACTACCGCGGCGAGGTGAAGATCATCATGGCGAACTTCGGGAAGGAGCCGTTTACCATCGAGAGCGGCATGCGCATCGCGCAGATGGTATTCGCGCGGGTCTACCGGGGCGAGTTCGCGGTCACAGCGGAGCTCGCGGAGACGGAGCGCAACCACGGCGGGTTCGGTCACACGGGAATATGACGCAGGAAAAGAAACTGAAAGTGATTCCCCTCGGGGGGCTGAGCGCCATCGGCAAGAACATGGCGCTCTTCGAGTACGGCGACGACATCATCATCGTCGACTGCGGGATGATGTTCCCCACCGAGGACATGCCCGGGGTGGACCTGCTCATTCCGGACTTCAGCTACGTGAAGAAGAACCGGGGGCGCGTGAAGGGCATCGTCATCACCCACGGGCACGAGGACCATATCGGCGCGCTGCCGTACCTGCTCCAGGAGATCAGCGCGCCGGTCTACGCGACGCGCCTCACCATCGGGCTCATCCAGAGCCGCCTGGAGGAGAAGCGCCCGGGCGGCGAGGTGACCTTCGTGGAGGTATCGCCCAGGGACGTGGTGCATATCGGCGCCTTCATGGTGGAGTTCATCAGGGTGAACCACTCGATCATCGACGGGGTGGGCCTGGCGATCACCACGCCGGCGGGCGTCATCATCCATACCGGCGACTACAAGATCGACTTTTCACCCGTGGACCGAGAGGTCACCGACCTCTACCGCTTCGCCGACTACGGCGAGAAGGGCGTGCTGCTCTTGATGTCCGACAGCACCAACGCCGATCGGCCCGGCCACACCAGGTCCGAGAGCGTCCTGGGCCCCAAGCTCGTGGAGATCTTTTCGTCGGCGAAGGGGCGCGTCTTCGTGGCGACCTTCGCATCGAACATCAACCGCATCCAGCAGGTCCTGGACACGGCGCAGAAGTACAACCGGCGCGTCGCGGTGTCCGGCGCCACCATGCTGAAGAACATCGAGATCGCCCGCACGCTGGACTGCCTGAAATACCGGGACGACCTCATCCTGGACGCGAAGGACACCGACGGCGTCCAGGACAAAAGGCTGGTGGTCATCTGCACCGGCACCCAGGGCGAGCCGATGTCCGCGCTCACGCGCACGGCCAACGGCACCCACAAGAACTTCGCCATCGGCGACGGCGACACCGTGGTCATCACCGCCTCCATCATCCCCGGGAACGACAGGATGGTGAACAACGTCATCAACTCGCTCCTGCGCCTGGGCGCCGAGGTCTACTACGAGCAGGACCGCGACATACACGTCTCGGGCCACGGCTCCCAGGAGGAGCTGAAGCTCGTCTTCACGCTCACCAGGCCTAAATTCTTCATGCCGATTCACGGGGAGTACCGCCACCTGAAAGCCCACGCGGCGCTCGCGGAGTCGCTGGGGATGAAAAGCTCGCGCGTCATCCTGGCGGACAACGGCGACATCATCGCGCTCGGCCAGAAGGGCTTCGTGAAGGAGGGCAACCTCGCCCTGCGGGAGATGTACGTGGACGGCGGGAAGGTCTGCGACATGGAAAGCGGCGTCATCAAGGAGCGCCATGTCCTGTCGGCGGAGGGGATCGTGATGGTGACGATGGTGATTTCCCGGGGGAGGATTGCTGCTGGGCCGGGCGTCGTCACCCGGGGTTTCGTGGCGCCCGGGGACGGGAAGGTGCACGATTCCATCCAGCACTTCGTCGAGGAGCACGCCGAGAAGATGCTTTACGACGGCTCCCGCGCCGCGGAGATAGAACAGTTTTTGCGGAAAAACCTCCGTAACCACGTCTACCGGCTCACGAAGATGAACCCCATCATCGAATTGCAGATAATCGAGCTCTGATAATCACTCAATCACGGCGCCATTCGCGCCGGCACGCGCTATCCGCCCAGCGGATAATTCGCTCCCACGTGGATCATGAAGCAGGACATGTCGATCTCGAGGCTCTCGTATTCCAGCGTGGAACCGCGGTATCCGGCCTCGATGCGGAATTCCACCTTCGACCTTTCCGGCTGGTACCCGACGCCGCCGACGATCTGCCAGGTGAACCCGTGGAAGAACTTGGTGACGCTTTCGCTTTCGTAGCTTGTGCCCGTGGCGACGTCCGTAAACTGGGGCTGAGAATAATGGATCAGCATGAACGAGTACCCCAGACCGACGGTGACGAACGGCGTCATTTTCACCGTGTTGCTCAGGTTCGGGATCCTGACGGTCGCGTTCATGAGCACGGGAATGTCATAGGCGTTGGTATCGGCCGTGACGTCCGCATTGAGAACCGAGGACACTTCCTTCACCCCTATCGTCCTGTTCCACTTAACCCAGAAAAAACCGGCCTCGGGCCCCACCACGAAATACGGGTCCAGCGCGTAGTTGTATTGCGCCGCGAGGTCGAGTCCGTAACGTGCCGGGTCGGACGCGTACCCGGTGCCGATCTTCCCGTAGATTTCCCTGTCGACCGCGAACACGTCCGTGGCGACGAGCATGGTGAAAAGCAGCGCCAGTATCAGGCTTTTTCGTATCATGTGTATTCTCCTTAAAGCGAATTATCTTGATTTTCGGAGGCCGGGAGCTTCGTCGATATCTTTCCGGCTGCCGACATTCCCTGTCTCAACGATCGGATTCCCGCGTTCGCGGAAATGACAGGAAAAAGAAAACATCCTCCCGCGCATGGTACCATATATGCCGGGCGCTGTCAAGGGCCATTTACGCCAGGGAGCGAGCGCGCCGCCGGATCGTTGCAAACAAATGCTTTCTTTTTCACATGGGTGTGCCATACTCTGGAGTATCCGATATATTTCAATGTATCGGGATGATAAACGCCGGATAACGCCACTATGAAAAAGCTTTCGCCCACCACCGCAGTCGCCGTCGTCATCGCCAACATGATAGGCACCGGCGTCTTCACGAGCCTGGGCTTCCAGGTGGAGGGCGTGCCCTCGGTCTTCGCGCTGATGGCGCTCTGGGCGCTGGGCGGCGCGGTCGCGCTCTGCGGGGCGCTCTGCTACGGGGAGCTCGCCTCGCTCTTCCCGCGCTCCGGCGGCGAGTACAACTTCCTCTCGCAAATCTATCATCCCGCCGTCGGCTTCTGCGCGGGCTGGGTCGCGGCGACGGTGGGGTTCGCCGCGCCGGTCGCCGCGGCGGCCATGGCCTTCGGGCGCTACTCTTCCGGGGCCCTGGGCATCGGGGCGGGATACGAGACTGCGCTGGCGCTGGGCGCGGTGGTCCCGCTCACCCTGCTCCACGCTTTCGACGCGGAGCGGGGCGGGACCTTCCAGCGGTACGCGACAGCCGCGGAGGTGCTGCTCATCGCGGTTTTCGTGGGCGCCGGTTTTCTGATGGCGCCGGGGAACCGGGCGATAGTTCCCGTGCCCGCTGCGTCGGACGCCGGTATCGTCACCTCTTCCGCGTTTTTTATCGCCCTGGCGTACGTTTCATTCTCATACTCGGGGTGGAACGCGGCGGCGTACGTCGCCGGCGAGGTGGGGGAGCCGCGCCGCAACGTGCCGCGGGCGCTTTTCCTGGGGACGCTCGCGGTCATGGCGATGTACCTCCTGCTGAATTACGTCTTCCTCCGCGCTGCGCCCATGGAGGAGCTCCGGGGGAAGATAGAGATAGGCCACGTGGCCGCGGAAAAAATTTTCGGCGCGGCCGGTGGCGCCGTCATGGGGGGGATGATAGCGCTGCTGCTGGTCTCCACCATGAGCGCGATGATCTTCGCGGGGCCCCGGGTGACGCAGGCGATGGGCGAGGACTTTCCGCTGCTGGGGAAACTCGCGGCGAGGACGAAGCGCGGGGCGCCCGCGGCGGCGGTGCTGTTCCAGTCCGCCATCACTATCGCCCTCATCCTCACCTCCACCTTCGAGTCGGTGGTGAAGTACATCGCCTTCACGCTCGACATCTTCACCTGTCTCGCCGTCGCCGGCGTCTACGTGACGCGCTTCAGGATGCCGGGCGCGGAACGGGCGTACCGCGCGTGGGGCTACCCGGTGACCCCGCTCCTCTTCCTGGTCCCCACGGCCTGGACGCTTATTGTCCTCCTGAAAAACAACACGGCGGGCTCCCTGGCGGGGCTCTGCACCGTGCTCGCGGGCCTGGCGATCTACGCCGCGGACAGGATTATCACGCGGCGCAGGGCGCCAGTCGATTCTGATCCAACATGAGGGGCGCCGGGTGGACTTACTCCCTGCGTTTCAAGATCAATTCCAGTATCATGCCAGCCGCGAGCAGGACCGATAGCGCGACCGTGATTATGAGTGCCGCGTTGTAGCTAAGGTTGATACGGGAATACATGTTTCCGAAGAAAAGGGCGAAGGCGAAGAACCAGAATACACACACTATTCTATTGAAGAGTTGCATACCATACCTCATGTAATGTGGTTCGGCGGTGCGGCCAATGACCGCTCCCGGCCGGCAAAATCGTGCATCTTGCCGGGATTACATGAAGGTCGATGAGCTCCAGCGGGGGAATTTATCCTGAAATACGGGTCCGGCCGCCGCGCAGGCGGCGGGACGGGACCGGATTTCATGACGGATAATCCTGTGAGATGGAACGTGGAAAAGTACGCATAACTGCGCGATCCGCTCCACTTTCTGGGATGGAATCACTGCAGTGCCGGTATCGACGATGAGTTGCGCCAGGACGGAATTGTGCGCATGGCCAGTACTGTCCAACGCGGGATGGGCGTCCGCCGGCTGTTGAAACAGCAGGCTTCCCGCCATCAGGAGGAGGGTGCATGCGCGCATCGTTGTGGAGTTTGTTTCCATGCCCGGTTCCGGAATATCGCCCAATATCCTCCGGCACGGTTTTTTTTCAACGATAATATCATATAATGACACTGCCTTTATCTGCTAAAATTCCTTTGCCCGGAAGCCGACAATTACAGGAGACGGGCATAACTGTCTCCATACGATAATCGATCGTCCCCAGGGGAAAGGCCTTGATAGAAGAATCCGCGAAAAAGGAAACCCGCTACCGGGAAATAGCAGGAATACTGATACTGCTATTTTCCCTCATCCTGTTCCTCTCCCTGGGGAGCTTCGGCCCGCGCGACGAGGAGCTGCTCCTCCAGAACAGGCCCGTCCAGAACCTGATTGGTCCCTTCGGGGCGTGGCTCGCCGGGCACCTGCGCGCCGCCCTGGGACTCTCGGCGTACATCGCCGCCGCGCTCTTCGGCCTGGCGGGATGGGAGGTGATGCGCCGCGGCGGCGTGTCCCACGCGACGGAGCGCCTCTTCGCGCTGTTTTACCTGGCGATCGTGTCATCGGCGCTTATCGCGCTTCTGGCGCGCGGCGCGGCGCCCCAGGCGGGAGGCGGCTTCGCCGGCGTGTACATGGTGCGCTTCCTGGAAAGCTTCATGAGCGCCACCGGCGCGGCCCTGGTGGTGGTGATTTTCAACGTTATCGGCCTCATCCTGCTGGGGCTTCTCTCCATGACCGCCGTGGTGGAATCGGCGCGCTCGAAGGACAACCCGCTGGCGCGCGGCGCGGGGGCCGCGTGGAGAAAGATCTCCTCGCTGCGCCGCCGCGATAAGGCGCCGATGAACAACATAGAGGAAGCCATCAGGAAGCGCAACAGCGGAAAGCTTCCGTGGATCACAAAAAAGACGGTAACCATCCACGGGACCAGCTACGAGCGGCGCGAAGTCGCCGACGCCGGCCCCGTGAAGCTCCTGTCCATGCAGAACCCGGTCTATACGGGGAAGGACGATTTCGTGTACAACGACTACCGCAGCGCGGAAGATTCGCTCTTCAACAGGGGCTATGCCGAGCTCGCGCGGGAGGAATCGAAGTTCGCCGCCCCGCGGGAAATGGCCGATACCGTTCCGGCGGAAGAATACGGTCTGCTCGAAGAATTCGAAGCGCGCGACGCGCGAGGCGTTCGCGACGCGATCCCCGCCGGGGAAACAGTGATGGAGCCGCGCCAGGGCCGCCCGCGCATCACGTCGATAGAGCGCGACGCCGAGGACGCGGTGATAGTCGCGGAGGGGGAGACGTGCGCGGAGGACGCGAAGGAAGAGCATGTCTACGACCTCGACGGAGAGACGGACGATGCCGACGGTGCGCCGGAGGGGATTGCGGTCGCCGGTGACGGCGGCGGCGATGACGATGCCGGCGACGGGACCCGCGTCTTCGAGGACATTCCCATAAGCAAGGACTATATCATCCCCGTCCGCTACCTGAACTCTTCGGCGCCGGCCGATGCGGAGCTTTTCCGCAGCGAGATACGCCGCAACTCCGAGCTGCTGGTCAACACGCTCAACGAGTTCGGCATCGAGTCGCGCGTGGTCAAGGTGAACCGCGGCCCGGTCATCACCCTCTACGAAATGCAGATAGCGCCGGGCATCAAGGTGAACCGCATCGTGGGGCTGTCGGACGATATCGCCCTGGCCCTGGCGGCGTCGCGCGTGCGCATCGTGGCTCCCATCCCGGGGAAGTCGGCCGTGGGCGTTGAGGTCCCGAACCTCAACCGCGAGATGGTGACGCTGGGCGACATCATCAAGTCGCCGGAATATTCGCTCATACAGGGCAAGCTCAAGGTGGCGCTGGGCAAGGACATCCTGGGGAACCCCGTCACGCTTGATTTGAAGAAGCTCCCGCACCTGCTCATCGCCGGCGCCACCGGCTCCGGCAAGTCGGTGTGCGTGAACTCCATCATCCAGAGCCTCATCTACAACTGCGAGCCCAACCATGTGCGCTTCATCATGGTGGACCCGAAGATGGTGGAGCTTCAGCTCTACAACGGTCTGGCGCACCTGCTCACGCCGGTGATCACCGAGCCGCACGTGGCGCCGCGCGCCCTCAAGTGGGCCACCATGGAAATGGAGCGGCGCTACCGGCTGCTCTCCGCCATGAACACGCGCGATATCGACCGCTACAACGAGAAGGTGGAGTCGATGAAGGGCGAGTACGAGAAACTTCCGTACATCGTCATCATCATGGACGAGCTCGCGGATTTGATGATGATCGCCGCGAAGGAGATCGAGGGCTTCATCACCCGCATCGCGCAGAAGGCGCGCGCCGTGGGGATCCACCTGGTGCTGGCCACGCAGCGCCCGTCGGTGGACGTTATCACCGGCATCATCAAGGCGAACTTCCCGGCGCGCATCGCGTTCCAGGTGGCGCAGAAGACCGACTCGCGCACCATCCTGGACCAGAACGGCGCGGAGAAGCTCCTGGGCAAGGGCGACATGCTTTACCAGTCGCCCATGAGCTCGTTCCCGGTGCGCGTCCAGGGCGCGTTCATCTCCGAGGACGAGGTCCTATCCATCGTCCAGCATTTGAGGAAGCTCGCTCAGCCGCGCTACATCGACATCGAGGAAGACCTCTACACCGAGGAGGACGAGGACGATGATATGGGCGGCGAGAGTGACGAGCTTTTCCGCGAGGCGCTGAAGATCGTAGAGGAGACGAAGAAGGCGTCGGCGTCCTATTTGCAGCGGAGGCTATCCATAGGCTACAACCGCGCGGCGCGGATGATAGAACTGATGGAAGAGAAGGGCCTCGTGGGCCCGCAGCAGGGCTCCAAGCCGCGCGAGGTGTTTTTGTAAGGATGCCGTTGATGGCGCCGCGCGATGCGAAAAGAATCTGAAGCCCCCGCAAGGGGGCTTTTTGCGCCGAAAAGTCCCTTGACAGAAACATGCATGCCCGCTTGATTATCGGCCGTGAAATCCGCATGGAGGATATTTCGATGAAACAGGGCCTGAAATTCATTAACGCAGCACTATTCATGATGGCGGTCGTGATCAGCGTCACGTGCGCACGGGAAGCAGCCGCCCAGACAAGCGCATGGGACATTAACGGGAACGGTTATGCGGGGAAACTGGAGATCAAAGTGAGGGGTGGAGCCGTCAGCGGCCGGATATTCTACGATGTGGCGAACAGGTGGGAGAACCTGACGAATGTTCGGTATTCCGGGAACAGCATTTCCTTCACCAGGCCCTGGGCGGGGAATCCCACGTTCCAGCAGTACACGGGCACCGTGCAGGGCTCGGCCATCTCCGGGACCTTCACCGACAACAACACGCCGGGGCAGAGGTTCAACTGGCGGGCGACAAGGTCCGGAGGCATCGACGGGACATGGAGCCTGGATGGAAACGGCTACCCGGGGAAACTGGAGATCACCACGCGGGGCGGCTCGTTCGGCGCACGGATATTTTACGACATCGCGAACAGGTGGGAGACGATGACGAATGTCCGCCTCTCCGGGAACAGCATTTCCTTCACCAGGCCCTGGGCGGGCAATCCTACGTTCCAGCAGTACACGGGCACCGTGCAGGGGTCGACCATCACCGGGACCTTCACCGACAACAACACGCCGGGACAGCGCTTCAACTGGCGGGCGACAAAGTAGCATTTCCCACGGGGGGTTCCCCTATTTCCCCGGGTGATATCGCGCCATACGCGCTTCTCCCGGGGAGATAATCTGCCGGCCCGGATCACATAAAAATATCCGCTTGATTCTTTTCCCGCCTGCCTCATTCTTTGACAATAATCCCGCTGACCCGCTGTATACCGGGCCAGGAACCATCTGGCACTGCGAGGAACGACGATGTTAAAGAGCGACAAGAACTTCGGTATCAACACGCTATCAATTCACGCGGGCGAAGGCCCCGATTCCAGGACCGGCGCCTCGGCGCCCAACGTGGTCATGTCCACCACCTTCGTGCTCGACGAGGCCGGCGGTTCGTTCTCGGCCCTCTCGCTGACCGACGAGGCGCCCTACGTCTACACGCGCTTCGCAAATCCCACGGCGGACCAGCTTGAGAGGAAAACCGCGAAGATGGAGCGGGGCGAGGCGGCAGTTGCGTACAGCACCGGCATGGCGGCGACAGTCTCGCTCTGGCTG
>Ga0116141_10004462_pt1 | contig 11787 bp, 11 predicted proteins | sample AD_UKC097_MetaG_FD_89744 | JGI IMG/M metagenome (GOLD analysis project Ga0116141, IMG submission 89744) | Active sludge microbial communities of municipal wastewater-treating anaerobic digesters from USA - AD_UKC097_MetaG | ecosystem: Engineered > Bioreactor > Anaerobic > Digestate | place: USA... | reverse complement strand
CTGTTCCTCTTTTTCTTTGTGCATGTGATCCCCAGATTGCTGAAGTGCTGGAAGATTGACCAGTAAAAACGTAGAATTTCCAATGAAATAAAAAAATAGCCTATTTAATTACTTTAAATTTCCCGCAGCAAACCAGATTTCTGATGGGGGATTGCTACAGTGCTGAAGGAGAGATTCATACCCTCGGTAAGGTCTTGCTGCTCCTCATTAGTACATACCAACCAACATTGCATTAATCCAAATCGTCAATTTTCATCAATGTGTTGAAACATAAAAACGAAATTTTATTCGTTTATTAAAATCAGTCTTCATTCCACATGAAAAAGTGAAATGCATGAATAGACCTTGTCCGTATAATGACCTTAATACATGATGACCAATGGAGACTGTAAAAAATACCTCGTATTACACATATTGGGGAAAATCACAAAGCCAGGAGGATGGTATTCAAAGTTATCATCTCCTTCCTTATCATTCGCTCGATGTCGCCGCCGTCTGTTATGAATATCTCATTGGTGATCCTTTACTCACACATCGAATAGCCCGATATTCTGGCATAAATTCATCCAATGTCCCAGGTATTCTCTCATTTTTCCTTGCTTTACACGATATTGGGAAATTCAGCGAATCATTTCAAAATATAAGGCCGGATCTTCTCTTTTTGTTACAAGGAAAACGTAGTTCATTCTCGTATCCCCTGAGGCATGATTCTCTTGGAAAAGTTATATGGGATGGAGAAGTGGCTGATTGTGTCATACCCCGTTCTGGAAACCGGGATCGAATGACACTCCGATTATCATTAAAATATCTGTGCAATGCAGTATTCGGTCATCATGGTACCCCTCCGGAAACCCAGGTGCATTTTGTCAAATCGGACCTGTATACGCAGGAGGATGCACTTGCTGCACGTCAGTTCTCTGAAGCATGTAAGAGCATTATGATGCCTGATCAAAGCAAGTTTATCGAATTTTTTGACAATAGCAACACACAATCATTCAGATCTCTCTCCTGGATTGTGGCAGGCATCGCAGTGCTTTCTGACTGGCTGGGTTCAAATACGCGATGGTTTTCTTATCAACAGGATCCACTGCCCCTTGAACAGTATTGGAACGAAAATGCAATACCCCGTGCCGGTCGTGCATTGTCTGAAGCCCGGTTGTTTCCCTGTTCCGTATCAAGGGAACGAGGCATCAAACATCTTTTCCCTGATTTTAAAAACGGCACTTTTATTCCGAGTGATCTTCAGGAAAAGGCGTCGGATTTCCATCCGAATGAGGGCCCCCACCTCATTATCATAGAGGAATCTACCGGGAGTGGCAAAACCGAAGCAGCCCTGACCCTTGCTCATCAATTGATGGTGAGCGGTCAGGGTCATGGAGTTTATTTTGGGCTACCAACCATGGCTACTTCGAATGCACTTCATGGCCGAATTTTAAAGATAAAGGACAATTTTTACGAAAACGGTGAGAATCCTCCTGTTATTCTTGCACACAGTGTCCGTCACCTTTCCCACCTGTTTCTTGACGATAATCCTGATTGTGACCTGGTCTCCGACCCTGAGTCGAAATTAAATGACCTTTCCTCATGGCTGGCGGATAACCGGAAAAAAGCTCTGTTAGCCCCCATTGGTGTAGGAACCATCGATCAGGCTCTTGTTTCAGTATTACCACGTCGTCACCAATCGCTCAGGCTCTTTGGAATCTGGAGGAATGTACTGATCATCGATGAAGTGCATGCCTACGATCCCTATGTCACGGAGCTTCTCAAGGGCCTTGTGCAGGTTCACACTTCTCTAGGGGGAAGTACTATCCTTGTGTCAGCTACGCTTCCCCGAGTCACCCGGGACTACTTTATTCAGGCTTTTTATCAGGGGATCGGGAAGCAGCCAGAGCATATAGGGCCAAGCCCCTATCCTGTCCTGCTTCATCTCTCCCCCGATGAGCGGAGTGAGCATGCGTTGTCTCCACGACCGGGCACCTCCCGCGAGGTATCACTCCTCTTCTTCAATAACGAAGATGAAGTGCATGCAGCCCTTGAGGTTAAGACCGAAAAGGGGAGCTGTGCCTGCTGGATTCGGAATACGGTTCAGGATGCCATCGATGCTTATCAGGCACTCAAACGATCCACTCCTTCCGCAACCCTCATGCTCTTCCATGCACGTTTTATTCTCGGAGAGCGACTCGAGAAAGAGCGAGAGGTATTGAAAAAGTTTGGCAGGAGCAGTACCAATGAAGAGCGGTCTTCCACGGTTCTCGTTGCCACGCAGGTCGTCGAACAATCTCTTGATCTCGATTTTGATTTTATGGTTACAGACCTTGCCCCCATTGATCTCATTATCCAGAGGGCAGGGAGACTTCAGCGGCATAACAGGGGAGATCGTATCAGACCAAACCTTGGAATATATGCTCCTGAATTCGCAGAAGAACCTGAAGCATCCTGGTTTGAAGCGAAGTTCCGGCGGGGAGCATTTGTCTATTCTAACCATAGCCAACTCTGGTTAACCCTGAAAATCCTCCAGAACAAAGGCACGTTGAGAACACCCGACGATTCCCGGGTACTGATCGAGGGTGTGTACGGGAAGGACTGTGCAGGAGCCTGTCCGAAATCTCTCCTCATTCGGGATCAACAGGATCAGAAAGACAGGGCGGCGAGAGGCTATGCAATGACAAACATGATCCGGTTCAATCAAGGGTACCAGGATTCTGGAATGAAATGGCCGGCTTCTGATGAGGTTCCGACAAGGCTTGCGGAGCCTTCCGTGACTCTTCGATTGGGTTGTATCGACACCGTGGGAGGGAGGATACATCCCCTTTACGAATCCGGAGAGTTTTCATGGGATTTGAGCCAGGTCTCGGTTTTAAAGAAATGGATTGGTGAAGGAATATGCTATGACCATGAACTCATTCCACTCATACATGCAGCGGAACGAAGTATGAGAGATGGGGGAACGAATGCTCTCCTTATCCCGTTACGGCAGATCTCTGAAAGAACATGGGAGAATCGGTTTTCCAGATCCGATGGAGGGATACTTTTTGTGAGATATTCAAAAGAAATGGGTCTTGAACTTCAAAAGGAGGTATAGAAAAAAATGGGAATTAATGTCAGTTCAGATTTTTTGGGTGGTCGTGAAAGGTGAAGAATCATGGTTGATCCACTATTGAATCTTATTTACGACAGATGGATACCGGTTTCTGGCACCGATAATGAGATAATCCGCGTCGCACCCTGGGAACTATTTGATCAGAGTCGTTGCGATGCGAACGTCATCCTTACAACCCCCCGACCTGATTTTCAGGGTTCTGTTATCCAGTTTCTCATCGGGCTTGTGCAATCGACTATACCTCCGATAAATGAGGAAGCATGGGTCAAAGGTCTTCAGTCTCTGCCATCCTCAGGGCAGGTGAAGTCCGGATTTGAATCGGTATTGTCTGCGTTCAATCTTGGCGGGGAAGGATACCGGTTTATGCAGGATCCTGCCTGTGCCGATGGAAAAAAGCAGGCAATCGATACCCTTGTCATCGGGATGCCCGGCGAAAATACGTTGAAAATGAACAGTGATCTCTTTCTCAAACGTGATACGATTCAGCAGATCTGTCCCTCCTGTGCTGCCATGACACTTATGACGCTCCAGATGAATGGCCCTCCGGGAGGAGCAGGTCATCGTACCGGTCTTCGGGGAGGAGGCCCTCTCAGTACCGTGGTACTGGGGAAGTCCCTTCGCGAGACAATCTGGCTTAATGTGCTTCCCGAGGATGAATTGTATCTGGGATCTCCAGGGGATCGGAAAAGTTCATACCCGGATATATTTCCGTGGATGGGTCCGCTGCGGACCAGCGAAGCTGGTACCAAGACGGGAATTTCTGATGTAAGCCAACTCCAGCAATTCTGGGGAATGGGAAGGAGGATTCTCCTGGATATCGATCAAACAAAGGAGGGGACCTGTGATATGTGTGGTTTATCCACCAAAACAGCCCTGACCTCATTTCAAACGAAACCGTATGGGATCAACTACGACGAATCATGGCGACATGTGCTCACCCCCTATTATCAATCGGGTGATGATCATTTTCCTGTCCATGTCCAAAGCGAGGGTATTACCTACCGGCATTGGTTGGGGCTTGTCCAGAATGATCCTGAAGATGGCAGGGAGATTGCCCGAGTGGTGCAACGATTCAGAAATATCCAGGCTGATCTCTCCGGGCTCCTTCCACCTACTCCCCAACTATGGGCATTCGGCTACGACCTGGACAATGTCAAAGCCAGGTGCTGGTATGACAGCTACATGCCGCTTGTCCGGGTTTCTGATCGTATTCGGGAAGAATATGAGATCTCTATTGCCCAGATCGTCCGTGCAGCTCGCTATGTGAATGATACTCTTCATGGCTGTGTCAAGGACGCACTGTACAAAAGCGAGAGGAACGATGTATCGAAATCTCAGAAGAAAACAAAAAATATCTCCATTGTAAAGAGCAGGTTCTGGTCGGAGACTGAGCCGCTTTTCTATTCAACGCTCACCGGTCTCATGGAAAAGTCAGAGAATGGGGAATCCGTCGATCCGGTAAAAAGACAATGGATCGCGGAAGCAAGAAAAACGGCTCTTGATTTGTTTGACTTTTATTCGCAGTCGCAGTATGTCGATGAATACCGGCCGAAGGCGATAACGGGAGCTCGAAAACGTCTTGCCATGACCGTTTCCCCGGGAGCACCAAAGATCATGAAAATTCTTTCATTGAAAAAGGAGGCTTGATAATGAACATAGAGCAGAAAAAATGGATTGATTTTACTGATTCGAAGGTGAACAGTACCCTTCTGCAATGGTGGAAGACCCTTGATTCGACACGGGGAGATAGGGCAGACCTCCGCAGATGCACGGTCACCGAAGAGGTATTCTTCTCCCCTGCATACCACAGACTCCGGCATGAGATGCTCCAGTATGGGTCGGTAAGGAATGAGCCACTGAGTATTGTTGCCGGGGTTCTCTCCCATGTAAGAGATAATGACGGTTCGGCTTCTTTTGCAGGGCAGCTTGCACGAATACCTGCCGGGAAAGAGGGCTCTGTCATGAGTGAGTTCCGGTTCAGAAAGTTCCTCTCGGTTCGTGAACCTGATGTCCTGTTCCGGGAGGGAATCCGGGCTGTCCGGATACTTGATGGAAGCGTGAACATCCCTGATCTTGCCCAGGGGCTGTACTGGTGGAATTCCAATACCAGAAAAAGATGGGCATTCTCCTATTACGAAAACATTGTGTGATCTGGTGATACCATGACTGAATTTATTCAACTTCATATACTCGCATCGTATCCTCCTTCGAACCTGAACCGTGATGATCTCGGCAGGCCCAAGACCGCAATCATGGGAGGGGCACAGCGGTTGAGAATCTCTTCCCAGAGCTTGAAACGTGCCTGGCGACAGTCTGAATTTCTTCAGGCAGCGCTCGCTGGGCATATCGGGATCAGGACCAAGGAGATGGGAAATAAGATTGTGACTGCACTGACTACGGGGAAAACGCTGGCTGATGTATTGAATGATACCGGGAAGTCACCCTCACGGACGCCGATTACTGAGAAAAAAGCAGTTGAATGGGCAAAAATTATTGCTGAACAATTCGGGAAGGTGACCGGGAACGAGAAGGCTGTGAAAACAGAGCAGATAGTTCATTTCAGCCCTCAGGAGATCGATGCAATCGATTCCCTCCTTGCAACCTGCATAACGAGCGGAAAGGCCCCTGAAAAGGACGCAGTGTCACTGCTGAGAAAGGAGCATACGGCTGCCGATATCGCCATGTTCGGGAGGATGTTTGCAAAGGACCCGCATTACAACATGGAGGCTGCTGTCCAGGTCTCCCACGCCCTGACAGTTCACGATGTCGTCATCGAGGATGATTACTTTACCGCGGTGGATGATCTGAACGCCCTTGAGAGTGATGCCGGGTCTGCCCATATCGGCCAGTTTGAGTTCGCCGCCGGGCTCTACTATATTTATGTCTGCATCAACCGGGATCTCCTTGTCGAGAATCTCATGGGTGATTCGGCTCTTGCACAAAAAGCCATTGCTGCGTTGACTGAGTCGTGTACAAAGATCGCCCCCTCCGGGAAACAGGCGAGCTTCGCCTCCCGTGCCTATGCTTCCTATCTCCTTGCTGAAAGGGGGTCAAATCAGCCACGCTCTCTGGCCGTATCCTACCTTGCCCCTGTTAAAGGCGACAACCTTCTCACCGCTGCAATCTCGACTCTTGAAGAGACGAGGAGGAAGATGGACAAGGTGTATGGTCCCTGTTACAGGGAAGCACGGATCATGAACGCTTCGTCCGGAGAGGGCTCTTTGTCCGAGATCCTTCGGTTTGTTTCCTCGTGATCATGACCGAGTATTGCGTGTTCAGATTGCATGGCCCGATGGCCTCCTGGGGGGAGGTTGCAACGGGAGAGAACCGGCACTCGTCTGACCATCCATCGAAATCGGCAATTATTGGTCTTGTATCTGCTGCATTGGGAGTGAGGAGGGATGCAGAGGATCTCCATACGAAACTGACCCGTTCGCTTGGTGTCGCCTGTCTTGTCCATGTCTCCGGGGCTCCTGTTGAGGATTTTCACACGGTCCAGACTCCACCCCAGGCTGAACTGAACAGGGGATCGTATTTCCACACTAGGCGGGATGAGCTCTCAATCGGCCCGGACCGGCTTTATACGGTTGTTTCACGAAGGGAATATCGGTGTGATCCCTGGATCTCGGTCTGCCTGTGGCAACGGCGACAGGATGCTCCCTACCGGATAGAGGAGATTGCAGCGAAGCTGAACAATCCTGTGTTTACCCTCTATCTCGGACGGAAGTCGTGTCCTCCGGATTTCCCGCTCCATGCTGTCGTTCATTCGGCCCCCTCTATCCTTGAAGCGTTCAGGATGGATGGCTGGAATCCTTCAGAGGTCATCAAAGGATTTACGCTACCCGGCGAGGCCATGATGTTCTGGGATGCCGATGGGGTTGCGGGCATCCCCGCTCGTCATATCTACCAGCGGAGGGATGAAATACGTAGCCGGAAACGGTGGGTCTTCCAGAACCGCGATGAACATTTCGAGGTGGTGACCATGCCGGGAACTGGAGGTGGGTAGATGTATTTCAGCAGGATCCGTATCAGGCCGGATGCTACGACGTCACCGGAATTCTGGAAGGTCGCTACCGGGCCATACCAGATCCATTCCATGGTGTGGGATCTCTTTGCAGATTCAGAAGACCGGAGACGTGATTTCATCTACCGGGTTGATTCCGTGCAGAAGAGACCGGTCATCTATACCGTATCACAACGCACACCGGTATATCTGGGGAATGTCTGGTCAATCGAGACGAAGGAGTACACTCCCCGGATCGCGGATGGTCAGCACCTTGCCTTTGCCCTCCGTGCAAACCCCGTCCGGACAAGATGGACCGAGCCGGATGAAGAAGGGAAACGTGTCCAGAAACGCCATGATGTCGTGATGGATGCAAAACGGGCAATCAGGACAGATAACGATGCGAAAAATCAACCCTGCCCCATGGCTGACCTCATCCAATCTGAGGGTGTTCGGTGGCTCAGGGAAAAAGGGAAAGGTAATGGATTCGTTGTTGATGATAACCAGGTGCTCGCCGGAGCGTACCGGCAGTATGCTTTCCGTCAGGGCCCGAAAAACAACCAGGTCAGCATAAGCAGTATCGATTTCACTGGTCTCCTTTCAGTCACTGACAGAGCACGATTCCTGACTGCACTCATGACGGGGATCGGGCCGGCAAAAGGATTTGGGTGTGGGATGCTGATGGTTCGGCCACCGGCGTAGTGCGATGAAGCAGATTCCACAAAAAATAACCCCTATTTCATTGAAGGAGCGATCTTCACTTATTTTTCTTGAATATGGGGAATTGGATGTAATTGATGGTTCCTTCGTCCTGATTGATGTGAATGGAATTCGCGTTCAGATCCCTGTTGGTGGGGTTGCCTGCATCATGCTTGAACCAGGAACACGAATTTCCCATGCGGCCGTGAAGCTGGCAGCTCAGGTTGGGTGCCTTCTCACCTGGGTTGGAGAGGCTGGTGTGCGGCTTTATTCGACCGGGCATCCGGGTGGTGCACGATCTGACAGGCTGCTTTACCAGGCTGCGATCGCTTTGGATGCACAAGGGCGTCAGCACGTTGTGCAAAAGATGTTTGAGATGCGTTTCGGGGAAAAAATTGCTCCAGATCTGACCATCAACCAGATGCGTGGGCTTGAGGGGATCCGGGTAAAGCGACTTTATGAGGAGTATGCTATCCAGTATCATGTGAGATGGGAGGGTAGGAACTATGATCCGAAACGATGGGGAGCATCAGATCTTCCAAACAAGTGTCTAAGTTCAGGTACTTCATGTCTCTACGGAATTGTTGAAGCAGGGATTCTCGCAGCTGGATATTCCCCCTCGATTGGATTACTTCACACGGGCGACCCTCTGTCATTTGTCTACGATATTGCTGATATTTTCAAATTTGAGACCGTTGTACCAGCTGCATTCGAAGTTGCAGGGCAACGCCCCATTCACCCTGAACGTCAGGTTCGTCAGCGATGCAGAGATCTTTTCAGGCAGGAACGAATTCTTGAGAGAATAATACCCACAATCCATGAACTTCTCGATGCAAGTGGTCTCGAAATGCCAAAACCTTACGCCGATTCAGTTCTTCCGGCTTTCCAGAAAGAGTGATTCATATGGGCCTTATGGTAATTGTAACAGAAAATGCGCCCCCCTCGTTACGAGGAAAACTCACCATATGGCTCCTTGAAATCCGTGCTAGAGTTTATATTGGCAATTATTCGATAAAGGTAAGGGAAATGATCTGGAAACATGTCCTATTAAATCTGGGAAAGGGAAATGCTGTTATGGCCTGGCATGTTCCGAACGATGCAGGATTTGATTTCATGACCACCGGGAGAAACCAACGACTACCCCGCGAAATGGATGGTATAAAACTCATTTCATATATGCCGGAAGAAAAACAAAAAAGCTAATATATATCCTTTTTTCGAAGTATTTGAATTGTAGAGAGTTCCCCACGTCCGTGGGGATGAACCGTATTGGCTCCAGGCGCAGGCGGTTCTCGAAACGAGTTCCCCACGTCCGTGGGGATGAACCAACAACATTGTGGTTTTTGGTTTTTGCTTGTTAGAGTTCCCCACGTCCGTGGGGATGAACCAACACCGGACCCAGGCGGGCTCTGGGACCTCACGAGTTCCCCACGTCCGTGGGGATGAACCGACCGGAGCGCTCACTATCGCCGCAAATGCGGTGAGTTCCCCACGTCCGTGGGGATGAACCATAATATTGCCATTCGCCACAAACCACGTCTTTGAGTTCCCCACGTCCGTGGGGATGAACCGGTTCCTCCGATCCTTGTTCCTCTGTGGTGTAAGAGTTCCCCACGTCCGTGGGGATGAACCGACGATTGCCGGCTTGATGCTGGATAAACTCGCGAGTTCCCCACGTCCGTGGGGATGAACCGGAAGGGATCGTGTGTTCCGATTGCGGGACTATGAGTTCCCCACGTCCGTGGGGATGAACCGAAGGGATGGAAGATATTCTACTCGCCGGACTGGAGTTCCCCACGTCCGTGGGGATGAACCTACCATTGCACAATTGCGTCACGGTAATACTTGGAGTTCCCCACGTCCGTGGGGATGAACCAAGTGTATCAAGCTTGCACGAGAGATTAGTTGCGAGTTCCCCACGTCCGTGGGGATGAACCATTATATCGGCCTTCCAAAAGGATCCATTCTGAGAGTTCCCCACGTCCGTGGGGATGAACCGTCTATTCTCGCTGCAGGATTGTGTCTGCTGTTGAGTTCCCCACGTCCGTGGGGATGAACCGGTGCCTGGTCCATACTCCATCCTCATTATACTGAGTTCCCCACGTCCGTGGGGATGAACCGGTAACGATAGGCGAGGGTGAAGCGTTCGTCCGGAGTTCCCCACGTCCGTGGGGATGAACCATCTGCGCGAAAGACTGTACCGACACAGAATTTGAGTTCCCCACGTCCGTGGGGATGAACCGAACGCCATGAAGCGGGAAGGGTACCCGTATAGGGAGTTCCCCACGTCCGTGGGGATGAACCATCAGCAAATTGAGAGATGTGTGGTTCTATGAAGAGTTCCCCACGTCCGTGGGGATGAACCGAAGAACACGATTGCCGCGACGATGGGCGACCTTACGAGTTCCCCACGTCCGTGGGGATGAACCGGGAACATCGTTGTCGCTGACGCTGCCGGCGGTGAGTTCCCCACGTCCGTGGGGATGAACCGTATGCCCCCCTGCAGGCCATAATCCAGGTAAAGAGTTCCCCACGTCCGTGGGGATGAACCGTGATACCGGCAGACGTTCAGGTTCCCGCCGTCGAGTTCCCCACGTCCGTGGGGATGAACCTGTAAACATGGCGAATGCGGGATCATCGCTAACGAGTTCCCCACGTCCGTGGGGATGAACCGAGACCGAATATACCGGGGCGACCATCCCGATAGAGTTCCCCACGTCCGTGGGGATGAACCGATACCTGTAAAGGCGCTGACCGTGAGGCTTGTGAGTTCCCCACGTCCGTGGGGATGAACCAACGCTGATCTTTGTGGCGCCGGTTCAAAACATGAGTTCCCCACGTCCGTGGGGATGAACCGAGGATCGGGATTATTGCCCGTCTGATCATTCTGAGTTCCCCACGTCCGTGGGGATGAACCACCAACCCCGGCACGGTTCGGGATGATGAAGCTGAGTTCCCCACGTCCGTGGGGATGAACCGACTGCGCAGACGTTGATCGACCTGGCACATGAGAGTTCCCCACGTCCGTGGGGATGAACCACCAAAAGTGTGCTATCGATGTAAAACGATCAAGAGTTCCCCACGTCCGTGGGGATGAACCATACCCGCTCGATGAACTGATCGCTATAATAAGGAGTTCCCCACGTCCGTGGGGATGAACCCGGTACGTCTTGGTCGGCAGGCGTCTCGCTCAAGAGTTCCCCACGTCCGTGGGGATGAACCGGTGTAAAGATGCTGATGGTTTCGGCAGGGCCTGAGTTCCCCACGTCCGTGGGGATGAACCGTAAAGCTACAAAAATCTATCGTATCCACGTATCGAGTTCCCCACGTCCGTGGGGATGAACCATATTTGTCGATGTGGATAAACGGAGGGAACAAGAGTTCCCCACGTCCGTGGGGATGAACCATTCTCTGTGCAAAGTTACTCACATGCCCGGTGGAGTTCCCCACGTCCGTGGGGATGAACCGATGGAGGTAGCAGATCTCCGGGTAGGTAACATGAGTTCCCCACGTCCGTGGGGATGAACCATCACCCACCGAAGGAAGGCAAACACAAACGTAGAGTTCCCCACGTCCGTGGGGATGAACCAACATACCCGCACATGGGCGAATTTTGGATAGGGAGTTCCCCACGTCCGTGGGGATGAACCGGAATTAACCACATTATCAAGTATTCGGAATATGAGTTCCCCACGTCCGTGGGGATGAACCTGTTAAATTATTAAACCGGCGGGCACCACGTAAGAGTTCCCCACATCCGTGGGGATCAACAGTATATCGATTGCATGAACCCTGGTAGATTTGTCAAATGAGCTCGTAAATCAATTAGAAAAGATGGGGCGGCATCCTGGAATTTCACTGACGGGATCCCGCAGGGAGTCCCCTTCGAGGATTTACCGGATACCTGGCGGTGCCCGGAATGCGGGGTGTCGAAGCTGAAGAAAGGGGCATTCGTCCGGCGATAATAGTCCAAAAGAAGTCCGGG
>Ga0116141_10004461_pt1 | contig 11789 bp, 10 predicted proteins | sample AD_UKC097_MetaG_FD_89744 | JGI IMG/M metagenome (GOLD analysis project Ga0116141, IMG submission 89744) | Active sludge microbial communities of municipal wastewater-treating anaerobic digesters from USA - AD_UKC097_MetaG | ecosystem: Engineered > Bioreactor > Anaerobic > Digestate | place: USA... | reverse complement strand
GCCTCACGCTCCTGATCGACATACGCCAACCGGACCGTCGAGCCGATCACCACCTGTCCTTCCGACGGCGCCACGTCACCGGTGACCATCTTCAGCAGCGTCGTTTTGCCGGCGCCGTTCGGTCCGACCAGCCCGACCACGGCGCTGCGGGGGACGGCGAACGAGAGGTTCTCAAAAAGGCGCCGGCTGTCGTATCCCATGCCGACCTCGCGGAACTCGATCACCTGGCTTCCCAGTTCGGGGCCGGGGGCGATGCGGATGACCGCCTCGGCCCCTTTGGCGGCCGCCGTTTCGCGCGCCACCAGTTGCTCATACTCGCGCATGCGCGCGCGGGTCAGCTCGGTGCGGTCCCCCCGGCTCATCCGAATCCACGACAACTCCCGCTCCAGCGCCCGGGCCCGCGGCGAATTCTTCTTCTCCGATTCGGCCAGCGCCGCAAGTTTCTGCTCCAGCCAGGAACTGTAGTTCCCCTACCACGGGATCCCGTGCCCGCCGTCCAACTCGAGAATCCACCGGGTCACGTTGTCGAGAAAGTACCGGTCGTGCGTCACGATGATCACGGTTCCCGGGTATTCCCGCAGTTGCTCCTCCAGCCAGTTGATCGTCTCGGCGTCGAGGTGGTTGGTCGGCTCGTCGAGCAGCAGCAGGTCGGGTTTTTCCAGGAGCACCTTGCACAGCGCCACCCGCCGCCGTTCGCCGCCCGACAGCGTGCCGACAATCCGGTCGTCCTCGGGCAGACACAGCGCATCGGCCGCCACCTTGAGCCGCTGGTCGAGATTCCAGGCATCGACGGCCTCGATTTTGTCCTGCAGCACGCCCATCCGGTCCATCGCCTTCTGCATCGCCGCGTCGTCGGCCGGCGCCGCCATGCTGTCGGCCAGCCGGTTGTACTCGTCCAGGAGAGCCTTGGTCTCCCCGAAGGCCGACTCGATGGTCTGGCGGACAGTCAGTTGGGGATCGAGCTGCGGCTCCTGCTCGACCATCCCGGCCCGGTAGCCGGGTGTGATAAAAGCGTGCCCGATGAACTCGGTGTCGCGGCCGGCCATGATGTTCAGTACGGTGGTTTTTCCGGCGCCGTTCTCGCCGACGATCCCGATCTTGGCCCCCGGGTAGAAGCTGAGGTTGATGTCGCGGAGCACCTGCTTCTGCCCGTAGAACTTGTTGACGCCGTACATGTGGAAGATGTATTTCTCGGCCATACGATTCTTCTCCGTTCCCATCGACAGTGTGGCAAGTGCCATGGTAACACACCGTTGCAGGCGGCGCAAGAGCCTAAACGGGCGGGCGAGAGGGTTGTTGACTCCCCGCAGCAAATCCGGCACATGGCGGCGGAGATCCCAACAGACAGCCCTCTTTCGGCAGGAGCAGCAAGATGTCATTCGTCAGCAGAACCGTTGCGCTCGGAGCCTTCGCCCTCCTCTGGCGCGCTCTGACCCAGCCTCTCTACGATGCCGGCATCGGGGTGTTCCCGTGCCGGGGAAACCACGACGGGCCAGCCTTGCTCCCTCGCACACTGTGTTCCCCGGTCCCTATGCGCTGCCCGCCAACGGACCGGAGAACGAGGTGAATCTCACCTTCGCCTTCACCCAACGCAATGCCCTGGTCATCGGCCTGGACCAGGTGCTCATTCGGAACCGGATCAACCTGCCCTGGCTGCAGGCGCAGTTGGACACAACCGCGGCGGAGCACATCTTCGTGTTCGGTCACATGCCTGCCTTCAAGGTTGATCACGACGATTGCCTGGATGACTACCCAGGCGAGCGCGATACGTTCTGGAACAGCCTGGCGGCCGCCGGGGCGCGCGTCTATTTCTGCGGCCACGACCACTTCTACGATCACGCCCGTCTGGCCGACAGCGACTCCGATTCCGCCGACGACCTTCACCAGTATGTAGTCGGCACCGCCGGAGCGCCGCTCTACGCCGGCGGGGCGTACGACGGCGCCAACGGGATCTGGACTCCGATGCTCGTGCACCACGAGAAGGAGTATGGCTACGTGCTGGTGGAGCTCGACGGTCCGACGGCGATGCTGACGTGGAAACACCGGACCGCCCCCGGCGTCTACGAGGACGGCGGCGACCGGTGGCCGTACTCGGTGCCGACGGCCGGATGCTGCGGGGGCGACGAGCGGCGCGGCGATATCGACGGTCGGTGTTTGCCGGAGTGCATCACCGTCAACGACCTCGCCCAATTCATCGCGTACATGTTCGCCGGCGGCCGGCCGCCGGCGTGCGCGGCCGAGGCCGACATCGATGCTTCCGGCGGCCTCGACGTGGCCGATCTCACCGCCCTCCTTGGTTTCGTATACCGCGGCGGCGCACCGCGGCAGCCCTGCCGCCAGGCGCGCCCCGGCTGCCGCGCCCGGCGTCGACCAAGGCAAAGCCGCGCCCGGATCACCGGACGCGGCTTTTTGCCCCAAGGCGTCAATTCTATCCCACCGGGGGATCAGAAACCGCAGGTCGGCGGCGGACCGCCGCGGAAGAGGTAGGACACGAACAGGGTCAGGTCAGATACCTTCACCTGCCCGTCACCGTTCACGTCGGCCACCGCGAGCGGAACCGGCGCGGATCCGCCGCGGAACAGATACGACACGAACAGGGTCAGGTCGGACACCTTCACCTGCCCGTCGCCGTTCACGTCGCCGCACACCGGGCAGCGGCAGTACGCCTCCGTGCACACGGCCTCGCACTCGTCGGGAACGCCGTTGCCGTTGGCGTCGGTGGAGACACCGCTCAGAATATCCTGAGCGTCATCCGCGCCGTTGCCGTTGCAGTCGGCGAACGAGATCACTTCCACCCCGACGTCGGCTGTCCGATCCAGTACTCCGTCGCCGTCCTCATCAATGCTCAGCACGAGGTTTTCGGGACCCGGGCCCGGCCAAAGGAGGGCCGTGAGCTGGACCTCGAATTCCTGCGTCGTCCCGAGCGGAATCATCCGGTTGCCCAGGACCGGTTCGCCCGGCTGCAGACCGTTGAGGCTGACGGCCTGCGACGGCGCGCCGTCGTGATCGAGCACCTGGAGACCGTAGGAGAGCGATCCGGTCGGGTCATCGTCGTTGGTCACCATGACGCGGGCAGTGCCGCTTCCCCCGCCGAGGCCGATGCCGATCGGGTCGATCGGGAGGCCGATGATGGTGGCGCACCATTTGCCGAACCCGGCCTTGATCTGCCCTTCGCAGGTCGAGGACGAGCCGTTCATCGGGTTGAGCACGCTCAGGCTGTAGCAGGCCACGGCGCCGGGGTTGAATCCGGCCGGCCGGGTCACCGTCACCGTGATCGTCGTGCAGGCGCCCGGGGCAAGCGGCGCGGTGAGCCCGCTCGCGGGCGTGAACACCAGGCCGGCGCCGTTGAAATTGCAGCCCGACCCCGACGCCATCCCGGCCAGCGACCAGTTCAGAGCCGCGCTCGCGGCGCCGTCGTTGCACACCGTGAACGCCAGCGGCCGGGTGGTCTGGTTCTTGCAGAAGACCACGGTGGGCACGCGGCAGCGCACTTTGCATTTGCCCGTGGCTCCCGCCTCATATAGACCCTGGACCTCGGCCGGAGTGAGCGCCCGGTTGAAAATCTCGATTTCATCGAGGAAACCGTCGAAGTACCGGTTCGTGAAATAGCAGCCGCCGGTGTTCAGGAACGTGCCGTGCCCGATATCCAGGATCGGCCCGCTGTTGGTGCTGTAGAGCGGCCCGGTGAGCGGCGTGAAGGTCGCCACCGGCGCGCCGTTGAGGTAGAGCGTCCCGCCGCCGGTTGTCCGCGACACCGTCACCGCCACGTGCTGCCACTGGTTGAGCTGCACGGTTCCGGGCGGGCTGTAGAACACCGTCTGCGGCGCCGGAAAACTGCTCATGATGAGGCCGAGGAAAGCCGTCCCCGTCCCTTGGCCATCGTCCTCGACAAAGAAGCAGACGCCGTCGAGACCCGAGCCGCCGAAGAACCACTGGCGGTTGTCAAAGATGGGGTCGACGCAGGGTTGGTTGCCGACATTCTGATTGAACACCGCGCAGTTGGCGCCGAAGCTCCGCGGGTGGATCCAGGCATCGGCGCTGAAATCACCCGGCCCGATCGTTACGAACGGATCATTGTAGACCCGCACGATGTCGAGATTGGGGACATTCGGCCCGAACTCATACGCCCCGCCGACCATGCCCGGCGCGAAACCGAAACTCCCGAGCTGCGTGCCGTTGTTGTCGTGGCCGGCCAGGTCGAGCGCGGTCGCCGGCGCCGCCTCATCGAGCGGGTACCAGGCCAGCATCTTCGCCGGCGGCTTCACGCAGCACGTGTCGGGAACGCCGCTGTTGCCGCCCCCGCACATCCAGTTGCCGAAACTGATATTCACCGCCGGCAGGCCCGGCGCCGTCGTCACCGTGTAGGCGGTCGGCAGTGTCGTCTGCACCCATCCCGGCTGGTTCACCTCGCTGACCGTGTAGGTCGAGCAGGGGATGTTGGCGAAGGTGTAGTTGCCGTTGGCGTCGGTGACGGCGGACGCGTAGAGCGGCCCGCCCTGGTAGAACAGGTTGATCGTCCAGCCCGGCAGCCCCGGTTCGCCCGGATCCTGCTTGCCGTCGTGATCGAGATCGTTGAACTTGGCGCCGCTGATGCTGCAGTACTGCTGCGACGGGCAGCACCGCTGCACAATCAGCTCCAGGTAGTCGATCTGCGTGTCGTCGATCATCATGAAGTCGAGCGTGCCGTCCTGGAGCGCCGCGATCATGCTCGAGACGTTGTAAGGCCCGGCGTAGGGCAGGTTGCCGAGATCGAGGCAGACCGTCATGGTGTCGCCGAAATTCCAGACCGTGTCGGCCCCGGCCGTGTGAATCGCCAGCAGTTGGCTCAGGCTGATCTGGTAGAGGAAGTTGGAATTGGCTCCCCCGCCGAGCCGGATGAAGTCATCGGTCGCCCCCGGGTCGGTGGCGCGCACCTTGAAACACAACTGCGCCCCGACCACACAGCAGGCCGTGTCGAAACAGTTGCTGAAGGTGTGGCCGAAACAGCGGTCGCGCGCAAACTCGTCGAAATTCAGCACCGGCGACCCCGCGCACATCTCCAGCAGGATCGACTGGAGGTAGGGCGCCGGCGTGGGAATCTCGGGGTCCCCCCCAGGAAATCATCCTTCGCCCCGGCCATGCAGGTATCGGCCATCGTCGTGTCGCACAACTGCGGGTCGAGGTTGCCGAAGTCCAGGTTGTTGATGACCGCGTTGAAACTCGGGATAAACAACTGGTAGTTGACGCTCGACGGCGCCGTCTGCACCCACCCCGGCTGCTGAATCTCGTTGAGCACGTGGTAGCCGGCGTTCAGATTGTAGAAAGCGTACTGCCCGAGCGCATCGGTGGTGTCGTACTGGTAACCCCACCAGATCGTGTTGAGCTCGATAATCCAATTGGGAAGGGGAACGTCCCCTGCGTCGAAAGTGCCGTTGCAGTTCTTGTCGTCATACTTCACACCGTGAAGTTCAGCTTCCGGCAAGGGTCAGCCGCCGTCCATCTTTCCCGTGAGGTAATCGATCTCCGTCTCGCTGCCGATGAAGACATCCAGGTCGCCATCCTGCACGGCGGCGAGCACGTTGGTCAGGCCGCGGTCGGCCAGCGGGAGCCGCCCGAGATCGAGCACGAGCGTCATCGTGTCGCCCGGATCCCAGCTCGGATCGGCCCCGCCCGTCTTGATCTCCAGCAGGTGGCTCAGCGAGGCGCCCCAGATGCGTCCGGGCGAGGGCCAGTCCCCCAGGAGGAGTTCGTCATCCTGGCTGCCGGCCGCCGAGGCCCGCAGGCCCAGGCGCAGCTCGCCGCGTACGATGTCGCACGGATCCCAGCAGCCGCTGAAGGTGTGCCCGAAACACGCCCCCGAGGCCGGCTGATCGAAAAACGGGAGGGACGACCCGCACGTCGCCATCTGCGCGGCCAGGTCGGCGCTGGGCGAGGACGGTTCCGAGCCGTTGGCCGGATCGAAATTGTCCGCCACCCCGGCCGGGCAGTACGTCGGAACCATGTCGCAGCCCGCCTCCGCCCGGAACGTGAAATCCATCCCGCCCATGGTCCCGCTTCCGCCATGGGCGAAACGGTAGTCGACCGACACCGGCCCCCGCTGCACATACCCGTCCGGGACCGCGCACGACAGGTCATAGTCGCCGCTGCTCAACCCCGCAAACGAGTATGCCCCGTCGGCATTCGTGGTCGTCGAGTCCAGCGTCGGCGGCTGCCCGCCCGCCTGGCCCCGCAGGTAAATCTTGATGCTCCCCAAGGCCGCCTCGTGGGCGTCACGGGATCCGTCGCAGTCGATGTCCTCGAAGGCTATCCCGGAAATCGACCCCGTTTGCGCCAGTGCCGGCGCGACCGGACAGCACAGGAAAACGGCGGCAAGCACTCCCGCCCCAAACCGCCGATACACGGCGGTCCGCAGGATACTTCCCATAAAGTCTCCTTGCCTCGCTATGGTATAGAACGTTGTAGGGTATGGTCGCCGGCGGCCGGAACCGCCGCCGGCAGCGTTACTGTAGGATCAACATAGAGTAAAACGATGTATATTGTCAAATATTATTTTCGCCGTCCCGCAACTTTGTCACGGCTGCGCGGCCGCTCGCGACACAGTCTGTCCCCCGGCCCTACGCACTCCCTACGCAGGCGCCGATGGTGCGGGAATTGGCGGAATTTACCGGGGCATGCCCGCCCCGTGGCGATGGCGCAGAGGGGATTGCCTACTTGGTGCGCAGCGGCCGTATGTGGACCCGCGAGGTCCACACGCCCGCATCCTACGCGGCGATTGCGACGATCATCGCCGCCACCTGCTCCGGCGTCAGGCGCGGCTTGGCGGCGGGCGAGGGATTGCGATCGGCGGCGACCCGCGCGAGGAAATTGGTCGCGATTGACCCCGGCATGACGAGCGACACCTTGATGTTGTCGTTGCGCAGCTCTTCCCCGGCCGATTCGGTGAGCAGGTTGAGCGCGGCTTTCGAAGCGGCGTAGGGGCCCAGGGTCGGCTGCCCGGCGGTGGAGGCCATGGACGACACGTTGATGATGTGCCCGCCCCCTTGCCGCCGCATGACCGGGATCAGTTCGCGCAGGGAACGGAAGACCGCTTTGACGTTGACGGCGAACATGAGATCCCATTCCCCCTCGGTCGTTTCTTCGATCGGCTTGCGGACTCCCGCCCCGGCATTGTTGATGAACAGGTCGATTCGCCCGAACCGGCCGAGCGCCGCGTCGACCAGTCCCTTCATACCGTCAAGCGTCCCGACGTCCGCCGGGGCGATGAGACAGCGCGAGCCGTCCGGATCGAGCGTGTGGGCGGCCTGCTCGAGCCCCTCCCGCCGCCTCGCGCAGAGCACGACCCGGGCCCCTTCGGCTGCCAGAAGCCGGGCGGTCGCCGCCCCGACCCCTCGGGAGGCCCCGGTGACGACCGCCACTTTGTCCGTGAGTAATGCCATGGCTACAGATCGACCCGACGAGCGCGGTTCACCCGGCGGAGAGTCTCCGTCGCCTCCGGCAGGCGCGCAAGCCGGCCGTTCAGCCCGGGAGATACCGCGGACCCGCGGATGCCCCCGGGAAGTGTTCTCACTCCGCCCCGCCGGCCAGATCCGTCTTATCTTCAGCCCGGAGCGCTGCGGTCCGGCGGCGCTCCAACCAGAACCAGACCAGCCCCGCGGTCACCACCACCAGCACCGCGAGCCCGGCCACGTGATACCACCGGATCCGCTGTCTGACCATTTCAAATGTACTCACTGCATACCTCCGTTCCTGGCGGTCCCGTTGAAATCATCGGCCTTCCCTTCCCACATCCAAATAACGCCGCCCCCGAAAAAACGCAATCCCATTACGCGCACAAGCGGCGATATCCGCCCAGAGCTGAAGCGCCCGCTCTCCGGCGGTTCGTTCTTAAAGTGATCGGCCAAAAAAATACCACCCGTGCTCCCCTCAAGCACGGGTGGCGATCCGCCAAAGAGAAAAGATAAGCGTAACAATTACTGCAACGCTCAGGGAGTTAAGATGACAGTTATTGGAACAGCAAGCTTCGTGCCGCATGGTGTCGCATTGCCTGACGACGCCGTAGTCGTTTGCATCACAGCATATTAGCTCTGTGCTACGGTTCCCTGTTCCACATTCGTTCGTGGAATTTCGTACGATCATACGAGTCCGGTCCCGAAAAAAAGCGGTAAGCGCCTGTCAATCAAACGCTTACCGCAACCAAGGAGTAACTGTGTCTGTTCGTAAGCCGCTACGATTCCACCCGCCCGGTTCCGGTACCGATGCCTCCAAGCGCCATCTCACACGCTCGGTCGCGACGATCACACGGAGCGGGGCGAGGAAATCCGGCTCGTGTCGGTTTCAGCCTAGTTGAGCGCACCTCCTTCCAGGCTGATGCCGTAGCGCTTGAGTTTCGTGCGGACGGTGGCCTCGTGGATTCCGAGGATGCGCGCCGCCTCCGACTTGTTGCCACCGGTGGCCAGCAGGGCCTCGATCAGCATCTGCCGCTCGAACCGCTCAACCTGCTCGAAGAGCGAGGAGCGTTGATCCCGACCGGGGTCGCCGAACACGGCATGGGCCAATTCGGAGAGATCTCCCTCGGCGGCCAGTTCCGCCATCACCTCGAGCCGTTTGACTTTGTTGTTCAGCTCGCGCACGTTGCCCGGCCAGGCATACTCGACAAAGCGGTGGATAACGTCGGCCGGCAGCGGGCTCTCCGCCAGGCGGCGGCAGTTTTGGAGGAAGTGCCGCAGCAGGAGCGGGATATCCTCTTTCCGGTCGCGCAGCGGGGGGAGGTGGAACGTAATGCCGCTGATGCGGTAGTAGAGATCGCGGCGGAACAATCCGCGCTCCACCATCGCCTGGAGATCGCGGTTGGTCGCCACGACGAGCCGGATGTCGAGCGGCACCTCTTTCGTCGATCCGACCGGCACCACCCGGCGGCTTTCCAGAACGCCGAGCAGTTTGGCCTGGAGAGTCGGCGGCATGTCCCCGATCTCGTCGAGGTAGAGCACGCCGCCGTTGGCGGTCACGAAAAGTCCTTCTTTGTCGCGGTCGGCTCCGGTGAAAGCCCCCTTGGCGTATCCGAACAGCTCCGACTCCAGAAGGGTCTCGGGAATCGAGGCGCAATTGACCGCCACAAAAGGACCATCGGGCCGGCAGATCGCGTGGAAGTACCGGGCCATGTGGTCCTTGCCGACACCCGTCTCGCCGGTCAGCAGGACGGGGAGATCGGACTTGGCGACGTAGCTCAGTTGCTGTTTGAACCGCTTGATCTGCTCGTTGGCGGTCAGGAATTCCACCTCGGAGGTCCTCGCGGCCGCGCCGGGGGCGTCGCCCGGCCGCAGGCGGTCCGTGCCGGCCAGCAGGCGGTCAATCTCCTCCAGACGCCGCTGCATCCCCCCGCGGCGGAAATACTCTTCGGCGCGGAACAGGCAGGTCAGGCGTTTGCGCGGGTCGAAAGCGGCCGACTGGCCGGCCGCCACCAGCGCCTCGGCCTTCTCAAACCGAACGCCCGACTGGTGGAGCGTGTCGAGCGCTTTCACGAACAGCTCGCGGGCTTCGGCGATGCGACCGCCGCGTTCGGCGAGGATGGCCTGCACTTTCAGCACGGCTCCCTGCTCGACCATCTCGCCGGTTTTGGCCAGAATCGCCAGCGCCCGGGCCGCATAGCGCGCGGCAACCCGGTCGTGGCCGACACGCAGCGAGGCCTCGGCCAGGTGGCGCAGCACGCGGCCCGTCAGGGTCGTCTCCCGACCGATAGCCTCGGCGGCCGCCAGCGCGCTCTCGAGCATCTCGGCCGCTTCCGCCGCCCGCTCGCTCCGGTAGTACAGCTCGCCCAGGTAGGTGCGGAGGATTACCTGATCGCGCGGGCTTTCGACCCGGCGCAAACCGGCCGCCGCTTTCTGGAACGTCGTCTCGGCCCCGGCAAAGTCCCCTTCCTGCATCTGCACGTAGCCGAGGGACAGCGCCGCCCGCGCCGCCTCGAGAGTCTGTCCCAGTTCCTCGGACAGGGTGAGGTTGATTTCGAGATGTTTCTTGGCCTCTGCGAATTCGCCGAGGAATGTCTGGATACGGCCGATGTTGCCCATCATGTACGCAAGTTTCTTGCGGTCGTCCAGGCGCTTGGCGAGGCCGATGGCCTCCATCAGCACCGTCAGCGAATTGCGATAGTCGTTTTGGCGGAAGTAGAGGCCGGCCAGCAGGTTCAGCGCCCTGCTCTGCCCTTCCGCACAATCGTTGCGCCGAAAGATTGATTCGGCGTCTCGGAATGCTTTCTCCGCTTGCTTCAGTTCGCCGCTGTCCCGAAGAACTTCGGCCACCGTGAGGAAAGTCTCCGCCAACTCGAGCGTGTCGCCGTGCTCGGAGTGGATGGCCTGCGCCATGCGGGCCAGGCGGAGCGCCGTGGGGTACGAAGCGAGCGCAAGGTGAGCCCGGGCCACCAACCGGAGAATTCGTCCCGCGAGCGCGCTTCCCGCCGTCTCAAGCTGGCGGCGATTCGCCTCGTAGTACTTGACCGCGCCCGAAAAATCCCGCGCGGCGAGCAATTCCTCCAGGTAGTGAGCCGCTGCCGCAAGCAGTCCGTCGGCAGTGTCGGTAATCACTCTCATACCTTCGTTCCCTCAGTTTCCTCGACCGTTGTTTGCCGGGGCCGTCGCACCCGGGTTGTTCTCTCCCACAATTGCGTTGCCGTCAGTCGACGGCTGCGGCAGTGTCACGATGGTGTGGCCGGTCAGCCGTTCGAACCAGAGCGGCATCACCAGCCGCCACAACAGGCTGGTCTCAATGCCGACAATTCCGGGCGCCACTCCCGACGAAGTGCCGGGCTGGGACAGGCGAGAATCAGGGAAATAGTTCTGCTCCCCGCCCCACGGATGGTCCTCGCTGGACGGCCGCGGATACGGGACAGCAATCGGGTTCCGGCGAGCACTGACACTGCTGACGGCGGTGGCCAACAACAGCACCAGGACAACCGAAACAGTGAGAAGACGTTTCATGACACACTCCTTGGTTTATAGTGACACAAGTTTTGCCAAAGACACAGGGCCGGCGGACGAGAGAGGGGATTGTGCAGAGACATGAGCATACCTCCGGTCAAGTCCCTGCCCCTTCTACTATAATGTGGAGCGCACCGGTTGTCAATGGGATTTTTGAACTCACCCGCCGCGGAGCAGATTCCGCGCTGCTTTCCTGTCGTCTCCGGTAGGATGACGTACCATGCGAAAGGCGCGCGCCGGCGTGGCCGCCCCGCCCGTCGTCTGTTCGCCGGCCGGGCCCCGCAACACAGTCTCTGCGACCGCCGCACCGGCCGCTCCCCCTTCACGAGTGCAGCCGATTGAACTCGTCCACGAGTTCCGCAAGGCGGACCGTCGGCCAACCCTTCTGCCGGCACAACTCCTCCAGGCTTCCCCAGAACGGCTCCCCGCACACGACGCACGGCAGTCCCCGGCTCATGAGAAAGCGCACCGCGTCCGGATAGCGCTCCACCATTTCGTCGACTCTGGTTTCCGGCGTAATCATCTTCCTGCTCCGCTCGGGACCGATCGCGGTCGCGCCGTGCGGCGCGCCGCCTCAAACTGTTAAACGCCCGGAGCCCGACAGAGTGCCGTGGAAGACGCGGGGGAGGGTTTGGCGCGCCGGGCCGCGCGCGGGAGAAAAAAAGGCGGGGCCGGTCTGGCGGCCCCGCCCAATTGCCGTCGGTCCCCCGGCGCTATTTTTTGGCCTCCGCGAGCGCCTTCTTCAGGGCGTCGATGATCTTCACCGGCGTCGGGTCGACCTCGTTGAGAATCGCGAGGTAATAGGAGACGAAGTCGCCGAACTGGACCAGCGAGAGCATC
>Ga0116141_10004457_pt1 | contig 11793 bp, 6 predicted proteins | sample AD_UKC097_MetaG_FD_89744 | JGI IMG/M metagenome (GOLD analysis project Ga0116141, IMG submission 89744) | Active sludge microbial communities of municipal wastewater-treating anaerobic digesters from USA - AD_UKC097_MetaG | ecosystem: Engineered > Bioreactor > Anaerobic > Digestate | place: USA... | reverse complement strand
GGTAGCACTCAGAATCACTAAATGAACCGCAACGGAAGTGGCCAGGCTGCCCAGCAGCCGAGACCATCTTTCCGTTGCCAAGTTTATGCATGCCTGCACAGACTACTGGATGATCTCGCGCCAGCTGATACGCTTACCAGTCGGCGGAGGTACATCAAAAGGTACCGAGGCAGTAATCTGTTGCCCACTCGAGGTTGTGACAATCACCACCACTTTGCCGCCCGGCAGACGGACAATATTGACACCTACTGCCAGTGACTCCGTTCCATCAGCACCTACCAGCCGACGCCCAACTGCGGCATCCGCGCTGCTCGAGACGGCATTGCCTGTGGCATTATTAAAATAGTTCAGCCAGCTATACCCACCAATATTGCAGGCATTGTTCTGCGGCACGTTGGTAGCGACCACCAGTGTGCCCAACTGCAACTTGATATCGATATTGACGCGCTCGCCCGTGTCCGGAAAATCAGCAAACCATCCGTCCGTCGAACCACACTGCGCCGTGCAACCGACCGTGCGAAAAGCAGCCGTACCAGAGCCTTGGTTAGTAATTGTCATGTGTTTTAATGTGGTACGCAGGCTGGTCAAAGACGTTGCCGTGAGCGGATCCCGCAGCGCCCAGATCGTCTGCGCTTGGGTATTGGAATTATCCGTGGTACCCAGATAACGACCTGTGCCCACATAAACGTGGGGGTACCCAGCAACCTCTGCCAATTCAGGACGGGTGGTAATAGGTTGAGGATTATTTGAGCTATCCACCAACGTAGCAAGCTTTGTCGCCTCTATGCCGGTGGGTGCCAAAATATCATTCACGTCAAACCGCCAGACATTGCCCAATAAGTCGACACCATAGACACGCTCGGTTTGATTATTGCGAATGGGATCTTCAACCCAGGCATTGATTTTATTCAGGCCGCTGGGGGTGGTAGCAGAACCAACACCCGTGCTGATCTTGTAAAGAATTTTTCCGGTCACTGCTTCGAGAACGTAGAGGTAGCCTACTCCATCGCCACTCACAGAAGGCGAGTTGACGTTGTTGTAACCCGAAGTGACAAACACCACCCAGCGGCCATCGCGCAGCTTGCTGATGATGGGATTGTTAAAGGTATAGCCGATATGGCAATCCGCAAACCAGGTGCTGGGTGTCGCAGCGTCGTAGCAGGTTGAACCATTTTTGAATTCCCACAACCCCTTGGGCGAGGCGGGATCAGTAATATCTACTGCGTAATAGCCTTTGCCACCCTTATTCAAGCCCCCCACCAGAATCGTTTTCCAGACGGTATCTGCCGGATCATAGACATCGCCAATAGTTGGCGTGCCATCCACAGAATAAGTGTGCTGATTGGCGTAATTTTCGCTGGCCAGCTTATACAAGCTAGGCAATACAATGGACGGAATCATGGCCCAGGCTTCTACACCACCATTGGTATCAACAAGGGATGTACCAGCATAAAACGCATGCAACATGCCATCGTTGGCGGCCGCATACACCATCGGGGTGCGCGAAGCATTGGCCGTTTTAAACGCCAGATACCCGGCGTCGTCATACTCGGCAAACGGTGCTTTGGCATACACCGGCTGGGCATTGATGATGTCGCCCAGGATATGTTCGCGCAGGCGGTACAACCGGTTGGCGTCATTGGCGACAAAATCCTCCAAACCGCGCTGCCCGCGCAGGAAGTTCACCAGGTTGGCGCCAGCCGCCAAACCCCGTTGATTGACTGATGCAGGCGGGGTAACACCGTCAGTCATGCTGGGATACTGGCTGAGCAGGCCGATTTGCGTACTCCCGAAATTTGCCTGTTCAGCTGCGTTGAGTGATGTCTGGGCAGCGCCAGTGGGTATGCCAGATGCATCACAGACGAAGGTATTCCAGGTGAATGGAACGAAATTATCAACCGCTCCTGTCCTGAACAGTTTGATGTCGCGCGTATCGCACGCCGCTTTGCCTTGGGTATCCAGCTTGCTCTGCGCCGACCAGACCACAGTGCCTCTGACCGTACCGGCAGATGCGGTAAGCGCATGTGTTACCGGATCAAACTCATCCTGCAGGACAATTTCATGCGCCTCCAGCTCGCCAGTCCACTTTTGCGTGACATACTTTGCGGTGTAGGCGAAGTTATCCCCAGCCACAGGCTCCAGGTTGGACGTCGCTGCCGCAGCTGCCGAGGCGATGCGTGCGCTGACGCCGGCCAATGCGGTGGTCAGGCTGTTGACCACGGAATCCGGATTGCCCGCGCTGAAATACTGGCCACGACCATTGACGGCGGCATGCCAAAGGTCGTCAAGCGCCGTCGGGCTGTCCGCAACCGGCACCGGCCAGTTAATTGAACCTGTGCGAATGTTGACGAAGGTGCCAGCAATATCGCTTTTGTAGGTTGGCGAGTAGCTCAAGTTGCCTGATAAACCCAGCCCCATAGTAAAGGTGGTCATGTGCTGCCATTGAGCCTTGTCGTCCTCGGGGGTGCCACCGGTTGAAGGCACGTTGTTGTCGCACACATCGGTACCCAGCGCACCGGTGCAGTTGCTCAGTGTTGAATTACGCAAGTCCGTTTTGTAATAGTACTGAGCAACGTCAGCCAGCGAGTTGCTGCTGCCGCCGCTGGCGGACGTCAATTCACAGGGCCAGGCACCGCTGACGTTGCAGGTACTTTGTGCCCCAGCGATGGGAGTAGTGCCGGTGATGCTTGCAGGGTTTGGAGAAGGCAGGGTTAGGCCGGACAGGCAGCTGGTTTCGGTGGTCCATCCCGTGGAGCTCGTTGTCGGCCCACTGATGATTGATCCGCTCTGGCTCGGCCCGGGATACGTGGTGGCCACATCGTTGTAGCGGTACTGCCGTTTTTTCTTGCCGCCACTGCATCCGGAGCTTGTAAGCCGATACTCTTTTTTCAGTTCATGCCAGACGTACGAAGTGGTCGCCCCATCAAAAATCGGCCTTGGCGAGACGGCGAATTTCACTGCGGGCGGATTATAGGCGTCGAGTTCGGAAATAACACCGTCTTGGTTGTCCATGTCGGTCGTGCCATCCATTTTCTCCCCGCCGGAGCCGTTCCAGTAGCCGTCGGTAGTCAGGATGTTGAAGTTTTGCTGACAGGAATACTGCACCGGGTCGCCCGTCATGCCGTTGTTGATGGTGTTGGTCTTGCCCGCGAAATAGCGACCGGCGCGGGATAGTGCCTGACGCAAGGGCGTGCTGCCGTTGGAGGCTTGTGCATAAAGCTTGGTGAACCAGGCGTCTTTTTGTGTCGTATCGAAATCGGCAATAGTCAGGAACTTTGATGCGACGACAGGGTTGCCTGGATTGATGGTAATGAAGCCAACGCGATAGGTATCGCTCAGACCGACAAAGGCCCGCCCGGTAGCCGACTTCATCATATACATACGCTTGCGGTAGTAGCTGTACCAGTTGGCAAAGTTCTGGCGCTCATCGGTCGCGCTGGGGCCGGAGGTTGCGGAGACCACCACCTTGCGCCACAGCGCGGTCTTGCTGGCCGCTGCACAAGTAGTGGTGTAGCGGGAGCCGTCAGTGCAAATTTCCTTCGTAGTTGAATCTGAGCTGCTGGCGAGTGTTTTCTGGCAGTCACCCGTGAGGGGGGCAAGTGTTGTAGCGCCAAGATAAGTCCAGTAATACGCAGCTTGCGCTGCATCGCTGCCGTAGCCATAGCCTAAATCATCGTTATATGCCCTGAAACTGGTGCTCAGATTGGTCGTAGCTGAGCTTGAAGGATCATAGCTATGAAAGCCATCGTAATAGGCGGCGGTAAAGCTTATCGGCGTTGCCGAATTAACATCATCTCCCGTACTGGTCTTGGGGACGATGTAAGTGGTATTCGGGTTGTAATAGACGAGATTGCACTGGGCGTTGCGAAAGCCGACCTTATTCGTATGGCTGGATAGGCCATCCGGCATGAATTCCCAATTCATCGAGCCCGAATCATCGAACGTGAACAGGATGTTCGGCTTGACCTGGGTGGAGGATGCGCTGGCCAGCGGGTTGTCGGCGATGTCGGTCAGCGCCGCGTGCGCCATAAAAGAAGCCACCAGTGCAGTGACGGCTGCAAGAAAAGATAGCGCGGGTCGAATAATAGTGACGTGCTTCATGAGCATTCTCCTAGTTAATACATGATTGCCTGTGTATAGACCATGGTGTTGGTCGGGCCTTGCACACGTGTCGTGACTCGAAAATACGGCTGAAAGGTGTTGGACAAGGGCTGCGAGCCGTAACTGGCAGCGCTATGTGAGCCACCGGCCAGGGTGGATCCGATGGTGACGCATTGTTGACCCGCCGCATTAATAGCGCCTGGCACCTGGCACATGCGGTGGATGACATAGCGCACCTCATTGCCGGCGCCATCATCATTGGTGGCGACGGCCGAGTTGGTCCAGTTATAAGTCAGCGGGTCAAATTCTGATGGCGCAGGCGTAGTGCCGCAGTTGTCGGGGATGCCGTCATTATCGGCGTCGGGGATGTCGCTGGCATTCAGCGAGGTATTGCACCATCCTGGATAGTAGGCATTGGCAACATCCCCCTCCTCCAACGCAACAGAACCCTGAGCGACCAACCAAGTACGTGCCGACTCAATGCCACGGTCAGCGGCCACTGCGGCCGTTCGCTTAAAACCCAGATTGCGCGCAATAATCAAGCCACTGCCAATTTGCCGATACATCACAATACCCGCCAGTGTCATGGCAATCAGCATGATGAGCGCGAGCAGCAAGACCACGCCACGCTGCGCCTGGATTTTTGCTTGAATAACCCGCCGTTGCCGAAAATGCATGTTGTGGCTTTTCATGACATGCCCCAAACGAGGTTGCGTAGCGGGACCACCGTTTCATAGACCCGGTAGCGGTAGCTCCGCCAGTTGTTGGGCGTCGGCTTACCTGTACCATCCAGCGGGTTAGTATCTGGCGTGTCATCAACATTGCGCATGGTGAAAGTCCGTATGGGAACAGCCTCGCGCGCCCACGCAGGCGCCACAGGAGTAACTGCCGTTGTTTCATATTGCTGGCTGCGCGCCAGCAAGGCAACTCGAACAGCCCGCAGTTGCCGCCAGTCAGCAGCCGTGGCTGGTGTAACCGTAGTCCATTCAGCGGCACTGACAACACCATCAGCATCAGCGTCCACGCCATATTCTGCCTGCAAATCGACAATGCCTTCGGCGACCTCGGTCGGGGCAACCTGATTAGCCAGGGTGTTGTTAACAGTCAAAAAGCGTCGATTGGTGATCTGCCAAACATTGAGCTGCGGAAACGTACCTAGATTAAAGACCGCCCCTGTCGAACCAACCCCTTTGGCAGTGCCATCGTTATAAACAGCACTGCCAGTGTTATTCAAAAACTGTGTCTGTAACCGAGCCAGATCCGCCGCACCCAGTGACGTTTGCGCGGTGACATTCTGGTTATTGGTATAGTTGATGTAAGCACCGGTACCATGATCCACGGTTAATCCGTCAGCATTGGCGTTGCCTGTGATCTCGAACAGGCCGCACACCACGTTGCCACTATCGGTTGCAATGATTATTTCACCTGGCCGCAATCCTGTGCGCGAATTGGCGCGCTTGGCATCGGAATTACTCACTGCTGGGGGTGGCATCAGGTTGTCGAATGCCTGGTTAGCTGACATCGTGGTACCACTGCCATAGAGCACGGTGAGGGTATCCGGCGCTCCGGCTGGGCCGTCAACAATCAAAACCGGCACCATGGGAAAAGAGAAAGTACCAGGCGCAGGCCGCCGACTATCATAGCCAGCAACTGTGCAGTTCATTCCCGTTGCATTGCCGAAGCCGTAACCTGCCATTTTGAGATCGCGTTCAAGGCTGAACATAGCGATGCTGCCCGCCACCTGGGCATCACTGCCGCCCGCTGTTGTGCGCTTGCGCGCATCCCACACCTGCATGGACTGGAACATCATCACCATGCCAATCAAGGCAACGGCCATACCAACCAGCACCTCGACTAAGGTAAAACCACGCTGAAAACGAGGGTTAACACAATTGTTCATCGTAGCACCCATCAGTTGATGTAGCCAATAACGCGTTGGACACGTGGCCGACCATCCTTGGGGCCCTGCCAGCAAACGGTCACAACCACTTGATTGGCGGTTGCTGTATCGACCACAATTTGCTGCATCGCCGCCGTGGCGCCTGGCAGCCGCGTTGCCGCATTGGTGGTGATCTTATTCACCCAGTCAGTCACCAGGGCACTGCCAGAAGCCGCACCAGCAAAATTGCAGCAATCAGTATTCGCCGCCGCATCGGTAGCCAGCAGTTTGCAAGTGGTCGTGCCCCCCGTGGCTTGGTGGCTGAATCCGGCCAGATCAGCTGTATTGACGTTGCCATCTACATCGCGGGTAACATTGAGGTTGATCTGGCCAAGCATCTGGTCGGCCAGATTAGCGGCCTCGATGCGGTATTGAGCGTCATTCTGGATGGCGATTGAATTGGCTTGCAATGCGATCATCGCCAGCACGCCAATAAAAAAAATCAAGATGCCGATTACTGCTTCCAGCAAAAACGAACCGGTTTGTTGTTTTTTCATGGTGGCCATCAACATCCCCTTGAATCGCCCGCAGCAACAGCGGCGGCGGTAAGTGCCGGATCACACAGACGCGCCTGACCGCCAACAGCAACGATGACCTTGAGGCAGCGCACCGGCCCGCCGGCCGTGACGCAGGTGCCCGCCTCGGGGTCATTGAACTTGAACACAGCCTCGCCCGGCAAAGCAGTCCGGCCAAAACCATTAAAGACAATAGACCCGACAGGGGTGGCCGGTGGCGCATCGGGGTCAGTGCTGGCAGGCGCAGTGGTGTCATTGATTTTTACGGACGGCGCCTGCCCGCTACTGCGCCCGGAGCCTTCGGCGCCGAACTTGCCGTCAAAAAAGGTAACCAGATCCGCTGTCCTCACCATCCAGTTCGCACCGCTGGCTAAAGCTGCCGCTGTGCCCACGCTGGCCGGCAGAGGGTCGGCCGTGGTTAACAAAAACTCGACAGGCGCGTTGATACGGATAGCTTCCGTCCGCGCCAACTGCACACCGGTCATGAAGACCTCTGCTGCCGTGCGCAGTTTGACGTTACGCAGATATTGGGCAAACCGTGGGGCGCCCAGGGCAAGCAGGATGCCGGCGATGCCCACGACCACCATGAGTTCGACCAATGAAAATCCACGCTGCGGGGATTTCACGCTCAACACCCTCCACCTTCATTCAGTACCCAGCAGTTCTGGGTACCTGCCGGCCAGGGAGCCGGGGCCGCAATAGTCGTGGTGCGCGCATTGACCTGGTTGATGGTGTAAGTAAATCCAACCATGGAATTTGTGCCGGTAGCGGTCCAAAGATAGGTTTGACCGCTATTGGCGGAAACACAAGCAAAGGTGAAGTTGGCCGTTGCGGGCTGGAGAACGTTGCCGCAGGTGGTATCGCCTGCTGTGCCATCGGCGTTGTAATAGCGATTGTCCTGGTAGTACTGCTCCATGCGTACCCGCAAATCTGACAGGGCGCCTACAGATTCAGTGATCTTGCTGCGGACGATGTAGTCGTTGTAATACGGCAAGGCGATAGCTGCCAGAATGCCAATGATGGCCACGACGATCATCAGCTCAATGAGCGTAAAGCCGCGCATTGCACGGCCAACCAATAGGCCATGCAGGCCATGCGAGCCATGCACGCCAAGCGGCGGTCGGCGGGTCAAACGATGATGGGTTGGCGCGGAATATGACATGGTTTTCTCCTTAGCATGCAAGATGACACGGTGTTTTCAGGATGTCCAGCCTGTACCGACCAGCGGCTGGAATCGGGCGATGAACGCAACGATAAGCGCAATAATGGCACGCTCAAGCACCTGTTACCCACCATCGCCACCGTATCACCAGCGCCGACTTTTGGGACGTCGTCACGACAAATGTAAGGCTCAGTAGCGTTCGCGCAGGTAAATATACGGTGCGCGCGGTGCGCCAAGCTGGATGCGGGCATTCGGGTCTTGCGCCCAGGCTGGCGTGCCGCCGCATACCGAAGACCAAAAGCCTTGCAGCCAGGGCAGATTCGCCGCCGTGCCGCCATGGGCGGCATTACATGATGTATCTGCGCCTGCCGCATTGAGATCAGCGGCTAGATCAAACCGCCCGGCTAAAGCCGTTGGGTTGAAAGTCAGCGTGGCTTTGCCATTGAGCAAACTCACCGGATTAGGCGTAACAGCCGAAAGTACCGGCACATTGCCCACCACGTTGCTGACGGCCAAGGCATTGGTCGGGAATGCTGTGCAATTATCAGCAGCATTAACTTGCCAACCTGCACCGGTATAAAACTCGCTTTGCACAGGCACTCGAATGGGTAAGAGTTCAGAGCCGTAGGTATTCATCAAACGCAAGCGTCCGGCACGCAACAGCAAACTGCCTTCTACGATCGGGCTGCCGGTGGCAGAGCTTATGCCGTCGCTATCTGTCGTGCGCACAACCAAGGCCGTAGGCGCAGTCAGTTTGCTGGCGAAAGCAAAGCTGACTGTTGGTACCGTCGCCAAATCAGCCACGCCATTCATAAACACACCAGGCAACAGCGGATTTGGCGAAAAAGCACCCCCCACACCATTGGCGGACGACAAGGTAGCCGCCTTGGCAAAGGCAGCAGAATAATTTTGCGTCACGCCACCGACAAGATTTTTTGCCGTCAAGGTGAGCGGAAATGGCTGCCCTGAATAGGTAAAACTGCCACATGCCGGGCTAACAGCCGTTGCAAAATGATCCGGAATAAAGCGCCCCAAAGCCACCGTAGCAGCGTTCCCTATAGCGCAGCCATATTTACCGCCAACACGGACATCACTCAGGCTGCCAGCAATACAATCGCCTGATGCTTGGTCAACTGCAGTAAATGCATCATCGCGCAATGCACCAGGCGCGAGATACAAGAACCCCGCTTCTGGATATGTCGCGTTATTTGTCACAACGGTATTGGTGGTAAGCATTGCGGGCGTTAAGGATAATGCGCCCACAACCCCACCATTTTGTTGTACGACATCCTGCACGCTGGTTTGTGCAGACAAACGACTGGTATCCAACATCAAGCCCCCGGTGTATGTATCGGCAGGCGCTGTTGTCGTTGCGGCATTGAGGGTAAAAGCCGTTCCCGCCTTGACTGTCGGGGCGGCACTGGCAGAAGGCGGTGTGGCACTGGCATTGGTAGACAAAGTCACCGTGCCTGGGCGAATGGCGAAATTGTCTGTTGAGCAGGCAATAATGCTTGGTGATTGATTCGCGTCCGTCACGCGGCAGCGCACATCCGGATAAGCCTTACTCGCGGTCATCAATGCGGAAGCTTTACGCCCCTGATCAGCCGCTGTAAAAGTGAGCGTTTGCGTCACAGCGGGTGAGAGTGGCGTACGGCTGGCGCATGCCGTTGCGCCACTGCCCTCAACAAGCTCCACGGTGACATTCAGATTGCTGGCTCCGGCATAGCTGGTCTCGACTGTACCGCTCGCATTCAATGCCGCCACATCAATAGTGAACGGTGCAGCCGTGCGCTGCGTATAAAGTGTACCTGTTGCCGCCGGTGTGGTTGCCGCGATGCAATTAAAGTTGGCTGGCAGCGTCACGCCGCCACAGGGGTGCGTCGCATTGTAGTCAGTCAGCACTTGGGCCGCAGGCAATTCACCGTTGAATACCTTGACTTCGTCCACCCGGCTGCGAAAACGATAGCTATTATTGACTTGCCACCCCCCCACGCGCAGTGTCGGGAAGGCATAGGCCGCGCCATTGTTCGGTGTGCTGAGTTTCTGGCTCAGGGCTTGCGGTACGCCATCGATGTAGAGCTTGTTGGCACCGACATTGCCATTGGTAAACACCGCCGCAACGTGATGCCAGCCATTCGCCAACCCGGCCGAGTTGATCCCATACACATCGCTGTTGCCCGTGTTGAAACCAAAAAAACCGCTCACCAGCCACAGGTCGTGCACATTCCAGCCGATAGGCATGATGCTGTTGGTGCCATCCCAGAACATCCAGAATGTGACCGTCGTTTTATCCCCCGGCGTGGTGCTGGCATTGACCGGCAGATCCAGCGCGCCGCCGGCAAAATTGCCATAGCCGCAGGTGCCAGGGCTGCCGGTTCTGGCCGGCGATGTGGCGGCCAGAACCGGCAGAGGCGAGCCAATCGCCCTGCCGTGCCGGTTATTGCCACTGGCGTCCTTCACTTCGCCCGCTGTGCCATTCCATGAGGCATCCTCGAACCGATAGGCGGCAAGCAGCGTCGGCGGCACCGGACAGGCATGCACTTGCCCCGCCAGTGTGGCGACTTCGCTGGCTGTAAGCGCACCGGTATGCACCGTGATCTCATCCAGGTTCCCCCTGAAGTGGAAGGCGGATTCGGCAGAAGCATTGGTTTCGCCGCCAATGGAGGCGACGCCGTTATCGACCCCCCAGCCGGTGGAGGCGACATTCACCGCAGCGAGTTGCGTTCCGGCCAAGTTATAGACATACAGGTAGCGACGGCTGTTGGCGATATCCGCCACGGCGGCAACAAAGTACCAGGTATTGTTGTTGATGACCGGCGGTGTATCCAGAATGATGGCCGATGACCCACGCGCATAGAAACGCAGGACGCCCGCACCGCCATCCCCAAGCGACAGCCCGTAGCCGCCAGTATTGCTTTCGTCATCAATCAGCACCCGCTGCCCAGGCCTCGTCCGGTCGGTCGTGCGTATCCAGCCGGAGATGGAAAAACTGGTGGTCATGTTCGGCAGCCCGGGCAAGGCCACATAGTCGTTGCTGCCATCGAACACCCCGTATCCGCAAGTGCCAGGCGAGCCAGGTCTGACTGAAGCAGCGATGCTTGTCATGGCGCCATTGACTGCCGTGCCGGCAATACTGCCGATGCTGTCAGCCACCTCTCCTGACAGCCCTGTCCAGACAGTTTCATCCATTGACCAACGCGCCATCGGCTGCGCCATACAGGGATGGGTTGCAGCGTGCAAAGTGCTCACCTCGGCACCTGTGAGGGCGCCATCAAACACTTTCAGATCGTCAATCCGACCAGAAAAACGATACCCCGCATCGCTCTGCCAGCCGCCGACCTGCAAGGTCGTGGTGACCACAGCATTGGCATTGTTGGGCACGCTGAGCCGCTGGCTCAGCGCTTGCGCTACGCCATCGATATACAACGCATTGGCGGCCACATTGCCATTGGTAAAAATAGCCACCACATGGTGCCAGCCATTCGCCAACCCCGCCGAGCTGATGCCATAGACATCACTGTTGGCGGTGTTGAAACCGAAATGGCCGCCTGTCAGCCACAAGTCATGGCGCAACCAGCCGACTGGCATGATGCCGTTGGTACCATCCCAGTACATCCAAAAAGCCACGCTGGTCTTGGCCCCCGCACTGGTATTGACCGGCAAGCCAGGGATGCTTATCGCTCCGCCATTACTGACAGGCCCCGGCAGGCTCGCATAACCGCAAGTACCCGGATTGCCGCTGCGTGCCGGCGCCGCCAGGGCAGGCGTTGGCCGCGGGCTGCCGATGGTCTGGCCATGCCGGTTGTTGCCGCTGGCGTCCTTGACTTCCGCCGGCGAACCATTCCAGGCGGTCTCTTCAAACCGGTATTCCCCCAGCAATGTGGCTGCGAAGCTTGCGCTGCTTAGCCATAACAGCAACCACAGTATCCCCTTCCCTACCCCATGACCGACACGAGGCCAAAAACTCGGCGCTGATGAAGCAACTGATGAACTACCTTCACCGCAAGAAGGGGCAGGAAAGAACGCTGCCCTCTTCGCTATGGATGCGCTACAAGGCGGTCGAGCAAGAAACGCTC
>Ga0116141_10004455_pt1 | contig 11794 bp, 7 predicted proteins | sample AD_UKC097_MetaG_FD_89744 | JGI IMG/M metagenome (GOLD analysis project Ga0116141, IMG submission 89744) | Active sludge microbial communities of municipal wastewater-treating anaerobic digesters from USA - AD_UKC097_MetaG | ecosystem: Engineered > Bioreactor > Anaerobic > Digestate | place: USA... | reverse complement strand
GCCTTTTATCTCCCCACGGTCACTTCGGCCATCATCTTCGCCATGATCTGGCAGTGGTTGTATGATTACAACTCGGGTCTGCTCAACTGGGCACTGAGCTGGTTCGGCGTGGAGAAGATCAACTGGGTGGGCGACCCGCGCTGGTCCATGTGGGCGGTGATCTTCGCCGCCATCGGGGCGGGTCCCGGCGGCAACATCCTGATTTATCTCGCGGGACTCTCCCGCGTTCCCAAGGAGTGCACGGAAGCGGCTCTCGTGGACGGCGCCAACGCCATCCAGCGGTGGTGGCACGTGACCCTGCCGCTCCTGCGCCCCATCACGCTCTACCTCGTTGTGCTGAACACCATCGGTTCCTTCCAGGTGTTCGAACTGGTCTTCATGCTGACCTCGGGAGGGCCTGCCGGATCCTCGACGGTTCTTGTCTATGAGATTTATAACCTGGCCTTCGCCAACGGCTATTACGGGCAGGCGGGCGCGCTCTCGCTGATTCTGCTGCTTGTGGTCACCGGATTCGCGGTGCTTCAGTTCCGCGTGTTCCGCACCGACCTCGAGGAATCGCGGCCGCCCACGTTCATGGAGAAGGTGGTGGACGGTATAAGCCGCCTGATCGAAATCTGCGCGGACCGGGTCTGGACACTGATTCAAAATGTCTGGAAAAGGATCAGCGGGCTCTGGACGGCTCCGGGAGGGAAGTCCGCCGGTGGCGGCAGGATGTGGACGCGGCTTTCCCATGCCGCGCCGCACATGGTTCTGGCCCCTCTTGCGTTCCTGTTGCTGGTGCCCATGATGTGGATGTTCCTGTCGGCCTTTACGCCCCCGGTTTTTCTTCAGAAATCCCCGCCATCGGTCAGCCCGGGAAATTTCTCTACTGTAAATTATCGAAAGTTGCTCGAAGAAACCATGACCCCGCGCCGGGCGAATGCGCCTCTCGCGGCGAGCCTTGCAGCGCCGGCAGCCGCGCCGGATGCGCCCAAGCCGCCCCTTTCCGACGGCCTGCTCGATTTTCTGCGCCGGTCCAAGATTGTGCGGTGGATGTTCAATACGATCTATCTCGCGGTGGCGATCACGATCCTGCAGTCGCTGATCGCCAACCTGGCCGCCTACGCCCTGGCGAAGATCCGTTTCCGCGGCAGGGGCGTTATCTTCGGCATGTTCATTGCTTCGATCATGGTGCCTTATCAGGCACTGCTCATACCCCTGTTCATCGTGATTGTGAGCGGAATTCCAAGCGTGACCGGCATCCAGCTGATCAACTCGCACTGGGCGCTGATCATCCCGGCCATGTGCTCGCCCGTGGCCATCTTTTTAATGCGGCAGTATATTCAGACGCTGCCGTCCAGTCTCGAGGAGGCGGCGCGGATTGACGGCTGCGGGGAGCTGGGCATCTGGTGGCGCGTGATCCTGCCGCTGTCCAAACCCATCCTCGCGGCATGGGGCATCCTTTCCTTCACGGGTGTGTGGAAGAGTTTCTTCTGGCCCTTTGTCATCATCGGCTATGAACCGTATTTCCCCCTCGAGGTCGGCCTGCAGACCATACAGCAGCAGCACGCGGTGGAATACGGCCTGGTCATGGCGGGCGCGACTGTGAGCGCTGTACCGATGATCCTCATGTTCCTGCTGTTCCAGAAACAGATCGTCAAGGGCCTTACGGTGGGCGCCGTCAAGGGTTGATGGAGGTTTCCGGCCGGGTTTCAGTCAAACTCGACAGCCAGGTCGGCAGCTGCGGCGCTGAAGGCGCCGAAGGGCCACTTTACGGGGGCGGGACGCGCCCCGGCGGGTGTCCTGCCGTAGCAGTAGAATCGGGCTCTGGCAATGCCCGCCTCATATCCGAAAATCCCGCGCTCCGCGGTCAGGACCAGACCTCGTCCCGCGCGGACGGCCTCCACGTTCACGATATTATATTCCCCGCGCAGATATCTCCGGGTTTCACGGTCATCTTCGTAATACAGTCCCGCGGCCCCCGCACTGCGGGCAAACACATGAAACTCGATGGTGGAGAAATCCGGTTGCGGGAAGAAATCCGTTCCGGGGAGGCAGGGGAGGATGCTTCCGTCGCGCACGAACAGCATCATGTTGTTTGACCGCGTGACGCCGATCGTTTTTCCTCCGCGAATCCACGTGCCCGATTCCATCGAAAACCACCAGCCGGGGGGAAGAACCACCTTGCGCCACTTTGCCGCCGGATCGAGGAAGGGCGCGGCCATGAGCGAAGGACCGATGAAATACTGGTCGTCAATCTGCTCAAAAGCCCGTCCCGGAAACTCATATACAACGGGCCGCATCACCGGATCGCCGTCGCGCCTGTGCAGGTGGAACTGTGTATAGATGTAAGGCAGAAGCTTGCAGCGTGTATTGATGCACCGTCGGATGATGTCAAGCGTCCGCCGCCGGAAGGCGAACGGTTCCTGATGGCGGCTGTCCTTGGTGGAGTGATTACGGAAGAAAGGAAACATCGCGCCGGCCAGCATCCAGGTCGTCATCAGTTCTTCCGTCGTATCGCCCGCGAATCCGCCGACGTCCGGTCCGTTGAAGGAAACGCCGGAAAGGGCCAGGTTCAGGCTCATCGGTACCGACATGCGCAGGTGCTCGACATTGCTGAAGTTGTCGCCCGTCCAGATGGCCGCGTGTTTCTGTGTGCCGGTGTAACCGGACCTTGTCAGAATGAAGGGGCGGCAGTTGGGATCATGTTCATGGAAAGCCTCTTGTGTGGCTTTGGCCATCAGGTGCGCGTATTGGTTGTGATACGCCCCGTGAGATGTCTTCCCATTCTCGAAACACATTTCATCGCTGGAGATGGGACCCATCGAGGGATCGTTCATATCGTTCCATATTCCCTCGATGCCCTCCTTGAACCAATTCTTCAGAAGGCGTTTCCAGTAGCGGCAACCGGCGGATGTGGAAAAGTCGGGGAACGCCGTGCGGCCGGGCCATACCGTTCCGTAAAACACCCCGCCTTCGGGCGTCTTGCAGAAGGCGTTTTGTCTCAGCCCCTGACGGTATGCGGAATATTTCGGATCGCTCTTGACTCCCGGGTCCACGATTGTGACGAGACGTGTGCCCCGGTTTCTGATCTTCTCGAACACCAGGCGGCGTTTCTTTTCCGGGAAGGTTTTATTGTTCCACGTGAACACCCGAAACCCGTTCATGTAATCAATGTCCATCCACATCGCGCCGACGGGGATGCGTTCCTCCGCCAGGCAGTCCGCGGTTTCTTCCAGCTCCCGCAGGGTTTCGTAACTCCAGCGGCACTGGTGGTAGCCGAGCGCCCACAGGGGGGGCATCTCGGGACACCCGGTCATGCGCGCAAATCTGCGGATCACCTCCGGCAGCGAAGGTCCGGGGATGAGATAAACGTCGCAGGGGCCGTCGTCGGCGCCGAGGGTCAGAATGGCGTTCTGATCATCCGCCAGGCCCGCGGAGGGATGAAACAGACGCTCCTGGCCGCGTGAAAATCCCGCATGGGCGAAGGATGGCCAGGGATTGTCGAGAAGCATTCCGAACCAGGCGTTTCCCCGGCGCGAAACGACAAAGGGAATGCTGACATAGGACGGATCAAAGTCGTCGCGGTGAAACGAGTGGGGATATTCCCCCACCACGTCTATGTTGATCATCCGCCAGGCCCTGCCGCTCTTGTCCAGCCCGCCGGATTTCTCGCCCAGACCATACACGGGGGCTTTTGTCTCATAGTCCAGAACGACAAGGGATTTGGAGCCGCAGAAACCGAAGGGATGCTTTGCGCTCTGAAGGATTGAAGCCCCGTCGAGTTTGATCTCGAACGCCCCCGTTCCCGCATGGACGATTACCTCCAGTCTGTCCGAGAGGCAGACGGCGCGGCCTTTTTCCGTGCGAACGCGCAGATCCGGCGCGGGTTTCTGTTCAATTCCGGCCTGCGACAATTGAGGCCGCGCGTTCCCGCACAGGTCCGCCGCGATTCGAATGACACGGTCGTTCAGAATCTGAAAATCCGCGGCGCCGCCGGGGCGTGTCAATGTAACACCTCCGGGTTTCCTCCGAATGCGGAAGTCTTCCGGATACGTGAAATTCGCGGGCGCGGGGGTGGTGCTGAGAGAGGACATGGCGGTTTTCCTTTCGCGGGTCGGATCAGGGTTTTCGGATTCCCGTCGGCATGAACTCATGAACGAGATCATCCTTCGATGCAATGACAACCCGGATGCCGGGGGGGGCTTCACCGAGCGGTTTGCCGAGCGACGAGGTGGAGATCATCTTCATGCCCCGGTATTCGCGGATTGATTCGCGGTGAAGGTGTCCTGTGAAGACGGCTGTCACACCGTGATCGGCAAGAAGGTCCATGTAGCCCTTTCGCCGCGACTGGGGAATATTGAAATACTCGTCCTTTTCATCCGGCTCAGTGAGAAAAAAGGGATGGTGCTGAAAAACAAAGATGCGCTCGACACGGTCCGCGGCGGCCTGTTTCAGTGCAGCCTGAAGCCATTTCCGCTGTTCCGCCGCCTCGTCAGGCAGTTTGTCGGCGAAGGCGATCAGATTGCTGTTGAGAAAGATCAGGCGGCAACCCTTGTGATCCGCGGTGAAGCGGTCGGGACCATACCGCCGGCGGAATATGGCCAGTCCGTCCGCCGTGGGAGGCATGTCGTGATTTCCCGCGGTGACATAAACCGGCGCGATGGACTCGAGTTCTTTCCGGAACGCTTCAAACAAGCGCAGCTGCTCGTCGTTGTTCCACTGTTCGACAAGGTCGCCTGTGATGACGAGGAACTCCGGTTTGAGGGGCGTTATCATGTTGGCGGCGTTTCTACCGTCCGTGATTTCCCGCTCATACCCCTGGACTTCTTTGAAGGCCTGATACATTCCAAACTGGGGATCTGAGATGTGAACAAAGACCAGAGGGTCTTTGCACAGGGCGCAATGGGATCTGAAGATGCCGCATCCGCTCAGGGCCGCCAGAATGAAAACGAAAAACGCTGAAAGATAAAAACATTTCCGCATAAAAAAGCCTTTCTCTGAAAACCTTTTCCCCTCATATCAGCACACAAGGCAATCCTGCCCCGGCAGTTTCCACAATTCAAGAAAGTATTCACCTCAAGGCTCATTCCGTCTGTTCTTCCCTGCGAATTCTTGCCTGAAGGGTTGACTTCGCGCCCCGCTCCAGTATAGAAGATCTCCCATCTTTGTCATCGGGGGCGCGACATGACGCAAGAAGTATAAGAGTTCTTTTCTGGGTATCGGTGTTCGGGGTGGCCATGGGTTACTTTGAAGCCGCCGTCGTGGTCTATCTCCGCCGCATCATGAACACCGGCGGAATGTTGTTTCCCCTTGCCGAGGGCGACACCCATATTATCCTCGTCGAACTGGGACGCGAGTTCTTCTCCATCGTCATGCTGGCTGCCGTGGGCGCCCTGGCGGGACGCCGCTTCTTTGAACGCTTCTGCCTCTTCTGCCTCGGTTTCGGCGTCTGGGATATCCTTTACTATGTGTTCCTCAAGGTGACGATCAACTGGCCGGATTCTCTCGCCACATGGGACATCCTCTTTCTGATCCCCGTTCCCTGGGTGGGACCCGTGTGGGCGCCTGTTGTATGCTCCCTCGCATTCATCGCCGCCGGCATTCTGGCCGTGCGCGCGGAGGACCTGGGGCGGCCCATCCGCCCGTCCGTCTTCGAATGGCTTCTCTCCATTGCGGGCGGGCTTCTGTGCATTCTTTCCTGGTGCCTCGACAGTCCGAACATCATGGCGGGCGGCATGCCGGCTCGCTATCCCTGGCCCATATTCGCGGCGGGACTTTTGATGGCCGCGGCGGCCTTTGCGCTTGCCTGGCGCCGTGCTCTTTCCGGGAAGCCGATCCATGCCGGAGGCGCCTTATGACAAAAGCCGTGCGTTCCGCTCCGTGTCCCCTGCTCCTTGGCGCTCACATGTCCATCGCCGGCGGTGTGCAGAACGCCGTGACAAGGGCCGCCGAGCTCGGCTGCACCGCGATTCAGATTTTTCTTAAAAATAACACCCGCTGGGAAGGTCCGCCCATCACGGAACAACAGCGCCGTGAATTTCACGCCAGGCTCGCCGATTCCGATATACTCAGCGTCGTGGCTCACGCCTCCTACCTGATCAACATTGCCTCGCCCGTCGAGGAACTCCGCCTGCGCTCTCAAAACGCCCTCGCCGACGAGGTGCGCCGCGCCGCCTTCCTCGGTATCCCTGTCCTGGTTCTGCATCCCGGCTCTCACGCGGGACATGGCGCCGAAGCCGGCATCCGTATTGCTGCAAAAACGCTCCGCGCCGTCCTGGAAGAAACAAAAGGCTCCGGTGTGGACATCCTGCTCGAAACCACCGCCGGACAGGGCACGGGGCTTGGACGAAGGTTCAGAGAACTGGGCGCTCTCATCTTCATGTCCGGCGGGCGCCGCCTCGGCGTCTGCGCCGATACCGCCCACCTTCATGCCGCAGGTTATGATATTCTCACGAGACCCGCCTGGACCGCCGTCCTGAATGAGTTTGAATATTATATCGGACTGAAGCGCCTCCGTGTCTGGCACCTCAACGACACCCCGAAGGAGATGGGCTCGCGCGTGGACCGCCACGCGGCCATCGGCGAGGGCACCATCGGGCTGAAGGCCTTCCGCATGATCATGACCGCCCGGCGTTTCTCCGCTGTGCCCAAAATTCTCGAAACGCCCAAGGAGCCCGAGCCGGAAATGGATCGTAAAAATCTCGCGCTTCTCAGAAGTCTGGCAAAGCCGTCCGCACGAAAGGAACCAATGTCATGATCGAAGCTCGTCTTTATGAGCGCCTTGAGGGCGGCGCCGTCCGCTGTAATCTTTGCCAGCATCGGTGCCGCATCGCCCGCGGCGGCCATGGCATCTGCATGGTCAGGAAAAACGTGGACGGCGTGCTCCAGAGCCTGGTGTATGGCAAAGCCATAGCCGGCCGCGCCGACCCCATAGAGAAGAAACCCCTCTTTCATTTCCTGCCCGGTTCCCTCAGCTGGTCCTTTGCCACTGTCGGCTGCAACTTCACCTGCGTTTTCTGCCAGAACGCCGACATTGCTCAAATGCCGCGGGATTACGGCCGCATTGCCGGAAATGAAATATCCCCCCGGGACATTGTAGAACGCGCCGTCGAATCCGGCTGCCGCAGCATCTCCTACACCTACACCGAGCCGACCGTGTTTTATGAATATGCCGAGGATACAGCGCTCGAGGCCCGTGCCGCCGGATTGAAGAACGTCTTTGTCACCAACGGCTACATGACCCCGGAAGCTGTTGAGGCCATGTCTAACTGGCTGGACGCGGCCAATGTGGATCTCAAGGCCTTCAGCAGGGAGTTTTACAAAACCTACAGCGGCGCCGATCTGGACAAGGTCATGGAATCCATATCCGCCCTTCATCACGCGGGCATCCGGCTCGAAATCACCACGCTTCTCATCCCCACCCTGAACGACGACGAGCCTTCCCTGTGGGAACTCGCCGGGTTCATCGCGGCGCTTTCCCCCGACATCCCCTGGCACATCAGCCGGTTTCATCCGGCGTATCACCTGACACGTGTTCCGCCCACTCCTCTGGCAACCATGAAAAAAGCGCAGGCCATCGGACGTGAAGCCGGCCTGCGCTACATCTATCTGGGCAATGTCCCGGGCGAAGACGAGGATACCATCTGTCCCGAATGCGGAACAGTCCTGATCCGCCGTTATGGTTTCGAGGTTCTGGAAAACGCCATGCGGGAAGGCCGCTGCCCTTCATGCAAGAGCGTTATTCCCATTATCCTCTGAACTCTCTTCTCACCGCTCTTCTATCCGCCCTGGCGGACCCTCTTCTATCTTCTTTCTCCACCTGTGCCTTGTATCCTTGAACTACTAATGTATTGACTGATATGTGAGTTCTGCTCCGACCACATACATATCGTCGGTATAGGTTTCATTATTCGGGACAGAGCAGCCTCGCCTGAAGTAAAAATACCACATGGAATTACTGTTTAAACTCGTCCCGGTTGTTACTCCGGAACCGAAATACCACGTGCCGTAGGTTGAACTCCACTTGGAAGTCCACGATTGACTTTTCATCAAATAGAAGCGGTATCCGGCGTTGCCATAACCCAGGAGGGTTGCATCTTCTGTTTCTCCGTAGTATATTTGATCCCAGCCCGGGTCCGGATAATCCACCGAAAGGTTCAGGTCGCTGCCGCCTGTACATAAGCGCCATTGACAGAAACCCGGGGCCGTTGTTCTATACAAGGCGAAGTAGAGGGTGACGGTAACAGGTGTTGTTGGATCCCAATCGGCGGGTTTGGAGACGCCGAATCCGGCGAGTTGGGTTGTGTTGGGCCAACGCAATCCTTTTTCGTGCATTGTGATATTAGATCCCGGCGTGTAATTCATGGCGTTGGCGGGCACATAGACGCTGCGCAGGGAAAGTTGCTCAGGCTTATCGGTCACCCCGCTCCATGGAACGCTTCCTGCGGTTGTCGCGCTGCCTGCCTGGATGGCATAGCGCGCCTGGGGTGCCGGTGTGATGGTCTGCCGGGGCGTCAGAGTGGTGAAGGAGTCACCGCTTCCGCCGGGGCGCACGCCGATTTCCAGATAGAGTTGCTGGTTTCCGTAATTTTGGCCAAAGTCCAGCTGGACGTTGAACAGTCCCTGCGCAACGGAAACATTGGTGAGAGTCAGGGGAGAGGTCCCGGACAGGGGTGCGCCGTTCTCCTTGACGCTATACAGCGTGAAGAGAAAATCATAATTACCTGTTGCGGGTTGACCTTTGTCACTCAATACTCCCTGATAGGTGAAGGCTGTGCCGAGGACGGACGCGCCGACTTGGGGCGGGAGCACACCCAGCATGCAAATGGCGCAGACGATGAGTCTGATGAAGACTTGTTTTCTCATGGGATTTCCTTTCCTGGGAGATTCAGTAGAAAATATCAGAAATGACAATCAGTTTTTCCAGTGCCGGGCGTCGCAGGTTCTGCATCAAACGCCCGCATCAAAACATACAACATTTTACTATTTTATCAATTTATAAGAGATGGACCTCTTCGAGGTCAAGGTCATTTTCAAGGAGTGATCTCAAATTCCCAAATTATTCCAAACGGACTCCCGGTTCAAATCAACCTTTGATGGTTGCCCATCCGTCCCGGCGAGTCAATAAAATGGGAACAGGATTTACCTCAGGGATGCTGTGTGTGTCCGAACCTCGAAACGAAGTGTATTAACCGTGAATTAACCGCGAACGAAAACAGTAACGAGAACAAGAACGGGGGGTATTCAGGAGGGCGGATTTTCTTGAAGGCGATACTTTCCATCGCGCCGATGCCAGGAACCGAGCAGGATGAATTTGGCATTTGCGGGGTAGTCTGACCCCCATAGGCTTTGCGGAATAAAATAATATATTTCAACCACTGAGGACACGGAGGAAGAGAAATCACCTTGAATGGCCCTGCCCGGAGTCTTTATCCTGTAGATCCTGTAAATCCTGTCAAAAATATATTCAGTCCCTTCATCAGAAAACAGAAAGGACTTGAGAGAATTTATTACCACGAAAGGCACGAAAAACACGAAAATTGATTATAGTCCGGGGCTCGCCGGTTTTCCTCGGCTGTCTGTATTTCAAGCCGACCATGAAAGGTTGATCCCTGATTGTCACCGCATGGCATCAAATAACCAGGAAATATAATCTGCGGATAAATACTTTCTTGTCTCTATTGCCGTGTGTCTGCGGATTTCCTTTGCGTCGCTTTGCGATCCTTGGTGCGTCAGGAAAAGCCTGACAGACCTTGTAACCTGAAAGGAGGTTACCATGGCAATTGCTCGTTCACCATGTAGGCAATCGGGCAGCGTCCGGGGGCAACCCCGCCGCTGAAGCCCCGTGAGCCGAACGCGCGAGCCGTAGCGAAAGCGAACCCTGTTAGGCCTCGTTACGCGAATGCAAGTCGGTCAGCCTTCCAAGGTTGGTGAAGCCTGCTACCGTCGGGGGGAACAACGAGCCAGAGAACCCGACGGGCTTGCCGGGGTAGGAAGGGACAGCGCGCGCGGAAAGGGCTGTCGAGGAACCTGAGAGACCCGCACTGCCGAGGGTGATGTCCTCAACGGAGACCGGGAATAAATAACCGCCTCCGGGCAATGTGGGAGTCGGAGGGGCTCATAGTAGCGAAGAAACCCCGGAAACGGGATGGAGCGAAGGATCTCCACTGTAAACATGTTTACAACGAGAGGGGGAAAACCGATTGGGATATCCTACTACGGAAGAAGGGACGCACCCCGAATGGGGGATGTCCCTGAAACTTTCCTCATTGAGAAGTAAACTGAGCCAAAAGGGTCAAACATACTATGAGACGTTCCGTCAGATGGGACTAATCCTGCTGAGGAAAGGAACATAGCATGCAGGCGAGAGTTTGCAGGAAAGCCGGATGCGGGAAATCTGCACGTCCGGTTTGACGAGGGGGAGGGAACCCCGCAAGGGGACCCTCCCTACTCTACCGGTAAAGGGCTTGATGGGTTCCCGGTCACCCGCCGCGATCCGCTTCTTCTCATGTCGTCACAGTTCGATCACAAGGCCGTCGTAGGCAAGGCGGGCATCGGGAGGAAGGTAATGGTTGGTGGCCCAGTGCTCCATCTGGTGCGAGATGTGCGTGAACCAGGTCATCTCCGGAGCAATTTTTCGGGAGATTTCCAGCGCTTCGGGAAGTGAGAAGTGCGTGGAGTGCGGACGATGGCGCAGGGCGTTCAGGACCAGGATGCGCGAACCCCGGGCCAGTTCCATGGTCTCCTCAGGGATTGTGCTGGCGTCGGTGATATAGCAGAAGTCCCCGAAGCGCCAGCCGAGAATCGCCAGGGTCCCGTGCATGACCGGCAGGGGTGTCACCCGGATTCCCTGAAAATCAAAGGGCTCGTTCACCTCGATCATCTCGATCTGCGGAACGCCTCCGCCGATCTGCTGCGGATTGAAACAATAACAGTAGCGCTGCTGGACCTCCCGGATCGTGGCGGGCGAGCCGTAGATGCGGATGGCTTCATCCTGAAGATAGTTGAACACCCGCAGGTCGTCGAGGCCGCCCACATGATCCGAGTGCGCGTGGGTCAGGAACACGGCGTCCACGCGGGCGATCTGGTGGGTGAGCGCCTGCTGACGGAAGTCGGATGAGCAGTCAATCAGGATACGGGCGGGGCCTTCCTCCACGTAGGCGCTGCAGCGCAGGCGTTTGTTCTTCGGGTTGGGCGAAACGCATACCTCGCAGCGGCAGCCGATCATCGGCACGCCCGTCGAGGTTCCCGAACCCAGTATGGTGATCCTCATAAATTCCCGTCCGGAGATGTGAAATGTTCAGAGGGCACAGGGAAGCCCCTGCCCTTGTCAGATCGAGTCGAACGCCTCGGGATAGCGGCAGCGCGTGATGGCGTCGTCATAGGAAATAAGGCCCTGCTGATAGAGCATCTTGAGCGATTTATCCATGGTGATCATGCCCATTTCGTAACTGGTCTGCATGAGGGTCATGAGCTGTTCGGTTTTGGAGCTGCGGATGATCTTTCGCACCGCGACATTGGCGATCATGATTTCGGTGGCGGCCACGCGCCCGCGCCCGCCGGGCACGGGGATCAGCTGCTGGGCGATGATCCCCTCGATCGTGTTGGCCATCTGGATGCGCACCTGCTGCTGCTGGTGCGGGGGAAAGACGTCAATAATGCGGTCCACCGTCTGGACGACGTCGGGCGTATGGAGTGTGGAGAAGACAAGGTGGCCGGTTTCCGCCGCGGTGAGGGCGGTGCCGATGGTTTCGAGGTCGCGCATTTCGCCGATGCAGATGACATCCGGGTCCTGGCGCAGGATGTGGCGGAG
>Ga0116141_10004453_pt1 | contig 11795 bp, 11 predicted proteins | sample AD_UKC097_MetaG_FD_89744 | JGI IMG/M metagenome (GOLD analysis project Ga0116141, IMG submission 89744) | Active sludge microbial communities of municipal wastewater-treating anaerobic digesters from USA - AD_UKC097_MetaG | ecosystem: Engineered > Bioreactor > Anaerobic > Digestate | place: USA... | reverse complement strand
CCCTTCGGCATCTGGAACGAGGCGGTCGATATGACCGGCTACGGACGCAGGGCCTCGGCTTCGGACGGGGCGCACGCCCTCAAGAAGCTGCGGGGGGAGTTGGGGGCGAAGTTCGACTCCGCTTTCCGCCTGCGGATGATGACGGCGCGGGCGGAGACCTTGGAGCAACTGCTGGAAGAGTGGGCGCAAGAGCGCGTAAGGTTGGGGGTATAAGGGGCTATGAGCGAGCGTGGATTAGAGTTCGAGCAGGGACTGATCGGATGGCTTGCCCACTCTCCCAAGGGGCGGGGCGAGTTCGCCGGGTTTTACGTGTCGGGGGTGCTGGAGCACGCTGGCGTCGACCGCTACGTGGAGCTGCTGCTGAAGCACGGCCCCGGCAGCGCGGGCGCTCGGCTCAAGGAAATGCTGCACACGGGCAGCATTGAGCCCCAGGATGTGGAGACGGCGATCCGCTGGGCGGCCGGCGCCCCGGCGGTCGATGACGCCTACATGCTGGAGACAGCGCGGGTGTATCTGCGCCACCGTTGCCACGCCGTCCACGCCTCGCAGGTGGCTCTGGCGGCGGACGTGTGGGACGACGGGCTGCTGAAAGCCGCCGACGCGGAGCTGCGGGGCAGGCTGGCGGCGCTGTCGCAGGAGAGGGGCGAGAGCAACGGCTTTACCCCGGCGGGGCTGGAGCGGGCCTTCTCTCCCGAAAAGCAGGAGGATCTTTTCAGGATACCGGGCTACGCCGGCAGAATATTCCGCGGGCGGGCAGTGCGCGGCGGTTTAATCGCGTTTCAGGCGCAGCCCAAGGTCGGCAAGTCCGCTACCCTCGCCCGGATGGACACGGCAGCGATGCGCTACGGTCGCAACGTCCTGCATGTGTCGGTCGGCGACGAAGACCAATATGACACGGCGGCGCGGATCGTGTCTTGCGAGTTCCAGCGCAACGGCCAGCCCTATGAGGAGGGACGCAACTACCGGGGCGTGCCCTGTTGCGCCAAGGCCCTGTGCGGCTGCGACAACAAGGCGTATGAGGAGGGCGGTTACGGTCCACTCAACCCCCCTGTGGCAGCGCAATACCTCGAAGAGACGGAAGTGACGGCGATTCTACAGGCGTTCCCCTCTTTCCGTCCCTGCACGCTCTGCAAGGGAACGCCTGAATATGTACCCGGCATCTGGTGGGAGACGGCGAACGACGCTCCCATCACCCCCGAGGAGGCCCGGGAGATGCACGGGAAGATAGTCGCCTGCGGAGAGTACGGGCGTATCGAGACCGAGTTTTTCCCCGCCCGCAAGATCACAGTTGCGGGGCTGGCGGCTATGATCGATCAGCGGGCGGACAGCGGTTATCCCGTGGACGTGTTGACGGTGGACTATGCCGATATGCTCGGCATTGATTTGAAGGGCAAAGGCGCGAAATGGGAGGGGCTGCAAGCGATGTGGGAGGAGCTGCGCGGCTTGGCGGCGGAGAAGAACATTCTTGTGCTGACCGCAACCCAGGGCAACCGCAGCGGCGGAGACATGACTACCCAGAACAGTACCAGTGTGGCCGGCACCCGCGCCAGCATCGACAACTGCACGTTGGTTGTGGCGTTGAACCAGACCCCGGCGGAACGGGCGCACCATCTCATGCGTTTATCTGTGGTAGCGGCAAGAAAAGGGGCGTTCGCACCGGAACATCAAGCCTGCTGCATTTCAAGGATGGACATTCAAGATCCGTTTTTCGACTCATGGCATAAGTGGGTGAAGGCGGACAAACGGAGGGAAGACAAGTGAAATATCCCATTCAGACCGACACCTCTGCTCTCAAGCGCAACCCTAATTATCGCGCCGTGTTCATAGACTTCGAGGTCTTGCGTCACGAGACGATGCTGACCCTTTACGACGTGTGGGCGGACAGGTGGATCACCGCGCGGACGCCCGCCGCGTGCGGAGCGTTGCTGCGGGGCTATCTGATCGACCCGCGCACCGTGTTTGTGGGGTTCAATAATAAAAACTACGATGACCTCATCGCCACGGCCTGCATCGACAACTGGCCTCAAGAAGATGTGTGGGATCTCAATTGCGGCATCATCCATGTCATGCCCGAGACCATTCACGGCGAGAAGTACGCGGACTATCCCGAGCTGCGTTTTAGGATGCCCGGCCGCTGGACCTTCTCGCGCCGGGCATGGGATGCGGGTGCCGATCTCGGCTTGAAGAAGTCCGAGCAGGGCGTGAAAATCCCGGTCATGAGCTTAAAAAAGTGGGAGAAGTTTAACGGGCTTAAGGTTGTCAAGAGTCCGATACCCTTCACCCACCCGTTGCCGCTCACCGATGAAGAGGCCGCACAGCTTGCCGAGTACAACAAATATGATGTGGCGGCGACGGTGCGGATGGTGTGCCAGACTTTGATTGGGCAGTGGGACACGCGCTGCGGTTTCGCGGGAATGCTGGAGCCGAAAAAATTTGGCTGGCATAAGACCTTCACGAAATTGGCGGCGGGGCTTTTCGTAGACAAGCCCGAGCTGCGAGTGGACAAAGATGATAGGTCTTGGGGGCAGACAGTTACTCAGATCCCAAAATGCCTGCGCATCGAGAAGAATGAAGGGCTGCTACGCTACATGTCACGCCCGCTGTTTGAGTTGGAATTGTCGGGCGGGTTTTCTACGCAAATTTGTGGGTTGATTCACACTTTCAAGATCGGCGGGGCACATTCGGTAAACTCGCGCGAGGTGTTCAAAGGCGATATTTGGGACATTGATGTCAGCGGGTTTTATCCTGCCGTTATGGCTCTATTTAATCTCTGCTCTCGCACGATGGACGCTAAGAAATTCGATGAGTTTCGCCTGAAGAGGAATGCGATGGCAAAGAGTGATCCGCGCCGACTGGTCTACAAGCAGGGAAATAACTCCAGTTTCGGCGGAATGCTCGACCCGTTCAGCGACTTCTACGATCCGGCGAATGGGCGTCAGGTGTGCATATTGGGCCAGTTGTTTCTGGTGGATTTGTTAGAGAAGTTAGAGCCATATATCAAACTTCTCAACACTAACACCGACGGCGTTTACGTCGCCCCGACATCCCTCGAGAATGCCGCCCACATATTGACTGTAGTTAAAGAGTTCGAACTGCGCACGGGGATAACTTTGGAGATTGACCGCTACGTCGCCATGTACCAGCGCGATGTGAACAACTACATCGCCGTCCGCGCGGACGGGACGGAGAAAGTCAGGGGCGGGGCGTTCCGCTCGACTCATCACCAGCAGCCCTCGGTCGGCCAGATGATGAACCGCTGCGAGATCATGGACATTCCCTTCGATCCCGATCAGTATACCCTGGAGGAGTTGTCCATCGTCTGCACCCGCGACAAGAACAGCCGGGGGTTCGTGATCGACGGGGTGGAAACCGATGCCGAGACTATCGACGTGCTGCCGGTCTACCCCTTGCAGTCGCAAAGTATTTCCACAGTGAAGAAGGACGGGGGATTTTGCAAGGCGCGGCTTTGCCCCGACTATGCGGCGCATGCGTCGAACGTGTCTCGTGCGGACATCGATTTCGGATATTTTCAGCGGCAAATCGCTGCGGAGTGAGACAGAAGTGCGGTTTTTTGTGGCAGTATATGGAGGGGCATGTGTTTGTCCCTCGCTGAGACAAAGGAGAAACGAGGAGAAACGAGGAGACCGATGATGAATGAGGAACTGAAAGCAGCCCTGACAAGTCAGGGCATGAAAGTGCGCGAGGCGGTGCTGCGTGCAGAGACAACGAAGAGCGCCCTTGAGACGTTCGACGCCAACACCCGCATCTCCGTCAAGGCGGACGGGGTGAAGCGCACGGAGTCGGACACCGATGCCGCCGTGATGGTGGCGGCAGGGCGTTCCCCGCTCGTGGTTGCGGCGGGCACGGCCAAGGCCGATCTCGAAGGCGTCAAGACGGATACCCAATGCTTGCTGGCGCATGTGTCGCTGGTGTGCTCGGAAACGGCGGCGATGAGCCGCATCAGTCAGTAACAGAAACCAAGAACAAGGGAGAAAGATTATGGCTGTCTTGAAGAAACCCGAACCGAAGAAACGTGCATGTCAGTGCGAGCCCCCTGTCACGGGAATGTCGGCACGTATGAGTGCGGCCCGCACATTGGCGCCGACCTCCGAAGAGCGCGCGATGCGCCGCGAGATGAACCGCCTTCAAGTGGAGACGATGAAGGCCGATCTGCGTAAGCGTGTTGCGGATGCCGAGATGGCGGAGTTCGCCACGGCCCGCGCACATGCCGAGCTTAAGGACTATCTGGCGCAGCGTGCGGCACTCAAAAAGCAACAGTAAACTTTCCGCCCCGCGGCCGGGTCGCACCCGGCCCCGGGCGGTCTAACCAAACGGTAAACCAAAACGAGGAACAACGAATGAATGACCAAGATCAGGATATCTTCGGCGAAGTCGTCGAAACAGAAGCCCCCAAGGAACAGAACGATCCGACTAAGCAGCTTTATCTGCTGCCGGCGGATATAGCGGAGTGGTTCGTCCCCAAGCATGTGTTTGACAAGCCCACGGATGTGAAGGACTGCGCCGCCTCCCTCATTGTGCGTTTCCTGTCCTGGCAGATCAGCGCCGAACAGCAGGTGGTCTATCAGGGTTCGGGGACGGCCGTGCCGGGCACGCTGCGCAATCAGCTCATCAGCCGCTACCACCCGATTCCGGATGAGTATGCTGACGGGGCTTTGTCGGGCCGCGCCCCCTGCAAGCTGCAATTCGGCGAGAGCTGCAAGGCGTGCGAAGAGCGGAGCAAGGCGGACAAGCGCTTCCCGCGCGACTCACAGCCGGCGGACTACTTCAAGAAGGTGATCGCCGGGTTCAAGGCCAAGGACAAGACCGTGATGCTGGGCAACGTCTACACGCCCGGCGACGGCGGGGAGTGGGTGACGGACGGGAAGATTTACGTCTTCGAGTTCGCCAACTACGTCAAGAACGGGCGCACGCTCACGACGATCATCAACGACCGCGCCAACGATGCGGACAAGCGCCTGCGCATCGACAAGAAGACCTACGCGGGCTACGTCTCGCCCGTCGCGATCAAACTCACCTACTCCTGGCCCACCAAAAACGGGAAACCGGAGTACGGGCAATATTCGACGTGGACGGTGACGGATGCCACCCCCTACCCCGTCGAGGCTGGCGGGCCGGACGTCAGCAAGTTCAGCAAGGAGTGGGCGAAGGATGTCGCGCGGCACGACCCCGCCGCGTGGATCAACCGCAACGCCTTCCCCAAGGTGGTTTGGTCCGAGGTCGGCAAGTGGGTCTATGACGTGTTCACCGGCAAGGCTTCCATGACCGCCAAGGTCGATCTGGACACGGCGGACTTCGGCGAGCTGCTGGAGATCGTCGGCAATCACCCCGACAAGTTCGCCGATCTTGACGTGAGCCAGTTCAGCTACGACATGGTTGAGGCGCTGCGCGAGATCGTGAAGGGGACGTTTAACGCCGTTAAGGAGGTGCCACATGGCTAAGGGAACGATCACCTTCGAGTTCGAGTCACTGCCCGACTTGCAGAGGCAGATGTGGGCGGCGCTCGGCCCGATGAGTCTCATGGCGGACGCAGCAAGCACGCTTCCGGCTGGAACGGTGTACTACAGCGATGGACGGAAGCCGACGCATATCCCAACCACGCAGGCGACACCTTTCGAGCCGACCAAGGCTCAGGTGGATGCGGGGGGGGAGTTTGCCAAGGAAACCGTCGACGCGATCCGGACAGCGAGTGGCATTGACGCGGTAGGGTGCCAAGCCGACAAAGAGGCGGCTGTCGCGACACAGGCTGCGGAGCCTGTCAAAGAGGAGTTGAAGGCCGGGGCAGAAACGACACCTGCCCCCGAGCAGAACGTCCCCGTCCCCACCCTGACGCTGGAGACGCTGGCGGACGCTCCCTACCCGGACTTGCTGGTCTTCTGCGAGCATAACCCCGCTGTGGGTGTGGACGTGAGCAAGTGCCAAGCCGTGTTCTTCCGCAAGCTGGTCGAAATGAAGATCAAGGCCTACCTCGAAACGAAGTGATATCCCACGCACTCAGTTCGCTCGAGTGTGGAGCGGCCGCCAGACCGCTGCTGTAGGGGGTGACGGAGACCCTCTCCCCGTTCCTACAGCGAACATGTGAGAGGGTGCTACGCACGGGAAAGGGCCGTGTCTCTGAACGTCGGGGGCTAATCTAGACGTGACAGCCGGAGAGACGGCATCAATCTTTATGGAGAACTATCATGTTCGATTCAGGAATCACCACTCTCAATCTGGCCATTAGCGACAACCCGGATACCTTCGCCAGGCCGGGTAACATCGTCAGCTACATCGGCGCGAGCAACGTAGGTAAAACCGTACTGGCATTGACCACCATGGCGGCGAGTTTCTATCGCTACGGTCATCGCCCCCTGTACTATGCCCTAGAGCCGAATCTGATGATCGACATCGAACGGCTTTACGGTAAGAAGTTCGCCAAGGCGCTGGAGGTCGTGGCCGATCTCAACATGACGCTGGAGCAGTGGCAGGCGGATGTCCGCGCCCGGTTCAAGGCGGCAAAGAAGTCGATGGTCGTCACGCTCGACTCCACCGACGCCCTCAAGTGCGCTGCTGACATCGCCGCCCTCGACGGGAAGTCGCTGTCCAAGAAGTCGAAGACCGATACCCCCGAGGGCGGGGAGAAGAAGGAGGCCAAGGCCCAGCGGGCGGCGGCTGCGACGGCGTGGTCGAAATGCCTCTCCGAAGTCACCAAGGCGGTCGGCGTGAACGAGGGGCTGCTTATCTTGACCTCGCAGGTGCGTACCAACCCGGGCGTGATGTTCGGCTCGCCCTTCTACCGTTCCTGCGGCGCGGCTCTGGACTATTTCAGCGAGATCCGCGTGTGGATGTGGCCCTCCACCAAAGAGAGGGTTGACGACGTGGAGGTGGGGGGCTGGACGAAGATCGAGGTGAAGCGCAATAAGGTGACGGGCGCCCCCCGGACGATCTACGCGCCCATTTATCCCGCCTATGGCATCGATGACACCCGCGCCATGCTTCATTTTCTTGCCGATACCGGGAGCGGGGCGGAGTGGGCGAACAAAACGGGAATGGCGAAGATCACGGTCGGCGGGGAGATCGTGGATGGGAAGCGTGTCGGCGGGCAGACCATGACTCTCGCCGAAATGGCCGCGCACTTCGAGAGTGATGGCACCAAGGACGTGCTCAAGAAGATGGTCACGGACGCCTGGGCGGCGCGTGAGGCGATGCTGAAACAGGAAGTGCTTTGCAATAGAAAGCCGAGGTTCTCATGAGCAAACCAAGACAACGTGTGGCGCTGATTCGTTTATGTTGCGAGACGGGGGCACTTTGGACGTGGGAGTTCACGAATTGGGACGGGTGCGGGGGATATGGTTTGCAATCAAAGACCCCAAACACGGATTGCGCATATACGATCCGGCATGCCACGAATGTCGCGAAACGGTGTGGATTTTTCGATGCGCGTGTGTGTGATGTCGTATTGAAAGGAAGCCCCCATGCGGCTCGACCCTAAACTTCTCACTCTCCCCGACTTCACGGTCGAGGAGATCCAGCGATGCTTGGACGTGACCGAGCCCGGCATGTACGATACCGGTCTAATCGTGGACGCAAATAACTGTATGTATCGCTACGCCTTCGCCGGCTCAAAGGACTGCTACACCTCCAGCGACATGCTGGCGATGTTCGTCGAGCGCATCAAGAGCGTTGTCAAGGACATCAACGCCGATGTGGTGGTATGCTGCATCGACAGCGGTGTGCCATTGCGCCGCTCGATGCTGGGGGCGACCAAGAAGCCCGACAAGACCCCCGAGCAGCAGGCGGTGGTGGACATGGCGCGGGATGCCCTGCATCTTCTGCGTATGCAGGAAGGCGGGCCGCACGCATGGCTTAACTCCCGATGGCAGGACGGTTACGAGGCTGACGATCTTTGCGCGGCGTGGGCGGTGTCGGGGCATTTCGTCCATACCGTGATGTACTCCACCGACAGCGACCTCTACCAAGTCACCAACGGCTCCGGCACCGTGCAGCTCTCGCCGGCGAGTGGAAAATTCGTCAAGTCGGACGTGCCACCCGCGCTGGTGCCCGGCGTGAAGGCACTCATGGGCGACAGCTCCGACAGTGTGGTCGGGATCAAGGGCGTCGGCCCCGTGACGGCGCTCAAGATCATGACGGGGGAGAAAACCATCGACCTCGATAAAGAGACCGAGCGCCGTGTGAGGGGAAATTTGGTGCTTACAGCTCTGCCTTTTCCGGGTTCGTACCAGATTCTTCAGGGCGCCCCGCTGGTGAGCGTGGCGAACGGGATGAAGGAAGAGATGGGCGATGCGAGCGAAGAAGAGTCCGAATTACCGTTTTGATCGGGTATTATGATTTACGACACCAAGAAGCGGCGCTTTATTTTTCAGAACAAGGCCGAAGTCTCCCCTTCCGCCATTCTGTTCTACGACCTCCCTCATCTGCTTTCGGCGGGCGAGGAGATTTGTCCCGAGGTGACGCTACTGGCGGAGAAGCTGCCGCAGATGACGGCGACAACAGTTGGAGCGAATAACTGCTGCGCGGGGGCACTGCGCCATCAGGTAGAGGCGATCCGCTGGGCGGCCGGCATGAGAGGTACGGGCATTGTTGCTTACAGCATGGGGCTGGGTAAGACCTTTATCGCCATCCGCACCTGCGAAGGCATCAACCGTAAGAAGGTGCTGATCGTCTGCCCGTCGCATCTGAAGCACAACTGGCGCAATGAGATCGGCCTGTGGCAGCCGTGCGATTCCGCCCACATCTGCGAGGGGCGCGTTTCGGCGATGTCCATCGGAGATCGCTTCACGATTATCAATCGGGACATCCTCGCCGACAATCTTCCCGCCCTGCTCAAACAAGGATTCGATCAGATCGTGGTGGACGAGTGCCACAAGGTCGGGGGATGGGGTACGGGGGCGTACAAGGCGCTGGACACGCTCTGCAAGGACGTGCGCGACCGCTCTGGCGGCATCCTGCTCATGACCGGCACTCTGTTCAAGAACAGCCCCATGGACGCCCACACGGCCCTGCATCTGCTAGACCCGAAGATACCCGGCCCGCGCGAGGCGTTTCAGATCCGCTTCGATCCCATCGGGAAGAAGCGCGAGGAAGTCAAGGGGCTCATGATGCGCAAGAGCGCCCCCCGGTGGCTCATCGGGAAGAAGTGGGCGGAGATCAAGAAGCTGGAGAAGGAGCGCGGCAAGAACGGGGATGTGGAGGGGCTGCGCTGGCTCCTCGCCCAGTACGCCATCCGCAAGTCCTACCATGACGTGTTCCCGGATGACGGCAAGACGCGGGAGACGAAATTCGTCTCAGTGGACATCGAGCTTACCGATGCGCAGAAGCGCATCCTTGCCAACCGGGGGGTGGATGACGACGGCGCGATCAAGGGCGAGCTGGCGACCGTCCTGCGCGTAGTGGCGGAGCGCAAGGCCCCCTTCGTGGCCGACTATGCTGAGGCGTGGCTGGAAGAGAACGAGGATAAGAAGCTCATCATCGGCACCCACCACATTGAGGCCCGAAAGATCATCGTGAAGGCTCTGGAGCGGTTTGGTGTCGTGGAGATCGCCGGCACTCCCGCCCAAAAGGCCAAGGCCGAGACTGCCTTTCGCGAAGACCCCACAAAGCGCGTTTGCATTGTGAACATCGAGGCCGGCGGCACCGGCCTGAACCTCGTCAACGCCTCCGACATGATTCTCTCCGAGGTGCCCTGGACTTCCGCCTCGCTGGATCAGTTCAAAGCGAGGATGGATCGTATAGGGCAGGAAGCGGACAAGTTGACGTATACCATTTTCATCGCGGCCGACACGCCCGAGGGGGCGAAGTTCGGAACCCTGAAGAAGAAAGCACCCCTAAATACGAGGTATCTTGGGGAAAGGTGAGACAGAAGTGCGGTTTTTTATGGCAGTATATAGAAGGGCATTCTTTTATGAAAACAGGAGGCTGTGATGATCCATGCGGATACAGAAGGAATACTTGACCGTTGCGATTGTGGCGCGGTTGCCGGATTCGAGAAGTCTTACACCGAGGCAATGGAAGTACGCGTCCGTTGCACAGAATGCTGCGAATCGACAAACTGGTTTCCAATGGCAGACCAAGCGAGTTATGACTGGAATCTCGCCCGCCGCGCAGAGAAAGAGAAGAAGGACAAATGAAACTTACCCTATCCAATTTTCAGATTCACCAGAAGCTGACAACGCTTGATATCCCCGAGGGCGAGATCACCTACGTCGAGGGCGACAGCGACACGGGCAAGTCCTCCCGGCTGCGGGCGATGCGCTGGCTCTGCGAGAACAAGCCCGACGGGGGCAGCTTCGTCACGTTCAAACAGCCGCGGGGCACCAATTCACTGGTACGGCTGGAAGAGGACGGTCACGTCATCGAGCGGGAGCGGGGCAAGAGCAAGAACCTCTACAGGATGGATGGGGAGACCTTCGAGGCGTTCGGGCGCAGCGTGCCCGAGCCCATCGCCAAGTTCCTTGCCCTCTCCCCCTACACCTTTCAGCTTCAGGGCGAGGCGCCCTTCCTGATCGGGGCGAGCCCCACAGACGCCGCGAAGATTCTTTCCGACGCCTGCGGCCTCGGGGTGATCGACACCGCCGTCCAGTTCGTGCGCTCCAAGAAAGCCGCGGCCGAGGCGGATATCCGCAAGTCGGAGATACTGCTGGAATCGGCGCAGGCCCGGCTGGCGACCGCGACCGAGCAGTTGCCTCTGGCCGACGCGCTGGAAGCGGCGGCGAAGGCGGGGGATGACGTGGAGGAGCTTACGAGTAACGTGGGGCTGCTTTCTGACGCGCTCGACGATGAGCCCAAGGGAGAGGTGGTCGATGTCGAAGCCGTGCGTACCGTAGCGGACACGGCCCACGCCTGCGAGGCCGAGCGCGGCACCCTGACCACGATGACCATGCGCCTGTGCGGGGCAATCCGAAACGAGCCGACCGGGACGGTGTTCGATGTGGCAGGTTCGGTGAGGGCGGCTGACACCGCACGCGCCTGTCGGTCTGAGCTTGAGGGGATGCATTCGCATGCCGTAGCCCTGAACCGCGCGATTCAGACCGAGCCTACAGGCACGCTCTTGGATGTGTCCGCCGCAAAGCCCTTTATCGCAGAGGCGCGGGTGCTGGGGGGCTGGATCGCCGATGTCACCATTTCTAAGGGACGGATATGTCAAGCTCTTCAGGCGGAGCCGCATGGCGAGGTGCGGGATGTGTCGGCTGTCGTCCCCGTGACCCGCCGCGCCCTTGCCGCGCTGGACGAAGCCGCCGTGCTCGACAAGATGGCGCGGACGATGCGGACGGCTCTGCAGAACGAGCCGCAAGGGGTTTTGATGGATACGAGTGAGTTACAGAAACAACGGGCGCAGATCAAGGTCTGCCCGCAATGTGGGAGAGAGCTATGACTAAGACGTGCTGTGATGCCTGCGGAGAAGAGCTGACATCGCGAAACTTGCCGAGCGGTGGGTTTATGGTGAAATCCAGACTTGGGGCAGAATTGCGCACATCCGATGGCCGGGTGTTTCACTTTGAAGTTATTGGTGCCGTCGGTAAATGTGCGAACGACGGGGACTTTTGCAAATACTGTATTCTCGATGCGCTATACAGCGCCGATGATCGCCCGCGACAGGGCTAACACACAACCAAGGAGCTACCATGACATTGGCACAGATCGATGCGAAGCTGAAAGAGGTTGAGACCCACAACGCCACTCTCACCACGCGCAAGCAGGTGTGGGCGGAGGGGATCAAAAAAGAGTTCGGCGTGGAGACCTCCGCCGAATTGAAGACCATGCTGGCCGAGGTGGAGGGG
>Ga0116141_10004449_pt1 | contig 11797 bp, 7 predicted proteins | sample AD_UKC097_MetaG_FD_89744 | JGI IMG/M metagenome (GOLD analysis project Ga0116141, IMG submission 89744) | Active sludge microbial communities of municipal wastewater-treating anaerobic digesters from USA - AD_UKC097_MetaG | ecosystem: Engineered > Bioreactor > Anaerobic > Digestate | place: USA... | reverse complement strand
GTGCTGCTGAAACAGGCGGCCAAGATTGCCAAGGGATCCGGTGTCCCGAACAAGGACAAGGTGGGCTCCGTAACGGCGGCACAGATCAAGGAAATTGCGGAATTGAAATACAAGGATCTTAACGCAGTGGATTTGGACAGCGCCATCAGCATCATTGCCGGTACGGCCCGGTCCATGGGAATAGAAGTGGTCAGTTAAATTGAATTTGAGGTTTTTGTCATGTCTCGAAAAGGAAAAGACTTTTTAAAGGTTAAAGAGCAGATAGAACCGGGAAAACGGTACACGCTGCAGGAAGCCATTGACCTGTCGATCAGTACGGCCAGGGCTAAGTTTGATGAAACGGTTGATACAGCCATTCGCCTGGGGGTGAATCCCGCCCATGCCGATCAGATGGTCCGTGGTAGCGTCGTGCTCCCCCATGGGCTGGGAAAGACGGTCCGGGTGCTCGTTTTCGCCAAGGGTGAAAAAGAAAAAGAAGCCCTTGAAGCGGGTGCGGATGTGGTCGGCGGCGATGATCTCATCGAAAAAATTAAGGGAGGTTGGTTGGAGTTTGACAAGGCCGTGGCAACCCCCGATATGATGGGCAGCGTTGGCAAAATCGGAAAAATTCTTGGTCCCCGTGGCTTGATGCCGAACCCGAAAGTGGGTACGGTTACCTTTGATGTCGCCAAGGCGGTTGAGGAACTCAAAGCGGGCAAGGTTGAATTCCGGGTTGAGAAAGCCGGTATCGTCCACAGCCCGGTCGGTAAAGTATCTTTTGGGGCGGAAAAGCTGAAGGATAATATTGCCGCGCTTCTGGAAACCATTATCAAATTGAAACCCGCTTCCAGTAAGGGTGTATATATGAAGAGTATCGCGATTTCGACGACCATGGGTCCGGGAATCAAGGTGGACCCTCTGGATGTGAGAAATATCTAAGTATTACAGGTTGTTGATCTTTATTATTGTATAAAGTCTGAGACAGCAGGTACAGGGCAGTTTAAATGGAGCATTGGCAGCCTGCCGAGACAAGATGGTCATTTGTTGATGCAGCAGTATGTCCTTTCTGTACGTTTTTGTTCTCTGACTTTCATATCACGCGCCCATCCGTATGGCGGGCGCAAAGGGCCATTCAAATAGAGGAAGGAGGTTGGATATTGGATCGGAGAACAAAAGAAAAGGTTATCGCAGAGCTTCATGATAAGTTGGGAGATGTGAAGCTGGCAGTCCTTACGGATTACAGTGGTCTGAATGTTGAGAAGATCACAGCCCTGAGAAACGCCCTGAGAAAATCCGATACCGAATTGCGGGTCGTCAAAAATACCCTTTTGGAGATTGCTTCCAAGGATACGGATGTCGCCGTCCTGAAAGACTATCTGAAAGGGCCTTTGGCCATTGCCCTCAACAGCGGTGATGTCGTGGAACCGGCCAAGGTATTGGTCGATTTTGCCAAGAAGAATGCACAGTTGGAACTTGTTGCCGGTGTTCTTGAAGGAAAAGTGCTGAGCGTTGCCCAGATCAACGCCCTGGCGGAATTGCCGAGCAGGGAAGTCCTCCTGGCCAAACTGCTCTCCGTCATGGTTGGCGTGCAGACTTCTTTGGTTAATGTTTTGAGCGCCGTACCGAGGGGCTTGGTCCAGGTTCTTGAGGCGTGCAGGGTTAAAAAAGAAACCGATAACTAAAATCGATTAGGAAGGATAATGAAAATGGCAGAGATTACTAAGGCGGATGTCGTAAAGTTTATTGAAGGAATGACGGTTCTTGAGCTTTCGGAGCTTGTTAAGGAACTGGAAGAGAAGTTCGGTGTATCGGCAGCGGCGCCCGTAGCGGTGGCGGCGGCTGGTGGTCCGGCGTCAGCGGCGGCGGCTCCTGCAGAGGAGAAGACTGAATTTGACGCGATCCTGACGGGATTCGGCAACGAGAAAATTCAGGTCATCAAGGTCGTCCGGGCCATTACCGGTCTGGGGCTGAAAGAGGCGAAGGATCTGGTGGAAGGCGTGCCGAAGCCGATCAAGGAAGCCGTCCAGAAGGCCGAGGCTGAGGACATTAAAAAGAAAATCGAAGAAGTGGGCGGCACCGTAGAGATTAAATAAATTCTATCGGTACGATGATCCATCGACTTCGTTTCCTTTGGGAGAAGATGATCAGGCAAGGCAAAGACAGGTTTGAGTGACAGGGGATCTCAATTCGTATCAATAGGCATTTCCGACGTTAAGGTTCCAGCACAGCGTGTTGATGTGGTCATGTCAGACAACAGAGTGGCGAGGCAAACCAAGGCATTTCCGCCGGATGGTTTGCTTCGCTTATCTTTCATGGGTACTCTGTATGTCATAAAACGCGGCCGAAACAGAGAACTTTAAGGTTAAATCTATAGGAAGCTATGGCAGAATTCAGAAAAAATTTAGGGCGCATAAAGAAGATTCTCGATATTCCGAATCTTCTTGATATCCAGACCAAATCTTACGAGAAGTTTCTCCAATGGGATGTAGACCCCGGTGCAAGAGCCAATATCGGTCTACAGGGGGCCTTTAAAAGCGTCTTTCCCATCTCCGACTTCAGCGGAAAATGTTCCCTGGAGTTTGTCAGCTATAAAATTGGAGAGCCTCGTTACGATGTAAAGGAATGCCTACAGAAGGGCATGACTTACGCCGCCCCCTTGAAAATTGTGGCGCGTCTGGTTGTTTTTGATACGGAAAAGGCGCCTGAGCAAAAAAGGGTTCCCGGTGAAACGAGACAGATAAGGGATGTCAAGGAACAGGAAATCTTTTTCGGTGAAATCCCTCTGATGACCGATACAGGCACCTTTATCGTCAACGGTACCGAGCGCGTTATTGTCAGTCAGTTGCATCGATCCCCGGGTATCTTCTACGACCATGATAAGGGGAAGACTGTAACCAGCGGGAAACTCATCTACTCTGCCAGAATTATTCCCATCAGAGGTTCTTGGCTGGACTTGGAATTCGATTCCAAGGACCTGCTTTATGTGAGAATCGACCGGCGCAGAAAAATGCCCGTGACGATTCTGCTGAAAGCCATGGGCAATTCTACGGAATTCATACTTAAATATTATTACGGCATTCAAAGAGTGCTTTTTGCAGAGGGAAAGCTGTTCATTTCCATCGACGAGTCCCTGATCGATGAAAAAGCCCCTGATGACATCCGTGATATGAAAACCGGTGAAATCATCGCTAAAAAGGGGAGAAAAATCTCCAAGGTACTCCTGCGCCGCATGACGGAAGCTGGAATCAGCCGGATTGATGTGACCCCAGACGACATCGTGGGGAAGGTTCTGGCGGCTGATGTGGTTGACCCCGCAACCGGAGAGGTCTTGCTCAAGTGTAACGAAATGCTGAGTCTGGACGGATTGGAAAAGCTGCGGGAGAAGGGCATTACCGAGTGTACGTTTATTCGGCTGGAGGAGGATTTGGAAAACTCGTCCATCCGCGATACCCTGCTGATGGATCGGATTGAATCCGCGGAAGACGCAGTCATGGAAATCTATCGGCGATTACGTCCCAGCAGTCCCCCCACCCCTGAAACAGCACAGAAATTTTTTGACAGTCTGTTCTTCCAGGCGGAAACATATGATCTGTCCGCTGTCGGCCGGGCCAAGATGAATTATAAGCTGCGCCTGGATGTGCCGACGGATGTGACGGTGCTGCGCAATGATGATGTTCTTGCGGCGGTCAAATATCTGCTTGATCTGAAGAGCGGCGCCCCCAACTGCAGTGTCGACGACATTGACCACTTGGGCAACCGGCGGGTGCGTTCCGTAGGGGAACTGATTGAAAATCAGTACCGGATCGGCATGGTGCGGATGGAACGGGCCGTCAAGGAAAAGATGAGTCTCCAGGACATTGAAACCATGAGGCCACACGATTTGGTCAACGCCAAACCCGTATCGGCGGTAGTCAATGAATTCTTCGGCAGCAGTCAGTTGTCCCAGTTCATGGATCAGACCAATCCCCTGTCCGAAATTACCCATAAACGGCGATTGTCTGCCTTGGGGCCCGGCGGATTGACCCGGGAGCGAGCCGGTTTTGAGGTTCGTGATGTTCACCCGACGCATTATGGCCGCATATGTCCCGTGGAGACGCCGGAAGGGCCAAATATTGGTCTGATTGTATCCTTGAGCAGCTATGCCCGGGTCAATGAATTCGGTTTTATTGAGACCCCTTACCGGATTGTTGATAACGGTTGTGTCTTGGATGATGTTCGTTATTTAACCGCTATCGAGGAAGAAAATCAGGTCATTGCCCCTGCGGACAGTACCCTCAAACCGGATGGCCAGTTCAGCGGAGATCTGATCACCGTGCGGCGGGGTGGGAATTTCTTAACCTGCGTACCGACGGAAGTCAACATGATGGACGTGTCGCCTAACCAACTGGTTAGTGTGGCGGCGACCCTGATTCCCTTCCTGGAACATGACGACGCCAACCGCGCCCTCATGGGTTCCAACATGCAGCGCCAGGCGGTCCCGCTCATTAAGCCGGAGGCTCCCCTGGTCGGTACGGGCATGGAGGCGATTGTGGCCCGGGATTCCGGCGCCGTGATCGTGGCGAAGCGCGCCGGTGTGGTGGAGAGCGTCGACGCCCTGCGCATTGTTATACGCAGTGACGAGTCTGATCGGGACAGCACTGATACCGGTGTGGACATTTACAACCTGGTCAAGTACCAGCGTTCCAACCAGGATACCTGCTTTAATCAGAAACCAATTGTGGACAAGGGCATGCGGGTCAAAAAAGGTGATATCATTGCCGATGGTCCCGCCGTCGATAATGGAGAACTGGCTCTGGGGCGTAACGTCATGGTTGCCTTCATGTCCTGGGGCGGCTACAACTATGAAGACTCCATCCTGGTGAGCGAGCGCATTGTCAAGGAGGACGTTTATACGTCCATTCACATCGAAGAGTTCGAGACCATGGCCCGGGATACCAAACTGGGCAAGGAAGAAATCACTCGCGATATTCCCAATGTCGGGGACGATGTTTTACGAAACCTTGATGAAGATGGCATCATTCGCATGGGTACAGCGGTGAAAGCCGGTGACATTCTGGTCGGCAAGATCACACCCAAGGGCGAAACGCAGCTTTCCGCGGAGGAAAAGCTGCTGAGAGCCATTTTCGGCGAGAAAGCGAGTGATGTACGGGATACCTCCCTGCGCGTGCCTCCGGGGGTGGAAGGTACGGTCATCGATGCCAAGATCTTTACCCGCAAAGGAACGGAGAAAGATCATCGCTCCCAGTTTATTGAAGAAGAAACCATTGAGCAGTTGAAGAAAGACCGGGACGATGAGATTCGCATCGCGACGGAAACGGTCAAAAAGAAAATTTCGGATCTCCTTATCGGTAAGATTTCCGCCGGTAAAATTGTCGACGCCAAGAAACGGACGGTCTTGAAAAAGGGGGATACGATAACACCTGAAATGCTGAAGGAAATCCCCTTCTCCCTGTGGCGGGATATTACGATTGCAGAAGGGGAGGCAATCGAAGAAGAGATGGGGGTGCTTCTTTCGAATCTGGCGCGTAAGGAAGAAGTGGTTCAGGCCTACTTTGATCAGAAACTGGAAAAGATCAAGGCCAGTGATGAGCTGCCGCCGGGCGTGATTAAACTCGTGAAGGTTTATGTTGCCATCAAACGAAAACTTTCAGTGGGTGATAAGATGGCCGGCCGGCATGGAAACAAAGGTGTTCTGTCCCGGATTCTCCCTGAAGAGGATATGCCTTATTTTGCCGATGGGATACCCGTGGATATCGTATTGAATCCCCTGGGCGTGCCGTCCCGAATGAATGTGGGGCAGATTCTCGAGACCTATCTGGGCTGGGCCGTCAAGGGACTGGGAGAACAGGTCAGCCGCCTGGTGGAGGCGCAAACCGATCCATCGGCCATTCGTCAGGAATTGAAGAAACTTTATGGGGCACCAGAGTTCAGTGCCTTTGTGGACAGTGCAACTCCCGACAAAATACGGGAATTCGCGGGGAAACTGAGTCATGGTATTCCCGTTGCGTCACCGGTTTTCGACGGTGTAGAGGAAGAAGAAATCAAAAAAATCATGAAAACGGCAAATCTTCCTATAACGGGGCAGGCGGTGTTGTACGACGGCAGGACGGGTGAGCCTTTCGGCCAGCCCATCACGGTGGGGATGGTTTACATGCTCAAACTCCATCACCTGGTCGATAATAAAATTCATGCCCGGTCGATCGGGCCCTATTCCCTCGTAACTCAGCAACCCTTAGGTGGCAAGGCCCAGTTCGGCGGTCAGCGGTTGGGAGAAATGGAAGTATGGGCCATGGAGGCCTATGGCGCCGCTTTTTGCCTGCAGGAATTCCTGACGGTGAAGGCGGATGATGTTACGGGAAGAACCCGGATGTATGAGGCCATCGTCAAGGGCGAACACACAACCGAACCCGGTGTTCCCGAGTCCTTTAACGTGTTGGTCAAGGAATTACAGAGTCTGTGTCTTGATGTTGAATTAATCGAGGAAGAGTAGGTTGCTCCGGGAAGAGACGGCAGCGTAAAAGGTATTTTTAGTAAAGGTTAAATTCAACAACACATCAGGAGATATAATCCGTGGAAGACGTTTTCAGTTATTTCGAGAAGCCCAAAGATCCGATTCGGTTCAACGCCATAAAAATATCCATCGCCTCGCCCGACCAGATACTGTCTTGGTCCTACGGCGAAGTGAAGAAACCGGAAACGATTAACTATAGAACCTTCAAACCGGAGCGCGACGGTCTTTTCTGCGCGAAGATTTTCGGTCCGGTCAAGGATTATGAATGTTTGTGCGGCCGTTACAAGCGCATGAAGCACAAAGGGGTGGTTTGCGAAAAGTGCGGGGTTGAGGTCATTCAGTCCAAGGTGCGCCGCGACCGGATCGGTCACATCACTTTGGCCACGCCGGTGGCGCATATATGGTTTTTGAAAAGCCTGCCGAGTCGCATCGGGAGTATTTTGGACCTGACCCTGAAAGAACTGGAGAAGGTCCTCTATTTCGAGTCCTGGATCGTCCTGAATCCGAAAAACACACCCCTCAAGAAAAAGGAGCTTCTCTCCGAGGAAGACTTCAGCGATCTCCAAGATCAATACGGCGAGGATGCCTTCGAGGCGGGAATCGGCGCTGAGGCCATTCGGAAACTCCTGGAAGAAATCGATCTGATCAAGCTGGATGTCGAGATCCGCGATGAATTGAAATCCACCCCATCGGATACAAAACGCAAGAAACTGGTCAAGCGCTTGAAAGTTGTGGAGGCGCTCAAAAAATCGGGAAACCGTCCCGAGTGGATGATCCTCACCGTCCTGCCTGTTATTCCTCCGGATTTGCGACCTCTGGTACCGCTGGACGGCGGCCGTTTTGCCACATCGGATTTGAACGATCTCTACCGGCGGGTGATAAACCGAAATAACCGTTTGAAAAGACTACAGGAATTGAATGCTCCGGAGATCATTATTCGCAATGAAAAGCGGATGCTGCAGGAAGCGGTAGACGTTCTGTTTGACAACGGGCGGCGCGGCCGCGCCATTACGGGCACAAACAAGCGTCCCTTGAGATCCCTTTCGGATATGCTCAAGGGGAAACAGGGCCGCTTCCGCCAGAATCTGTTGGGCAAGCGCGTCGATTATTCGGGCCGTTCGGTTATCACGGTCGGACCGGACCTGCGACTTCATCAGTGCGGTCTGCCGAAAAAGATGGCGTTGGAACTCTTCAAGCCCTTCGTCTACAATCGTCTGCAAGAGAAGGGGTATGTCAATTCCGTCAAAAGCGCGAAAAAGATGGTGGAAAAGGAGACGGCGGAAGTTTGGGACGCCCTGGACGAGGTCGTCCGGGAATACCCTATCATGCTCAACCGCGCACCTACGCTGCACCGGTTGGGTCTGCAGGCCTTCGAACCCATTCTGATCGAGGGGAAGGCGATCCAATTGCATCCCCTGGTCTGTACGGCGTTTAACGCCGACTTCGACGGCGACCAGATGGCCGTGCATGTGCCTTTGTCAATCGAGGCCCAGGCAGAAGCCCGCATTCTCATGATGTCGACGAACAATATCCTGTCGCCTGCCAACGGGAAACCAATCATTATCCCCAGCCAGGACATTGTTCTGGGGATTTATTACCTGACCCGGGAAAGGCCTTTTGCCAAAGGTGAAGGGATGATCTTTGCCGATCCGGAAGAGGTGCGACGTGCTTTAGACACCGAGGTTATCGATTTGGGCGCGAAAATCAAGGTGCGGATCGACGGCGTCCTCAAAACGACCACTGTCGGCCGGGTTGTCCTTTCGGAAATTGTACCGAAGGAGATCCCCTTCGACGCCATCAACAAGGTCATGAACAAAAAGGAACTCGCCAATTTGATCGATCATTGCTACCGGACTTGCGGTGATAAAACAACGGTCCTGTTGGCGGACCGCCTGAAAGATTTGGGCTTCAAATATGCGACGGTCTCCGGCGCCTCGTTTGCCATTCATAATCTGATTATTCCGCAGAGCAAAAAGGATATTGTCAATGGCGCCGATAAGGATGTGTTGAAAATTCAGAAAAGATATATGGACGGGCTGATCACCGACGGCGAACGTTACAACATGGTGATCGACATCTGGGCGCAGGTGACGGAGAAGATTGCCTCCGACATGCTCGAAGGCATCGGCACGGAAGAGACGGTTGATCCCGAGGATAAGAAAGTGCGGACGCAGAGTTTCAACCCGGTTTACATGATGGCCGACTCCGGTGCTCGAGGCAGTAACGTCCAGATCCGCCAGCTGGCCGGCATGAGAGGCCTCATGGCCAAGCCGTCGGGCGAAATTATCGAGACGCCGATTACGGCGAATTTCCGGGAAGGGTTGACCGTTCTGCAGTATTTTATCTCGACTCATGGAGCTCGGAAGGGTCTCGCCGATACCGCGTTGAAAACCGCTAACTCGGGTTATCTGACCAGAAGACTCGTAGATGTGGCTCAGGATTGCATCATTACGGAACAAGACTGCGGTACCGTAGACGGCATTTACGTCAACGCCCTCATGGAAGGCGGTGAAATCATTGAGCCGGCCGGTGAAAGGGTGTTGGGACGTGTCGCTCTCGAAGACATTCGGGATCCCTTTACGGGAGAAATCCTTGTCCACGCCAACCAGGCCATCGACGAAACCTTGGCGGAGAAAATTGACGGTGCGGGTATCGAAAGCGTCAATATCCGGTCGGTTTTGACCTGCAAGTCCAAGCACGGTGTCTGTGCCATGTGCTATGGCCGCGATTTGGCTCACGGCCATCTTGTGAATATCGGTGAGGCGGTCGGCATTATTGCCGCCCAGTCCATTGGTGAACCGGGGACCCAGCTCACCATGCGGACCTTCCACATCGGTGGTACGGCGAAATTCGATGAGCACTCCACATTGGACGCCCGTCATGACGGCGTGGTCCGGATTGTGAACCTCGATCAGGAAAAGGGTGATCTCGCCCTGAGTAAGGATGGAAAAGAGCTGGTGGTCATGAGACGGAACGGTGAAGTCCATGTGCTGGATGAACAGGGACGGAGCCGGGGTAAATATACCGTGCCGTACGGCGCCCATTTAAAATTGAAAGAAGGTGCAACGGTTAAAAAGGGCGATCGCATCGCCGAGTGGGATCCCTTCTCTATTCCAATCTTGGCCGAAGTGGATGGTATCGTGAAGTTCGGCGATATTATTGAAGGCAAGACCATGCAAGAACAGGTGGATGAGGTAACCGGCCTGTCCCGCAAGGTGATTGTTGAATTCAAGGGCGGCGATTTGCGACCCCGTATCTCCCTCAAGGATGACAAAGGGAAAACCGCCAAGGTGCCGGGAACGAGCGCCGTTGCCCGTCATTTCTTGTCCGTCGGTGTAAATATCGTCGTATCTGAAGGCGACCATGTGGTCGCCGGGGATATTCTCGCAAAAATCCCCCGGGAGACCCAGAAGACCAAGGACATCACCGGTGGTCTGCCCCGTGTGGCCGAACTTGTGGAAGCGAGAAAACCCAAGGACTATGCCGTCATCAGTGAAATCGACGGTGTAGTGAATTATGGGAAGGATGCCAAGGGCAAGCGCAAGGTCATGGTGCTCCCTGATGTGGGCGAGGAAAAAGAATATCTGATTCCCAAGGGGAAACATATCAGTGTTCAGGAAGGAGACCGGGTTTCCGCGGGAGAGCCACTTATGGAGGGTGTGCAGAATCCCCATGACCTGTTGAACATCAAGGGAGAAAAAGCTCTTGCGCGCTACCTGGTTGATGAAATCCAGGAAGTTTATCGCCTCCAGGGCGTGAAGATCAATGATAAGCACCTTGAGGTCATCGTGCGTCAGATGCTCCGGCGCGTCAAGGTGACCAATCCGGGCGATACAAGCTTCATCAGCGAGGAACAGGTGGAACGTTACCGCTTCCAGGAAGAGAACCGGCTGGTTGTGGAGCGTGGAGGAAAACCCGCAATCGGTGAGCCGATGCTGCTGGGTATAACCAAAGCCTCCCTGTCGACCCAGAGCTTTATTTCCGCAGCGTCTTTCCAGGAAACCACCCGGGTGCTTACAGAAGCCAGTCTGGCCGGCAAAGTGGATTATTTAAGAGGCCTCAAGGAAAATGTGATCATGGGTCGCCTCATTCCGGCAGGGACGGGTTTGGTCATGTACCGGAAGCTTGGCATCCAGGCGGCGGATGACGCTCAGTACGTTGAAGACCTGCCGTCGGATGAAAATAATGATGAGAAAACGCTTGACATTCAGGGAGTGAATTGATATTGACACGAGCTTCATTGCGTCAGGTAGAGATTAGGTTTCGGGAGGAAGAATGCCTACAGTTAATCAGTTAGTCAGGAAGGGGCGGGAGAAGATTACGAAGAAGGCGACGACGCCTGCGCTCGCCAGTTCACCCCAGCGACGGGGTGTTTGCGTGAGGGTTTACACAACAACGCCCAAGAAGCCCAATTCGGCCTTACGGAAGGTAGCTAGGGTGCGTTTGACAAGTGGTTATGAAGTAACCTCTTATATACCAGGAATTGGACACAATCTCCAGGAGCACTCTGTTGTGCTGGTCAGAGGTGGTCGAGTGAAAGATTTGCCCGGTGTCCGTTATCATATCGTGCGCGGGACCCTGGATTCCGTCGGTGTTGCGGACCGGAAGCAGGGTAGATCCAAGTATGGCGCCAAGAAACCGAGCTAAGCGGAGACAGACCAATGCCGAGAAGAAGAGAAGTCGCTAAACGTGAGATCCAGGCGGATCCAAAATATAATAACAAACTGGTGGCCAAGTTTGTCAATAACCTGATGAAACGTGGCAAGAAGAGTATCGCAGAATCCATCCTGTATGGAGCTTTTGATATCATCGAGAAAAAACTGAAGGAAGCGCCCTTGGAGGTCTTTGAAAAGGCCGTCAACAACGTGAAACCGGTTATCGAAGTCAAATCCCGGCGAGTCGGTGGGTCGACCTATCAGGTACCGACCGAGGTGGTGCCTTCCCGCAGATTGGCCTTGGGGATACGGTGGTTGATCATCAATTCACGGGAACGGTCCGAGAAGACGATGAGAGAAAAACTGGCGGCAGAGTTAATTGATGCAGCCAACAATCGGGGTGCGTCCATCAAGAAAAGAGAAAGTGTTCATAAGATGGCGGAAGCAAATAAGGCTTTTGCCCACTACCGCTTCTAAGTTTCTTGGATGTCGAGAATAAGGAAATAGAAATTAACTGATAAAATCGGCCAACCAATTATTAAAGCAAAGAAGAATCATTTAAACCTGAAGGAGGGGGATTAAAATGGCTAAGAAAAAGTTTGAAAGGACGAAGCCGCATCTCAATATTGGAACCATCGGTCACGTTGATCAC
>Ga0116141_10004447_pt1 | contig 11800 bp, 13 predicted proteins | sample AD_UKC097_MetaG_FD_89744 | JGI IMG/M metagenome (GOLD analysis project Ga0116141, IMG submission 89744) | Active sludge microbial communities of municipal wastewater-treating anaerobic digesters from USA - AD_UKC097_MetaG | ecosystem: Engineered > Bioreactor > Anaerobic > Digestate | place: USA... | reverse complement strand
CGGCGACGCGAAGAGCCTGGTGATCCATCCGGCGTCCACGACGCACCAGCAGCTCACGGAAGAGGAACAGAAGGCGACGGGCGTTTCCGCCGACCTTATCCGCCTCTCCGTGGGGATCGAGGACGCGGACGACATCATCGCTGACATCGACCAGGCGCTGAAGAAGGCGGTGCCGGCGACGTGAAGATTTGTCTCACGCGGAGCCGCGGAGATCGCGGAGGGTGAGCAGTACATTGTCATTCCGGCCGAAGCGCAGCGAAGTATCGGAATTCACTAATAATATAACTATCGGATTCACTAATACACGGGAATGACTGTTAATAGAATTGAATAAATAATTTCTCCGCGCCTCCGCGTCTCCGCGTGATCACAAGGTGGAGATGCGGAAGTTTTTTTGATCACACATCAGCAATGGAGGATGATATGACGCGCATATATGATAACAACAGCCTGAGCATCGGGAACACGCCGCTGGTGAAGCTGAACAGGATCGCCGCGGGGTGCGCCGCGACAATCGTGGCGAAGATCGAGGGGCGGAACCCCGCCTATTCGGTGAAGTGCCGCATCGGCGCGGCGATGATCTGGGACGCGGAGAAGCGCGGCATCCTCACGCCGGGATCGGAGGAGGTCACCGTGGTGGAGCCGACGAGCGGCAACACGGGTATCGCCCTCGCGTTCGTCTGCGCGTCGCGCGGCTACCCGCTGGTCCTCACCATGCCGGAGACAATGTCGATGGAGCGCCGACGCATGCTCCAGGCGTTCGGGGCGAAGCTCGTGCTCACCGAGGGCGCGAAGGGCATGAAGGGAGCCATTGACAAAGCGGACGAGATCGTCGCGTCCAATCCGAAAAAGTATTTTCTTCCCCAGCAGTTCAAAAATCCGGCGAATCCGGAAATTCACTTCAAGACGACCGGCCCTGAGATCTGGAACGACACCGGCGGGAAGATCGACATCTTCGTTGCCGGCGTGGGCACGGGCGGCACCATCACCGGCGTCAGCCGTTACATCAAGAAGGAAAAGGGGAGAGCGATGCGTTCTGTCGCCGTGGAGCCGGCGCACTCTGCGGTGCTCACCGCAATCCGCGCCGGGAAAGAGCCGTTGCCCGGACCGCACAAGATCCAGGGGATCGGCGCCGGCTTCAAGCCCGACGTGCTCGACCTCTCGCTGGTGGACGAGGTGGCCACGGTCACGAACGACGAGGCGATCGATTTCGCGCGCAGGCTCCACCTTGAGGATGGAATCACCGCGGGCATTTCGTCCGGGGCGGCAGCCGCGGCGGCGGTACGGCTGGGGAAGGATCCGGCGAACGCGGGAAAGCTTATTGTGGTCCTGCTGCCCGACGCAGGCGAGCGGTATCTGTCGACGGTGCTCTTCGACGCGTACCGCGGCGACTCCAGCAGCGAGATCTGAGGCACATCATGAAGCTCTCCACGAGGACGCGCTACGGAATAAGGGCGATGCTGGAGATCGCCCTTCACCGGGACGGCAAGCCCGTCGACCTGAACGAGATTTCCAGGAACCAGGAGATCTCGAAAAAATACCTGCATGCGCTCCTCGTGCAGCTGAAGAACGGCGGCTTCATCATGAGCGTCCGGGGAAACGCAGGCGGATATCTCCTGGCGAAACGGCCGGAGGAGATCTCCCTGTTCGATATCTTCTCCACGCTGGAAGGGCCGACCGAGCTGGTGGACTGTGTTGCCAGCTCGAAGGCCTGCAACCGTTACGAGCGCTGCGCGACCAGGAAGCTTTGGGAGCGCATCGGCGGCACCATTCGGAAGGAACTGGAATGCACTTCGCTCGCCGACCTTGTCCGCGACTGCGGCGAAGCCGGCGATACGGCATCGTACGAGATATAAGCTTCCCTACCGGGGCGAGAAAAAACTCTTTGTCGCCCGGTCCGTGACCACATTCGGTCTTATCACTCTCCAATTAATCAATATTATCAATCTTTAATATTAATAAAATTAATAATTGACCCGACGGTGAGCACCATGGTACTGTCCTGCCGCAGTGTCGCGAACGGTCCCTGGAGTATGGCCCGGGCGGCGGCACGCTATCGCAACCGGGAGGAGGTCATGCCATGAAACACGGCGCGAAGAACAAGATCAGGGCAAAGGTCATATCGATAAAGAAGGGCGATATCATGTCGCTGGTGAAGTTCGAGGTGACGGTGCCGGCGGAAATGGCGTCGGTGCTCACCACGGAGTCGCTGGAGGAACTCGATCTCAAGGCCGGCGACACGGTCCAGCTCGCTGTTAAGGCGGTGCACGTCCTTCCGATCAAGGAATAGCGCAGTCCGGGCGTACGAACTGTCACGATGAAAAAGAAACTGTCATTCCCACAACGCAAGTGAGGGGTTTCCGGGCCGCCCGTGAGGCGGCCACTGGAGCCCCATGCCGCGGTGTCCCCGCCGTAACCCCTTTCATCATCCTGGGTGCCGGCGGCGATGCGCGGCCGGATTATAAAATATTATCCCAGGAGGCTGTACATGTCACAGTATAATCAGATGTGGTCCGATCTTGGACTCGACCTCGCGTCCCACGACGCGCTCCTCTCCGTGCTGGGCGGCGCGTACCAGGACATTTTTCTTTCCCAGAAGAACCGTCCCGAGGGGATGAAGTACTTCGATTTCGTGATGAGCGAAGTCCACGGACTTCGGATTAAAGAGTTGATGGACGCGAAGGCCCAGGGCCGGAAGGTAGTGGGTTCTTATTGCGTCTTCGTGCCCGAGGAGCTCATCCTCGCCGTGGACGGCGTTTCAGTGGGACTCTGCGCCGGCGCGGAGTTCAACTTTGAGGGCGCCGAGAAACTGCTTCCCCGGAGCATCTGCCCGCTCATCAAGTCGGCCTTTGGTTTCAAGACCGGGAAGGTGTGCCCCTACCTCGAGGCGAGCGATATCGTGGTAGGCGAGAACACCTGCGACGGTAAGAAAAAGTCGTACGAGGTGCTGGAGTCCATGGTGAAGGACCTCTACATCATGGACCTGCCCCAGATGAAGAGCGAGAAGGGAAAGGCGCTTCTCCGGGAGGAATACGCGAAGTTCGTTAAGAAGCTCGAATCGGCTTCCGGCAAAAAAATCACGGCAGATTCACTGAAGAAAGGTATCGCCACGGTCAACGCCAAACGGAAGGCAGTGAAGCGGCTGGCGGAGCTCCGCGCCGCCGACCCGGCGCCCATCTCCGGTCTCGACGCGTTGCTGGTAAACCAGGTCTTCTTCTACGACGATCCGGTGCGGTTCACCGCTTCCGTTAACACCCTCTGCGACGAACTGGAGGATCGCGTGAAGAAGGGTGTTGGCGTGTTTCAGAAGGGGACGAAGCGGGTCATCGTCTCCGGCTGTCCGATGGCGGTGCCCAACTGGAAGCTCCCGGCGGTCATCGAGTCGAGCGGCGCGGTGATCGTGGGCGAGGAGTCGTGCGTGGGAGAGCGCGGGACGCGGTGGCTCACGGAGGAAAAGGGAAAGACCGTGGACGATATGGTGGGCGATATCACCGAGCGGTACTTCAACATCGACTGCGCGGTATTCACGCCCAACCCGACGCGCGTGGACCACGTGAAGGATATGTTCAAGAAGTACAACGCGAAAGGTGTGCTCCACTACAGCCTCCAGTTCTGCCAGCCCTACATCGTGGAGAGCGGACCCGCCGAGGAAGCGCTCAAGAAGGCGGGCGTTCCCGTACTCCGCCTGGAGACCGATTACGGACAGGAGGACATGGGCCAGCTGAAGACTCGCGTCGAGGCGTTCCTGGAAACGATGCGCTGAAACGCACGATTACACGGAGGCGCGGACCCATGTCCGCGCCTCCGCGGCCGTACCGCGACAGGTGTAGGGGGCCGGTGCCCCCCGCGGGCTGCAAACCCGTCGGGTCGGCTTTTGCCGTCCGGGTGGTTCAACTCCGCCTCCTGTCTCATGCTTCCCGCTTTCGGCTTCCATTTTGTGCAGACGGTACCGGTACGGCGGAATATCGTATCATCCCCTCCTTTTGATTTTACCGGGACAGCCAGATTTGATGTTTACAAACTTCCCGCCGGGGAGTACACATGTGCCGCGGGCGCGGATTCGTATCCGAGCCATCGTGGAGAATGATATCATGAATAAAAGCAATACCATCGCGGGCATCTTCCGCGCGAGCGAAACCACCGCTGAGTTTCGCGACGCCCTCCGCGCACTAGGAGGAAACTTCTGCATCGAGGCAAACGACATCCTCGCCCTGGGGGACGCGTATCTCGAGCGTTTTCCCGGCTGCGACGGCAACGAGGGGTGCGACGACGTGCGGGACGCCTACGCGGTGGCGAAGGCCTGCATCATCGAGAAGATCATCGCCGGGACGGACGGAAATATCATCACGCACCTGCGACGCGCCTTTAATTCCGTGCCGGAGATCGCCCCGGTCATGGAGAAGGTGAAGGGGATGATAGGCCCCGAGGCCACCGCGGAGCTCCTGGCGCGGATAGAGGGAAACACGGATCGCCTTCTCGGTACGGTGAGGGCGATAGAGCCTTCGATAATCAAGGAACGCTTCAGCGGCGGGCTCGCGTACGTGACAAACGCGCAGTACCTGATGAAGATGCACGCGGGCATCGCGTGAACCCGGCGGAAAAGGCTTGATAATCCGGCGCGGGTGCGGTATAAGGAATCATGGTTACGGGGTGATACCGGCATGAAGATGATACAGGACCGCGCTGCGAAGATCGGCGTCCAGGCGGGCACGGTGGTGCATGTGGGCGCGGCCAGGACCGAAAAGGTGACCCTTCACCGCATCGAGTACTCCCAGGAAGGATTCAGCGAGATCGGGATCAAGTCGCTGGGCGAGTGCTCCATGGCGGAAGACGGCAAGGTCGTCTGGATAAACGTCGATGGCGTGCACGATACGAATATCGTCGAGGATCTCGGCGCGATGTTCGGGATCTCGCCCCTCATCCAAGAAGACATCGTCAACACGGACCAGCGCCCCAAGTGCAACTTCTTCGAGGACCAGGTCTACATCGTCCTGCGAATGATGGATTATGACGAGGAGGATGGGATCGTGCTCTCGGAGCAGGTGAGCATTGTCCTGGGGGAACGGTATGTCATCACGTTCCTCGAGGATCCCGGGGACCTCTTCGATCAGGTGCGTGAGCGGATACGGCGCGGGCTGGGGAGGATACGGAAGATGGGCGCCGACTACCTGGCCTATTCCCTCATAGACATCATCGTGGACCGTTACTACACGGTGATAGAGCGCGTGGGAGACAGAATAGAGGAAATGGAGGAGGAGCTCCTCACCGATGTCAGCCGCGCCGATCTCCAGGAACTCCACGGGATGCGCAGCACCCTCCTGTACCTTCGGAAGAACATCCTCCCCGTGCGGGACCTCCTGAGCGACCTGGAGCGCGGCGAGGTTCCCTTCGCCGGTGAGTCGTTCCGCGTGTTCATCCGTGACATCATGGAGCACTGCGTCCACATAGCCGACACCGTGGAGACCTGCCGCGAGATGGTGAAGGGGCTCTTCGACATCTACATTTCCATGACGAACACACGGATGAACGAGGTGATGAAGGTCCTCACCATGATCGCCACGATCTTCATCCCGCTGACCTTCATCGTGGGGATCTACGGAATGAATTTCAAGCACATGCCGGAGATCGACAAGCCATGGGCATATCCGATCTTGTTGGTGGTGATGATCTTCATCGGCCTCGGGATGCTTTTCTATTTCAGGAAGAAGAAGTGGCTGTGAGAAGGTCGCGAGTCTTTCCGTTGCGTCATGCAGATTTTACTTGAAGGAGAAAGTGTGATCATAAAATCGATGAATCGTTTCTTATTGTCGTCGATGATTGTTTCCCTGGCGGCGATTGCGGGTGCGCAGGAGATGGACATGCCCGACACCGGATACCGCGCCGGCCTCTCCTCGAACGAACTCCGGCTGAAACCCGGCGTAGTTGCCGCGGCGACGAGTTTCCTTCCCGACGCGAAAGACGCGGCGCGCTACGCGCCGGAGGCGGCCTTCGATGAAAAGATCGAGACATCCTGGGTGGAGGGGAATCCCGGTGACGGCATCGGCGAGAAGATAGGCTTCGCGAAGTTTGCCACGGTTAAAATGGTAAAGATACTTCCGGGCTACGGGACCGCCGCCCATTTTTCGCGCAACAACCGTGTGAAGAGGGCAACTCTTTCCGTCTACGAGATTAAAGAAGAGGTGATGACGCAGGACGGACTGGTCTACGCGTTCGGGCGACTGGCGAAAAAAATGGACCTGAATTTCCGCGATGAGATGTCCATGCAGGAACTCCCCGTGGGCGTCACCGCGAGAAGCGCGAAGGGCTATCTCTGTGTGCTCGAGATAAAGGACGTCTTCCGTGGGAGCGCCTGCCGCGATACCTGTATCGCCGAGATCAGGGTCCTTGAGTGAGGAACGGGCAACAATGGGGGGCCTTCCGCTTTTGTGAATTCATGGGTTTCATGTGAACGATGTTCACCGCACGTGCAGCAGAAAGAATTTTTAAATAACGCAGCATGGTAAATAGTATTGACACGCGGCGCGGTACTCATCATACATATTCCTTTCATAATTTCCAGAGGACAATCCCATCATGAATACTTTTAAAAGCTGGTTTATCTCGACGTGCTGGTTCACCTTCCTGGGGCTCACCGCGCCTGTGATGTTCCTTATCGCCCTCATCATTAAAATCGTCACGTTCCTCTTCGATAAAAAGCTCGTGATTCTGCACCGGTGGACCTGCTTCTGGGCGTCGATGTATACCTACGTAATGCCCGCGTGGCGCATCAAAACCGAGGGGCGCATGAAGATCCAGGGGGGGCGAACCTTCATGATCGTCTGCAACCACCAGTCGCTCCTAGACATCCTGGTGAACTTCCGCCTCTACAGGCACTTCAAGTTCGTCTCCAAGATAGAGATATTCCGCACGCCGTTCATCGGCTGGAACATGTCGCTCAACCGCTACATCAAGCTGAAGCGCGGCGACAAGGCGAGCATCGAGCAGATGATGAAGGACTGCGCGGACAGGCTGGAAGAGGGGAGCTCGGTGCTCTTCTATCCGGAGGGGACACGATCGGAGACCGGCGAGTTCCGCGACTTCAAACTGGGCGCGTTCATCCTGGCGAAGGAGAAGAAGGTGCCGATCCTCCCGATGGTGGTGAGCGGCACCAGGGAGGCCCTGCCGAAGAAGAGCTTCGACTACCACGGTACGCACAAAATCCGCCTGCGGGTGCTGGACGAGATACCGTACGAGAAATTCGCGGACATGCCTGCCGAGGAGCTGGCGAAGATGGTGCGCGGCATCATGATCGAAGAGTACCGGAAACTCGACGCGGAGCGGCGCGCGGAAGTGTAGGGTGCGGCCGCGCACTCACTCCGTGTAGAGCACGATCCCCGAGTAGTCGCTGTACACTTGTGATTTTCCGCGGCTTCTGCTGCGCGAAATCCGTCAACTGTTCCACAGTCCCAGCTTGATATACACTCCGAATTCATGAAACCTGCCTCCCCGGAAAAAGTTCAGCCGGTAGTAGGGTTCGACCAGCACCACCGCCGATTCGTAGAACCTCCACTGGAACTTTTCGCTCGCAGGTATGGGGACGCCGACGAAGATCGTGCGGACTGTGCCGGGATTGTCACCGTAGAGTCGCCCGGCCCCCACGCCGACTATCGGTCCCATGAACGCTGACAGCTCGAACGCCGGACCGTACGCGGGAGATCCGTCGATTTCGAGATACCTGAAGTCCGCGGAGGCGGCGCAGGGCCAGAACGAAAGAACCTGAAATCCGTAGGTGAACTCGAAGGTGAAGGCGCCGGCGGTGGAGCCTTCACCGGACACCAGACCGCCCGAGGGGCCGAAACAGACTCCCTCCCTGGGCGTTTCGATGAACATCGCGCGGGCGGCAGATGCATTCAATGTGAAACAGAAGATTAGCAGCATAGCGGATTTTTCCATTGGCTGTATCCTGAATCAGTTTTTCGTATCATAGCATCGCCGCCACGGCATTGGCGAAAACATCCGCTGATTTTTCGCACGACGGAAGGAAGAGGTACGGCTCCGTCGCCTCGAGCTCCATCAGCTGATATCCCCCGTCGCGGGGAACCACGTCCACCCGGGCATAGAGCAGGTCGGCGTAGGTTCCGCGCGCGGCCGGGAGCGACAGCGCCTTCTCCACGAACGCGCGCAGGGGCCCGATGATCTCCGCCCTGCCGGCGAAATCGCCGTGGCCGCCCTCGCTGAGCGCGGGCTTCTTTATGACAGCGTGCGTCGGCCTCCCCATGCAGCAGATGACGGCGATCTCCCCGGCCGTGTCCACCTCGGGAAGATACGGTTGCAGCATCAGCGGTACTGCCGACCGTGCAAAGTGGGCACGGACTGTTTCCGCGACGCTTTTCCATTCGGCATGACGGCTCGCCCCACGGGCCCCCGCGTCCACCACTGGCTTCACCACCCAGCCGGCTTCCATACCGGGCAATTCTCCTTTTAGATCAGCCGGTCCGTCGAGGAACAGGGTGGGGATGATGGGAACGCCGCACTCCGCTATTTTTAACAGATACCTCTTGTCGGTGTTGTCCGACAGCATCTCGTACGGATTCACGAGCCTGGTGACCGCGGACACGCGCCTGGCCCATTCAAGGTATTTTTCGCGCTGGCGGGTGTAATCCCAAGTGCTGCGGACGAGCGCCATGTCGTACGAAGCCCAGTCGGCGCGCGGGTCGTCCCACACCTCGGCAGCGGCGTCGATGCCGCGCATGGCAAGCGCGCGCAGGAATATCTCCATGTCCAGGTCGATGTCCGGGTCGGCGGGATCGACCACGTAGGTTACGTAGGCGACGCGGGGCTTTTTCATGGGGGCATTTGGCTGTATAGCTGGGAGAATATCAAGCTTGATATGGAATAGGATGATCTTATTAGCGTCGGGATGCATTGTTATGCATGATAAGGCTGATGAAACACCACTTTTTTTACTGGAATCAGAAAAAAATTTAATTTATCCAGGTGAATACTCGTATACATCCCGGGGGATTGATACTTATTATCACAATCCGAGGATAAGGAATGCTGCGAACGACCATACATATGAAAAAAACCATCTATCGTAAGATAGATATTGCCGCTTCACAGCTCCAGGTATCCAAGCGTAAAATCATCATCATACTTCTTTCGCAAATACAGAGAGATATCAAGCACTTCCCGAAGGGCTTTACCCTGGTAAAGTATCAACCGCGCGATCCTCTTAAACAGTGGCACTGCTTTACGATTGTTTTCAAGAAGCAGGAGAATGAGCTTGTTTCGGATTTCCGAAGGTTGGGGAAGTTCTCTGTCTCATATTTTATTGCAATTGCGACGGAGAGATACTTAGATCAATTGCTGCTGGATGGAGAAATCATGCATAAGAATGTAAAGCTAGATCAATATGCAATCGGTCAAAGTATTGTAAACGGCATTATTTGCTGGGAATACTACTGGGGAGACCCCGGAGACTCACCGAGAGACCGAACATGTGTTAAAATCTTCCTCCGGATTGGTGCTGGTTAGTCGATCGGCATGCACGCGCGATATATCCGGGCGGTCTTATTTCGCGGTGTGCTTCTATCCCGCTTGAGATACGCCGGCACATCCAGAACACGTATTCACCCTTTATAGCCTCAGGTGCCAGTTGATGCTTCCGTTGCTACTATTGATGGAGACCATGTGCCCTCCCTGCAGAAGGACGATGCCCGCGCGGTCCCCCCGTATCCATGATGGCGTCCCGATCGGTATTCCCAGTTCCCCGAGTTTCCTGCCCTCCAGACGCCATAGCGCGGAACCGTCCGCGGAGAACATATCAAGCAGGAAGTTTTTTTTATCGATATCCTCCCAGCTCAGGACCGGGACGCGTTCCCCGTCGTGCAACCTGGACATCAGGCAGCCGCTGATGAACACCGCGCCGGTAGCAACCTCCGCCCGGTCGCCCGTTGTTTCATCGAACATCAGCCGCATGCGCGGTCCGCCCTCCAGTCGCCATACGGTGTCCTTCACGCGGACCGAGGAGGAGCATTGCGCCGTCTCCACCCTGAAATCAGCCGCGGGATTGGCGGGGGTGATAGGAATGTCCTGCTCGCGGACCGCCGCGTATTTCACGGGATCGATCTCCACCCAGAGCCCGTCCTTCGTCTGCACAATGACGGTATCGTCCCCGGTGACGGATTCTATCTTCGCGATCTCCGCTTTCAGCCCGGCTCTCTTCGCGAGGTCCCAGGTGTTCAGCGTTATCAGCGTTTCACCGGTGGCAGCCGACAGGGCGATAATCTCCCGCGAGCGGGCGTGAAGCAAGCCCTTCGTCGGGTTGAACCATACGCGGTCGCCGTTCCATGCCTCAAGCTTCCCGTTAAGGTTCCGGTTCCTGAAATTCCGGCGGAAGAGGCGCTTGCCCGTCGCGAGGTCCACCCCGTACAGGCGGTACAGCGAGAATCCTCGGACTCGAGGACCGACTGGAGGAGCAGGAGGTCCCCCCTCCGCCCGACTGGCGTGAGCGCGTCCGAGAAACCGAAGCCGCAGACAAGCTGGTTCGACGCCCCGAGCGCGATCGGCCCGACGATACCGATGCAAAACGCGGCAACCTGCAGCCATGCGGGAGTTATCCCCCCGCGCTTTATCAGGAATATTTTACCGGAACAATAGAACGCGAAGGCGAGGAGGATAAAGAAAACAAAAAGATAGATGATATTATTGAATAAATGGTCGAGTACACCGTTCACGGGAAGCCTCCTGTCGTGATTAAGAACTCTGCACCTCAGCGATGAAAAGACAATCATTTTTTCAGAGCACCGTACCCGGTGCCGCGCCGGTTTTCCGCTTGATTGTTCCGGCGCGGGAGATAGTATCGCTGCCATGGAAAAGATCCTCTTCGTCGGCGTCAACGCGCGCTTCTCGCATCCGAACGCGGCGCTCTTCTACCTGCGCAACGCGGTCGCCGGCATGGGGTACGATGTCGTGCTGAAGGAGTTCACCATCCACGCGCGGCCGGAGGAGATCGCGCGTTACGTGCTTGATGAAAGGCCCGCAGCCGCGGCGTTCTCCGTGTACATCTGGAACACGCGGATCGCGAAAAGGTTGATGGAGATCCTCGCCCCGGTGAAGGATTTTCCCGTGGTGCTGGGCGGCCGGAGGTATCGTACAACGCGAGTGAGTGGATCGAGGGATATCCCGGCGCGGATTTTATCATCACGGGGCACGGGGAGGAGGGATTCCGGCGACTTGTCGAAGCTGGTTTTTCTTCGACGGCGCGTATCATCCACTCCCATAACCCGCATTTCAGTGAAATACCGTTTCCCTACACGGACGAAGACCTTGTCGGCTTTGCACACAGGAATGTCTACTACGAGTCGAGCCGCGGGTGCCCGTTCCATTGCGCCTACTGCCTCTCATCGCGGGCGGACCAGAAGCTCGAATTCCGTGACGTGGAGCGGGTGGGTGAGGAGATCGGGCGCATTGCGAGCCACCGGCCCAAACTCGTGAAGATCGTGGACCGCACCTTCAACGCGGACGCCGCGCGCGCCCGCGCGATCTGGAAGAGGCTGATGGAGCGTTATGCGGAGCACGGAACCACCTTTCACTTCGAGGTGCATCCTTCGCTACTCGGTGAGGAGGACCTTGTTCTGCTTGAAAGCGCGCCCGCCGGCCTCTTTCAGTTCGAGCTGGGCATCCAGTCGACGCACCGGGCGACGCTCGAAGCGGCGGGCAGGAGGGGAAACTGGGAGAAGGAAAGGGCCGCTATCGCCGCGCTCCTTTCCCGCACGAAGGTTTCCGTGCACGTCGATCTTATCGCCGCGCTTCCGTT
>Ga0116141_10004446_pt1 | contig 11801 bp, 12 predicted proteins | sample AD_UKC097_MetaG_FD_89744 | JGI IMG/M metagenome (GOLD analysis project Ga0116141, IMG submission 89744) | Active sludge microbial communities of municipal wastewater-treating anaerobic digesters from USA - AD_UKC097_MetaG | ecosystem: Engineered > Bioreactor > Anaerobic > Digestate | place: USA... | reverse complement strand
TAACGGCACTCTGGATAGCGAGGAAGAAAGATTGTTCATATCTTCAACAGTGCCTGAAGTCTTCGGAAAACACACGTGGCAGATCGTTGAGCCTCAAAGGCCTTTAAGTACACTGACCAAAGATAACGAGATTTTCTCAAGGCAGAGAGTTGATTTCAGTTATGAATCTACTCAATGGAAGCTGGTGTTTGAAGTTGATGGAGACCAACATAACGACAACGGCCAAAGCATATTGGACAAAAAGAGAGACAATGCTCTTCAAGAGGCGGGATGGAAAGTAGTGAGACTGTCTGCCGCCGAGGTTCGACAGGGAACTGCAGTAAAAAGGCTCTCAAAGGCAGGAGAAGCGCTGGCAGACGATCCAATGATCTCACTTACGGGTGAAATCTACAACAAACCTCTTTGGGAAACTAAAGCAGGGCTGGAGGCTATGAAACTTGTTCTATCACCATTCGCCATTGCCAGAATCCAGAGGGTACTTTTAGATGCCCTAGAATCCGGGGCTTTGGATCTGAACGCTTCTCTCTGGAATATCCTCATAATCGAACGTGACGTCCCCTGTTCTAAACTGGCAGTCATAGACTTCATACAGCACTTAAGCGCACTTCTTTCCCTCTCTGGCCGGGAGGGTAAACTACCATCTGTGAAGCTCACCGTTCTAAACACGAGAGAGTTCAGTGATGCCGATGAGGGAGTAACCGACGCCTTACTCAAAGAACACCAGATATCTTTCAAGAAGGACTTCATAGGTGCTTCTGATGGTTTCTACAATGCCGATGTCTGTTTGGATATCTCGATGCTTCAGAAAGAGAACTTCGCAGATCCCGGAGAAGGCTGGTACAAAGACCTCATAAAAGCCTCAGGAAGCGTTTATATACTGCGGGGGGTACATTCACATAGGCAAGTACGTAAAATTGCAACTGAGAGCCCTATAATGTACAAAATCGACCATTCCAAAGAAGAGACCTTACGCTTCTTATTGCAAAACATCTTCCGCAAAGAAACTTTCAGGGAGGGACAGTTCGATGTTATCCGTAGAGCCCTGGGACTCAAACCCGTTATAGCCTTACTTCCAACGGGTGCCGGTAAATCAATCTGTTACCAGATGGCAGCACTTCTCCAGCCGGGAATAACTATAGTCGTTGACCCGCTAAAGACCCTTATGCTAGACCAGGCTGAGAACCTGAAAGCCGCTGGAATTGACTGCGTTGAGTTCATAAACAGTGACCAGACAGTTTTAGAGCGCGAAGAAGTGGTCAAGAATTTTGATCAGGGAAGGTACCAGATCATATTCGTTTCTCCGGAGAGGTTCCAGATAGGCGAGTTCAGATCGAGTCTGGCAAAGGTTACTGTCAACAATCTCATCCCCTATCTGGTAATTGATGAGGCTCACTGTGTTTCCGAGTGGGGCCACGACTTCAGGACCTCCTACCTCAATCTCGCAAGGAACGCCAGAAAGTACTGCAAGCATAACGGCTTCGAGCCTGTTGTTCTTGCCTTGACCGGTACGGCTTCTTTTGTAGTTTTGTCGGACGTGCAGCGGGAAATCGGAGTAGATGACGAAGAGTCCAAGATCCAGCCGGCGACTTTTGACAGAAAGGAACTGAACTTCGAAATAGAGAAGGTCCCTAGTACGGGAAAAGAACAGAAGCTTATGAAAATCCTGAACAAGTTGCCGGAAAGGTTTGGGAAGAGCCGGGAGGAGTTTTTCAAACCTAACAGCTATAACACCTGTTCGGGTCTTATATTCACCCAGCACGTGAATGCCAATTATGGCGTTTATGAAATATGCGGTGTTCTGAGGTCTTCCTTCCCCGGTACAAGGATAGAGTTCTTCAGCGGCGAAGTTCCGAAAGTGACTGATAGATTCAGAAAGACCAAAACTCCTGTTATGTCCAGCGAAGAGTTCGACAGGTACAAGCGCGACACCCAACTGGGATTTAAGAATAACGAGTTCCCTGTTCTTGTAGCCACGAAGGCATTTGGAATGGGTATAGACAAGCCAAACATACGCTACACAATACACTACGGAATCCCCCAATCTCTTGAGGCATACTACCAGGAAGCGGGCAGGGCCGGAAGAGACAGGGAGGACGCTGTATGTACGATCATCTTCTCGGACGACGATCGAAGCTTAATTCAGAAGTACTTCGATCCAAATGTTGATGCCGATAAGCTTGCAGACATACAAGACCCTGGCTGGAACGATCGCGGCGACATCTGTCGGATGATGTATTTCCATAAAATCTCGTTTAGGGGTGCCAGTACAGAAAAACGTGAGATAAAGGAACTTCTTAGCTCTTACATTGGGAAGCATCTCTCAAGTATGAAAACAGGAGAAAGGAAGACCGTGGAAATCCCGTGCTCCTGGGGTAATGAAGATCGTGGTAATAAGGAGAAATCGATTTACAGACTAAGCTCGATCGGCCTTGTAGAGGATTACACTATCGACTACAACAGGAAGCAATTCGTAGTGGAGATTTGTAGGAAGACAGACGACGGGTATATAAAAGCACTCCAAGAATACGTTGGGCGGTATAAGACAGAAGAGTATGTCGAGAACGTCCCTTACGAAGTTGCTTCTGAGAAAGGTAATGGGATTATCGAAAAGGCGGTTTGCTTCCTGACAAGATTCGTCTACGACGAGATAGAGCGTAAGAGACGCCGAGCTCTCCAGAACATAGCGGAAGTAGCCAGAAGCAGTGCTAACGGCGAGGATATCCGCCGCGCCTTGCTGGATTACCTTGAATCTTCTCCCTTTACCGGACCGCTACAGGAAATACTACGAAAGGTTGATCCAGCACAGTGGTGGGAGATCCTGAGTATTCTTGAAGACAATGATGATGTAGATACTGCAAGACAGCTTCTTGGAGGGTGTAGAAGATTTTTGGAAAGTAGCCCGGACCACCCGGGGCTTCTCTTGCTGAGTGGTGTTGGAAATCTGGCTATCAAGTTTCCAAATCTCGATGCAGGGTTCTCGGCGATAAAGACCGGCCTAAAGGAGTTGCTTAAGAATGGCTATAGCAAAGTCGAAAATGTCGGATCGGAACTCGTTGAGCGAGTAGCAAGAATAATGGCCCCAAAAACAAATAGTGCCGAGGTAATGGCGCTTCTAGGCGAGACGGTTTTGGATGTTATACCGACAAGAAGAATTGCAAGGGAAGTGTACAAGTACTGTCCTGAGAAAGCTCAACTTGTAATTATGAATGAAATTGCACACAGAGTAAAGAAGTTCAATGATGGATTTATTGGGGTGAAGAGATGAAGGAAGACAAGATACTGAGTGCAGAATCTGTTCTGAACAATCTTATTGCCGAGCTTGAAAGAGTAAAGAAAGCCGCCGAACAACTAGATGATGCCAGGAAGACCGTAGTTACCGTAACCGAGGCTAGCGAAAAGGTAACTAAGGGTATGAATACATTGATCAACACAGCAAACAAGGTTTTGAAGAACATTGAGGAAGCAAAGATTCGCGAGCAGTATGACAAGGTAGAAAAGGAACTAACGGAATTTACTAACAAAACAGAGAAGATTATGGGTGATATTTCTTCTATGGAAAGCACGGTTTCATCCGGAATAAATGCTATGAAAGAGGACAGTCAATCAGCAAGAATCACACTGTCTGAGAGTGTAAAAGGGTTGAACAAAGATATGGCCGATATAAGAGCCGAGGTAGTCAACGTCCAGAAGAGTAACCAGAGTACCGTTGACAGTCTGAAAAAGACTATTGTAGGCTTATTCAGTGGTGTGCTTGTACTTCAACTGATTACATTGCTGATGATCTTGTTGAGGTAACCAATACTATGAGCGATATAGCTGACACAGAAAGGGAAATAGAAGACGAAGAATATCGCAAGAAACTACAAAGACTTTGCGATCAGGCACTGGTTGAAAGTACCACCAGAAAGAAGGACGACTCCGTATGGAATCATAAGGCAAAGGATAGACTGGAGACGTTCCGTTTGGAGCTTGTAGTTGGAGCCTGTTTGGCTTTTGGTATGATGATCTTTCTCCTCTTGAGCAATTAAGAAGAACTGCCTTATGTGACTTATACGGCATTTTCTGGATGTGATACGGCTGTTTTATCTTGATGGTCTTAGTGAACCTGAAAAGCTTGTCTCTGGATCATTTGCCTGGTTCTTGCCGGCAAAAGTAACAGCAATTGGTAATGAAAGCTTTAGCATAGGTGTATGGCGAAGGATGGACCTTCGTATGTGCTCCGCTCGAGATGATATTATGGTTGTGAGGTTGAACAAGGGCAGTGGCTTTATTTGTCCTGTGGAAGAAATACCTGGATTTCTAGAAAAGATTCTAGAAAGTTTTGTTGAAGAGGAAGTAATCGACTATACTCTGCAAAAAGACTCAGTTTGGTGGTCCAGAGTTATCGGAAAGAGGAAAGCATATTACTATCTTTTACAGATGACGTATGATCCTGAAGAAGACGAAGTTTTCGCCTGCGTAGCTAAAGCAAATGAGCCAATCATAATTGGGGAGGAGACTTGCTGAATTTGAAAGAGGAGATGAATGTAGGTTTTACTATTCTTGCATTAACAAACATTAAAGGAATTGGATCCAAAACTCTTTTTAAGGCGAGAGAGGAACTCCTTTCTTGGAATTTGCTTGAACCAAGAGATATTCTGGAAATATTGGAACAACTCATAGTAAGCAAGAAGCTTCCTGAGAAGTTTTATCAGATAACGATAAAGGACGCTGAAATGGCTTTCACAGAGGCGGCAAAAATCTTTTCGGACATTGATTCAAAGAATGTGAGGATTTCAACTTTCCTGGAAGACAGCTTTCCGCTGGAAGCCGTGAACCTGGAGAACCCGCCGGCTTTTCTGTATTATCAGGGGGATATAAGACTTCTAAAAAGGCAAAAGCTGGCAATAGTAGGTACAAGAAAGCCAACAGCCTTTGGATTCAAAAAAGCACAAGAAATTGCAAAAGAAGCGGCAGATTACAAAGTTGTGGTCGTCAGTGGTCTGGCCCTGGGGGTAGATTCTGCGGCCCATAAAGGGGTGCTTCTATCAACAAGACCGGAGAGCACAATTGCTGTTTTACCCAGCGGCGCTGGTGATGTATATCCTGCCAGTAATAAGAAACTTGCTTTTGAAATCCTAAAGAATGGAGGGCTACTCATTTCTGAGCGCCCTCCGGGAGCAGAAATTCAGAAGCACAACTTTGTAAAGCGTGACAGGATAATAGCGGCTATAGCAGACGGAGTACTGGCTATTGAAGCAGCGTGTACCAGCGGAACTTTGATAACTATGAACTATGGGTTCGAACTCGGCAGAAAGCTATTTGTGCTTAACCACTCGGTCGATTATGAGAGTGAAGATACAATCGGGGGACTAAAGAAAGCCGCAGCTCAATACGGGGCTTTGTGGATAAACGAATTCGGAGATTTAATGGGAAGTTTTGGCCAGGGCAAAAGTTAAGACTTCAACTGGTGCGTGTAGCTCAAGTAACTGCTTACAAGCTTTTAGAGAATTCCCAGTAGTCGTCACGTCGTCCAATAGCAAGACTCTTCTTCCTTTTAACAACCCGGGGTCACTAACTACAATGCTGTTCAGATCAATCCTCAAGTCCCTACTACCTCCGAAAGACTTCTTGCTTACAGACAATCTTCTCAAAAGTACATTTGTTCCGTCCAGTCTTAATCCATTTTTGCAAAGGTTGCGCGCAATGGAATGGATCCCGCTATCGGGGCTATTTGACGCTTTTGAGGGTGGAACAGCACAGATAACGAAGGCGTCTTTGGATAGAAGCTCGTTCAGTCTTTTTGAATAGTATTCGATTGCATACTGTTGAGAATTTTTAAGGGCAAGTATCATTTTTGATTGAGCATCTTGAGGTCCCAAATAAGTCGGGAAGTACTTATGCAGGGAACCGCTGGTAGGAGCCATAAAGATGCGGTTTGCTCTCTGAAACCAGATGGTCTCGGCATAAGCGGCCTTCACTTTGTTGGATGGATCAGAAATTTCTGAAAGTCTATCTTTTATTGGCAGAAAAGGCACAAGTCTTTCGATAATGCCCACAGCATCGGGAATAAAGTTAGACCCTTTCCCTGCAATCGAAGACAGAAACGGCCCGTTTAGTCCTGCTTTAGTAATAAGCGAAAAGAAAATATCTGAATCTACAAAGTGCGGATCAAAGTACTTTTTTCCTTTGCGGGGAAGCAGACAGATAACCTGATAAACTCGTTTGGCAAAGACTTTTCTGTCATCACAAGTAACTGAGACTCCCTGTTCAAGAGTTTTTACTAGCTTACTGAATGCACTTTCCACGGTTTTAAGCGTATAAATCCCTCCTTTGTTAGTTATCGTGCCAGTTCAGTTTCTTGTTTTTGTAGCAAGTTATGATCTGAGCGCCGTCTGAGGATACGAGAACGTGGATACCTTGCAAGTTTTCTGGGCACCTTTTGTCTCCAAAGAACAGAGTTGCTTTTCTCTCAGAGGAGCGGTGTTTTGCTCCCTTTCTGATTACTTCAATAACCTGTGCTTCCTTCAAACCTCGCTGTGCCATTCTCTTCCTTGCGTGTTCAGAGAATTCGGGTAACTGCATAGGCTGTCCTCCTTTTTTATGGATCATTTATTATTCGTATGCGGATGCCGACATAAAATATCTCAGAGAAAGTACCTGAGTAGAAAAGACTACTGAGGATCAACACTATAAAATGAGGGTCAAAAAGTAAGAGGGAACTTTGAAGCCAAAGAACTGAAGAATTACAGAGGTTTCGCTAATTTGAGAAAACTCCTTCTCGCAAGGACCTCGAATTTACACTTAAAATGCCTTATTTTGAGATCCCTGTCGAGATGGAGTCCCTTTCTATGCTTATAAGCTAATCTTTCGCTGGCGAGGCATCTAGAGGCGTGTTTTCGCCCTCCTTGAGATAGCCCCTGACTACACGGAAGGGATGTACGGGATTTTTTGGATAATAAGGGAGGAATCTATAGCTACAAGAAGAGCCTCTCCGGGTTCATAGAACTGGAACCCCGAGAAGTAATTTTCTCGTGACATCATATGACCGTCTATGATCTGAGATTCAACACCGAAGGAGCCTTTGATTTTCTCTAGTAGCTCAAGTGCAAAAAGTGAAGTTTCAGAACTCTTTGTCCAGAAAACCTCTTCTCTTGTCCACCTAAAAGGTTCGAAGCAACTAGAATTGAACCTCGCCAAAGCTTCCTTCAATGCCTTTTTTGAAGGCACTTTCGACTTAATGGCTCCTTCTATGTCTAGAAACTCCTTCACTAAGAGATCATATCTGTTATACCCTTGCCTGAAAGAAGCTTTCAGGTGTTCTGAACCGTTCTCTTCTACCCAGCTACTGCACAGCTCGACTTGTTTTTTCCTCTTCTCAGCCAGCTCTTTTCTGAGGTTTCCTAACCTCTGAATAATCGCCTGATCAGTTTTTGCCAAATCCTTAGCTACTTGCAGAATTTCGCCAGTAGACGGGTTATGGCTGAATCTGAATACCCTTCCTCGGGCCTGCCACTTAACTCCGGCAGATGCGTCAAACTCCAAATAATAGGAGAAAGTGTCTAAGAATTCGCTCAGATTCAATACGAACTCACCCTTTTCAATCCTCCCTGGCAAAGCAAGCAACTCATCAGTCAAAGGCACAGCGATCTCCTGAGTCTCTCTGCCGTTGCCACCTTCCTTTTCATTTTGCTTTCTTGCGGTTTCTTCGAGTTTGAATCTGAGCTTACAGGTCTTAATTTCCATAATGCACCTCCAGATGAATATTTTTGAGTTATGAGTTTCTGTGCTTTGCTTTACTGTATAATTGATTGAAGCCGAACGGGGGCTACACAGAGTTGTTTTTTTATTGGGTTACTGTACTTATCTTCACGAGACCGCTGCTCTTAAAGAACCAAGTAAATACTGGTATAAAGCAATAATTAAGGAAGTAAATAGAGATTAGAAAGCGGATATATAAATCTATGACAAAATGTAACGAAAGAACCTGCCACAGGAGGGCTTGTGCTACCGGAGAATTATCAAGAAACTATAGCAGCTGAGATCAAGAAGCTCTACTTAGGCGATAAGAGTAAAAATAAACCTTGCTTCAAGGTGCAGAAGTATATTCCACAAGCGATGTCGAGCAGTACACTTCTTTTTGGTGATAACCATTTTGTTCCGGTACAAGTGACAACAACCGAGGGTAAACTTCGGAACTTTGTTGTTACTATTGAAGGCTATCGCGGGTATCTACACGCGCTGGTAAAGGATAACTACGTTCCCGGGTTCTATCTGATTTACAAATGGGAGAAGCTGAATCAAATAGATTATAGAAAGCTTACACCTGCTCACAGGTATCGTGCTCCAACCGTCTCTGAGTACTATCAGCTTATGCAGCAAATAAGGACTTCTACGGAGGTGAGTTATGAGTCCTCCTTAGGGAAGAGGTTAAGGGAGCCCTTTGGTCTTATCTCAGAGAAGGGAAGAACAACCTACTTCCTGGATATGAAGATGCCTGTTTATCAAGATCAGCGCCGTATGATTCTCACAGTTACGCTGTCTTGTGCTATATACGGTCCTCTTGATCCTTCAAGTGTTTATACAAAAAGAAAGATAACAGCTAGTATGAGCGCCACTCTAACCACCAACTCACCTGAAAAGCTGGTAACCGGTAAGAAAGGACGGACTCTAAGGAAAAATGCAAAAGTCATATGAAGTATTGGTTCCAACTGCTCTGCCTATGCCGGAAGAACCAAGAAACGGAAAGTTCTTGAAGCTTCTCTTTTTGGCAGTTAAGACACTCAGCAACAATGTAAACCATCTAGACTCTGCAAGTTTCGAGAAGACGGTCTACAAGGCCGCACTGCTTGTAGATTCAAATAGAACCCGCGCTTCGAAGTACATTGAGTTACTCTTAGAAAGTGAGTTCTATGATGCTCATAAAGGTATCACTATTGCCGAAAATGGGTACCATCTTCAAATGTGCTCTTCAGAAATCCTTACCAATTACTTTTCTTTCAGAGATTTCATAATAGCCTGTACTCTTACAAATGTCCGTTCCTGCTCTGCTGAAAGTCTGGCCGTGGTTACAGGGCTGTCTGCCCGCCACTGTAAAAGGATAAGAATTGACCTTGTTAAGAAGGGGCTTGTACGGCGGAAAGAAAGATTCATACAGGTTGAAGAAGGTGTTCTAGATTCAAGAAGGATAAGACGATTGCTTGTTAGGAGGGATGGCAAATCGATACTTATAGAGTGTTATCAGGTTTCACCAAGCTTCAAGAGGACCACAAAGCTAAGAAACCTGCTCAACCCTGATGTGAAAACGAATTTCTCCAGAAGGATTGACAGTAATTTATGGAACTCGAGCAATCCAGATGTTTACAGGCTAAGAAAATTGAAAAACGGCGGTATGCACGTCCAACTTGGCAAGAAATACGGGTATTCAACTGTAGCCGAAGTAATCAATCTTTCTTCAATAGAGGAGTCAAATCCATCAGGGCTTTCTCTGCAAGAGATAAGTGAAATATCGAAAGAAATGGATGGAGAGCAATCTGAGCTTGTTATGCAAAAAATCATTAACGAAATGGTCCTCATAAAAGATGTCAAGAAGGCTCAGATAAAAAGATAGAAAATCCAGTTTCACTTAAGCAAGTAATTCCATCATAGAGCTAGGATCTTTACCTGCGCACACATACACTTGATCTGCAATCTTGTGTTCAAAACCAAAGAGATAAGAACAAACGCTGTCAGAATTCCCATATTCTTTCTTCATTTTACTTTCTTATCAAAGTAAATCATTCAGAAGAATTTGGTAATGAATGTAACAATGAATATAATAGTGCTAAGCAATTACCTTCTTGTAATAGATGGAGGAACAGTTGTGAGGCAGGAAATACAGGTTATCTTTGAAGAACCTTATGAATCAAAACAGATAGACATAGAAGCCAGAATAGGGAAGAGGCTGGTAAGGATAATCACCACTCCAGATGAATCAAGAATAAGAAATGGAGATCGATGGCTAGTTTACGTAAAAACACCAAAATTAGATCAGTAACAAATACAGTAAAAAAAAGGGGGGGGGATTATGGCAAGAGATTTAGTGATTGTCGAGAAAGGCAGCTTCACGATGGGTGACACGTGGGGGGATGGTTTTGCTTTCAGGATAGGTGCCAAGGTCCTGGATTTGGAAACCCCTACACACAAAGTGGTGCTAACATACGACTTCAGTTTGGGAAAAAATCAAGTTACTTTTGATGAGTACGACGCCTTCTGTAATGCTACCGGCAGGAGTAAACCGAACGACGAAGGCTGGGGAAGGGGAAGCAGACCTGTCATTAACGTCAGCTGGAACGATGTTATTGCTTACTGCAACTGGTTGAGCGAGAAGGAGAAGCTCCCAAAGGCATATGACGATAAGGGAAACCTGTTGGACAAAGACGGAATGATAACTACAGACCCATCGAAAGTGGTAGGCTACCGATTACCTACTGAAGCCGAATGGGAGTATGCTGCGAGGGGTGGTAACAAGAGCAAGGGATACAAGTATTCTGGGAGCGACAACGTAAATGATGTTGCCTGGTACGGGGGCAACTCGGGAAGCAAGACACACGAAGTCGGACTGAAACTTCCGAACTCTCTCGGAATATATGATATGTCCGGGAACGTGTGGGAGTGGTGCAGTGACTGGTATGGAAACTACTCAAGCTCTGCTCAGACAAATCCGTATAACAACAGTGGTTCCCACCGGGTGATTCGTGGTGGCAGCTGTCGCAACGACGTCGCGTCTTACGTACGGGTAGCTTTTCGCAACTACTACTCGCCCACTTACACGTACAGCCCCCTGGGGTTCCGTATTGCAAGGACGGTGCCCTGATTACACTTTAGCCTTTTTACATTCTTACACTTTGCTGCGGCTTCGAGCGCCGGGTACGGAGTAGCCCGCAAGTTCGAGAAAGCGCAGTAGGTATCTAGAAACCGCTTCCAGACTAAATTACAACCTCCTGATTGGTACAAAATAAATAGTGAAGAGAGCCCCGAAAAGGCTCTCTTTCTCATTTTGTGCAATAAGGAGGAATGTCTATGAATGTGAAAACTATCAACACCACAGCACTTCTGCTACAGCTCAAACAGATTAAGGACCTCGAGAACCGCCTCAGAGAAAGGAAGAAGGAACTTGAAGCTCAGGTTTTCCACTCAATTCAGAGACCGGACCGCGGTCAGGCGCTGCAGGTGGAACTCACGGACTTCACAGCTAAACTAAGTTGGTCCACAGAGGCGAAGATAAGCCAGTCGGACGCCAGAATAATCGTAAGCAAGTATCCGGATGTCGCCACACAAGTTTTCTCCACTACTTACAAACCAAAAATCAGTGTTATCTCAAGGCTCCGTATGCTGCAGCCCGACCTTCCTGCGTTATCAGAGCTTAGCGAATATCTGACCGTGGAAGAAAGGCAGTCCATAACGTTTGTGGAGGTGACGCCAGATGCTGCCGGTAACGACTAATGAAAGTCAGTGGTCAAAGGAACAGATTGAACTTATCAAACGAACCGTCGCCAAAGGGGCTTCAGATGATGAATTAAAACTGTTTCTACATCTGGCCTCTAGATACGATCTGGACCCCTTTACAAGGCAGATATGGTTCATCAAGTATGGCGATGATGCTCACATCTTTACGGGTCGCGATGGCTTCCTCCACATTGCACATCGTTCCAGGGCATTTAATGGGATGCAGACGCAGCTCCGTGAGGAACCGATAGGGTTCGAGATCCGCTATTATAACCGCAAGGAGAAGAAAGTAGAGGTCCTTAAGCGCCCCTCCCAGTTTGTGGCAGTCTGCACGG
>Ga0116141_10004445_pt1 | contig 11802 bp, 11 predicted proteins | sample AD_UKC097_MetaG_FD_89744 | JGI IMG/M metagenome (GOLD analysis project Ga0116141, IMG submission 89744) | Active sludge microbial communities of municipal wastewater-treating anaerobic digesters from USA - AD_UKC097_MetaG | ecosystem: Engineered > Bioreactor > Anaerobic > Digestate | place: USA... | reverse complement strand
TGTTGCTGGATGGCATTCCCGCCCAGGGTCACAACATCGAGGAACTCGAACAGGCCTTGCTGGCCCAGTTGCAGCGCCTGCGCGAGGAGCCCGTGGGGGAGGCCGAACTGGAGCGCATCCGCAATCAACTCATTGCCGCCAAGGTTTATGAAAAGGACTCGGTCTACGCCCAGGCCCGTCAGATCGGCAGCCTGGAGACCATTGGCCTGGGCTGGGAGCTGATGGATCAGTACGTCGAGCATCTCAGCCGCATCACCCCGGAACAGATACAGGCCGTGGCCAACAAATACCTGGTTCCTGAAAACCTGACCATTGCCGTCCTGGATCCCCAAGGGCAAACTGCCCCGCCTACCGCCGCCATGCTGCCAGGAGGACTTGCCAATGCCAGCCACTGACCACTTCCTGTCCCGGCTGGCGGTATGGGTCCTCATTCTGGCCACCTTGATTATGAGCCCGCCGCTGCTGGCCGCGCCCACGATCGACACCTGGGAGACGTCTAAGGGCGCCAAAGTACTCTTCGTGGCGGCCCCCGACTTGCCGATGCTCGACCTGCGCATCGTCTTCTCCGCTGGTAGCGCGCGCGATGGCGGCCGGCCAGGTTTGGCCGCGCTGACCGCGGACCTCCTCGACCAGGGGGCTGGCGACTGGGACGCCGACACCATCGCCGAGCGCCTGGAGACGGTGGGCGCGGAACTCAGTATCGAGGCGCAGCGCGACCTGACCGCCATCTCCTTGCGCACCCTGGCCCGCGAGCCCGCCTTGGGCCAGGTCCTGGAGACCCTGGGAAAACTCATCAGCCGGCCGCGTTTCGCCCCCGCCGATTTCACCCGCATCCGCGCCAATACCCTGGTCGCCATCAATCGCGCCGACCAGGACCCCGCCACCCGAGGCCAGAAGGCCTTCTATCGGCTCTTGTATGGCGATCATCCCTACGCCAGCGATCCCGCTGGCACCCCCGCGTCCCTGGCGACGCTTACCCCGGAGGACCTCGTCGCATTTCATGCCCGCCATTATGTGGCACGTCAGGCGGTCATCGCGCTGGTGGGGGCCATTTCCCGTCCCCAGGCCGAGGCCATCGCCGAGAGCATCACCGCGGATTTGCCACCCGGAGAACCCGCCACCCCCCTGCCACCGCTCCCCTCCAACCTCAGCGCCACCCTGGAGCGGATCGATTTCCCTTCCACCCAGACCCACGTCTTCACCGGCCAGGCGGGCATGACCCGCACGGACCCCGATTACTTTCCGCTTTACGTCGGTAACCATATCCTGGGCGGGAGCGGGCTGGTATCCCTGCTCATGGAGGAGGTGCGTGAGAAGCGGGGTCTTTCCTATAGTGTCTACAGTTATTTTCTACCCCTGGCCGAGCGCGGGCCCTTTATCGCCGGACTCGCCACCAAGAATGACCAGGGCCAGCACGCCCGTGAGGTCCTGATGGCGACCATCCAGCGTTTCCGGGACGAAGGGCCCAGCCAGGAAGAGCTTGAGGCAGCGGTGAAAAACATCACGGGCGGCTTCCCCCTGCGCCTGGCCGGCAACCGTAAAATTGCCCAATATCTCGCCGTCATTGGCTTTTATGGCTTGCCCCTGGATTACCTTGACCTCTTCAACGAGCGCGTCCGGGCCGTGACCGTTGAAACCATTCGTGACGCCTTCCAGCGACGGATGGACCCGGATCGCTTCACCACCGTTGTCGTGGGACCTACAACGGATAACCAGGGCGACTAGGAGTCTGTCGGACTTAGCGTGAAAGCCACGGCAAAGTCTCTCATTTTCTGGGGCGTGGGGCGTCCCATCATGACAGTTAGAGGGTCGTCGCTTTCCTGCGCGAAATCTGACCAGTATTTTGGCCTGATTTTCATGCTAACCGTAGATGAGTGATACCTTCGGTACGCGGTTAAGCCGGGACAGGGTCAATAAGGCCAAACAGTGCCCACAACCCGCCCTGGGTCGACGGGTTGCGATGAATTCGGGTGGACTGCGCATCATCGGCGGTGTTTGGCGGGGGCGTCGGTTGTCCGTGGTGGACGAGCCGGGGTTGCGGCCGACGCCCGACCGGGTACGGGAGACCCTGTTCAACTGGTTAGCCCCCCTGATTGAGGGCAGTCGGTGCCTGGATCTTTTTGCCGGGAGCGGCGCGCTGGGTTTCGAGGCCGCTTCCCGAGGCGCCGCCCAAGTGGTCATGGTTGAGCGCACCGCCCGCGTCCGACAAGCCTTGGAGGCCAGCCGCCGAGCCCTTAGCGCGGAGCGCCAGATCGAAATCATTCATGCCGATGCCCTGGCGTGGTTGCGAACGGCCGCGCCGGCGCCCTTCGATCTGGTTTTTCTCGATCCCCCTTATGATGCCCACCTGCTCACGCCCTGCTGCGCGGCCCTGCAGCAGGGGGGCTGGCTTAACCCAGGGGCCAGGATTTATCTGGAAAACGCCACCCGCGGCGGATTTCCTGACCTCCCGTCAGAATGGAACCTGATCCGGGACCGCCAGGCGGGGCAGGTGCGATTTGGCCTGGCGGCGACAGGCGATTAAGGGCCTGCTATCCTCTTTCCCCGATCCTCTCACCATCAGGAAGCCACCCATGCGCAGGGTCGTCTACCCGGGAACCTTTGATCCCATCACGAATGGACACATCGATCTGATCGGACGGGCCGCGTGCCTTTTCGATCAGGTGGTGGTGGCCGTGGCAGCGGACACCCACAAGCACCCGACCTTCGATCTTGAGGAGCGCTTGGCCTTGGCCCGTGGGACCGTGGCCCATCTGACCAATGTCCAGGTTACGGCCTTCAGTGGCCTGCTGGTCTCCTTCGCCGAGGCGGCGGGTATCAACGTCATCATGCGCGGCTTGCGTGCCGTGTCGGACTTCGAGTTCGAATTCCAGCTGGCGAGCATGAATCGCCGGATGTCCCCCCACATCGAGACCCTGTTCCTGACACCTGCCGAACAATATGCCTTTATCTCCTCCTCCCTGGTGCGCGAGGTCTCACGCCTGGGTGGCGATGTATCCGCCTTCGTCCCCCCCGAGGTCCGTGCTGCATTGCGGGAGCGCTTTGGGTAAGATGGGGGTTATGGGCAGTCGGGTGCCAAGCGGGCATCCCTCCCACTCTCCAGCCCTTCTTCCTTTCGCTTTTCACCTGCCCCAGGAGTTTTACCATGGCGCTTTACATCACTGACGAATGCATCAACTGCGATGTGTGCGAGCCCGAGTGCCCCAACGGCGCCATTAGCCAAGGCGATGAGATCTATGTGATCGATCCCGAGCTCTGCACGGAGTGCGTGGGGCACTACGAGACCTCCCAGTGTGTCGAGGTTTGCCCTGTGGATTGCATCCTCAAGGATCCCAATCATGAGGAGTCCGAGGACCAACTGATGGAGAAGTTTAAGCGCATTACCGCTTGATTTTGGTCCCTAGCCCCTACCTCCCCTCAGCCGCCGCCATCCGCCAGGAGTTAACTGACTCCTCCGGCGGTTGACGGCCTGTCAGCCAAAGCAGTCCTTTCCCCACTCCGCTGTCTGATCCCGGACCACTGCTCAGGATCTGGTTGCAGCTGATCGAGACATCTTTATCGGATCTCGCCCCCCTGTTTCCTGGCTAACTGTCATCAGGGGACGCGCCACACCCCTGAAGATGAAAGCCTTTGCCGTGACTTTCACGCTAACGACCTGTACACGCCAGAATTTGAGTCGCACCCTGAACTATCCCTCTCCCGAACTATCCCTCTATTAGGATGATCTTGGTTGTACTGATGGTTGGGGACCTCAGATCCTTAGTAGCACCTTACAACCCAAGGCTAACGACGCGATGATCGTTATGAACAAGTTCATCTCCCGCCTCACCGACTCTTTGAGGACGCCCATGAAAAATCTGCTCACCTTTGCCTTTGCTTTCCTGACCGTTACGCTGCTAGCCATGCCCATTGCCGAGGCCAAGCGCCTCGGTGGTGGTTCAAATCTGGGCAAGCAATACAGTTCGCCCCCTGCTTCCGCGTCCACCCAACAGGCCAGATCCAGCAGCGCGCCTGCCAACCAGGCAAGTGGGCGGGCTCAGGCTCCCCGCTCCACCGGAGCGAGTCGCTGGCTGGGTCCTTTGGCTGGGCTTGCCGCCGGTGGACTGCTCGCCTCCCTGTTCTTCGGCGATGCCTTTGAAGGTTTACAGGTGATGGATTTCCTGCTGATGGCAGCGCTGATCATCGGTGGCATTCTGCTGTTCCGCATGTTGCGTCGCGGCACCTCTCCCAACCCTGTTCCGGCCAGCGCCTCTCCAGGCCCTTTGGGTGGCGGTCAGGCGCCCCCGGTGTATTCACGCCAATCCCAAGCCGCTTCAGCGGCGGGCAGGTTTTCCCCTTCCGCATCGGCCGCGACTAATCAGGCGCCCTCGTGGTTCGATCCTCAAGCCTTTACCGCCGGTGCAAAAACCCATTTTCTGCGCCTGCAATCCGCCTGGGACAAGGCCGACTTCGACGATATACGCACTTATACCACGCCCGAACTCTTCGCCGAATTGCATCGAGAACGCCAGTCCCTAGGGTCTGGCCCGCAGTTCACCGAGGTCGTCACGCTGGATGTCAGCCTGGTTAGCGTCCGACGGGAAGACAGCCTTGTGGTGGCAAGCATGGAATTTTCGGGCCTGATCCGGGAGGATCAGCAGGGTCCCGCCAACGCCTTCCGAGTTCTGGCACATCCAGCATGAATGGAACAGGCCGGACGGCGACTGGTTCATTACCGGGATTCAGCAGGTCGATTAGTCGTTTATTTTTGAGCCCCCTTCTCCTCAACCCCCCTACCCTGGCAGGGTTGGGAGCGTGAGAAATCAGCAGCTTGTATTACCGAAGCCACATTGGGCCATGGAGGTAGTAACGCATACGAATAGTCTCCCTCCCAATGGGATGCCTTACCGGGGGACTTTTAGCTCGCTGCCCTTCCTAGTCTCCGTAACACCGGAACCCCCATGATTTCCACTCATGGGTAATTCATTCGACCTTTGTTTGACAGTGTGGACAGAAAAAACTTGACCGTTGACCTATCCTGACTTGCTGGATAGGTGTCCCGCACATAAGACAGGGTTGTCCTTCCCGACCATAGACACGAAGTTGACGGGCAAAATAGCCCGGATGACCATCCTCTCCGACAAAATCTCGGAGACTGGTACCGCCAGCGGTAATGGAAGCTGACAGAACCCTGCGAATGGTGTGCGCCAGTTGTTCATACTCCTGTTCCTTCACCGCTCCCGCCGGACTATCTGGTCGGATGCCAGCGAGAAACAGGGATTCGCTCGCATAGATGTTACCTACGCCGACGACCACCTTTGCATCCATGATGAAAGGTTTGATTGCGAGTTGACGTCCACGAGAGCGGCTAAATAGGTAACAGCCATCAAACCCTTCGTCAAGAGGCTCAGGTCCCAAATTCCGCAGGAGGGGATGCTGTTCCGGCGGATCCCCCGTCCAGAGAAAGAGTCCGAAGCGCCGTGGATCCCGTAGGCGAAGACATTGACCATCGTCCAGGATCAGGTCTAGATGGTCATGCGTCCCTGGGGGCGAGGTTTCGGGCAGCACCCGAAGGCTTCCGGACATTCCCAAATGCAGGAGGAGGGTCCCATTGCCTTCCAGTTCCAGCAGCAGGTATTTGCCTCGCCGCCTCATGCAACTAATCACTTCACCCGCCACCTTGGCTGCCGTTCCCTCCGCCACCGGCAGACGCAAGCGGCGCTCCCTGACCTCCAGTTTCATGATTCGCCGACCCACCAGATGAGGAGTCAGGCCCCGGAGGGCAGTTTCTACTTCCGGTAATTCAGGCATTTACCTGCTAATTTTCCTTTCTATTGCAGCGGAACTCGACGCCCCTTTTAGAAGACCATAAGTTGGATTCTGGCCAGATCAATCAGCTCTGTGCACATTCAGTTCCCCCTGCTGATTTGGAAATAACTGTGGGCATTGCACATCAACTTTCGATTTTTCAGGGTTGTATGGCGTTTGGCGGGGGTCTATCCTGGATACATTCATGTAAGCTTGACGACCACCTACTTGCTGTCGACTCCCCCGCCAGTCGTCCCCTCCGACTGCCCCCATCAATGTCCCGATAAGTCTAACGTGATGCCTGTTGAAAGTCAGAGAAAGCTCACCTAAAACTTTCCACCCAATCCTTTCATGCGTGAGCGAAACTCATTAGTAACCATTTCCGCATCCTGATCGCTGGCAATGATTTTAGGTGTCAATATTACTAGCAGTTCTCTTCTGGAAGCACGCTTATTGTTATCGCTGAACAGGGCGCCGAATACCGGAACATTTGACAGGCCAGGGACGCCACCCTTGCCATCTTCATCCTGATTTTCGATCAAGCCGCCCAGGACAACCGCTTGGCCAGATCTGACGGCTACATTGCTCGTTATCTGGCGAATGATAAAGGTCGGTGAGTTGATATCTGAAGAATCAGTCTTCGACTGAGTACTAACTTGCTGGTCCACATCCATTTGTACCATCCCCCCCGGGGTAACGCGGGGTTTGACATCTAGCATAACACCTGTGTCCTTATAGGAGATTGAGTTCAGGACGTTGCTATTAGTTTGAGTACTTTGCTGTTGCTGCGTCAGGATTGGGACCTGTTGTCCTACCTGGATGTGGGCCACCTGATTATCCCTGACCATCACCGAGGGTGATGACAAGACGTTCAATAGTCCTTGAGCCGCATAAAGATTTAAATTAGCCCTGACCAGTGACTCTGAGGTAATAACTGTCCAGTTAAATCCTGGAACTTTTGGGCTGATTGGGGTTATTGGTATGGTTGTCTCATTTTCCCCAATTTTTATGGTCTGAAGCGATTTGGCTGTTGTCAATGATGCATTGGAAAAATCATCACCAATCTTCCCTGTAAGATGCCACTGCACACCGTACTGTAAATCTCCACTCAGGGTTATTTCTACGAAAGTCGCCTCAATCAGCACTTGCAATGGCACAATATCCAATTGCTTGAGCGCGTCCAGAATTTTCTTATAATCCCGCGGACTGGACTTGATCAGTAGGGAGTTGTTGGTCACATCGGCGACGACACTGACAGTAGATGTCATCTCCATGGTGCCCGAAACCCCCTGACCGGAACCCTGGCCTGAACCCAGTCCTGATTGCCTGCTGCCAAATTTGCTGGACCCTTGCTTACCGGTACCCAGCGCACCGCCAGAGGTGTTCCCGGTCGCGCCGGTCAATTGAAAGGTGCCAGGCGTCGCGGATGAGGATTTGCCGCTGGCCATACCCAAACCTGGGGCTACGGACCCTACGGTCTTTTTCATGCCCTGATTGCCATCGCCGGAAAACAGGCCGATCAGGCTGCTGGCCATCAGTTCGGCGTCACCATGTTTGACGCGATAAACGTAAAGCCGCTCATCGTCGTCACCGGCAGCGGCGGCTGCATCCAGTCGCTCGATCCAGACCCGGGCCTGAGCGAGGTATTTTTCCTGCGGCGACACGACCAATACACTCCTGGCGCTATCCACGGGCACGAAGCGGAAGATGCCCTTCATGGGGTTGCCGGACTCATCGGAGAGCAGGGCGTCCAACTGTCCGACCAAATCCTTGGGATTGGCATATTCCAGGCTGAAGAATCCCACGGAGAGTCCAGCCATCCAATCCACGTCGAAGACCTGGATCGTATCCAGCATATTTCTGATTTCCGGCCCAGTACCGGCGAGTATCAGGAGATTGCGCGTATTGTCGGCGCGGATAATGCTGCCTTCCGGGGCGAGGGGTTCGAGGATCTTGCTCATTTCCTCCGACCCGACATATCGGAGGGGTATCACCTGCACGTTATATCCCGCCGGCAGAGCCTTGGAGGTCTCGCCAAGTTGGGGCACCACACGCCCACGAATAGCATTGGTCAGAGGCACCACTTCATAGGTGCCGGCATTTTGCACCAGCGCGGCATTATTCATGCGCAGCAGGGTTTCCAGCGTGGGGATTAGGGCATTCCGGGACAGAGGGCGCCCCGTTTCTAAGGAGGCCGTTCCCGTGACCCCGGGATCCAGGACATAGTTAACCCCCAGGATGTCGCCCAAGATGACCTTCACCACCTCGCGGATATCCGTGCCATCGAAATTCAGGGTAATGTCACCTGGGGTGGTGTCGACGGTTGGCCGATCTACCTTGTTTACGAAAGTTCCCGTACCCCGCATGACTTTATTTTTGATTGCCGGGGGTGTCTTGCCGTCGTCGCCCAAGCGGATCCCTGTGGTCTCAACCGTTCCCGCATCTTCCCTGGCCTCTCGGCCCAACACGGGAGTGAGTACATCACCTTGGGTGGCATTGACCTTGACGGTTGGGTCCCAGAAGGAGCGCTCACAGCCGGACAGAAGCATCATCACCAGGGCAGCCAGAGCCAACACGAAGCGTGATTTCTTTCCAAGATTGAGATTATGCCGTACTCGGCTAGCCATAAATGTAAATCCGATCAGTGAGGGCTCCAGGAGCCTGTGTAACGAGAAAGTAGCCGTCACTGGCCGTTCCGCGCCTGGTTAGGCCCTAATTTTGAAGGGCTTTTTGACTTACTTGGAGCAGGTGGAGGTATCTGCTGCCGCTGCTTGCTAGTGACGGAGGGTCGACTGTTAAGAGGAGTGGGACGATTTCTCCTCTCTGTTCGTAGCGGCGATTTGGCGACTGATTGCCCGCTTTGGCTAAAGTTACGCAACACCAAACTGTCGGCTCCACTTTGCCCTTCCATCTCTATTTCATCGTTAGAGATATTTTTGACCTTCCACCCTTCTAGTTCATCACCAACCTGAACTTTTTGTGGCTTCGGCTCACTGGGCGTAGTCACCCAGGCAATGGCCCCTGCTGGGGTTATGATGACTGCACTGAGGTCAAAATTGTTCAAGGGTGTCTCCGGGACTGGCGCCTCTAGTCCTGCTAAATCTAGAGGGGCTTCACCTTCGAGTGGGCGTCGGCTGGATAGGAACAGTGGGCGATCGATCACCGAGGCATAATCCTCCTTGTTAAGAGGCGGCAACAGAAAGCGTCGTGTTTCCGTTGGCTGGGAAGCAAGTGATTCCCCAGTGTCCTCGGCGATGTTAGGGGGGAAATCTCCACGGGGTGGTGGCCAGGTCCGCCATTGCCAGAAAATTATGGCACCCAAGGCCAGGCAGATGAGCCCCAGCAATCGCTTCACTAGGTCCCCCCCAGGGCATAGCCAAAGACATCAACCCGAATCGTCAACTCCTGTTGGATCTGGGGCTGAGGATCTCTGCGATTTTGCCGCCGATCGCGGCGGGTAGTTGATCGTACAGAGAGTTGATCGACGAATAGGAAAGGCCTTGCGTGCTCGATATCGTAAAGGATGTCCAGCAAGGCGTTGGTATCGCCCTGAATCTGAGCCCGCAACCCGACCCGGGGGGGCTGATCTTTCGCTTCAGCAGGCAAAAACTGAGAGTTCAATAACTTGGCCCCAGCACTCTGTACCATTCCCTGAATTGTGCTTTGTAACTGAGCGCCAGCCAACGCCTCCGTCGGCGCATCAAAATAGTAGGCCTTGACCTCTTCGTTGTTGCGTTCTCGCTCCAATTCAGCCCGTAATCGGGGGATGCTTGCCAGCAAGCGCTGATAACGCCGTATCTGCTCGTCAGCCCCCTCAATCTGACTATCCAGATCCGTCATGCGCTGATACCAGGGAAGCCCGATGCCCAACGTCACTCCCAGGGGAACGAGGAGAAAGACCAACCAGACCAGCGCGCATCTGGCCCAATTGGCTATGTAGCTGGCCTTCTTGGTGTCGGTGGTCATGAGCCCTCCGGTACCTGGCTGAAGGTGAATCCGATGTGGAAACGCTCTCTCTCACTATTTCGTCCCTGAGTCACGGGAGACCTGAAACTGACGCCGGAAAAGGCTGGTGCATTTTCCAAGAGGCCAATAAGGGCGGCCGACTGGGTGGATTCTCCGCGAATCTGTACTTCATTGCCCTGGAATTCGAGGTTTTCCACCCAAGTGCCATCTGGGAGGCGATCGGTGAGTTCCCGTAGCAGATCGATCATCGCAGCCTGACTCGACTTACGTTCCAGCACAGCGACACTACCCTTGTGAGCCGCATCAATGGCCTCGCGTAACTTATTGACTTCAGTTGCTTGTCCTTTAAGACGGTTGAGTTCCCTGTCCAGTTCGGCGTGAGTTTCCGTTTTTTGCCAGACCGGCCCGACCAGGGTAACGGCCGTCAATATCAGTGCTGTCAATGTCAGAAGGGATCCAAAACTGACCAGGCGTCCCCCTCGCCGGGGGCGCAACTCCTCCGGGAGGAGATTAGCCAGTGGCCATGCCTTTGGCCAGGCGATCCGCTCGACTGGGATTCCTGCTGCCTTCAAGGACCCCAGCCAGCGCTGAAGCGGTTCACGGCGACACAAGACCAATTCCATATGAAGACGGTCACTTTTACCCCCCTCGAACAAACGGTAGTCATAGTAGACCTGATCGGGACTGAAGGGGGTAAGACGGTCCATCTCATACCTGATTACCTGGCGGAGATTACTGCGAGCCTGACTAGGAAGAGAGAGATTACGCGTTACGATCCACTCCGGGGGCAATTGGATACGGAAACGAAGGGCTTCCTCGCGCATGCCCCGCAGGAAGGGTTCCAGGTCTGGAAAGGCTAATTCCTCCGCGGCGGCCAGAGAACGCCGCTCCACACCTTCGTTCAGATACAGCAGCGCCTTGTCGCCCTTAAGAACCAGATTCAAGTACCGCTCCTGCGCAGCGATAGCCCTAGCCAGCCGCTCAGGCAGACAGCTTCCGAATACCGATTGCCACCAGGTTTCCCCATCAGCCGAAAAAAATTTCTGGCTCAGGGCTTGTAGGGTTGGCAGGGACAAGGATAAGGAAGAAGGCATCAGTGGCAATAATGAAATGAAAACGACAGAAGCCAGGGAAACTATCGGCAGCGAGATACTCTCATCAAAGAGAGAGAGTCTAAACAGGTTATGTTATCGGCCGGGAAACTACTCATGCCTGCCCTATCCTTTCCTTCTTACGGGTCGTGGTCAGACGGTTTCATTGACATTATCCCTCATAGTCGATCAGGCTGCATGATCCTAATTCACAACCCTGCCTAATGCATAGCGTCGCCATAGGACTTGCAGTGAAGGCTGCCCCCCAAGCTCTATTTTTGCCAGTGCCTCCATTGAGCGGTAGGCCTCCCCTGATGCTTGCCAACGCACCTGAATTCGATAGAGCGGACCACCTCGGCCCGAAACAGTAGAAGACTCGCCGAGAACCTTGGCCTCTTGAGCCAACCTTTCCTCCAACTCCCCCAGCCCGATACCCTGTAGAGCGGCTTGAACCAAAGGTGGGGCAAATTCCACAACCGGGCTTGCCTGTCCTGAAGATACCGTAAAAGCTGGCGCCAAGGCCTGATAAAGGTCCCGGTCGAAACCCATCACCTGGCCCAGTTCTTCGACGCTGTCGAAAGGTCCATCCTTGGCACCATAAGGCAGGCCGGCAGCGGCATATTGCTCATCCTCGGCACCGTTGGCGAGATGGAGTTCGTCCAAGTCGCGCCAATCAAGGATGGCATCCACCAGAGGAGCCGGATCCTGCACCCCTGCCGCCTTCATCAGACCCATCAAAAGGTTTGGCTCAGCCAGATTGAGATCAATCAGGGATGTCTCATTGATGATGCGGATTTCGAGTGCCTTTTCTCCCCATTGCCATAAACGGGGTTCACCATCCGGTAGCCAGAAGCCCTGGCTATCCATAGAGTTTTTATCTGCTAGCGCCTCGATGGGCGGCTGAGTAAGAAGATTCAGTGCCGTGAAGTTAATGGCCGCTTCAGCCTGAGCACGGAAG
>Ga0116141_10004444_pt1 | contig 11803 bp, 8 predicted proteins | sample AD_UKC097_MetaG_FD_89744 | JGI IMG/M metagenome (GOLD analysis project Ga0116141, IMG submission 89744) | Active sludge microbial communities of municipal wastewater-treating anaerobic digesters from USA - AD_UKC097_MetaG | ecosystem: Engineered > Bioreactor > Anaerobic > Digestate | place: USA... | reverse complement strand
CGCCAGCAACGCATCAGCGTGCGTGGCGCGCGCACCCACAACCTCAAGAACATCGACCTTGACATCCCGCGCAACCGGCTGGTGGTGATCACCGGCCTGTCGGGCTCGGGCAAGTCCAGCCTGGCGTTCGACACCCTGTACGCCGAGGGCCAGCGCCGCTACGTGGAAAGCCTCTCGGCCTACGCCCGCCAGTTCCTGCAGCTGATGGACAAGCCCGATGTGGACCTGATCGAGGGCCTCTCTCCGGCGATCAGCATCGAGCAGAAGGCCACCAGCCACAACCCGCGCTCCACGGTCGGCACGGTGACCGAAATCCACGACTACCTGCGCCTGCTGTTCGCCCGCGCCGGCACGCCCTACTGCCCCGATCATCACCTGCCCTTGCAGGCGCAGACCGTGAGCCAGATGGTGGACGCGGTGCTGGCGCTGCCGGAGGGCACCCGGCTGATGATCCTGGCGCCGGTGGCGCGCGAGAAGAAGGGCGAATTCCTGGAGCTGTTCGCCGACATGCAGGCGCAGGGCTACGTGCGCTTTCGCATCGGTGGCGCGGTGTTTGACGCCGAACGGCTGCCGGCGCTCAAGAAAACCGAGAAACACGACATCGACGTGGTGATCGACCGGGTGAAGGTGCGATCCCGCCCCTCTGACACTGGCGAACCCGACGCCGACGCCCGCAACGCCTTCGACCAGTTGCGCCAGCGCCTGGCCGAAAGCTTCGAAGCCGCGTTGCGCCTGGCGGATGGCCGCGCGATCGCGCTGGAGATGGACTCTCACGAACCGGCTGGCGCCGGAGTCCCTCCGCCGGCACGGGAGCACCTGTTCAACGCGAAGTTCGCCTGCCCGGTCTGCAACCATTCGATCAGCGAGCTGGAGCCGCGCCTGTTCTCGTTCAACTCACCCGTGGGCGCCTGCCCCACCTGTGACGGACTGGGCACCATGGATTTCTTCGACCCTGCGCGCGTGGTGGCCTTCCCGTCGCTGAGCCTGGCCAGCGGCGCCATCAAGGGTTGGGACCGGCGCAACGGCTATTACTTCGCGATGCTGGAAAGCCTGGCCAGGCACTACGGCTTCGACACCGAGGCGCCGTTCGAATCGCTGGCCGATCCGGTGCGGCACGCCATCCTGCACGGCTCGGGCGATGAAGTCGTCAAGTTCAGCTACGTGATGGATTCCGGCGCCTCGCAGGGCAAGAAGGTCACGAAAAAACACCCCTTCGAGGGCATCATCCCGATCATGGCGCGGCGCTACCGCGAGACCGATTCGGTGGTGGTGCGCGAGGAACTGGCCCGTTATCGCAGCACCCAGCCCTGCACCGACTGCGGCGGCACCCGGCTGGGCCGCGCGGCGCGCCACGTGAAGGTGGGTGAAGGCGATCAGGCGCGCGCCATCTTTGAAATCAGCCACGCCACGCTGCGCGAGGCGCACGATTATTTCAACGCCCTGCGCCTAACCGGCGCCAAGGCCGACATCGCCGACAAGGTGGTGCGCGAAATCGGCAACCGGCTCAAGTTCCTGAACGACGTGGGGCTGAACTACCTCAGCCTCGACCGCAGCGCCGAGACGCTGTCGGGCGGCGAAGCGCAGCGCATCCGCCTGGCCAGCCAGATCGGCTCCGGCCTCACAGGCGTGATGTACGTGCTGGACGAGCCCAGCATCGGTCTGCACCAGCGCGACAACGACCGGCTGATCGGCACGCTGCAGCACCTGCGCGACCTGGGCAACAGCGTGCTGGTGGTCGAGCACGACGAAGACATGATCCGCGCCGCCGACCACGTCATCGACATGGGCCCCGGCGCGGGGGTGCATGGCGGGCGCGTGATGGCGCAGGGCCGCTGCGACGAGGTCGAGGCCACCGCCGGCTCGGTGACAGGCGACTACCTGGCCGGCCGGCGCCGCATTGCCGTGCCGCCCCGCCACACCGCCCAGCCCGGCGCGGTGCTGCGCATCGTCGGCGCGCGCGGCAACAGCCTCAAGGACGTCACGGCAGAGATCCCCGTCGGCCTGCTCACCTGCGTGACCGGGGTCAGCGGCTCGGGCAAGAGCACGCTGGTCAACGACACCCTCTACACCGCCGCCGCGCGGCAGATCCACCGCGCCCACGACGAGCCCGCGCCGCACGAGGCCATCGAAGGCCTGGACCTGTTCGACAAGGTGATCGCGGTGGACCAGTCGCCCATCGGCCGCACACCGCGCAGCAACCCGGCCACCTACACCGGCCTGTTCACGCCGATTCGCGAGCTGATGGCCGAGGTGCCCACCGCGCGCGAACGCGGCTACGGCCCGGGGCGCTTCAGCTTCAACGTGAGCGGCGGCCGCTGCGAAGCCTGCCAGGGCGACGGCGTGGTCAAGGTGGAAATGCATTTCCTGCCCGACGTCTACGTGCCCTGCGACGTCTGCCACGGCCAGCGCTACAACCGCGAAACGCTGGAAGTGCTGTGGAAAGGCAAGAACATCGCCCAGATCCTGGACCTGACGGTGGAAGCCGCGCACGCCTTCTTCCGCGACGTGCCCGCCATCGAGCGCAAGCTGCACACCCTGCTGGATGTGGGCCTGAGCTACATCCGCCTGGGCCAGAGCGCCACCACGCTGTCGGGCGGCGAGGCCCAGCGGGTGAAGCTGGCGCTGGAGCTGTCCAAACGCGACACCGGCCGCACGCTCTACATCCTGGACGAACCCACCACCGGCCTGCACTTTGCCGACATCGACCTGCTGCTGAAGGTGCTGCACCAGCTGCGCGACGCCGGCAACACCATAGTGGTCATCGAGCACAACCTGGACGTCATCAAGACCGCCGACTGGCTGATCGACCTGGGCCCGGAAGGCGGCGCCGGCGGCGGCACCGTGGTGGGCATCGGCACCCCCGAAGACTTGGCCGCCAACCCGGCGAGCTTCACCGGGCGCTATCTGGCGCGGGTGCTCCAGCGTCCGTCGTAGCGACAAACACGCCTGAAACCGTCGAAAAAAGGCACGGTTTTGCGCTGGGCATGGGCCGAAAACACCCTTGAAGAGGTGGAAAACAGCCCGGCGGACGGGCGCCAGCCGCCTCAGGCCCGCACGACGACCGGGAACATGGCTACCAGCCCGTCGGGCGAGGGGCGGAAATCAACCTCCAGCTGCGCGCGGGCGTCTGCGTCCAGGCGGGCCAGCAACCCATCCCGGGCGTTGGCGCGCTCGCCCCGCACATAAAGTTGGGTGGTCAGCAGTTCGCGTGAGCCGAGACGGACCTTCAGATGGATGTGCGGCGGACGTCCGGGGTAGGGCACGGGTCGGATGGTGCGAAAGCGCCAGCTGCCGTCGGCTTCGACCACCGTTTTTCCGAAACCCTGGAACGCCATCGGCCGGTCACCCGAGGACTGGCTGTGCCGGTACAGGCCGCGGTGGTCACATTGCCAGATTTCCACCACGGCACCGCGGATCGGCCGACCGTCCAGATCGACCACCGTGCCCTGAACCCGGGCCGGCTCGCCGCCGTCTGCCCGCAGGTTGCCGTTGCGCAAGAGGTCGGCGTCGGCATCGGCCAGGCTTTGGTCGGGGTAGAACGGGCCTTCGGACTGTGCGGGCGTCGGGCGCAGGCCGCGCGCCGCGACGGGCACCCCGGTCAGCAAGGCCGGAAACGCCACGCAGGCCGGTGCCAGTCGCAGCCACCGGCGGCGAGCGCCGGAACGGGGTGGTTCGGTGCCGTCTGCGGGCGCCGCAGCGACGGGGAAGGCGGGTGGGCGGGGCCGGAAGGTCATGGGCGGGCTCCTGGAATGGGGGTTGGTCCGGCGGACCAGCCGCTGTCAGAGACGGTGCGAGCCCGGCAAGTTCCCGCGGAATGAGACGGAACGTTGTCGCCGGTCACTCCGGAACGATATGAAAATCATAGCTGAATGCGACCGTTTCGCGCCGGGTAAGGCCCAAAATGGCGCTCATATCGACGTCCGAAGGTGGTCTGATCACGGCGCTGGCGCGGCGCGACGCTTGCTGGCAGACTGGGGGTTGTTTGCAGGCACACCGGCCATGCCCCTCGAGACCGAACTGAAACTCGCCATCGCCGCGCACGACGTGCCGGCGCTGCTGGCGCACCCGCTGCTGGCCGCGCTGCCCTCGCAGCAGCAGCGCCTGGTCAGCACCTATTTCGACACCCCCAAGCGCGACCTGCGCGCTCGAGGCATCGCGGTGCGGGAGCGACGCGCCGGGCGCCAGACACTGCTGGCCGTCAAGACGGCCGGCACCGTGGCCGGGAGCCTGGCGGTGCGAAGCGAGTGGGAGGCGCCCGCCCGCCCGGGCCAGTTCGACTTTGCGGCGCTGGTGGACGAGCCCGCGCTGGCCGCCGAGCTCCGGGCACTGGCCGGCCAGCTGGCACCAGTGTTCACCACCGACTTCACGCGCCGCCACTGGCTCGTCGCGCACCACGGGGCGTCGATCGAGGTGGCGCTGGATCGCGGACACATCCACGCCACGACCCGTGACGGCCCGCGCAGTCTGCCGCTGCTTGAGCTGGAGCTGGAGTTGAAACAAGGCCCGCCCGAGGCGCTGTTTCGCCTGGCACGCCGCCTAGGTCGCAGCGCGCACCTGCGCCCGCTGGCCGCCAGCAAGGTGGACCGGGGCGACGCACTGGCGCGGGGCAAACGCGCCAAGCCGGCGAAGGCCGACGCCATCGCGCTGGCGCCCGACACGCGCCCGGTGGAGGCGTTTCGCGCCGTGGCGCTGGCCTGTCTGGCGCATCTGATGGCCAACGAGGGCGGTGTGCTGCACAGTGAGGACATCGAATACCTGCACCAGGCGCGGGTGGCGCTGCGCCGACTGCGGGCCGCGTTGCGGGTGTTTGCGCCGGCGCTACCCCGCAGGTTCGTCGCCCGCTGGGCGCCGGCCTGGCGAGGGCTCGCCCAGAGCCTGGGCGCCGCGCGCGACCACGACGTGTTCCGCACCGGCCTGCTGCCCGGCCTGCTCCCCCTGCTGGGTCCGCGCGACGCCGCGCGGCTGCAGACCTGGGCGCGCGTTCAGGGCCAGGCCGCCACCGCCGCTGCCCGCCGCAGCCTGGCCAGCCGGGATACCAGTGACCACCTGCTCGCCTTCACCCGCGACCTCCTGTTCCTGAAACAGGGCCATCCGGGCGCGCCGGCTCCGTCGTTTCAACCCTGGGCGCTCAAGCGCCTGCGCCGGAGCCACCGCCAACTGCTTCGAGGCATCCGCTCGGCGGACCTGTTCGATCCGATCGAGCGGCACCAGGTGCGCATCGAAGCCAAGAAACTGCGCTACGCGCTGGATTTTCTGGGCAGCCTGTGGCCGCCCGAAGCGCTGGTCAAGCTGACCGAGGCGTTGGTGCAAGCCCAGGAGCTGCTGGGCGCGATGAACGACCGGGTGAGTGCGCAGCACCTTCTGGCCGGTGCGTCCCAGGGTGGCGTCGAGCGGCTGCAAATGGTGCTGGGCGCCCAGCTGGTGCAATCCGCAGCGCACCTGCCGCTGGTGCTGAAGGCCGTGGCGCAGGCGCCAGCACCCTGGAAGTGAGCGCGGGCTTACGTGGACGAGCATGGCGGTCTCGCTGCAGCCTGGAATGGGGAATTCGCCATCTCGCCCCGACAGGTCCATCATTCAGGCTGACGATACCCCCAGGGGGTTGTTGAAACAAGTCATCACGATGGAATCCACGCAACGTCTACGCGCCCTGCTGATTGTGCTGATGGCCTGCTGGCTCACGCTTCAGTCGGCGGCGGTCTGGACCATGCCGCTGCGCATCCACCCGGCGCACCCGGTCGGCGCGGCCCAGGCGCCAGCCGACGCGAACGCGCATCATGCGCATGAGACGGATGCCGCGCCCATGCCAGCCGGGGCTTCCGATTGCGATTGCGACCACTGCGTCGTCTGTCACCTGGCCAGCTCGGGCTTTCTGCTGAGCAGTGAAACCGGCGTGACGGCGCTGAATGGCACCGATGTGCGGGCGCCCCAGACGCTGGCGACGCCACCCAGCCACATCACCGCCCCGCCCCGGCATCCACCCCGATCCACCGCCTGACCCCCGGCAGCACCCTGCTGCCACGGCGACCGTCCCATGGCGGGGCGGTCGGTCATGAACCCATTGGTCTGGAGGTGTTCCATGTTTGGTGAAACGGTGGCTGGCTACGATGTGCCGGTCTTGAACGAACGCGAGGTGCGGGCCGGGGCCGGCATCCTCTTTTTTGTCACGATCGTCGTCTTTCTGGGCGCCTGGCACGCCGACCTGATGCTGCCGGCGCAGCTGATGATCGTCGCGTTTTTCGGCGACTTCGCGATCCGGGTGTTCGCACCCCGTTTTTCGCCCAGCCTGATCCTCGGCCGCCTCGCGGTCAGCGGGCAAAAGCCCGAATACACCGCGGCGGCGCCCAAGCGCTTTGCCTGGATGATCGGCCTGGCGCTGGCGAGCTTCATGCTGGTCACCCTGGTGTTCATGCGCAACATGAGCCTCATCAACTTCTCGATCTGCGGCATCTGCATCGTGCTGCTGTTCATGGAGTCGTCGTTCGGCATCTGCCTGGGCTGCCTGATCTACAACAAGGTGCTCAAGCGCGAGGTTGCCCTGTGCGCGGGCGGCATCTGCGAGGTGCGGCCGAAGGAGGCGATCGAACACGTCAGCGGCGGGTAGCTGGCGCTGCTCGGCGTGTTTGCGGTGGCCATGCTGGGCGTGATGCAGGTGATGCAGGCCCAGAACCAGGCGCATGCCCATGAAGGCCCGAACCATCAGCTGATCCAGGAGATGAAGAGCGGCATCGGCACCGGCGCAGGAACGCCCGCGAGGCCGCGCGACGGCGCGCCGGGCGCCGATCCCCACGCCCGTCACCACTGATCGGGAGACCCCCGGCCAGGGGGTATCGCGCTACGCCCGTGCGCTGGGCCGCTGAGCGACACGGTCGCGCCAGGCCTGCAGAGCGGCGAAGCCCTCCTCGCCGGGCTTGAACTTCATCAGGCCGCGCGCGAACTCGATGGCGCAGAAGGCGGTGATGTCGGCAATCGTGAAGCGCGGCCCGGCCATCCAGGGCTGGCGCGCCAGCACGGTGTCGAACCAGCCGGCGATCTCGCGCACCTTGGTGGCCTGGGCGTGGCCGAAATCGGGGAACTGCGGCTGCTCCAGCGGCGCCAGGCCGGGATGGGTGTGGCGGATGGTGTTCGCGATGCTGGCCAGCAGGTAATGCTCCACCCGGCGGTCGGCCATCTCGATGAAGGCCCGCTCGTCATAGTCCAGGCCCATCAGGTTGGGGTCCGGGTACCGGCCCTCCAGCCAGGTGCAGATGGCGCGGGTTTCGGTCAGCACGCGGCCGTCATCCAGCTCCAGCGCCGGCACCTTGGCCAACGGGCTCTTGGCACGGTAGGCCTCGCCCTTGTGCTCGTTGGTGGTGAGGTCGATGTTCACCAGCTCGATGCCGCTGACGTCTTTCTCGACCAGGAACATCAGCACACGGCGTGGGCTGGGTGCGCGGGGGGACACATAGAGTTTCATGGACGGGTCTCGCTGCTCTGGGTGGACGGGGTCGGACGTGGCCGGACCGGCAAGCCCGCCACCCATCATGGTAACGACACGTGGCATCGCCTGGGCTTCCTGATTGTGCGATCAAGCGCCGCAACCGGTCAGAGCATGAAGCCCAGATCCGTGGGGTAGTCGGGCCGCCCGGCGGCGGCCCCGAAGTGAGACAGATTGGGCAGGATGCCGGCGAGTTCGCTGTCGGCCACACCGAACCAGCGCGCCAGCGTCGCGGCGTACTGGTCGACCGAGGTGCTGGGCAGCAACCGGCCCTGGCCCACGTGCCACTGGTCCTCAGGCGCGGCGGTGCTGCCCACGCTGACCGGCGGCGGCGTGCCGTAGAAGGCCGCCCCTTTCACCGCGCCGCCCACCATCAGGTGGTGGCTGCCCCAGCCGTGGTCGGAGCCATCGCCGTTGGACGACAGCGTGCGGCCGAAATCCGACGCGGTGAACGCCGTGACCTGGTCGGACACGCCCAGCGCGGCGGTGGCGTTGTAGAACGCCGTGAGCGCCTCGCTCACGCGCGCCAGCAAGGTGGGCTGTTGTGCGATCAGGTTGTCGTGCAGGTCGAAGCCGCCGATCGACACCAGGAACACCTGGCGCCTGGAGCCCAGCGCGCTGCGCGCCGCGATCAGCCGGGCGACCATCTTGAGCTGGTCGGCCAGCGAGTTGCTGGCGGGGAAGCCGCTGAACGGCGCGTTGGCGGCGGGATAGGCCGCCAGGGCCGAGGTGATCTGAGCCTCCGCGCCGATGGCGCGGCTGGTGACGCGGTTGTACTCGTTCTCCAGCAGGTGGGTGCGGCTTTGCTGCACCAGCGTGGCCATCGCTGCCTTCACGGCCGCCGAACCGTAGACGTTGCTTTTCACGCTGTTGATCGCCACCGCGCCTCCGGTGCTGACCTGGTAGGACAGCGCGTTGTCGCCCGCCAGGAACACGGCGTTGCCGGTCACGCTGATGCAGGTGAACAGCGAGTTGCCGTTGCTTCCCAGCGCCAGATCGCCGAGGTTGCCACCCCAGCCGACCGTGGAACCCTCCGGCGAGGACGACTGCCAGATCGACTGCTGGTCGTTGTGCGAAAACAGCTTCGGCGGTAGCGGCCAGGTGCTTCGGTCGGCGCTGGCGTACTGCGTGCGCGTCAGCGGCACCACCAACGGCCCGACGTTGAGCTGCACCGCGGCGCGCCCCATGTTGAACAGGCCGGCCAGGCCGGTCATCGACGGGTGCAGCGCGTACTGCCGCCCGCCGGCCAGCGCCGTGGCGGGGTTGAGCAGCGTCGGCGTCAGCGCCGACCTGGCCAGGGCGATGCCGCCGGCGGTCTGGCCCGCGCCGCCGCCACGGATGGCGCTGTAGAGGTTGTAGCTGGCGTCGTCATAGGTGACCACGGTGTTGGCGTAGTCGTTGCCGCCGTACAGAAAGACGCAGACCAGCGCCTTGTAGTCGGTGGCGTTGAAGGCGGCGGCCTCGCCGATCGCGGCCAGGTTCAGCGCCAGCGGCAGCGCCGCGCCGCTCAGGGCCAACTGGCCGGAGCGGCGCAGAAAGGCGCGGCGTGTGTGCAATCGGGGCTGGATCAGGTGCATCGCGCGCTCCTCATTTCTGCACCAGGTATTCGGCCGAAGCCATCACCATCAGCACCGCGGCGGCCACCCGGTTGAGCTTGACCGCATCGGTGCTGGCGGCGGTGACCGGCGTCGCGTTCAGCGCGTTGACGATCAGGGTCTGCGTGCTGGCCGAGAGCTGGTCCGCGCACAGCAGCAGCGCCAGGCGCCGGACCAGCGCTGCGGCATCGGTCACCAGCGCGAGTTCCGCCGCGTACGCGGCGGTGATGTCGTACCCGTTGCTGGCATTGCTGCCCGCATTCGGCTGATCGGGCGCGTTGACGTAGACGCCATTTCGGATCACGCCCTGCATGTAGTTCAGGTAGCCGCCGACGCTGCTTTCGTTGACGATCTGGAACTCCGGCGCCACGGCCTTGCTGACGGCCAGCGCGGTGGAGGGTGGCACGTAGCCGGGACGGAAGAAGTTGAACACCGAGGGCGGACGCAGCGGACTCTGTCCCAGCTGCGTCGCCGGATTGCTGAGATCGCCGATCTTCCATCTGCCGGCGGCAGAGCGGATGCCAAAGGTTCGCCCCCACTGAACGAAACGCAGCATGGGTTCACGCAGGCGGCCGAAGCCGGTCTGGGTCAGTCCGGCCGGGCTGCGCGCCTCGTCGTCGAGCAGGATGGCCGACCAGACCGCTTTCAGATCGCCGCGCACACCCGCGCCGTTGTTGTTGAACGCCGCCGCCACCCGGGCCACATAGCCCGGACTCGGGTTGCTGGTGACCAGGCGCTGGATCATCTGGCGGCCGAAGAAAGGGCCGACATTGGGGTGGTTGAACAGCGCGTCCAGCGCGGTGGCCAGCGCGGCGGCCCCCGGCGTATTGGCCGGGATCGAAACGCCGAGGAAGCTGGCGGCCAGGGTGGAATGGCGGCTCGCGTTCAGCACCATCGGCAGCCGCGCCGGGGTGGTGTTGGGGATGTTGCGGTTGAGAACGGCGTCGTAGGTGTTGACGTTCTGGCTCATGTCCACGTCATAGCCGGTGAACACGCGCGCCAGGTTGGTGACGTCGGCCTGGCTGTAGCTCTCGATGCGGTGACCCTGCGCATCCGTTTTGGGCGTTCCGTCCAGGTTGAGCTGGTACAGGCCGATCGAGAACAGCTGCATCACCTCACGGGCGTAGTTTTCGTCGGGCACCCGACCGGTGGCCGGATCCTCCTTGCGATTGCCTTTGGTGTTGAGGTAGTAACCCATCGCCGGGTTCAGCGTCACGGCCTCCAGCAACTGGCGGAAGTTGCCGAAGGCGTGGGCCACCAGCAGGTCCCACCAGGCAGCAAGCCCGTGGCTGCGCCAGGCGAAATCCAGCCCCGACAGCGACACCACGAAGAACTCCGACAGCGCCACCGCGCAACGCTTGCGCAGCGCATCCGGCGCGGTCATGAGCTGGTTCCAGATCATGTAATCGCCGGGGTAGGTATTGTCGAAGTAGCGGGTGGTGCTGTCGATGGTGGCGTAGCCGCGGGCGTTCAGCCAGTCCCAGCCCGTGGGACCGGGCGGCCTGGCGTACTGCGTGGCGAGCCACGCGGAAAAGGTGCCGGAACGCACGCTGGCGATGTCGGTAGCGGTGGCATAGGCCTGCGCCTGCAGCAGGAAGCGCGCCGCCTCGGCATCGCTGCGGGGGCTGGGATAGCCCGAACGCACGCGGCGCCGGATCGCCTGCAGCTCAGCGTCCGAACCGTCCGCAGCGCCCGGGTCCGAGCCGTCCCCGCAAGCCGCCAGCGCGGTGGCAGCCAGAACGGCCGGCAGCGCCGTGGCACCCGGCGCCGGTCCGGTCGGCGCGAAGCGCGCTTCATCGGTCTTCAAGACGGTAGCGGGTTCTGCCAGACGAGCCTCGTCCGGCCAGTCCATCGTCACGTCGTTCATGGCGCATTCCGGGTAGGGAAGTGGATGGCCTGAGCGTAAGGGCTCTGCCCACAAAAAGGCAGTCCAAGGACCGCCTTTCTTGCAACCGGGAACCCGAGAACTGTAAGCAGCCGTTACGCCTGGCAGGCCGGTGCGGACGCTCAGGCCCGGGCGGCTTGCAAGGTGTCACGCGTCTTCAAGGCTTCGCGCCGCGCCGCGGCGGCGAAGTCGTCACCGGACGACGCATACAGGATGGCGCGCGAGGAGTTGACGATGATCGGCCCGTCGGCGCGCCAGCCGGCCTTGACGGTGGCGGCGGCGTCGCCCCCTTGCGCCCCGACACCGGGGATCAGCAGCGGCAGCGTGGGCGCCAGCGCCCGCACGCGCTCGATTTCCGCCGGGTAGGTGGCGCCCACCACCAGGCCCAGCTGGCCGTTGAGGTTCCACGGGCCCTGCGCCAGGCGCGCCACGTGTTCGTACAGCAGCGGCTGGCCGTCGACCGAGGCCAGCCGCTGGGCCTGCAGGTCGTCGCCGCCGGGGTTGGAGGTTCGGCACAGCAGGAAAGCGCCCTTGCCCTCGTACTTGAGGTAGGGCGCCACCGAGTCGAAGCCCATGAAGGGCGACAGCGTGACGGCGTCGGCGCCGTAGCGCTCGAAGGCCTCGATAGCGTACTGCTCGGCGGTGGAGCCGATGTCGCCGCGCTTGGCGTCCAGGATGATGGGCACCTGCGGCGCCACCCGGCGCATGTGCTCCATCAGGCGCTCGAGCTGGCCTTCGGCCCGGTGCGCGGCAAAGTAGGCGATCTGCGGCTTGAAGGCGACCACGAGGTCGGCGGTGGCATCGACGATGGCGGCGCAGAAGTCGTAGATCTTGTTGGCGTCGCCCTTG
>Ga0116141_10004441_pt1 | contig 11813 bp, 11 predicted proteins | sample AD_UKC097_MetaG_FD_89744 | JGI IMG/M metagenome (GOLD analysis project Ga0116141, IMG submission 89744) | Active sludge microbial communities of municipal wastewater-treating anaerobic digesters from USA - AD_UKC097_MetaG | ecosystem: Engineered > Bioreactor > Anaerobic > Digestate | place: USA... | reverse complement strand
TCCCCTTTCTTGATCAGCTCAAACCGGCCGTCAACCTGAGGGGTTTCGGCAATGGCCTCGACCACGAGATCTTTATCGAATCCCGATTCAACCATCAACACAAAGGCCGCGGCCGCGTTGAAGGCATTAAATTCACCGACGAGACCTGTTTTGAGATCGGTTTTCACACCATTATGATCTATGGTAAATGAGGTCCCTGAGAAATCAAACGAAATATTTTCGAGGCGGTAATTTCCACCAAGTTTTCCAAAACTTATTTTTCTGCCCTCAGTATCCTTTGAAATGAAGCAACCATACTCGTCATCCATGTTATAAACGGCAGGTGCTCCGGTCTTAAGACCATCAAAAAGGATCTTCTTTGCCGATGCATAGTCATCCATTGTTTCATGGAAATCGCGGTGCTCACTTGAAAGATTGGTGAAGATCGCGCCATCGAAGTCGAGCCCGTAAGTTCTTTTCAGAAAAAGTGAGTGGGATGAAGCTTCCATCACGGCAGCGGTGCATCCTTCATTCACCATTCTGGCGAAAAGAGCATTAAGCTCAACTGATTCGGGGGTTGTGAGGTCCGTGGGAACGGTTTCATCACCTATCATGTTGGCGATGGTGCCAATCAGCCCCGTCTTGTGACCGGCTTTTTCAAGGATCTTTTTAATGAAGAAAGTGGTTGTGGTCTTTCCTTTTGTTCCGGTAACGCCGAACAAACGGAGTTTTTTTGACGGAAAGCCGTAGTACGCTCCCGCGAGCTGTGCCATTGCTTTTCTTGTGTCGCCTACAACTATCTTTGCCTGACCGCTTCTTCTGAATATTTCATCAGGAATCGAATAAAGATCTTCAACTATCACCGCGGCTACACCTTTGCTGTAAGCATCGAGCGCGTAAAGGTGACCATCGGTCTTATAGCCTTTGATCGCTACAAAGATCGAATCCTTGGTCACTTTTGCGGAATTATAGTGGATACCGGTGATCTCTTTCGCGAAGAAATCGCCGGTAAGTTGAATCACAGTTAAATGGTCAAGTATTTCGTTAAGTCTCATAGCTAATAGATGTTTGTTCCGATGATCACACGCTCTTGTAACTTAAGGTGGATCTTGCTTCCTCTGGCAGGCTTCGAGCCCGGTTTAATGCTTTGTTCTACCACCCGGCCGGTACCCGACCAAGTAAGTTTCAGGTCATACCTTCTTATAACGGCAATCGCTTCCTTCAACGCAACACCCCGGAGATCAGGGAGTTTATCATATGATACTGAATTTGGATCAACCGTTTTAACTTTAACTATCGAAGTGGCGCCCGTTTCTTCAGGTGAGTTCTCAAATTCACCTTCGGCGTGAATCACTTCGATATCCTCTTCTTCTAAATTCTCATCATTTTTCAGACCCGGTACTTTTTTCGGGTCTTTCCCCAGTATCCTTGCGGCAACATTTCTGAAAACAGGAGCAGCAACCTCACCACCGGTAATGCCCACGCTTTTAGGTGAATTCACCAGGATCAGACAGATATATTTGGGAGCATCAGCCGGGAAGAAACCAACGAACGATGAGTTATAGCTCTGTTTCGAGTATTCCCCGTTCACTATCCGGCGCGATGTACCGGTTTTTCCACCGATCTTCACTCCTTCAATTCTGGCTCTTTTTCCGGTTCCCTTTTCGACCACTTCAGCCATCAGCACGCGCATTAGATCTGAAGTTTCCGGTGTTATCACATCTCTTACCTTTACGGGTTTATTGAGCGAGATGCTGTTCCCTTTGGAATCCTTGATCTCTTTAACGACAAATGGTTTGTAGAGTGTCCCGCCGTTTATCAGTGCCGAGTATGCTGTGATCAGCTGAATCGGGGTTACCGAAATACCGTATCCGTAAGCGATCGATCCTTTTGTTGTCCCTGACCACTCGGCCGGGAGCATCAGGCGACCCTTCACTTCGCCCGGCAGACCGGTATAAGTGTAGTTGCCGAAGCCAAAACTTCTTAAATACTGGTAGAACTCCTCTTTTTCAATTTTTTGCGAGAGTTTTACCATTCCGATATTGCTTGAGTATCTGATTATCTCTCTAACCGACATTGAAGCGGCAGCATGATGATCCTTGATCTCTTTCCCAAGAAAACTGTACCTGCCATTCTCAGTGTTTACCACCGTGGAGGGGGTGGCTAGTTTTTTATCCAGTATCCCTGCCATCGCGATCCCTTTAAAGGTTGAACCCGGTTCGTAAACATCAGAGATCGCCTTGTTTCGTCTCACCTCATCTGAAAAATCGCTGTAATTACCCGGCTCATACGAAGGGTAGTTTGCCAAAGCGAGTATCTCACCCGTGTTGGGATCCATCACGATCCCGGTGGCATTTTCCGCTTTGGCGGTTTTTGCACCTTCCATCAATTCAGCTTCAAGTGCTGCCTGTATTCCCCTGTCGATGGTGAGAACAATGTTCCTGCCGGCAACAGCATCTTTGTAATTTTCTTCCAGCACCGACATAACATTGCCGAGTCCGTCTTTAAGCACGAACCGGCTTCCTTCTTTTCCTTTGAGATCGGTTTCAAATGATGACTCAATGCCGTCGGTTCCTTTTCCCTCATAGTTCACGAAACCGGTGATATGGGAAGCAAGGGCTTTATATTCGTAAACCCGCGCGGGGTCTTCCTTGAAAACGAGCCCATCGGCAACGAAGTTTTTCAACTTGTTCGCCCTCTTTGCGTCGATTCCCCTAAGAATGGTGAAAGTCCTTTTTGCCGAATCGATCTTCCCCTTTAGATCACTGTACCTGTATCCCAGTGAATCAGCCAGCACTTTGGCAATAAGAGAATCTTTTTTGAACTTCCTCGCCAGCTTTGGATCGACATCAAATGAAACTTCATCCCTGCTGTAAACCAGAATGGTCCCGTTTCGGTCAAATATTGACCCCCTGGAGGCGGGAATCGGCTCCATACCGTTCTGTTGCTTGTTCGCGAAATATTTATAATCGTCGGCTTTTACCACCTGGACGAAAACAAGCCTCGTGATAAGTACGAGAAGAAAAATTGTCATTCCGCCGATGATGACGAGTAATCTGTTCGTGCTCATTCGGAAAGGGTGTTTATTGCTTCTTCAAATTTTTTGATCTCTTCACTCGAGATCATCAGAGGCGCAAGCGTATCCTCACCCACCGTGAGATCGAGTCTCTCGGCTGCCAAAGGCATTAAATATTCCTTCGAAACCAGTTTATCAAGAACAGCCCTGTTCGAGTTGATAGCAGATCTTTCAAGCTTTATCTCCTGCTTCAGATCGTCGATCACACGGGTCAGGCGGTTCCCTTCGATGTTCATGCTTACACTGTAGTAAAGCATGAGCCCGGATATAACCGCGAAAACGAGAAAACCGGCAAGGTTTTTTTTGTATGATTTCTTCATCTGATCAGATCTTTTCAGCCGCTCTTAATTTTCCGCTTCTCGCCCTTCTGTTTGTAGCCACTTCGGCAGCAGATGGTGAAACGGGCTTCTTGGTAAGTATCTTTAAGGTTGATACTTTGTCACAAACGCACACCGGGAAATTCGGCGGACAAATGCAACCTTTTTCCTCTTCTTTGAAAAATTCTTTTACGATTCTGTCTTCAAGCGAATGGTAAGTGAGAATCACCAGCCTGCCACCCGGATTCAGAAGTGTAACCGATTCCTTTAAAAACTCTTTAAGAGAGTCAAGCTCCCCGTTCACCTCAATACGGAGAGCCTGAAAAACTCTCGACAATCTCTTAAACAAATACTTCTGCGGAGTAACCGATTCGAGCAGTTGAGCCAGGTCGGTTGTTGTTTTGAAAGGTTTTGCCGCACGATATTTCACTATAAGGTTCGCGATAAAACCGCTCTGAATCTCCTCACCGTAATCCCTGAATATCTTTGCCAGCTCGTGCGCCTCAAGATTGTTGAGGAGCCATGAAGCAGGCTTTCCTTCAGATTTGTTCATCCTGAGGTCGAGTGGCGCGGTAACGCGGTATGAGAAACCCTCCTCCTCGGCATCAAGTTGATAGGATGAAACCCCCAAATCGGCAAAAATGCCCGCAAAACCGTCGATCTGCTCTAACTTTGCCGCAATTCCAATCTTGGTGAAATTGAAGTTATAGAGCCTGACCCGGCTGTCGGTTGAGAATTCTTCTTGAGATCTTTTGAAGACGATCTGGTCAAGGTCGGTACCGATTAATACAGCATTCTTCCCAAGTTCCGCGAGGAATCTCCGGGAGTGTCCGCCAAAGCCAAATGTTCCGTCGAAGTATGCTCCGTTCTTCTCTGTGATCAGAAAATCGAGCGACTCCTTCAGGAGTACCGGGCTATGAAATTGGTCCATTTATTTGCATAACGCTTTCGGCAATGTTCTCAAAGCTATCCAAAGAAGCCTTTTCATACTGCTCGTAGATCGCGGGATTCCAGAACTCGATCTTGTTTAAAGAGCCGAGTATCAACACATCTTTTTCTATTTTGGAATATTCAAGCAGATGTGGCGGGATGATAACCCTCGACTGCCCGTCCATCGTCTGCTCCTCGGCGCTGTGCAGGAAGGTCCTGATAAATCGCGCGTGGCTCTTGTTGTACGGGTTAAGCTTCGAGAGATTTTCCTCGATCGTTGCAAATAAATCCTTGGGATACAGATCTATACAATGGCCCACCTCCTCCAGACCCACACCCTTCGTTAGAACGAGGGTGCTCTCAGCAGCCGGACTGATAAACCGCTTCAGCTTCGATGGAATGCTGATACGGTTTTTTGAATCCAGAGTATGTAAAAAGTGTCCTTTAAACACTTGGGTGGTCCTTTTGTTCGTTTTTGAGTTTTTTAATGGGCATTTTACCCACTTTTCCACACTTCACCCCAAAACTTATGAATAATTTGGCAAATAGTCAAGCTATTTTGAAAAAAAATGCAAATAAATTTTTCGAGTGAGGTGATTTAATTGCAGAATTTGAAATGAGTTAGCGGAATTGGCGGAAAATTTTGTGAATATGTGGGGAATATTGGGGGGTTCGGGAGTATTTTCCCCGTCAGGGTGCGAGTTTAGAAGCTAACAAGAGGTTTTTATTGTGAGAACCAGGGTCGCGGTCACCTCAACATTTACGGATCATTCGAGCCATATAAAATCCGTCGAATCCTGATTCCGCGGGCGACACACTAATTTCCTCTTCAATCACAAATCCGGGGTTCGTGCTCAGGAACCGGGATACCTGTCTATTGTTTTCAGAAGGGAGAATACTGCAAGTGGCATAAACTAGAGTGCCACCGGGTTTAACCATGGTTGAATAAAATGAGAGTATCTCAGCCTGTATCTTTAAAAGTTCTTCGATCCTCTCAGGTTTCAGTTTCCATTTAGAGTCAGGGTTCCTGCGGATCACACCCAGTCCTGAACATGGTACATCAAGCAACACGAGATCAGCACTGGCTTCGAGGCGTTTAATTACTTTCTTGCTGTCGATAAGTTTCGCCTCAATAATCGAAACTCCGTTTCTGCGTGATCTTCGCTTTAGTTCGTCAAGCTTATCCTGTTCAATATCAAGAGCAAGTATCTTCCCTTTGTTCTGCATCAGATTGGCAATGTGCAACGATTTGCCTCCGGCACCCGCGCAGGCATCGATAACCCGCATGCCGGGCTTCACCCGTGAGAAATAAGCGATTTTCTGTGAAGAGGCGTCTTGGACCTCAAAATAACCCTTCTTGAATTCTTCAAGAGTGAATACATTCGATCTCTGCTCAAGCGCGATAGCGTCAGGATATCCGGGGATATCAACGGTTTTTATCCCTTTTTCTGCCAGATCCGACGAAAGCCTGCGCCTGTTGGTTTTAAGTGTGTTCACGCGTAGCACTACTTTGGCCATCGAGTTGAGCGCGGTTAGTTCATGCTCCCATCGTGCTCCCAGTTCTTTCACACCGAGTTCATCCAGCCAGTCAGGCACCGATTCCCTGATCCTCCTCTCTTTTTTCCCTTCCTCGTATCTTCTTATGATATCATCTTTTTTCAGTCCGTTCTCAACCAGGGTTTTCTCATCAATCAGCCTGCTCAGAAACAGGTGAGTGTAGATTATCTTTCTTATATCCTCCCTTCTTTGGGTACCAACCCCCGCGCTGTACGAGAGCAGGCGAAGGTTTCTGATTACCTCGTAAGCCCCTTCAGCTATAAATTTCCTGTCGCGGGCGCCCCACTTCGGGTTTGTTTTAAGAACATAGTTGATCACTGAATGGGCGTACCTGTTCTCGAGAACACTGCTTTCAACTACTCTTATTACTGCTTCGACAAGGTTTTTATGGATAATGGCCATTAGCGGGATCCGTACCGGTTAGAATGAATTGCAAAAATGAAGAACAAATAATTTAAATTGGTCAACCAAATTTAACAGATTAACACGAGTTAGCTAGCAATGCAAAAGCCCGGAAAATTTATCGGGATCACCCTTCTGATGGGTGTGATCCTCTCAATGTATCTAATGAAGAAGGTATTCGACTCAATCTTCTCCGCCGTGGTGATCATCGGTATCGCTCTGGCGATAGGTGTATTCCTTGAGTATAGAATGTTCAGGAGCAAGCGTAAATGAGGATTTTACCCGGAATTCTCCTTCTCATTATCTCCTTTGCGGGTACAGTTTATCTTAATGAAAATGTCTCCCTCACGAAGCAAACGACGGCCGAAGTATCCACTATCGATACCGCCGGATTTGTTGCCGCGGAACTGTCATCTATGGTGAAACTGAGATTGATCACCGGAAAACAGGCTAAAAAGCTGGCTGAGATACTCTCTCCCCTCGAAGTTGAATTTATAAACAGCGCGGGAAAAAGGAGCAAGGGCCTCCTTATAGTTCATAAAAATGTTGCCGCAACGGTTAAAAAGATCTTTAGTGAAATGGCTGATTCCGGATTTGTAATAGAGAAGATCGAACCGATGAGCAAGTACGACTGGTCAGATGAGAAATCGATGAATGCCAATAATACATCGGCCTTCAACTACCGGCTTGTTTCAGGCACCCGGAGCATCAGCAAACACGCGAACGGTCTCGCGATCGATATAAACCCCCTCTGGAATCCATTTGTCTCCGGAAAACATGTATCGCCCAAAGGAGCCATTTACGATAAAAAAAGACCGGGAACCGTACACAAAGGTTCTCCGGTCTACAAAATATTCAGGAAACACGGCTGGAAATGGGGTGGTGAATGGATCCCATACCAGGACTATCAACACTTCTTTTTTGACAAGATCAAAACAAAAAGTTTCTGAATTGAATTTAAAGTTTTACTTAAGTAAAACCGGGTTAATACTTAATTTAAATTGATGATTAAACGGGTTCAATAAAAGCGATACTTTAAATTAAATTTTAAGATTTTTAAATCTTTATCTTGACACTTATTGCGCCTCTCAGATCTCCGGGTTTGAAGTTCTTTGCTTTATCGTTGGGATACTTTTCCGTGATGATCTTCTTGATTCCTTCAGGTATTTGCTCTTCAGTGCCGTGGCATACCACGCACTCTTCAGCCAGGAGAATTGGTTTTACAAGGTGGAGCATCCGGTCTCTTCCACTTTTCTCAACTCTGAAAAGTGCTGTGTCTTTATTGAATGATCCATCTCTCATCATGTTCTCAAACTCTTTCAGCCACATGATCTCCGACTGATCGGGGATGTTCACCTCGTTCCTGTTCATGAATGAAACCCGGCGTATCTCCATCCCCTTCTGAGCCGAATACTGACGGGTAAATTTTTGTGCTGTATCCGAGCACACACCAACCGCGCTCTCGGCACCGTTCTTCTGTATCTCAGCCACCAGAATCCCCTTAAGGTCTTTCATGTAAGACCCTGCGGCTGCTATGGCCTCTTTCTTGGCGTTTTCGAGTGCCACATCCTTCTTTGGTTCAACCTTTTTTACACAGCCGGCCAGAAAAACCAATGCCAAAAGTGCTGCTGAAACTAAAATCCTTCCCATAATTTCTCCTTTTTTACATCGTTTGATGTTTAAAATAGCAAGAGGTTGCTTTTATTCCAATAAAAACAACCTCTCTGCGTAAAGATACAACCTATACTATGAATTTACCGCGTTTCGTGTAATGAGTATGAAGAAGTTCGTGCGACTTGTGGCTGCACGGTCCCTCAGGAATAAACTTCTGATAAAACTCCGCGATATGTGAGTTTTCGTGGGATTTCCTAACGGGGAGTTCTTCTTCCTCGGCATAAATCGCTTTCGCGCGGGCTTTTCTTATCTTTTCATTGGTAGGCACCGGTTGTCCTCCACCTCCCAGACATCCACCCGGACATGCCATGATCTCGATGAAATGAACATCAAAAAGCTCGCCGGCTTTAAGCATTTCCATCACCTTCTTGGCATTCGCAGTACCATGTGCAACGATAAACTTCAAGGTTACGCCCTCAAGGAACGACCAGTCGGGCACGCATCCTTCCAGCTTGATCGAGGATTGCTTAACGCCCTCGAAGCCTCTTACGGCTTCAATTCTGAGATGCTCGAACGGTACTTCACGACCTGTAACCAGCTCGTACACTGTACGAAGCGCTGCCTCCATCACACCTCCGGTAGCACCGAAGATGAGGCCCGCACCCGAACCGAGTCCAAATGGTGAATCGAAATCAGAAGGCGGTAGTTTTGGTACCATCATTCCGGCTTCCTTGATCATTGTAGCCATCTCACGGGCAGTTAGTCCGTAATCGACATCCTTGAATCCTGAGGAATCCATTTCAGGTCTGTTGCACTCGAACTTTTTAGCTGAACAAGGCATAAGGGCGACGCTGACCACATCCGCCGGATCAATGCCCATCTGTTCCGCGTAGAAGGTCTTTATGATTGCTCCAAACATCTGCTGTGGTGATTTGGCAGATGAAAGATGATCGAGATATTCAGGGTAGAAGTGCTCAATGTATTTAACCCATCCGGGTGAACATGAGGTAAACTGCGGTAATTTCACTTCCTTGTCGCCATCCACAACCGCTTTTTTAATTCTGGTGAGGAGTTCTGTACCCTCTTCCATTATCGTAAGGTCGGCTGTGAAGTTGGTGTCGAACACTTTGTCGAAGCCAAGTCTGTGAAGCGCGGTGTTCAGTTCTTTGGTTACGGAGTGACCCGGTTCAAGACCGAATTCCTCACCAATGGCCGCCCTGGGGGAAGGAGCCGTCTGAATAACTACATGTTTGTTCGGATCCTCAATAGCTTTCCATATCTCATCAGATGGATCGTTCGCATACAAGGCACCGGTTGGACAGCGGTTGATGCACTGCCCGCAATTGATGCACACGACTTCAGCAAGAGGTTTACCCATGAAAGTATCGATATGGGTCTCTGCACCCCTGCCGATTGCATCGAGACATCCGACCTCTTGAAGATCGATACATGTTCTTACGCAACGGCGGCAGTTGATACATTTGTCCATATCTCTGATAACAGAGTAGGATGATCTGTCAACGGGGAACTTGCTCACCGTATCGTGTCCGAAGGTGAAACGATCAATCCCCATCTCGCGGGCTTTATCCTGAAGTTCACACTTGCCGTTCTTAACGCAGGCGTAGCAGTCACCCACATGCTCACTCAGGAGGAGCTCCATGATGTGCTTGCGGGCTTTACGGACGGCGATCGTTGAGGTTCTAACCTTGATCGGGGCCGTTATAGGATACGCGCACGATGCCTGAAGTGTCCGCATTCCCTCCACATCCACGAGGCAGAGCCGGCAGTGACCGCCAATTCCAAGATCTTCGTGAGCGCACAGAGTCGGGATATAAATATCCGACATTCTGCATGCATCAAGAATAGTGGTACCGAAGGGAACCGTTAATGTTTTTGAGTTTATCTGCACAGTTACTGTGCCGCCTATGGTATCGGTATCTTCCGGAGGCTTGGGTACGAATGTTTTCTGACTGATCGGAGCGCGGGAAGTTTTCAGATGTTTCAATTTACACCTCCGTTTATTTTAGTATGGAATATCTCATCCCTGAAATCCTCCAGGATCGAAAGGAACGGATTCGGGCTGCTCTGTCCTAAACCACATTTGGAGGCCACTTTCATGGTCTGAGCAAGTTCTTTCAAGTTGTTGATATGAGCAAATGTATAGGCATTCTGTTCGATCATTTCCACGCCTTCAAGCAGTTTCTGGTTTCCAAGGCGGCAAGGAGTACACTGCCCGCATGACTCTTCAACAAAGAAATCCATGAAGTTTTTTAGGACATGGAGCATGCTCCGGGACTCATTAAAGATCATAATCGATCCACCTGTCGCGGCATCCTCGAACGCGAGTGTACGGTCGAACTTCGACTTTGGCACGCAGATTCCCGATGCTCCACCAACCTGAACGGCTTTAGTGTTGCGTGCTCCCACTCTTTCGAGGAGCTGGTTAATCGTGATACCCCAGTCGAGCTCATATACACCCGGTCTGTCGCAATCACCCGACACTGAAAAAAGCTTCGAACCGGCAGAACCGGAGGTCCCTTTTTCGGCGTATTTTTCGCCACCCATTAAAATTATGTGTGGCACGGTCGCGAGGGTTTCTACATTGTTAACTGTTGTGGGAGCACCACAAAGTCCTGTATTCACAGGGTATGGCGGTCTGTTTCTCGGCTCTCCGCGCTGACCCTCAAGTGACTCGATAAGTGCTGTTTCTTCTCCACATACATATGCTCCGGCACCCATTACAATCGAGATATCGAAGTTGAACCCCTCTTTACCGAGAATGTTCTCACCCAGCATCTTGTTGTCACGCATCTCCTGAAGGCACTCTTCGAGATATTCCTTCATGTAAACATATTCGCCTCTGAGGTAGATATAACCATGCTGTGCTCCGACTGTGTAACCGCCGATCACCATCCCGTCGAGAACGAGGAAAGGATAATTCATCAGGAGCACCCTGTCCTTAAAGGTACCGGGTTCACCTTCATCCGCGTTACAAATGATGAACTTGTCGTCACCTTTGGCGGCTGCTACAAGCATCCACTTTGTGGAAGTTGGAAAACCGGCTCCACCCCTTCCTTTAAGTTTTGAGGCTTTCAGTTCAAAAAGTATGTCCTCACGGCTCATCGAAAGGGCTGCCCTTACACCTGCTCCGGCTTCATAATCCGAAAAAAGGAGGCTCGATTCGTGAATAGTATTGCTAATGTCATTCTGCATCATCTCATCCTCCTCACTTGATCTCTCTTACAATGGCGCAGGCTTTTTCAGGATCGAGACGGGTGTAAACACGGTCGTTTACGATCATCGCGGGCCCCTGGTCGCACATTCCAAGGCAGTTGGTAAATTCGAGGGTTATCTTCATATCAGGGCTTGTTTCTCCGAATTTCATCTTGAGTTCCCTTTCGATCGCTTTTTCAATCGCGCACTTTCCGCCCATATCGCAAACGATGGTCTTGCAAAGCCTTACAATGTTCCGGCCTTTCGGTTGGTCGTTGAGGAATGAATAGAATGAAACCACACCGTATACTTCAACGGGATGAATGTCGAGAACTCTCGCCACTTCCTGCTGAGCGAAGTCAGGGATATGATGGTATTTGCTCTGTATGTATTCAAGAAGAGGCATCAGAGCGGTTCTGTTGTTCTCATAGGCCAGAGCGAACTCTTCTATCTCCCTGGTGAGATTATTTTTTTCAAGTTCCAGCATTTCGTCACCTCTGCTTACTGGTTGAGGAGTTTTTGAACTTTATCAAGCAGCACATCAGCTGAAACCGGTTTCTCGACGAAATCGTCGACCGGTACCATATCGCTTTTACCGAATTCGAATCCGAGCGCTTTTGATACAGATGTGTACATGAGAATAGGGGTTTTTAACCCTTCTCGCCGGATCTTCTGCGCGAGGAAAAAACCATCGTCCGGCTCAGTCATCATCACATCGAGGATGA